>Ga0187845_1000113_pt1 | contig 43862 bp, 36 predicted proteins | sample SpaLakP09_SKY_68_FD_134515 | JGI IMG/M metagenome (GOLD analysis project Ga0187845, IMG submission 134515) | Oligotrophic lake water microbial communities from Sparkling Lake, Wisconsin, USA - SP09_SKY_68 | ecosystem: Environmental > Aquatic > Freshwater > Lake | place: USA: Sparkling Lake... | reverse complement strand
CATCGCCGCGGCGATGTTCATCCCGGGCGCCGTCGGCTATGCGGTCATGACCAGCGACATGGCCCTGCTGAACCTGCTCAAGGGTTCATCGGTGGCGCGGCTGTCGGTCTATGACCTGTCGGTGATTCCGCTGTTCCTGCTGATGGGCCAGTTCGCCACGCAGGGGGGGCTGAGCCGGGCGCTGTTCAAGGCGGCGGCGGCCTTTGTCGGCCATGTGCGTGGGGGGCTGGCGATGGCGGCCATCATGGCCTCGGCGGCCTTCGGTGCGGTCTGCGGCTCCTCGGTGGCGACCTGCGCCACGATCACCCAGGTGGCCTATGGCGAGATGAAGCGCGGCGGCTACCACGGCCGCCTGTCCACCGCCGTGCTGGCCACCGGCGGCACCCTGGGCATCCTGATTCCGCCCTCGGTGCCCCTGGTTGTGTACGCCATCCTGACCGAACAGAACATTGCCAAGCTGTTCGCCGCGGCGATGGTGCCCGGGCTGATCGCCACCGCCGGCTACCTGATCGTGATCGCCATCTACTGCCGTGTGCGCCCCGAGCTGGCCCAGCCCAGCGTGCGCGAGAGCTGGCCCGCCCGCTGGCGCGCGCTGCTGGGCGTGTGGCCGATGGTGGCGATCTTCATCATCGTTTTCGGCGGCATCTACGGCGGCGTGTTCTCGCCCACCGAGGGTGCGGCGGTGGGGGCAATTGCCACCTTCCTGACCGGCCGCTTCAGCGGTGAGCTCGACGGGCCCGGCATACGCCGCAGCTTTGTCGGCACGGCCGAGACCTCGGCGATGGTGTTCATGATCTTTCTCGGCGCCGACATGATGAACTCGGCCCTGGCGATCACCCAGATGCCCGCCCAGCTGGCCGATTGGGTGGGCCATCTACAGATCCATCCGCTGCTGATCGTCGCCGGCATACTGGCCTTCTATGTGCTGCTGGGCTGCGTGATGGACGAGCTGTCGATGCTGCTGCTGACCATACCGGTGATCTTCCCGACGGTGATGAGCCTGGACCTGTGGGGCCTGTCGCAGGAGCACAAGGCGATCTGGTTCGGTGTGCTGGTGCTGATGACGGTGGGCATAGGCATGCTGGCGCCGCCGGTGGGGCTCAACGTCTATGTCGTCAATGGCATGGCCCGCGATGTGCCAATGAACGAGACCTACAAGGGCGTGATGCCCTTTCTGCTCTCCGACGTGCTGCGTCTGATCCTGCTGCTGTTTTTTCCTGGCATCACCTTGGCCCTGGTCAAGCTGATCAGTTAGCGCGGACTGGCGGGGCGGATTTCAACAAGCTGTCATCTGCACCCGCTAGCCTGAACGGTCTATGACCGCATACAGCACCTTGCCCCATACCGGCGCTTCGGCCAGCGCACTTGCCGAGGCGCTGGCCCAGGTGGTGGCGGCGGGCGTCGAGGTGGGGCGTCGGCATCAGTTCTTTGTCTGGTCGCAAGGCCGCATGCAACTGCTGCTGCCGCACAAGCTGCTGGTCTGCGGCGCCTATGACCGCGGCCGCAAGGCCTTGAGTTTCGAGGTATTCAACAGCATCGCACTGCCCGAGGCGCTGATGGCCGCCCTGCTGGATGGCCACAGCCCGCTGATGCGCCTGCTGTCCGGTCTGTGGCTGGGCGGGCCGGGCCGGATCGGGCGAGCCCTTTCCCTGGCCCTGCCGCTGTCGGGCGAGCCGGGGCTGCTGGATTTGAATCCGCAATGGGCCGGTGCCGGCATCTCCGAGCTGCTGGTGCACGGGGTGTCGCGTCCGCAGCGGCCGGATGAGCTCGAAAGCCTGTTCCTGCTGGCCTCGCCAGGTCTCCCCGATGGTGCGGTCCAGCGCCGGCTGGCCCTGGACCAGTTGCTGCCCCATCTGCATCGCAGCTGGTTGCGCGTGCAGACGGTGGAGCACGAACTGGGTGCGCGGCCTGCGATGTCACCACCCGCTGGAGCAACCCCCCTGATCACCGAGCGCGAGCGCCAGATTCTCAGCGGCGTGCGCCAGGGGCTGAGCAATCAGCAGATCGGCGACCAATTGAACATCAGTCCCTTCACCGTCAAGAACCACGTGCAGAAGATTCTGCGCAAACTGGGCGCCGCGAATCGGGCGCAGGCGCTGGCCTGCGCGATGAACCAGCATCTGCTCGATGGGCTGCCAGCCTGAGCGGCTGATAGCCCATCGGCCGACTCAGGCCTGTTGACGGCGGCGCCTGGCCGCGGCACCGACCAGCCCCAGGCCGGCCAGCAGCAGCGCATAGGTCTGCGGCTCAGGCACGGCGGCGGTGACGGTGACGTTGTCCACCACCACGCCCAGGCCCTTGAACGAGATCGAACGGATGTCGGCGTTCGCGCGGGTGATGCCCAGGAACACGCCTTGGTCGTAGCTGTCGAAGGCGGTGTCAACGGTGACCGTGTGGGTCTCAATGATCTGGTTGTTGTCGCCATAGACCGACACCACCAGACCCAGCGGCAGGGCCGCCAGCGCGAAGTGATTGACGAAGGCACCGGCACCATTGGACAACTGGCCGAAGGTGAAACGCAGCTCACCGACATTGGCACCCGCGGCGAAGTGGTTGCCAAAGCCGCCCCAGGCGCCGTTCTCGCCCAGGTCGCGGTTGTTGGCGCCGAGCTCCGAGCCAGCGTCGCCGGTGAAGGTCACGCCGGGGGCCACCAGCACCGGGCCGGTGCTCAGCAGGCCGTCGAAGCCTTCGAAGTCGGCGGTGACGGTGGGCAGCGCGATCTGGTTGACGTCGGTCACCAGCAGCGCGTGGGCCGGCAGCAGGGCCGACGAGGCCAGGCCGAGGGCGGCGATCAGGTACTTGTTCATGATGCAAAACTCCTGTGAAGCAGAGAATGATTTCTTGTGCGCAGGAGCCGCGACGGCGCGGCTCCTGCGCGTCAGCGGTCAGCTGCCGATGATGCCGCCGTCATCCTTGGTGATGACGACCACGGCCGAACGTGGGCGGCCGAAGGGCAGCGAGGTCACGCCGTCGGACTCGACACCCCATTGGTTGGCGGGCCAGCGCGAGATCTTTTCCGGATTGCCGGCCGCAGCGCCTTCGCCGGGATGCTGGACACCGACCCAGAAGGTCTTGCCGTCCGGGCTCATGGCCATGCCGGTGACTTCGCAGCCGTTCGGCGAGGTCAGGAAGCGGCGGGCCACGCCGGTGTTGGGATCTGCGCAGACCATGCAGTTGGCGCCAAGATTCTTCCAGTCGCCGGAGGCGTCGCCGATCTGGTCGGTCTGCACCCACAGGCGGCCGAACGGATCGAACCACAGGCCGTCCGGCGCGCCAAAGTCGGCGCTGCCAAAGGGGTCGGCGACGATATTGCCCTTGTAGTTGTTGGTCGGTTTGGCCGCCTTGCTGGTCTTGGTGTCACCGGCCTGCAGAAACAGGTTCCAGGCGAAGGTGGTGGCCAGCACGGTGTCGCCGTCTTCCTGCCAGCGGATGATGTGGCCGTAGATATTGTCTTCGCGCGGGTTCGCTGCATCGACCGGCGGGCGGGCCGAGGCGGCCGTGGTCGAGCCATCGGCCTTGTTCACCGACGGGGTGTTGGTGCCGCGGCGGTTGTTGTTGGTCAGTGTGCAGTAGATCTCGATCTTCTTGAAACCACCGATGCGCGGACGTGCACCGGTCCATTCCGGGCGGTCCATCATGGTGGCGCCGACGGCGTCGGCGGCCATGCGCGTCTTGATCAGGATCTTGGCCAGCACCTCGGCGTCATCGGCACCGGCGAAGTTGGCGTTGTCGCGCAGGGCCTTGCCATCGACACCGACGGTGCCAGGCAGCAGGGCAAGCCACTGGCCGCTCATGTCCGCGGCAAACTTGGCCACGTACAGCGTGCCGCTGTCCAGCAGCTCGCGGTTGGCGGCGCGGTTGTTCGGGTTGTACTTGCCGGCGCTGACGAACTTGTAGATGTACTCGTTGCGCTCGTCGTCGCCCATGTACAGGGCCAGATTGCCGTTGGCGTCAACGACGTACTGCGCGCTCTCGTGCTTGATGCGGCCCAGCGCGGTGCGCTTGACCGGCACGCTCTTCGGGTCGTACGGATCGACCTCGACCACCCAGCCGAACAGATTGGCTTCGTTCGGGTTGACGGCCAGATCGAAGCGCGGATCGTGCGTGTGCCAGTTGTAGGCGAAGCCAGCGGCGGTGATGCCATAGCGATTGAACAGCTTGCCGATCTCGTTTGAGGCGGCGCCGGGCAGCGCGGCGTTGGCGCCGAAGTTGCCGTTGAAGTTCTCTTCGCAGGTCAGGTAGGTGCCCCAGGGGGTCACGCCGTTGGCACAGTTGTTGATCGTGCCGTAGGCGGTGAAGCCATCAGTCTGCTTGCCAGTGGGGAAGCTGCCGTTGTCGCCTATCAGGTACTCGTTGGACTTCATCAAGGCATGGCCGGCGGCCGGGCCGGAGATGCGGGTCTTGGTGTTGGCGGTCAGGCGGCGGCCGTAGGGCGAGGTCTTGGCCACGGCCCACTTGCCGTTGCGGCGACGCGCTTCAAGGATGGACACGCCATGGGCGGCCTGCGACTTTCGCACCGCGGCGATGTTGGCGCCCGCCACGCCGGCCGGCGTCAGGATCTCTTCGTGGGTGTATTCGTTGTTGATGGCCAGGATGCCGCGATCAGCGGTCGGCTTGCCATCCGCGCCGGTGAAGGGGAAGAAGGCCATGCCGTCGTTGTGCGCGCCAAATTGCTTGGCCTGCTCGGCAGCGGTGTTGCTGGCGTCGGGGGCGAAGGCCACGCCACCGGGCATGATGGGGTCGCCCCAGGCCACGAACAGCTCGGCGGTGTAGCCGGTTGGCACGGTGATCTTGTCGGCCACGGCCGAAGCGGCGGGTGGCGTGGTGATCGACACGCTGGCCGGCACGCTCTCGAAGCCGATGCCGGGGAAGCCCAGGCTGGCCGGCACCGGTGCGGCCTGGACGGTGTTGACCAGACCCGACAGCGTCAGGCCACCGGCAGCGGCCAGGGCGGTGGTGCCCACCGAGCCCTTGACGAAGGTGCGGCGGCTGCTGTCGATGCTGTCGATGATGTCGTAGATGGACGCATTGCCGGACGGATTGATCGTCTCGTCGTTGCGGGGGTGCTTGATGCCCTTCATGCCTGCTCCTGACTGTTGCGATGGGTGTTCGTTGGCTGGGACTGCGCAAGGCGCGCAGCCGCAGCTTCGGAATCTGACCGGAGCGGGAGTCGCAGGCGTGACGCGCTTAGTCCGTTCAGCCTATGTGGCGGCCCAGGGCACTCATCTCGGGGGGGAGGGGGCCCGCCGTCAGCGGGGAGGGCGCAGGCCCCAGGCCAGGGCTTGCGTGAACAGATAGCCCAGCGCCAGGCCCAGGGCATCGGCGAGCAGGTCCTGCCATTCACCGCTGCGGTTGGGCACATAGGTCTGGGCGATCTCGATGCCCGCGCCCAGGGTCAGCAGGGCCAGCCACAGGCCAGCCAGGCGCGTGCGGCTGCTGGCATAGCCGAAGAAGCCGGCCACCATCAGCGAGGCAAAGGCCAGCGCGTGGTTGGACTTGTCCCAGCCGGTGTCGATCTGCCGAGGTGGCGTGGGCGACAGGGCCAGGTACAGCACGGCCAGGGTCATCAAGAGGGTCAGACCGCGCCACCAGGGCGCAGCGGCCGGCCCGGTGGTGATCCGGGTCAGCATGAGGCGGACAGTCATCTGAGCGAAGAAATGCGTCGGGATCGAGGCCGCTATTGAAGCATGCCTCGATCCCGACGCGGATCGGCCCGGCAGCGGGCCTTCAGCCCACGGCCGTGAACCTGTGAGCTCAGCGCACCGGCTTGCCGTTGAAGGTGCCCGAGGTGAGCTCGCTGGTGTAGCCGGCGCTGCCGGTCGCGACCGACTTGACCTGCACGCCGTGGCCCGAGCTGCTGAACCACTGGGTGGTCACTTCGCCCTGGCCATCGTCCGTCTGGAACTTGCAGGTGCCGCGGAAGGTGCCCGCCGGGACGGTCACGTCCTCGTAGCCGATGAACCGGTCGACCTGGGTGATAGATACCGATGTCGGCCCGAAGATGATGGCACCCGAGGCGTCATAGCTCGTCGAAGTGGCCGACACGTTGCGGGTGTCACTTTCTCCGGGCTTGAGCAGGAACAGGCGATTGCGAAGCGGCGGATTGAAGAGAATCTTCGCGCTGCCCAGCGTGCCCCCCAGGTTGATGTTGGTGCCGTAGGCGATATAGCCGTTGCTCAGGTCCGGGCTGTAGTAGCCCAGGGTAGTTGCCCCGTCAGAACCTGCGCCCACCGAGGTGAACTTCAGTTCCAGTGCAGGTAAGCCTTCGAAGGTGGTCTGTCTTGTGATTTCCGTGGTGTAGGTCTCGTTGGTGACAACCGAGGAGGCGCTGGTGTTCCTGTAGTTCATCACCTGTTTGGCACCCACCACATACAGCGCCGGGTTGAAGCAGGTGCTCGGTGCGGTGATCGGGGTCGGCTGGGCCGGCGAGGCATAGTCGGTCTTGGCGCTGACCACGGCCGTGGCCAGCGTCTGCGAAATGCCCGGACCATAGGCGGTCAGCTCGGCAGCAATCACCGAGGCGTTGAGCACGCCGTCGTCCTTCACGTCCTTGACCAGCTGGGCGGTGAAGTTCAGCGCCGGTGCTGTCAAGGTGGAGTTGAACTCGACGGCAGCACGCGGGATTGCAGCCAGCAAGGTGCCGAAGCGTCCGGCATGGGTATTGGGCAGATCGCCCGCCTTGGTCGCTTCGCCCACCGCCTCCGCATAGTTGGTGATGTCGGTAATGGCGTACTGAGCCGGCGTGCGCGCATTGAAGGCAGCCAGCACGGTGTTGTTGGCCGTGGTCATCTGCGCCGCGGTGAGCACGGCGCTGGCGCCGAAAGTGGTCAGCGCGTACTGGTAGGCGGCCTCGGTCAGCGGGTTGGCGCTGACATGGTGGGTCAGTGCCGGCACCAGCACATGCAGCTTCTGGCCGGCGAGCTTGATCCAGGCCTTCTTGGCCTCGTCGAAGTATTCGCCGCCGCCCGAGCCGTCGTCGGCGAACTCAAGAATGATCGGGCCCTTGTAGGTCTTCGGATAGAGGGAGACCAGGTTGTTGAGCAGGGCGGCCGAGCCGAGCACCGTGCCGTCGGGCTTGGTCACCGTGACCTTGATCTTGCGCATCTGGCCCAGGCCGCCGCCGCCGCCGTCGCCGCCGCCGCTGCCGCCGTCACCACCGACGCCGCCGCCATCGCCGCTGTCGGCTGCACAACCGGCGCCGCAAGCCGCACCACCGGAGAGGATCTCGAATTCAGGCGCCGGAGCGGGTGCCGGAGCGGGCGTTGGGGCCGGTGCCGGTGCAGGTGCCGGAGCAGGCGTCGGCGCGGGTGCCGGTGCAGGCGCTGGCGCTGGCGCAGGGGCCGGCGGCGCGGGGGCGGGATCGCCGCCACCACCGCCGCAAGCGGCGAGTGACACCACCAGGGCCATCCAGCCGATGCGCAGCATCGGGTTCAGGACGGTATCTCGCTCGCTCATCTGATCAGTCATGCTCACGCTCCTTGCGTTTCACTTGCGGGTAGTGGCCGGTACTGCGGCCAAGGGAAAGTCCGAGATGCCATTGGGTACTGCGGTGACCGGGGTCTGGCGACCCTGGGTCAGCGAGCGCACCTCGTGGGCGACGTAGTAGTCCAGGCCCTTGTGGGTGACCACACCCTCCTTGCGGAAGTCGGCGTTGCCCGACAGGCCGGCGACCAGGGCCTTGGTGAAGGCGCCATTGCCCCAGGCCGTGTCTTCCAGCGACTCCTGGCGCGGTGCGCTGCCCGAGAACACGATCACGCCGAGCTCGGCGCTGGCCAGGCCGTTGGCCAGGCGGGTGATCTCGCGGCGGCTGAACTTACCCACCGACTTGCCGGCAAAGCAGGTATCGACAAAGAACAGCGCCCTGCCTTTAATCGTGGCCAGGGCGCCGCGCAGCTGGGTCTCGGACACGCCGGTCTGGGCGACCTGGGTGTCCTTCATGTCGTGGGGCAGGAAGTGGTAGATGTCGGCCGCGTCGGCCACGCCATGGCCGGCGACGAACAGCATCGCCATGTCGTTGGGTTTGGTCACCGTCTGCAGCCAGCGCAGGCCGGCCAGCATATTGGCCCGGGTGGCCTGCTCGTCCAGCAGCAGGCGGCTCTCTACGGATTGGTAGTAGATGCCGCTCTGCTGCTCAAGCGCACGGGAAAAGTCACGCGCATCCTTGGCTGCCAGGCCCAGGTTGTAGTCCTTGTTGGCATAGCGGCTGACGCCGACGGCCAGCAGGTACAGCCTGGGCCGGCGGTCTACCGGAGGCTGCAGCGACGGCGCGGTGCTGACGAAGTCGAGCTCGGCCGGCATCGAGGTGCCATTGGGCCCCTCGGCGAAGATCTGGATCTTGCCCTCGTGCTTGCTCAACGCAATCACCATGCGGCCCTCGGCCTCGCCGCCGGCACCGATATCGGTCTGTTTGAAGGTGACGTCGACCGGCCGGCCATCGACGCGCACGGTCAGCTTGTCGATGGCCTGCTTGTCGATGGCGAACAGCTTGTAGTTGATGGCCAGCTCGGCCAGGCTGGTCTCGACCCGAGGCACATGGGCCACCTCGGTGCTGGCGCTGCTCAGCGTGGGCGACAGGGTCACCACCGGCGGCAGCGACAAGGCCAGCGGCCGCGGCGCCAGCGCGGCCTGCAGTGACTTCACCACCTCGGGGTCGGCCTGCTCCTGTGCCAGTTGCACCCGCTGCGCATTGGCCACTTGCAGCGCGCGCGCCGGGTCGCGCTGGGCCAGCACCTGATCGATCACGTCCGGGCGCAGATAGCGCTCGCGAAAGCGCGACACGCCGAAATAGTCGGCGCGCTCGCCACCGGGGCGGGGCACCAGCCAGCCAACCAGATCTTCCGAGCCTGGGCCGGCGTCGAAGTAGCCGGCCTCAGTCCAGAGTACCCAGCGGCCGTCCTGAAGCAGCAGCAGGGACAGCAGGGCCGCGCCATCGTCGGCACGACGCCAGCGCAGCGTGCCGTCGGCGAGTGCCGCCACCACCAGCTTGCCATCGGCCGAGACGTTGACCGAACGCGCCTCGGTGTGCAGCGGCACGGTCCAGAGGGCGACGCCCTTGGCGTTGAGCCTGCGCAGCGCGCGGCTGGTGGCCAGCATCACCGAGCCGCCGTCGGGCAGCAGGGCCGCAGCGCGCGAGGACTCGTTGGCCAGCAGCTCGACGGCATTGCCGTTCACCTTGGGCGTACGCGTGTTCTCCCATTCGCTGACGCGCAGCCTGAAGCTGGACGGATCGGGTGCGCGGCTGCCGGCCTCGCCCTTGCCGGGCCGGCGTGCGGCCAGCGCGAACGAATGGGTCTCGCCGCTGGTGCTGCGCCATTCGACGGCGGCGGCGTCCGCGCTGACCTTCAGTGCGGAGGCCTGGGCCACGCGGGTCGTCAGCGAGCCGCTCTGCATGACGGGGCGCAGGCCGTCGAGCACGGTCCAGGTGGCGTCGAAGCTGGCAAAGGCGATCCGGCCGCCGGGCAGGGGGGCAAAGTCCTGGATCGAATCGCCAGCCACCACCGCGCCCTCGCTGCGCCCGTCGGGCCAGCTGATGCGCTTGACGACAAAACGGCCCGCGTCGTTGCCGCCGGTGCCGCCGGCATACAGGGCCCGGCCGTCGGCCTGCCAGCCGACATTCATCAGATTGCCGAAGAACAGGTCGCGGAATTCGAAGCTGCGCAGCAACTGGCGCGTCTGCGCGTCATAGACATCGACCTGCACCCGGTTGCTCGCAGCGCGCGAGAAATAGCCCACGGCCAGCAGGCGACCATCGGGTGAGTGGCGCACACCCACCGGGTCGCCCAGTGCCACGGTGATCTCGCCCGCGGCCTGCACGCCGCTGGCGCCCAGATTGAACAGCCTGATCCTCCCGTCGAAGGCGCTGACCGCCAGCTGGCCGGCCGCGTTGATGGACAGGCCATAGGCATCGGCGGGCAGCCGGGTTTCATGGGCCAGCGTGCCATCGGCCTTGAATACCCGCAGCGCGGCCTCGCCGATATAGGCGGCGGCCAGCCACTGGCCATCGGCCGACCAGGCCAGATGGCGGACATTCGCGCCCAGCGCCTTGAAGGCCGCGCGGAAGTTGCCCGAGGGTAGATCGAACAGATAGATGCGCGGCACGCCGCCGGCCAGCGCCGTGGTGCCCGCCAGTGCCACCATGCGGCCATCGGGTGCGATGGCCGCACCGTAGAGCCGGCCGCTTTCGTCCTCGCCCACCGGCACCCGCAGCGTGCGCAATGGGCGTCCGCTGGCGAGGTCCCAGAGCATCGCGGTCTTGTCGTCGGAGGCGGTCACGGCCAGACGGCCGGCCGGGTCGGTGCCGAGCCGTCGCAGGGGGCCGGTGTGGCTGCCCACGTCGAGCACCAGCACGGGGGCTTCCTGGGCTTGGAGCGGTGACAGTGTTGCCCCGCACGCCAGCAGCGAAACCAACACTCCGCAGGCCTTGATCCGGCATCGCATCAGCAACTTCACCGCGCCCTCCGACCTGATTTGGAAAACCTGAAATTACTGTACCCCTGATTTGGCTTGTGGTCAGCCTTGATCGTCGTCAACAAAGAGGATTTCTGATCAAACTAGGGGGTCAGGTCATGGCCGCAGGAGCCCGGCAGTGAATGGCCCGAAGGAGGTGCCTCCGTCGTTCCGGATCAACCCGCGCCGAGTCTGAGCAGCAGCCAGCCCGGCAATCCCAGGTAGAGCGTGACGAGGCCCAGGCGTTCTAGCCAGCGCCGGCTCTCGATGGCGCGCGCCGGGCTCAGCATCACGGCCGCCAGCGTGCCGGCCTCGATCACGGTGCGCAGCACCGCGGCGCACAGCACCACGCCGATTGCCCAGGCGGCCCACCAGAGCGCGAAGCTCGTCAGAAAGGCCAGCAGGCCCAGGCTGTAGAACTCGCCCAAGCTGCTGCCGTAGGCGATGTGCTGGTGCAGCCGGAACGCCGGCACCGCGAGCGCCAAGGGCAATAGCACGAACTTGGCCCATGGGCTGGCCAGGCGACCGGGCGCCATGGCCAGGCATGCCCGGGCGTATATGGCAGCGCGTGAGATCGGCCGCTCCTGCAGCCGCAGGCCACCGTCGGCCGCCAGCAGCCGCGCCAGCGCCAGGGGATCGTCAAGCGCCAGCCCGTGGGGCCAACGCTCGCCGGAGGCCCGGCGCAGCCATGCGCCCGGGCCGGGGACGGGCAGGCGCCAGGGCACGACGGCGGCGATGTCGCACAGCGGCAGTTCGAGGCGCCGCCTGCCGCGCTTCAGCACCAACAGGCCCGGCTCGATGCTGGCTCGCGCCGAGAAGGCGCGCAGCACACACCAGGCCGCGGCCTCGGGGATCAGAAAGAGCGCGGCCACGGTGCGGATCTGGGCCAGGGTGTTGGATTGCAGATTACCGTCGCCGAGCAGGATGGCCGCCACCATCCACAGCAGGCTGGCGCGCGCGAAGGCCCGCAGCAAGCCGGCCGCGACGCGGGCGCCGCGGGGCAGCACGGCGACCTTGGACAGGATGGCTGCGTCGTTCCGCGTTGCCGTGGCCTGCGCGGCGGAAGGCCACCAGCGGCACGCTACTGCTGTCGCGGCCATCAGCAGGAGCAGGACCGCCGCTGCGCGCCCTACCCAGTCGCCCCAGGCCACCATCAACGTGCGCGGCGCCTCGCGCACCGGCAGCGCGCCGACCACCAGCGTGCGCTCGCCCATGCGCGCCCCGGCCGTGATGCTGCCGGCCGCGTCGATGATGGCGCTGTGGCCGTTGGTGGTGACGCGGAACTGCGGCAGACGCGTCTCTATGCTGCGAAAGGCCGCCGCTGCCTGGTGCAGTTCCGCCCCCTGGGCGTGGTTGGTGAACCATGAATCGTTGGACATCGTCAGGATGGCCTGCGCGCCCAGGCGGGCACCGGCTATCGCGAGATCGGCATCGACGTCGTCCAGGCAGATCAGCGGCAGCACCGGAATCTCGCGGCCATCGGCCAGACGCAGCGGGAACACACGGGCACCCGTGCCGGGGCGCCAGGCGCCGGCCCAGGGTAGCCAGCGCCGCAGGGTCGGGCCGTCCAGCCAGGCGGGCACGTACTCGGTCAGCGGGAAGGGTCGGGTCTTGCGGTAGAAACCGAGCAGGCCCGTGCCCGGTGTCACGAAGGCGGCCGCGTTGTACTCGCCGGCTTCGTCGCGATCGTAGGTGCCGAACACGAAGGGCACGCCGGCGGCGCTGACGATGGCCAGGATCTCGCGGTCGAATTCGGCGCCGGCCTCGCTCTTGGGCTGGCCGAAGGTCGTGGGGTAGACCGTTTCGGACCACAGCACCGCGTCCGCGCGTTGCCGCTCAACGGCGTCGTAGGACATTGCGTAGTGCGTGTCCAGCACCTCGCGCACCACGGCGCCGGCTCCCTGCTCCCGGCGCCGGCGCTCGTAGTCGGCGAGATTTGATTGCACCAGTCCGATGCGCAGCGGCTTGTCGGCGGTGGTCGACTCGGCCGACAACGCCGACAACGCCGACATTGCGAAAAGCCCGTAGCCGGCCAGCAGCGGCGGCACGCCTGCGGCCAGTGCCAGCGGCAGGGCCATGCCGCCCACACCGGCCTTGCGGCGCTCGATGGCCACCGTGACCCCCTCGTTAGCCAGCAGCAGCAGGACCGTGAGGCCGGTCGCACCGCCGATGTCGGCGGCCTGGCGCAGCAGGTGCGACGGGTACAGTCCGTGGCCGAGCGTGTCGCCGAGCAGCCGGGGCACCAGCCATTCGGTCGCTACCCAGGCCGCAGATCCCGCCATCGCGCGCATGGCAACCCCGTGGTGGCGGCCAACGACGTGGCGCACCAGCGCGAAGGCGAGGAACTGAGGCTGGAACAGCGGCGCGGCCATCAACAGCAGCGCCAGGCCGGCAGCTCCGCCGATCTGCGTGTAGGCGCCGATGGCGCTGCCGAACCAGGCGAACGCGGAGGCAGTGAAGGCGACCGACATCGCCCAGCCACTCAGCAGGTTGGCCGCGAGCGAAGGCTCCGCGGCCAGCGTGCGCAGCCAGGGCACCAGGGCCACGAAGCCGAGCAGCCAGCCGGAGCCGCCGCGGGCATAGAGCCCGCACAGCAGCGCGCTGGCAAGGATGCCGGCCCATCTGCTGCGGCTGAACCGGGAGATGAGCCGGGAGATGCGCCGGTAGAACGGCCGGGACAGGAGTGCGGTGATGCTCAGCTCCCGGGGCTCTCCGCCGGGGCCGGGACCACGATGCGGCGGATCGGCAGGCCCTGGGGCGCGAGCTCGGGTGGCACCACGCGATCCTTGGGCATCGCGATCGGTTGGCGCGCGGTGTCGAACAGCTGGTGGTCCGGCGCGAACATCAGGATGGGCTCGATGCGCTGACCATCGTCGGTGGCCTGGTAGTGGCGCACATAGCCTTTGGGTAGCACAAAATCCTCGGGTACCGCCAGGCCAATCAGCGGCGGGCGCGTGCCCGGTGGCGAGAAGGCGCCCAGGCCGGTGTAGACGCCGGCCTGGTGCAGTCGGGCAATCACTTCGGCCATCGTTGGTCGCTCGCCTTCGTTGACGTAGTCGGCCAGGTCAGGGGTCTGATCACCGCCCGGATCCCGCATGCGCGGTATGCGCAGCGGTTGGACGGGAGTCTGGCCGATCGCCGTGACCGTCGGGTGCATCGCATGGGCGGATGCCGCGCCGCTTGGTGCAGGCGCTGCGGGTGCGGTGGGGACCGTCGGGCTGCTGGCCGTTATCGCCACGGCGGCCGTGGTGCTGTGCGGCGGCGGTGTTGAGGACTGCCACCACCAGGCCAGGCCGCCGGCGACCAGGCCCAGCGCAACGGCGAGCAGACCGAGCGACGGACCCCAGGTCAACGGTTCGTCGGCCGGATCGGCGGAGGTCCGGTCGGATCGACGAGGCTTGCCCACCGGACATGCCCCGCCGCGGCTCAGGGCGCCGCCGGGTTGGACGTCGACACCGCCCAGCCCATGCGCTCATGGCCGTACTGGTTCCAGATCGGGTTCTTGCCGCCCGAGATCGTCGGGTAACGCGGTGCGCCGGAACCGGTGGTGCCACCGAACAGCCCCGCATTGACGGTGCCACCGGTGTAGGTCGGGTGCGTGTTGTCGGACTGGATGTAGTCGTAGCTGGCACTGGCCGACACAAAGTGCGTGTTGGCATCGCGCAGTGTCGACCGCAGTGTCGAGGTGAGCCGGGTCAGGTAGCTGGCCTCGCTCTCGCCGGCCACATAGCGCAGCGCGTCCGAGTCGATCAGCCCGTCGCTGTTGCTGTCGTGGTCGGCGCCCATGTACTGGGCAAAGCTGTCCGCGCACTGGAAGCCCTTCTGGCGCGCGTACTCGCACATCCAGTAGTTCATCGTCGCCAGCTTGGGCAGGAACAGGTTCTGCAGGTTCACCGTCGCGCCGGTCGTCGCGTCCTTGCAGGAGCTCTGCACATTGTCGGCCTCGTAGCCCGGATAGTGCAGGTTCGAAATCACCTTGAGCTTGGTGCCCGCATAGGCGTTGGCATTGATGAAGTCCATCGCCGCCGCGACGTAGGCCTTGCAGTTGCTGACGGCGGCGTCCATGCCGGCATAGTTGCAGGTGCCGGTCTGGCTCTTGAATGCCGAGCGGGCCTGCAGGCCGTCATTGCCGCACATCTCGAAGGTGACCACGCGCGTCGAGGCGGCCTGCATATAGGACTTCTCGGCCACGATCTTGTTGTTGTAGATGTCCGAGGCCACCGCACCCGACTTGGCTCGGCGCACGCTCTCGATGTCCGCGTTCCACTTCGCGGACAGGTACTCCGCGTCCACCGTCGGGGCGGCGTACTTGGCCGCGTTCAGAACCGAGCCGTTGTAGCCGGCGTAGATCGAGTCGCCATAGGCGACGATGCGGTACTTGGTCGCGGTGCCGGCCCGGTCAATGGTCCAGGACACATTCTGGGTCAGCGTGTTGGCCGTCGCCTCGGCGCCCAGGCCCAGCAGGGCCAGGGTGGGCAGCAGCACGCGCAAGGCCGCCTGGAATCGGGTGCGGATCGTCGGCCTGCAGGCCTCATGAGTACTTGTCCTCATCTGCATCTCCTTGAACCGTTGAAACCGGAAGGAACAGAGCGCCCGAGGCCCGCGAGGGATCCAGCGCCAAGACGTAGCTCACCAGCCTATCACCGGGCCCGCGGGGCGAATTGCGGGTAATCCCTCAATTGTGGCGCAGCAACTAGGGGGCCCAAGAGCAGGGCCGCGACAGGCGAATGAAGAGCCAGAAACAACAAAGCCCAGCGCTTGAGGCTGGGCCAGGTGTTTGATGGTGCCGGAGAAAGGAGTCGAACCCTCGACCTTCTCATTACGAATGAGCTGCTCTACCAACTGAGCTACACCGGCACGCTAAGCCCGCAATTATAGCGTGTTTCTAAACGCTGGCTTCCCGGTGGTAGGCGGTGATGCGCTCGACCTCGTGCTTCGAGCCCAGCATCACGGCCACGCGCTCGTGCAGCTTGGTCGGTTGAAGTTCCATGATGCGAGTTTGGCCATTGGTGGCGGCGCCACCGGCCTGCTCGATCAGGAATGCCATCGGATTGGCCTCGTACATCAGACGCAGCTTGCCGGCCTTCTCGGGCTCGCGCTGGTCCCAGGGGTACATGAAGACGCCGCCCCGGGTGAGGATGCGGTGCACGTCGGCCACCATGCTGGCGATCCAGCGCATATTGAAGTCCTTGCCGCGGGCGCCGGTCTTGCCGGCCAGGCATTCGTCGATATAGCGCTTCATCGGCGGGGCCCAGTGCCGCATATTGCTCATATTGATCGCGAACTCCTTGGTGTCGGCGGGCACTTGCACCTCGTCGGCCGTCAGCACCCAGGAGCCCTGCTCGCGGTCCAGCGTGAACATCGCCACGCCGGCGCCCACGGTCAGCACCAGCGTCGTCTGCGGGCCGTAGACGCAGTAGCCGGCGGCCGCCTGGGCGGTACCCGGCTGCAGGAAGTCGTCTTCGCTTACGCCCTTGCTGTCCCCGGGCTTCTTCAGCACCGAGAAGATCGTGCCGATGGACACATTCACGTCGATGTTCGACGAGCCGTCCAGCGGGTCGAACATCAGCAGGTATTCGCCCTGGGGGAAGCGGTTGGGCACGACATAAATGCCTTCCATCTCCTCCGAGGCCATGGCCGCCAGATGGCCGCCCCATTCATTGGCCTCGATCAGCACCTCGTTGGCGATGATGTCCAGCTTCTTCTGGATCTCGCCCTGTACGTTCTCCGTGGCCGTAGTGCCCAGCACCTCGCCCAAAGCGCCCTTGTTGACGCTGATGGCAATGCTTTTGCAGGCGCGGGCCACGACCTCGATCAAGAGGCGCAGCTGCGAGGGAATCAGGCCATGGTTGCGCTGCTGCTCGACCAGATACTGGGTCAGGCTGACGCGTTTGCTACCGCTGTTGCCAACGCTGCTCATGCTGCATGCTCCGCATTCAGGGCGCGCTCGATGACCTCGCGCACGTCGCTCGACAAATCCGGCTTGGCGGCTACTCGGGAGATGGCCTCGCGGGCGGCACTGCGGTAGGGCTCGGCCAGCCTGGTCCAGCGGTCCATCACACGGGCAAGACGGCCGGAGACCTGCGGGTTGATGGCGTCCAGCTCGAGCACGCGGTCGGCCCAGAACACATAGCCGGCAGCATCCTTGCGATGGAAGGCCGCGGGGTTGAACAGGCACAGCGAGAAGATCAGGCTGCGCGCACGGTTCGGGTTCTTCAGCGAGAAGTCCGGGTGCTGCATCAGCTGCTTGACGCGGGCGAAGACCTGGCCGTCGAGCTCGGGCGCACGGCCCTGCAGCGCGAACCATTTGTCTATCACCAACGGCTCATGCTTGAACAGCGCATGGAAGCGTTCCAGCGCCGGCTGGGCCAGGCCGGCGCGAGCAAACACCAGGGCGGTCAGCGCGCCCATGCGTTCGGTCATATTGCCGGCGTCCTTGAAGCGCTGGTAGGCGCGGCCGGGCCAGATGTCATTGCCGGTCTGCACCGCGTCCAGCACCAGCATCTGCAGGGCCAGATTGGCCAGCGAGCGCTTGCCCGAGGAGACCGGGTCGGCCGAATAGCCTCCCGCCACCTGATTCGCCTCGAAGGCGGCCTGCCAGTCGTCGCGCAGCGCCTGGGCCAGCTGCAGCTGCATGGCGCCCACGGCGGCATGGATGCGCTGCGGGTCGATCACCTCCAGCTGCTCGGCGATATAGCCTTCGCTGGGCAGGGTCAGTGCCAGTGCCTTGAAGGCTGAGTCGAGCTGATCGCTGCGCAGCACGGCGCGCATGCCATCGATGTAGGCGGCATCCAGGGTCAGCTCTTGACCGGTGCCTTCACCCGAGCGCATCGCGGGCAGCAGGCGGTTCAGCGCCAGGCGCTGGCTGGCTTCCCATTGGTTGAAGGCGTCGGTATCAAACTTGAGCAGCACCAGCAGCTCGGCGTCGGTCAGGCCGTCGTCCAGCACCACCGGGGCCGAGAACTGGCGCAGCAGCGAGGCGACAGGCGCTTCGTCGAGGCCGACGAAGGTGAAGCTCTGCTCGGCCTTGTCCAGCACCAGCACGCGTTCGGTGCCCACCGCTGCGTCCTCACCCTGCAACTGCAGGGGCAGGGCGGCGCCGGCATGGCTCAGCAGGCCCATGCGGATCGGGATCACCTGGGACAGCTTGTCGTCCTGGCCCGGCGTGGGCGGATTGGCCTGGGCCAGATCCAGGGTCCAGGTCTTTGCGTCGGCGTCGAAGCGGCCACGGGCATGCACGCGCGGCGTGCCGGCTTGGGCATACCAGCGCTTGAAGGCGTCCAGGCGGGTAGAGAGCTCGCTGCCCGGGTTGGCATCGGCGATCGCTGCGGCGAAATCGTCGCAGGTCACGGCCTGGCCGTCGTGGCGCTCGAAGTACAGTGTCATGCCCTTCTCGAAGCCCTCGCGGCCGACCAGGGTCTGATACATGCGTACCACTTCCGAGCCCTTTTCGTAGATCGTCGGGGTGTAGAAGTTGTTGATCTCGACATAGCTGTCGGGGCGCACCGGATGGGCCATCGCGCCGGAATCTTCGGGGAACTGCATGGCACGCAGATTGCGCACGTCTTCGATGCGCTTGACGGCGCGGGCTGAAGGGCTGGCCGCCATGTCCATGCTGAACTCCTGATCGCGGAACACGGTCAGGCCCTCCTTCAGGCTCAGCTGGAACCAGTCGCGGCAGGTCACGCGGTTGCCGGTCCAGTTGTGGAAATACTCGTGCGCGACGACGGCCTCGATGCGGTTGAAGTCGGCATCTGTGGCGGTGGCTGACGAGACCAGCAGGGCCGCCGTGTTGAAGATGTTCAGCCCCTTGTTCTCCATCGCGCCCATATTGAAGTCGGACACGCCGACGATCATGAAACGCTCCAGGTCCAGCGGTAGCTTGAAGCGAGCCTCGTCCCAGGCAATGGAGGCGATCAGCGAGTTCATCGCATGCTCGGTCTTCTCCAGATCGCCACGGCGCACATAGACCTGCAGCAGGTGCTCCTTGCCCGAGCGGGTGGTGATGCGCTGCTCGCGCGCCACCAGGTCGCCGGCCACGAGCGCGAACAGATAGCTGGGCTTGGGGAAGGGGTCGTGCCATTTGGCGAAGTGGCGACCGTTGTCCAGCGCGCCCTGCTCCAGCAGATTGCCGTTGGACAGCAGCACCGGATACCTGGGCTTGTCGGCGCGCAGCAGCACCGTGTAGACGGCCATCACATCCGGGCGGTCCAGGAAGTAGGTGATGCGGCGAAAGCCCTCGGCCTCGCACTGGGTGAAGAAGCCGCCACCCGAGGTGTAGAGGCCGCTCAACGCGGTGTTCTTCTCGGGCGCGCAGGTGTTGCGGATCTCCAGTGCGAAGTCGGCGTCGGGCGCGTTGTCTATCACCAGCTCATCGCCCTCCTGGCGGAAGGAGACGCTCTCGCCGTTGATCAGCACGCGCAGCAGTGTCAGCTCTTCGCCATGCAGGCGCAGCGGACCGTGGGCGACTGCGCTGTTGCGCTCGATCTGCATCTTGCTGGTGACCAGGGTCTTGGCCGGCTCCAGGTCGAAGGTCAGATCAACGGTGCGGATCCAGTACACCGGCGCGGTGTAGTCTTCGCGGCGGATCAGGGGGGCAGTGCCTTCACGCATGACGGACTCTCTTGTGTTCGTAGCCCGGATGGAATCCGGGGCTTTCGGTCGGTTTGGCTCCCGGATTACATCCGGGCTACGCGGAACTCAGGCTTAAACGCCTTGCTGCAGGCTGGCGGTGATGAAGGGGTCGAGGTCGCCGTCCAGCACCTTCTGCGTGGCCGAGGTCTCGTAGTTGGTGCGCAGGTCCTTGATGCGGCTCTGGTCCAGCACATAGCTGCGGATCTGGTGGCCCCAGCCGACGTCGGTCTTGGTGTCTTCCAGCTTCTGCTGCTCTTCCATGCGCTTGCGCATCTCGAAGTCATAGAGGCGGGAGCGCAGGCGCTTCCAGGCCACGTCGCGGTTGCCGTGCTGGCTGCGACCGTCCTGGCATTGCACGACGATGCCGGTCGGGATGTGCGTGAGGCGCACCGCCGAATCGGTCTTGTTGATGTGCTGACCGCCGGCGCCCGAGGCGCGGAAGGTGTCGGTGCGCACATCGGCCGGGTTGATGTCGATCTCGATCGAATCATCGACTTCCGGGTAGACGAACAGCGAGGCAAAGCTGGTGTGGCGGCCGCCGGAGCTGTCGAACGGACTCTTGCGCACCAGGCGGTGCACGCCGGTCTCGGTGCGCAGCAGGCCGAAGGCGTATTCGCCCTCGACCTTGATGGTCGCGCTCTTGATGCCGGCCACGTCGCCGTCGGTCTGGTCTTCCAAGGTCGCCTTGAAGCCCTTGCGCTCGCAGTACTTCAGGTACTGGCGCAGCAGCATGCCGGCCCAGTCGCAGGCCTCGGTGCCGCCGGCGCCGGCCTGGATGTCGATGAAGCAGTTGCTCGGATCGGCCGGGTTGTTGAACATGCGGCGGAACTCGAGCTGCTCGACGATGCCGTTCAAGGTGGCCACCTCGGCCTCGATCGCCGCCAGGCCGTCCAGATCGTCATCGGCCTTGCTCATCTCGAACAACTCGAGGTTGTCGCTGAGATTGCTTTCCAGATGGTTGATCGTCTCGACGACGTTTTCAAGCGTCTTCTTTTCCTTGCCCAGCTCCTGTGCGCGCTTGGGCTCGTTCCAGACGGTGGGGTTTTCGAGGGCGGCGTTGACTTCGTTCAGGCGCAGGGCTTTGCGGTCGTAGTCAAAGATACCCCCTTAGCGCGGCGGTGCGCGCTGTCAGGTCGGTCAGGGTGCTGCCGATGGTATTGATGCGTTCGATTTCCATGATGTTCTTTGGTTGGGGCCGCGGTCGTGAGTGACCACTGCCGATCCTGCAAGCCGGCTATTTTCTCATGGACCGGGCGGCCGCGGCCGGGGGGGCGGTTTGTCGGTCAGAATGCCGGCTATGTTGCTGCTGGCCTCGTCCCTGAAGCTGATCGCTGAAATTGCCCTGCTGGCGATGGCCGGGCAATGGCTGCTGGGCCTGCTGGTGGGGCAGGGGCGTGATGGCAACTTCATCTACCGCCTGCTGCAGGTGCTGACCCAGCCCTTTGTGAAGCTGGCGCGCATCGTCAGCCCGCGGGTGGTGCTGGAGCGGCATCTGCCGTTGGCGGCTTTTCTGCTGATGCTGGGTGTCTGGCTGCTGGCCACGGCGGTGAAGATCCAGCTGTGCCTGCAGATCGGTGTGCGCCTGTGCCGCTGAAGCCCGCCGATTCACGGACTCACAACATCCGGGAGATCACCGAGATGGAGCAGATCGAACGACGGCGCCAGCACTGGCGCAGGAACCAGCGCCTCACCGGCGTGCTGCTGGCGGTGTGGTTTGTGGTGACCTTTGTCGCCAGCTTTTTCGCCCGTGAGCTGAACTTCACTTTCTTCGGCTGGCCGTTCAGCTTCTGGGTCGCCTCCCAGGGCGCGCTGATCGTCTACTGCCTGATCATCGGCTTCTACGCCCGGACGATGAACCGCCTGGACCGGGAGTACGGCCTGGCCGAAGATTAGGCAAGAAAGCCCTCGATCGCCGCCGCCAGCGCCTGCGGCTGGTCGTGGTGCAGCATATGGCCGCAATCGGCCAGCGTGACCTTGCTCAGCTGCGGCACCAGGGCGATACGGGCCTCGAAGTCGGCGCGGGGATAGCTGTCGCCCCAGAAGCGGGCCACATCGGTATTGGCGCCCTCAATCCACAGCGTCGGTGCCTGTATCAGCTTCCAGCCTTCCAGGATCTCGTCCTTGCGGTAGAGCATCGGGTTGGTGCGCTTGTGGGCCGGATCGCCCTGGATATGCCACTGGCCGTCCTCGGCCAGACGCGACCAGTGCGGCGCCAGCCAGGCGGCCTTGTCCTCGGGTAGCCGCGGGTTGTTGCTGCGCAGGCGCTCGGCCACGGCAGCAAGGCTGTCATAGGTCTTCAGGCGCTGCGGCGTTTTCAGCGCGTCCAACCATTGGGCGAGACGGCGCGGCGCATGGTGGGCGCGGGTCTCGGGCAGGCCGAAGCCCTCCAGATTGATCAGCCGCCGGATGCGGGCAAAGCGCACGGCCGCAAAGCTCATCACCACATTGCCACCCATGCTGTGGCCGGCCAGATCGACCACGGTGTTCGGGCCCAGGCCCAGCTCGGGGCTGTCGAGCAGGGCGTCGAGGTCGCCCAGATAGTCGGGGAACCAGTAGCTGTCGGTGGCCGGGCCCTCGGTGCGACCATAGCCGCGCCAGTCGGGGGCGATCACCAGCCGGTCCTGCTGCAGCGCATCGACGACGAACTGGAAGGACGCGCCCACATCCATCCAGCCATGCACCATCACCAGCGGTGGCCGCTCAGCCGTGACCAGCGAGGCATCGCCCCAGACGTGGCAGTGGTAGCGGTGCCCGCGCAGGGGCACGAACACGCTGCGGGCGGCGCGGTGAGGGGTGTAGGCGGGGGAGTGCATCGGCGGATGTTAGGCCAGGCCGGACCGATCGGCTGTCCGCGCGGTGACAGAATCAGCCCATGAGCTCATCTGATACCGCCTATACCCTGCGCCCGGCCACCCCTGCCGACCTGTCCGCCATCGTCGGCATGATCGGCGAGCTGGCCGCCTTCGAAAACCTCAGCCATTTGATGCAGGTCACGCCCGAGACGCTCGCTCCCCATCTGTTCGGCGACAAACCGGTGGCGGAGGCCCTGGTGGCCGACCTGCCCGGCACTGGACCGGTGGCCTTCGCGCTGTACTTCATCAACTTCAGCACCTTCCTGGCCAAGCCGGGCCTGTATCTGGAAGACCTGTACGTCAAGCCCGCCCAGCGCGGCGCCGGCCTGGGCCAGGCCCTGCTGAAGCGCCTGGCGCAGATCGCCGTCGAGCGCGGCTACGGCCGCTTCGAATGGAGCGTGCTGGACTGGAATGCCAATGCCATCCAGCTCTACCAGAAGATGGGTGCCACAGTGATGCCGGATTGGCGCATCTGCCGGGTCACCGGCGAGGCGCTGCAGCATCTCGGCAAAGCCTGATCGGCCAAGCGATCAGTTGGCCGCCAGCGCGGCCAGCTTCTCGGGTGACACGCGCACCCTGAGCGTGCGCTCATCAACGACGCCGACGATGCCATGGCCGGCCGTGGCGCAGTTGCGCCGCATCGGCTCCATCATCGCGTCGCCCGCTCTGTTGGTCAGCACCGCGACGATGGGCGTGTTGGCCCCGGCCCCGCGCTTGATGACGATGCCCGCCTCGCCGCCGGCCAGCTTGACGAAGCAGCCGGGCGGATATACGCCGAACTCCTTGATGATGGCCGCCGTCATCGGGTGGCCCTGGTCGCGCATGAACAGCTCCCGCGCCGCCTGATGGGCCGGAATTGGCTGGCGGTTGACCCGGGGGCTCAGCTTGGCGGTGAACATATCGGTGCGGGTCACCAGCGCTGCCAGCTCGTTGAGCCGGCGGAGCTTGTTCGGGTAGCCGCTGCCGTTCTCGTTCTCATGGTGTTGGCCCACGGTGGTCAGCCATTCTTCGTCTGTGATGCCGGCCTCGCGCAGCATCTCGACGCTGCGCTGCGGGTGTTCGTCGATCGCCTTGCGTTGATTGGCGGTCAGCGGCGAGACCTGCATCGCCAGCCGCGCCTGCATCTCGACGATGGATATATTCATCGTCAGCGCCGCCTTGAAGGCGGTCTGGGTGCGGGCCAGCGGCCACTCCAGCCGCTGCGCCGCGAGAAAGGTGGCAATGGCCGTGTGGATGGCGTGCTGCACGCCGTAGTGCGTCTTGCCTGCGGCCTGCTGGCGCACGACCTGGAAAATCGCCAGGTCGGGGTCATGCTCGATCAGGGCCAGCACCGGCTTGGCGGCGGCGTCCAGCGCATCGCAGAAGTCTTTCTGCACGTTGGCGCGCAGGGTCTTGCCGACGCGCTCCATGCTCTGGTTCCACAGGCCCGGCAGGTCCTCAGGGCGGGCATTCTTCAGCTCGTGGCGAAAGCTGTGCAACTCCTCCGAGTCCACCAGCGCGCCGCGCTCGAACAGCGCGTCCATCTGCTCTTCGCTGCAGATCACCTTGCCGCGGGCCAGCAGCAGGGTGTGATCATTGTTGCGGATGTTGAACGGCAGCGGAACACCCAGCTTGATGCGGTGTTTGACGGTGGCGAGCGGAGCGAATTGCATGTGGATCGTCCTCGGGTGATGTCGGGCGGGGTGTTGCCGTTCATGACGAGGAGACTGCTTGTTCGCCTCGGCCTGAGGCGTTTTCGTGTCGTGACGCAGACAAATGAGCCCGGGTTTTCCAGGGGCAGGTCTGCGCGCGCGTGAGTAAATGCCGCATTCGGGGCCACGTCTTGCTGTTTTCGGTGCTGCCGATACCGACTTGAGCTTGACGCGGCAGGCTTGTGCGGTTGGCAAACCTCTCGCAAGCTGGCCTGAATGGCCTTGCCTGAGGGTTGCGCCCCTCGCCAAATCCTGGCAAACCGATAGCATGTGCGACAAAAGGAGTGCACTTGATGCCGATTCGTGAGCCCCAGCCGGGCGGCCCAGACCACTACAGCCAGCTGCATGCGCAGTTCAGGTGGCAGGTGCCTGCGGGCTTCAATATTGCCGAGGTCTGCTGCGCCCGCTGGGCCCGCCACACGCCGCACGCCATCGCCATCCGCTACGAGCACGAGGACGGGCGCAGCGCCAACTACACCTACGCCCAGCTGCAGCAGGCGGCCAATCAGCTCAGCGGTGCGCTGCGCCGCCAGGGCGTCGAGCGTGGCGACCGGGTCGCGGTGGTGATGCCGCAGCGTTTCGAGACCGCCGTCGCCCATATGGCGCTGTACCAGCTGGGCGCGGTGGCGATGCCGCTGTCGATGCTGTTCGGCCCCGAGGCACTGGAGTACCGGTTGCAGCACAGTGAGGCGGTGCTGGCCATTGTTGACGAGTCCAGCGTCGCCAATCTGCGCGCGGCGCGGCGCAACTGTCCCGAACTGGGCTGCGTGATCGCCGTCGGGCTGGCCTCCGGCAGCGGTGACCTCGACTGGGACAAGGCGCTGGCCCGCGAGTCGACCCGCTTCACTGCCGAGCAGACCAAGGCCGACGAGGCCGCGCTCTTGATCTACACCAGCGGCACCACCGGTCCGCCCAAGGGGGCCCTGCTGCCGCACCGGGCGCTGATCGGCAACCTGACCGGCTTTGTTGCCAGCCAGAACTGGTTCGGCTTCGACGAGCCCGATGAGCCCTCGCACGCGGTGTTCTGGAGCCCGGCCGACTGGGCCTGGACCGGCGGCCTGATGGATGCGCTGCTGCCCACGCTGTACTTCGGCCGCCCCATCGTCGCCTACCAGGGGCGTTTCGCGCCCGAGCGGGCCTTCGAGCTGCTACAGCGCCACGCGGTGACACACAGCTTCCTGTTCCCGACGGCGCTGAAGGCGATGATGAAGGCGGTGCCGCACCCCAAGCAGCGCTTTGCCATCAAGCTGCAAGCGCTGATGAGCGCCGGCGAGGCGGTCGGCGATGCGGTATTCGCCTACTGCCGCGACGAGCTGGGCGTGACGGTCAACGAGATGTTCGGTCAGACCGAGGTCAACTACATCGTCGGCAACTGCGCCCGCTACTGGCCGGCCAGACCCGGCAGCATGGGCCGGCCCTACCCGGGCCACCGGGTGGCGGTGCTGGACGATGAGGGCAAGGAGTGCCCGGTCGGTGTGGCCGGCGATGTGGCCGTGCACCGCCGTGACATCCATGGCCACCCGGACCCGGTGTTCTACCTGGGCTACTGGAAGAACGACGAGGCCACCCGGGCCAAGTTCACCGGCGACGCCAGCGACTCCTGGTGCCGCACCGGCGATATGGCCCTGGTCGACAAGGACGGCTACCTCTGGTACCAAGGGCGAAGTGACGACCTGTTCAAGGCCGCCGGTTATCGGATTGGCCCCAGCGAGATCGAGAACTGCCTGGTCAAACACCCGGCAGTGGCCAATGCCGCGGTCGTGCCCAAGCCCGACGCCGAGCGTGGCGCCGTGGTCAAGGCCTTTGTCGTGCTGGCCGAGGGTTTCGAGGGCACGGCCGCCCTGGTCGAGCAGCTGCAGCAGCATGTGCGCGGCAAGCTGGCACCCTACGAGTACCCGAAAGAGATCGAGTTCATCGCTGCCCTGCCGATGACCACCACCGGCAAGGTGCAACGCCGCGTGCTGCGGCTGCAGGAAGAGGAGCGGGCACGAGCGAGCAACTGACGGAGGGCGGCCCTCAGCGAGCCGAGCTGGCGCGCATGCTGAGCCGGCTGCCGGCCGGCGCCACCAGCCGCGCCGCGTCGGGCCACTGCTCCTGGCCGGTGAGGGTGGTGCAAACGCGTCCCGGCGCGGCCTTGCCGGCGTCGTCGGGGTCGCGGTCCTTGGGGTCGGCGCTCAGCGGCACGGCCAGCAACTGGCCCTGATCGGGCCACTCCAGCTCCCACAGCGGCTGGGTGCTGCATACGCGCACGCCCAGCACACGGGGAAAGATCATGCGCAAATACCAGGGTAGCACCTCGCTGCGAACGGTGTGCGCAGTCTTCATGATGCGGCGCACCTGGGCCATGTCGAGCTGCTCGGCTGGGGTGGTCAGCCGCAGGGTCGCGCGTATGCCCACGCTGCCCTTGGCCTGGTTGGTGGCCAGATCGGCCTCCTTGGCCTGCTCCTGTGGCAGCACCGGCAGCTCGAACACCTGCTCCGCGTTGGGCACGATGGGGATGTAGCGATCGGCATGCTGCAAGGCCATCCGGACCTTGCCCAGCGGCTTGTTCGGATCGGCCGGCGTCAGCTGAAACTCCAGCCGGAACAGGCCCTGGCCATGGCGCTCCAGCAGGCCCAGCAGTTCGTTGAGCCGGCCGTAGGGCAGGATGGCCGGATCCTTCTGCAACTGGACGGTGACAGTGTCCAGCTGTTCCGGTTCGGCGGCGTAGGCGGCTGTGCTGATCAGCAGCAGGGCGGAGGAGAGGAGTTTGAGACCTGGTGTCATCAGAGCTTGCGGCAGTCAATCGGTCGGAGGGTGTCAACGGCGGCATTTGCCGCGGGCCTCGGCCAGGGCCCAGAACGGCGCGCTCAGGATGCCCATGCCGCCGCCCAGGAACTCGCCCTTCAGGCAGTCGCCGACGGCGGCCTGCTGGACCTCCTGGCCGAAGCGCTCGCCGGCGGTCAGCTTGCGTGGTGCGTCGCTGGCCTGGGCGGCCTGTTCGCGTAGCGAAGGCTGGGCGGCCATCTGGCGCACGGCCAGACGCGTCTTGTCGGGGGCCAGCCAGGGTCTGGAGGCGGCCGGCTCCGGCACGGCAGCACTTGCCGCCGGTTCAGGGGGCAGGGCAGCGGTGATCGCGAGGGCTGGTAGCGCCTCGGCCGGTTTGCTGATAGGGCGTGGTTCTGGCCGTGGCGCCGGGCCGGTTCGTGCAGGTAAGGGCGGCGGTGCTTTCGGACGCGGCGTCGCGATCAGCTGCACCAGCAACCGTTGCTGCGGCGACCCCGGACCCACCGTGCCGGGCCTGAGCTGCATCAACAGCCACAACACGCCAACGTGCACCAGCAGGGTCAGCAGCAGCACAGCCGCTCGGCGGCTGGGGTTCGATGGCTTCATCCGCCGTCACCCGCCCCGGGCTCGTAGCTGAGCAGATCGCCGGGCTGGCATTGCAGCACCTCGCAGATCTGCTGCAGCGTGTCGAAGCGCACGCCTCGCACCTTGCCGGACTTCAGGAGCGACAGGTTGGCCTCGGTGATGCCGATGCGCTCGGCCAGCTCGCGCGAGCGCATCTTGCGCCGCGCCAGCATCACATCCAGGGTCACGATGATGGGCATGTGGAAGTTCGCCGACTCAAATGAAACCGGCGTTCTCATCGGCCACGCGCACCGCCTCGCCCATGACACTGGCGATGGCCAGCATGATCAGGCCGAAGAGCAGGGCAAGGTAGTCGTGCCATTGCACGTTCAGTATCAGCGCACGCTCGCCGCTGGGGTTGTCCATGGTCAGCGCCAGGCCCACCAGTGCTACCGACAGCGGTTGGGCCAGCGGCAGGCACAACATGCCCTGGGCCACGCGTTTGAGCCGCAGCACCGAGGCCGGCGTGAAAATTCGACCCTGACCGTAGGCGCCGAACAGCCACCACAACTGCCACAGCACGAACAGGGCCACCAGCGCCGGCAGCATCGAGGCCGCTGCGCCGAGCAGTCGGTTGTGCAAGCCCAGCCGTAAGGCATGGCTCGCCAAGCCCCATTGCGAGGCCGCCGTCTGCGCGATCCACTCCGGTGAGGACCAGACAAAGGTCGGCAGGGCGATCAGGCACAGGGCGCCCAAGGCACACAGGGCGCGCACGCAGCGCGACAGCATTTGTATGCGGGGCAGGGTTGGCGGCATATGGTGTTGAGTCGAACTTGTGTTTGACGTAAGTTTACTGTAAAACAATAAAAAATCGGTGTTCTAAGTAAATTACTGTCCATGTCTCGACCACGATTCAGTCGCTATTTCGGTGCTTTGCTGGTGCTGGCCGTGCTGACCCTGGCGCTGTGGCTGATGCGTCAGGAGCCCCATGTCAAGCTGACCCAGGCGCCGCCCTGCGATCCGGCGTTGTGCCCCGTAGGGGCTGGTGCACACTTGCCGCTTTGAGCTGCAGCGGAGTCTGGATATGGAACACGTCACCCTGGGGCGCAGCGATCTGCGCGTCAGCAAGGTCTGCCTGGGCACGATGACCTTTGGCGAGCAGGTGGAGCAGGACCTTGCCCACCGGCTGCTCAGCAGCGCCGTTGAGCAGGGCATCAACTTCATCGACACGGCCGAGATGTATGCGGTGCCCGCCCGCGCCGCCACCTATGGCGCGACCGAAACCATCATCGGCGAGTGGTTCGCCCGCAACCCCGACATGCGATCAAAGGTCGTGCTGGCCACCAAGGTGGCTGGCCCGGTGCGCGGCTACGACTGGATTCGCAATGCCAGCCCGAACCTGACGGCGGACGACATCGTCGCCGCCTGCGAGGCCAGCCTGCAGCGCCTGCAGACCGATGTGATCGACCTCTACCAGATCCACTGGCCGGTGCGTCATGTGCCGATGTTCGGCGGTCTGAGCTACGACCCGACCAAGGACAACCCCGGCCTGAGCAGCATCCACGAGCAACTCGAAGGCCTGAGCCGTCTGGTCAAGGCGGGCAAGGTCAGGCATATCGGGGTGAGCAATGAGACGGCCTATGGCGTGTGCGAGTTCGTGCACCTGGCCGAGCAGCACGGACTGCCCCGCATCGCCACCGTGCAGAATCCCTATTGCCTGGTCAATCGTGCTGGAAATGGGCCTGGACGAGGCCATGCACCGCCATGAGGTCTCGCTGCTGGCCTATTCGCCGCTGGGCTTCGGTGCGCTCACCGGCAAGTACGACGCGCAGGGCATTGCAGATCCGGCCAAGCCCGGCCGCCTGGCGATTTTCGACAGCCTGAAGAAGCAGCGCTGGGCCCGCGAAGATACGCTGGCCGCCGCGCGCCGCTACAACGCGCTGGCGCTGGCCCACGGCCTGACGCCCACGCGGCTGGCCCTGGCCTGGTGCTACACCCGCTGGCAGACCGCCAGCACCATCATCGGCGTGACCACCCAGGCCCAGCTGGACGAGAACATCAAGGCCTGGGGCACGGTGCTGTCGCCCGAGCTGGTGACGCAGATCGACCAGATTCGCTGGCAGATGCGGGATCCCGCGCAGTGAGTCGGGAGGCGCGGCGCGGGCCAAATTCTTATGCCTGGTTTCTGTGGATAAGTCCGGGGGCAAGATGAGGATGGTGGCCGCCAGGCCGCGCCGGCATTGGCTTTGCGTTGGATTGCCGCAAAAAGATGCAGTCTCGTTGGTCTGGGTGACGGGGCGAATAGCGAACGATTTAAGCTTGACTCATGAGCAAGAAAGATACCAAACACGTCAGCGAAACCCCGGCCACGCAGTTCCTGCGCCAGCAGGGCGCGAGCTTCACCGAGCATGTGTACGACTATGTCGAGCATGGCGGCACGGCCGAGTCGGCCAGGCAGCTGGGCGTGCCCGAGCACGAGGTCGTCAAGACCCTGGTGATGCAGGATGAAAAAGCGCAGCCGCTGATCGTGCTGATGCATGGCGACTGCCAGGTCAGCCTGAAGGAGCTGGCGCGGCAGATTTCCTGCAAAAAGGTCGAGCCCTGCAAGCCCGATGTGGCCCAGCGGCACAGCGGCTATATGGTGGGCGGCACATCGCCCTTCGGCACGCGCAAGGCGATGCCGGTGTTCGTCGAGGCCAGCATCCTGGAGCTGGCGAAGATCTGCATCAACGGCGGGCGGCGCGGCTATCTGGTCGGCATCGACCCGAAGCTGCTGACCACCCTGGTGCAGGCCCGGCCGGTGAGCTGTGCCGGTGCACAATAGCCGGTTATGCAAGACACTCTTTATCCCCTGTTGGCCGCCTTGGCCGGCTATCTTGTCGGCTCGCTGTCTTTTGCCGTCATCATCAGCAAGGCCATGGGCCTGAATGACCCGCGCAGCTATGGCTCGGGCAATCCGGGGGCCACCAATGTGCTGCGCTCGGGCAACAAGGCCGCAGCCGTCCTGACCCTGGTGTTCGATGCGCTGAAGGGCTATGTGCCGGTGCTGCTGGTGGTGTTGTTCGGCCAGCCCTACGGCCTGGGCGAGGGCGCGGCGGCCCTGGTCGGCCTGGCGGCCTTTCTGGGCCACCTGTGGCCGGTGTTCTTCCGCTTTCAGGGCGGCAAGGGCGTGGCCACCGCGGCCGGCGTGCTGCTCGCCATCAATCCGCTGCTGGGCGGCGCCACGCTGGCCACCTGGCTGATCATTGCCTATTTCTCGCGCTACTCGTCGCTGGCCTCCATGGTCTCGGCGGCGTTCGCGCCGTTCTACCAGATGTTGATCTGGGGCGGCGGCCCGGTGGTGCTGGCCATAGGCGTGATGGGCCTGCTCCTGATCTGGCGCCACGAGGGCAATATCCGCAAGCTGCTGGTCGGCAAGGAAAGCAAGCTGGGCCAAAAAGCCGCTGGTGCCGCACCGGCCGCCGCTCACAAACAGGTTCAAGCAAATCCGCGTGGGCACTCGCACCATCATTCACACAAAAAGGGCAAGTAGTCATGGTTCAGCGTTTCGATGTCGGTCCGCGTCTGTCGGAAATGGCCGTTCACAACGGCACGGTCTATCTGGCCGGCCAGGTGCCCAGCGATGCCACACAGGACGCCCAGGGCCAGACCCAGCAGGTGCTGGCCGCGATCGATGCGCTGCTGGCCCGCGCCGGCACCGACAAGACGCGCATCCTGATGGCGCAGATCTTCATCGCCGATCTGGCCGATTTCCCGGGCCTGAATGCCGCCTGGGACGCCTGGGTGCCGGCCGGCCACACGCCGCCGCGTGCCACCGTCGAGGCCAAGCTGGCCAAGCCGGAGTGGAAGGTCGAGATCGTCGTCACGGCGGCGCTCTGAACTTACCTTGATGGTCGGGCTCTTACCGGCCATGAACAGTTTCCGCAAGACCTGGCTGCCGCTGATCGTGGTGGCCGCCCTCGCCTGGGGCGCCGCCTGGGCCGCGCGCAACTGGCAGGCGGCCGATCAGGCGCAGCGCCTGCAAGCGGCCGCCAAGCCGGGCGACATCGTGATGCTGTCGTCCACCACCTGCTACTTCTGCAAGCAGGCACGCAGCTGGCTCGACACGCATGCGGTGCCCCACCGCGAATGCTTCATCGAAACCGATGCCGCCTGCCTGGCCCAGTTCCAGGCGCTGCAGGCGCAGGGCACGCCGACCTTTGTCGTGCGCGGTCGTCGCGTTGTCGGCTTCGACCGCGAGGCGATATTGGCGGCGTTGGAGCCGTAGCCCGGATGAAATCCGGGGCCCCGGATTTCATCCGGGCTACAGACCGATCCGGGCCGGGTCGCCCCCACCCAGCCGCACCAGCACCGGCTCGTCGCCGCTCAGATCGACCACCGTGGTCGGCTGCATCGCGCAGGCGCCGGCATCGACGATGGCCTGCAGCTGGTGGTCAAAGCGTTCGGCAATCTCCTGGGCGTCGTTCAGCGGCTCGGTGTCGCCGGGTGCGATCAGGGTGGTGGCCAGCAGCGGCTGGCCGAGGATGGCCAGCAGCTCCTGCGTCACCCGGTGCTCGGGCACGCGCAGGCCTATGGTGCGGCGTGACGGATGGCTGAGGCGCCGCGGCACTTCCTTGGTCGCCTCCAGGATGAAGGTGAAGGGGCCCGGCGTGCCCAGCTTGAGCATGCGGTACTGCTTGTTGTCCACTCGCGCATAGCTGGCCAGCTCGCTGAGGTCACGGCACAGCAGGGTCAGATGGTGCTTGTCATCGACGCCGCGGATGCGCCTTAGCGTCTCGGCCGCGGCCTTGTCGTCCAGATGGCAGACCAGGGCATAGCTCGAGTCGGTCGGAATCGCCGCGATGCCGCCCTTGTCGATGATCTGCGCGGCCTGCTTCAGAAAGCGGACCTGCGGGTTGTCGGGGTGAACCTCAAAAAGTTGTGCCATCTTTTTCTCAGGCAGTTGGGGCCGGACGTTGATGGGTACAGCAAGGTCCAAGCCGCAAGAATCTCAGACAGTTGGGGTCGGAGCTTGCTGCGTACAGCAAGGTCCAACCCGCAAGGATTTCAATCTGCAATCGTATCTTGCTCGACCGCAGAGTTGAGGCGCCGCGCCGAGGCCTCGGCGAAGTTGAGCCAGACGCTGGAGGCGCCGCAGGCGGCGATCACCAGCATGCCGGCCCAGGCCCAGCCATCGGGCACATGGCTGAACATCAGCCAGCCAACGCCGGCGGCGAACAGGATCTGCACATAGACGAAGGGCATCAGCGAGCCGGTGCGCGCCATGCCCAGGGCCAGAATCAGCAACAGATGCCCCAGCGTGCCCATCGCACCGATGACCAGCATCAGCAGCCACTCCTGCGCCGTCGCCTGGCTCAGCAAATCCAGCACCGGCACCTTGGCCAGCCACAACACCGGCAGCAGGGCCAGCGCGCCGACGGCGCCGGTGTAGAAATGGGTGGTGATGGGGTTCTCCAGCGAGGCCAGGCGGCTGGTCAGGATCTGGAAGCTGCCGTAGCACAGGGCCATGGCCAGCGGCATTGCCGCGGCCCAGCCGAACACGCCGCTGCCCGGTCGTATCACGATCAGTGCGCCGACAAAGGCGCCCACGACCAGGGCCCAGCGCCGCAGCGACACCCGCTCGCGCAGCCAGAAGGCGGCCAGCATCGTCACCACCACCGGTGTGAGCATGCCGATGGCGGTGAACTCGGCCACGGGCATCAGCTGCACACCGTAGAAACTCAAGGCGCTGGTGCCCAGCAGCAGGCTGCCGCGCAGCAGTTGAAACCTCGGATGTGCGGCATGGAAACCGGCGCGGCCGCGCTTGACCGCCAGCCAGACCAGCATCGTCACCGCCTGGATGGCATAGCGCGCCCACATGAAGAGCAGCACCGGCAGCGTGGCTCCGAGCAGCTTGGCGCTGTTGTCCAGCAGCGAGAAGCAGGCGCCGGCGCAGAGCACCAGGGCCACGCCCAAGAGCGGCCGTTGCCGGTTCAAGGGTGATGGACCCGGTCCTGCAGTGCCTGCCAGACCGGCGTGAGCCGGCCGGGCAGATCGGGCAGGGCACCCAGGTCGGTGTGGCTCTCGGTCGGCGAGTGGAAGTCCGAGCCGCGCGAGGCCAGCAGCGAGAATTCCAGTGCCATGTCGGCGTACTTCACCACATCGGCCGCGCTGTGGTTGCCCGTCACCACCTCGACGCCCAGGCCGCCATGGGCCTTGAACTCGGTGAAGAGGGCATACTCTTCGGTCGGTGTGAACGGATAGCGGGCCGGGTGGGCGATCACGGCGATGCCGCCGGCCTGGGTGATCCAGCGCACGGCGTCGCCGAGACCCGCCCAGCGGTGCGGCACGAAGCCGGGCTTGCCCTCGGTCAGGAAGCGGCGGAACACCTCGGGAATGTCATTGCACACGCCGCTTTCAACCAGGTGGCGGGCAAAGTGGGTGCGCGAGATCAGCTCCGGGTTGCCTACATACTTCAACGCGCCTTCATAGGCGTCCTTGATGCCGACCTGGGCCAGGCTGGCCGACATCTGCTGCGCCCGCGCGCCGCGGCCACCACGGGTGCTGTGCAGACCCTCGCGCAGCGCCTCGTTGTGCATGTCGAAACCCAGGCCGACGGTGTGCACCACCCGGCCGGCAAAGGTCACCGAGACTTCGGTGCCGGTGAGGTAGGGCAGGCCCAGCTTCAGCGCGGCGTCGCGGGCCCGGGCCTGGCCGGCCAGTTCGTCATGGTCGGTCAGGGCCCACAGCTCCACGCCATTGGCCTTGGCACGGGCGGCCAGCGCCTCGGGCTCAAGCGTGCCATCGGACACGCAGGAGTGGGAGTGCAAGTCGGCGTTGCTGCAGATGTGTTGGGTGCTCACGGCAGCGATTGTAGAGAGTGCACCGGCCTGGGCTCCGCACCGACCGCCATGCTCTTTGAAACTGGCGTTGATCTGCAGCCCATTCAGGGCTATCAAGCCGCCGGTCTGGCGGTGATAATGTGCGCCTCAGGGGGGCTTTGCTCGAAGGAGCACAACAGCAGCAACCACGCTGCGGAGGCCCAATGAAAAACCTATCCATCAAGTTCCGACTGTCCCTGCTGGTTGGTGCACTGTTGGCGCTGTTGCTGGTCTCTTCCCTGCTCGCGGTGCGTCAGCTCAAGCAGAGCAACGCTGTGCTGGGCACGATCTACAACGACCGCGTGGTGCCGCTCAAGCAGCTGAAGGGCATCGCCGACGCCTATGCGGTCAATATCGTGGACAGCACGCACAAGACACGCGATGGCGCCATGACTCCCGATCAGGGGGTGAAGTCGATCGACGAGGCCCATGGCGCCATTGACAAGCAGTGGAAGGCCTACAAGGCCACCCAGCTGGTGGCCAAGGAGCAGGACCTGGTGCGCCAGGCCGAGCCCCTGATGAAGCAGGCCGATGCGGTCGGCCAGCGCGCCCAGGAGCTGATGCGCAAGAACGACATCGAGGGCCTGCGCGACTTCGCCGCCAAGCAGATGTATCCGGCCATCGATCCGGTCGGCGGGGTGATCGAGCAACTGATCAACGTGCAACTGGTCGAGGCGGACCGCGAATACAAGGACAGCCAGGAGACCTACGAGGCGGTGTTCTGGCGCACCATCGTTGTCTCGATCCTGTCCCTGGGTGTGGCGGGTGTGATGGCCTGGCTGCTGATTGCTGCCATCACCCGCGGCATTGCCCGGGCGGTGCAGGTGGCGGAGACGGTTGCCGCAGGCGACCTGAGTTCGAAAATCGAGGTGCATGGCACGGACGAGATCGGCCAGTTGCTGGGCGCGCTCAAGCGCATGAATGACAGCCTGGTGGGCATCGTCGGCAAGGTCAGGCACAGCGCCGACTCGATTGCCACCGGCTCATCGGAGATCGCCGCCGGCGCGGCCGACCTGAGCCAGCGCACAGAGGAACAGGCCGCCAACCTGGAAGAGACGGCGGCCTCGATGGAGGAGTTGACCGCCACCGTGGTGCAGAACACCGAGACGGCGCGTCAGGCCACGCAGCTGGCGGCCAGCGCTTCGACGGTGGCCGGCCAGGGCGGCGCCATCGTCGGCGAGGTCGTCAGCACGATGGAGGCGATCAGCGCCAGCTCCAAGAAGATCGTCGACATCATCGGCGTGATCGATGGCATTGCCTTCCAGACCAATATCCTGGCACTGAACGCGGCCGTGGAAGCTGCGCGTGCCGGCGAGCAGGGTCGCGGTTTCGCCGTCGTGGCCGCCGAGGTGCGTAGCCTGGCCCAGCGCTCCGCGCAGGCGGCCAAGGAGATCAAGACCCTGATCGGCGACAGTGTCGAGAAGGTGGACAACGGGTCGCGTCAGGTAGCCGACGCGGGCAAGACCATGGGCGATATCGTGAACCAGGTCAAGCGTGTCAATGATCTGATCGACGAGATCAGCCATGCCAGCAGCGAGCAGAGCAGCGGTATCGGCCAGGTCGGCGAGGCGGTCAATCAGCTCGATCAGGTGACCCAGCAGAATGCCGCGCTGGTGGAAGAAAGCGCCGCCGCGGCGGAGAGCCTCAAGCACCAGGCGGCCGAACTGGCACGCACCGTGGTGGCGTTCAAGCTGCCGAGCCACGCCTGAGGCGAGGCAGAGCGTTCAGGCCGCGGCAGCGCGCAGCAGGCGGCTCACGCCGGCCAGGAAGGGGTCCAGGTCCAGCGGCTTGGTCCAGTAGTCGTCGGCACCGGCCTGCAGGGCCGCCTGCACCTCGTCGGCCATGGCGCCGGCCGACAGCGCGACCACCATCAGCCCGGCCGTTGCGGGCATGGCGCGCAGCCGACGCAGCACCTCCAGGCCGGCGATGTCCGGCAGGTCGAGGTCGAGCAGTATCAGATCGAGCCGCTGTCCAGCCGCCAGGGCCAGACCTTCCGCACCGTTGCAGGCCTGCAGCAATTCCACGCCGGGCAGACGGGCCAGCATCTGCTCGACCAGCAGCATATTGACCGCGTTGTCCTCGATATAGAGCACGCGGCCTCCGCCAGGGGCCGGGTCTTGCGGCTGCAGGGCATCGAGCGCACCGGGCTCGGTGGTTCCGGTGCTGGTCCAGCCCGGCAGGCTCAATCGCACCCGCGTGCCCCGGCCCGGCTGGCTGTCGATCCGGATCTCGCCCTGCATCAGCTGCATCAGCTGCCTCGTCAGCGCCAGACCGACGCCGCTGCCCTCGACCTCACTGGCCTCGCGGCCCAGACGGTTGAAGGGTTCGTACAGATGGGCCAGCTGCTCGGCGCTCATGCCCAGCCCGGTATCGGTCACTGCGATCTCCACCATGCCCTGCTGCTGGCTGCAGCTCAGGCTCACCTGACCCTCCGGCCGGTTGTACTTGATGGCATTGCTCAGCACGTTGATCAGCACCTGGCGCAGCCGGATCGGGTCGGCACGCACCGTCAACTCATCGCCCGGCGGCGGCGCGAGCAGGTGGACGCCAAGCTCCCTGGCCAAGGCCTCGGTCATGTCCAGGGCCTCCCGCACGACCTGCCCCAGCGGCAGGCGCCGCGGATGCAGGCGCAGGCTGCCGGCCTCGATGCGCGCCACATCCAGCACGTCATTGACCAGGGCCAGCAGGTGCCAGCCGGCACTCTGCACATGGGCCAGCTGATCCAGCTCCTGTGGGCCCAGGCGGCTGCCGGCCGCCGTCATCAGCAGCTTGGTGAAGCCCAGCACCGCATTCAGCGGTGTGCGCAGCTCATGGCTCATGCGCGACAGGAAAGCGGTCTTGGCCTGGTTGGCGGCCACCGCGGCCTGTTGCTCCTCGCGCGCCTTCTCGGCCAACCGCAGCTCCGTCACATCCAGGCTCATCGCCAGCATGCAGGTCTCGCCGTGGTAGCTGATCTGCTCGGCGCTGAGCAGGCCCCACATCAGGGGGCCTGACTTGCCACGCAGCTGCACCTCCAGATTGCTGACGCGGCCCTCGGCATCCATGCGCCCGTACAGGGCCTGGCGGCTGGCGGGCAGCAGGCCCACGCCCAGTTCCTGCATGGTGTGGCCAATCATCTGCTCGGCACTCAGGCCGTAGCGCCGGGCGCCCAGTGAATTGACATCCAGCACCTGCTTGCTCTGCATCGAAATGATCAGTGTGGCCACCGGCGCGCGGTGGAACAGCAGACGGAACTGCTCCCGGTCACGCTCGGCATCCGCCAGTGCCGTCCGGCGCGCGCGATCGCGGTCAATATCGTCCAGGGCATATGACAGGTCTCCGACCATCTCGTCCAGCAGCGCGAGCAGCGGGGCGTCGAAGAAACCGGGTTCGCCGGCATAGACGGCCAACACGCCGAAGACCTGTCCGCCGCGCTTGATCGGAAAGGCGGCCATCGCCCGCAGGCCGTTTTTCAGCGCGCGCTCATGCCAGTGCAGGGTGGCCAGGTCTTCCAGAAAGTCCTGACAGACCGCGTGCTGCCCGCTGCGGCAGGCGGTGCCGGTGACCGAACGCTGGGCCTCGGCGGTGCTGAGGTCCCAACGCTGGGGGAGGCCGGCCAGAAAGCCGTCCTGCGGGCCGGCGAGGGCCTGGCGCACCAGTTGGCCGTCTTCCACCAGGCCGATGGCACAGCAGCCGGCGTGGCCGGTGCCGACGCAGATGCGACAGATTTCGGCAAAAAGCGTCGCCTCGTCGCGTTCGCGCACGATCAGCTGGTTGGTCTGCGACAAGGCCATGTAGAAGCGCTGCAGTCGTTCACGCCGCTGCTCCTGCTCGCGGCCCTCCAGCCGATAGCGTGCGAACACCGTCCAGCCCATGCCGGTGCCGGCCAACCCGGTGATCAGCATCAGGCAGGCAATCACCCAGATCGCCTCGCCATAGGCGGCGCGGCTGGCCGCGGTCTCCTCGTCGGCCACTTTCAGCTGCAGGGCGATCAGCGCGTCGAGGCGCTCGGACAGCGGCCGCAGCACCGCCGTCAGTCGCGCCTGAGCGAGCGAAGCCAGCGAGGCTGTGTCGCGGCGCTCCAAGAGCTCCTGCCAGGCTCGGATCTGGGCGTCGGCCTGACCCATCAGCGGCTCGGTCTGCGCGATCAGGCGTATTTCCTCTTCGACCAGATAGGTCTTCAAGTAGCGCTGCCACTCGGTCTTGATGAGCTGTTGGGCCTGCTCGATGTCGCGCAAGGCCTGGCTCTGGCTCAGGCTGCCCTCGCGGGCGAGCGTCAGGGCATCCGCGATCTGCACGCGGTAGGCGTTGTGTATCAGGCGCAGTTGCTGCAGCGGCAGGACGCGGTCTTGATAGACCGTGCTGATCGAGGCGGCGACCCCGCGCAGGCGGTGCAGGGCCAGATAGCCGGACAGGCACATCAGTGCCAGCAGCACGACCAGCAACCAGGTCAATCGGGTCTTGAAACCGGGACTTTGCATAGCCTCCGCTTCCTCACGGCCAGATGGGTTTGTACCTCAGTTTTTGAGGCCTAAAGCATCGCCTCGACGATCATTTGCACGCGCTGCTGGCCGTTGTACTCGTCCAGGCTCAGGCGGTAGGCCAGCAGGCCCTGTTCGGCCACCGGTTCGCTGTGGCCGAACCAGATCGCGTCGCGCATCACGCCGCCCTGGCGCACGCGCAGCTTCAAGTGCCTCTCGCCGACCAGACGCTGCGAAACGATCTGCACCTGATCGCAGAACACCGGGGGCTCGAAGGCCTGGCCCCAGACCTGGGCATCCAGCTGCTGCACGGTGGCCGGGGTGAACTGTTCGGGCGCCAGCGGCCCATCGGTGCGCAGGGTGCGTTGCAGGCTGGCGGCGTCCAGCCACTCGGCCGCCACCTGCTGTAGCGCTCGGTCAAAGGTGTCGAAGCCGCCTTCGGACAGCGTGCAGCCGGCCGCCATCGCATGGCCGCCGAACTTCTTCAGCACCTCGGGATGGCGCTTGCTGACCAGGTCCAGCGCGTCGCGCAGATGAAAGCCCGGGATCGAACGGCCCGAGCCCTTGAGCAGGCCGTCGGCGCCAATGGCGAACACAAAGGTCGGCCGGTGCACCCGGTCCTTCAGCCGTGAGGCGACGATGCCGACCACGCCTTCGTGGAAGTCGGGGTCGAAGATGCTCAAGGCGGCCGGCGGCTCGCCCTCGGGCATCAGTGCTTCCAGCAAGCCTTCAGCCTGCTCCCGCATGCCAGCCTCGATGTCGCGGCGCGATCGATTGATCTCGTCGAGCTGCCTGGCCAGCGCCAGCGCGCGGGTCGGGTCGTCGCACAGCAGACACTCGATGCCTACCGTCATGTCGCTGAGCCGTCCGGCGGCATTGATGCGCGGACCCAGCGAGAATCCCAGATCGAAGCCGCTGGCGCGGCTGGCATCGCGCCCCGCGGCAGTGAACAGGGCTGCCACGCCGGGCTGCATACGGCCGCCTCGCATGCGCTTCAGGCCCTGGGCCACCAGGCGGCGGTTGTTGGCGTCCAGCTTGACCACATCGGCCACCGTGCCGAGGGCGACGAGGTCCAGCAGGCTATCCAGCTTGGGCTGATTGCCGGCGTCAAAGCAACCGCGCGTGCGCAGCTCCGAGCGCAGGGCCAGCAGCACGTAGAAGGCGACGCCGACACCGGCCAGGTTCTTGCTCTCAAACGGGCAGCCGGGCTGGTTCGGGTTGACGATGGTGGTGGCGGGCAGCTCGATTTGCTCGTTGACCAGGGCCGGCAGATGGTGGTCGGTGACCAGCACCTGAATGCCCAGGGCCTGGGCATGGGCCACGCCGGCCATGCTGGCAATGCCGTTATCCACTGTCACCAGCAGCCTGGGCGCCTGGGCCAGGGCCAGCTCGACAATGGCCGGGGTCAGGCCGTAGCCATGGATGGCGCGGTCGGGCACCACATAGCTGAGTGTTTCGGGCCGTGCGCCGAGCAGACGCAGGCCGCGCAAGGCGACGGCGCAGGCGGTGGCGCCGTCGCAGTCATAGTCGGCCACGATGCAGATGCGCTCGTTACGTTCCAGTGTGTCGGCCAGCAGCCGTGCGGCCTCGGCGATGCCCTTAAGTCCATCGGGCGGCAGCAGCCGGCTCAGTGCGTCGTCCAGCTCGTCGTTGGACCGCACGCCGCGGGCGGCGAACAGCCGCGCCAGCAGCGGCGAGACGCCTGCCTGCTCCAAGGCCCAGACGGCGCGCGGGGGCACGTCACGGGTCACCAGCTGGGGGCTGCTCATAGGTTCTCCAACACGGGGGCGGTCGCCACCGGCGGATTCCACAACCGCGTCCACCAGGGCCGCGGCTGCCGGCTCCAGCTGCGGGCCAGGCGCTCGCCGCACAGAGTCAGGCTCACCTCCTGGCCCTGCTCGGCGGCATGCAGCAGGTCCTGGATCGGGCCGCCGTCCAGCACGGCCCAGGCCTCGGCCCAGGCGGCCCAGTCACCGGCCAGCAGCGGTGCACGCAGGCGCCAGTCGGTTTGCAGATCGGCATCGGCCTGCACGGCTTGCGCCGGTCCGCAGCCACTGATCCAGACCGAATTGACCGGCAACTGGGCCTTGGCCTCGCGGGCCTCGTTCAAGGGATGGTTGTGCAGCAGCATCTGCACCTCGTTCTGCAGGGTGCGCAGGCGGCGGGGATCGGGCATCCAGGGATCGACGCCACGGCCCATCACCCGGTCCAGGCTGGCGCAGGGCAGGCCGCGCAGCGATTCGTGGGCCACATACCAGCGCAGCGGCGCGCCCCAGGCGCTGGCCCAGCCCTCGCTGGCCGGGAACAGCTCGGCCAGCGACTCGAACAGCGCACGCGAGGTGCCGGGGTCGAGGCTCAGTGTGGCGGTGTCCAGCGCGCTGATTTGGTCGCTGCCTACAGCCAAGTGCAGCGGCGTCAGCTCGGCCCAGCACAGCTCGCCGGCGGCGATGCCATCGGCCTGGGCATGGCGGGCGGCAAAGGGCAGGCAGCCGTCGGTGCCGCTCCAGCCCCAGGCCTGGGCCAGCGCGCGCTCGTGCGGTGGGGTCAGGCTGTATTCGTCGCTGCCCAGCGCGGGGTCCTCGGGCGTCAGCAGGCTCAAAACCCTGGCGAGCCGGGGCAGGGCCAGGTCCTTCAGGGTATGGGTGGCGTTGTCGCCCAGGGCGCTGGCAAACGGAATCAACAGGTGCATGGGGGGCATTATCGAGGCTGACCCTGTCACCGTATCTTCATGCCCCGGTCACGCACGGGACATGCCCCTGCGTGAAGCTGTCGGCTCATGAAACCAGCCGACGGCTTTCTGAATGCATTGACGGGCGCGCCCCCCGCTGGCGGCGACGACGGCGATGACGGTGCCGGCGAGCTTCGCTACCGCAGCGTCTGGATCTCCGACATACACCTCGGCACGCCGGGCTGCCAGGCCCATGCGCTGCTGGACTTTCTGCGCCGGGTCGAGAGCGAGCACCTGTTCCTCGTCGGCGACATCATTGACGGCTGGCAGCTGCGCCGCAGCTGGTACTGGCCGCAGGCCCACAACGATGTGGTGCAAAAACTGTTGCGCAAGGCCCGCAAGGGCACCAAGGTGGTGTTCATCCCCGGCAACCACGACGAGTTTGCGCGCAAATACCTGCAGCACAACTTTGGCGGCGTCGAGGTCGCGGAGGACTGGATCCATGAGACGGCCGACGGCCGCAAGCTCTGGATCACCCACGGCGATCTGTTCGATGGCGTGATCCAGTGCGCGAAGTGGCTGGCCCATCTGGGCGACACGGCCTACGAGTTCACCTTGAAGCTGAACCGGCACCTGAACTCGCTGCGCGCCCGCCTGGGCCTGCCCTACTGGAGCCTGTCCAAGTACCTGAAGCTCAAGGTCAAGCGGGCGGTCAGCTATGTCGGCGATTTCGAGTCCGCGGTCGCCCGCGAGGCGCGCAACCGCGGCGTGCAGGGCGTCGTCTGCGGCCATATCCACCATGCCGAGCTGCGCGACATCGACGGCATTCTGTATGCCAACGACGGCGACTGGGTCGAGAGCCTGACCGCCCTGGTCGAGCATGCCGACGGCCGGCTGGAGATTCTCGACTGGTCCAGCCGCGCGCTGCAGGCGCGTCAGACCCAGCTCGGCACAGCCATCCAACCCGTCGGGAGTCCCGCATGAAACTGGTTTTGATCACCGATGCCTGGCGGCCCCAGGTCAATGGCGTGGTCACCACCCTGGTCGAGCTGGTCGACGGCATGCGCGCCCGTGGCCACGAGGTGCTGCTGATCGAGCCCTCGCAATTCAAGCGCATGCCCTGCCCGGGCTACCGCGAGATCGAGCTGGCGCTGCGGCCCTGGAGCAGGGTGAAGGCCGTGCTGGACGAGGCCCAGGCCGATGCCATTCACATTGCCACAGAAGGTCCGCTGGGCACGGCGGCGCGACGCTGGTGCCTGCGCAACAACAAGGCCTTCACGACCGCCTTCCACACCCGCTTCCCGGACATCCTGTCCAGCGCCTTGCACATCCCCGAGTCCTGGGGCTATTGGTGGTTCAAGCGCTTCCATGCCCCCTCGTCCGGCGTGATGGTGCCCACCGAGGGCATGCGGCAGATCCTGCAGCAGCATGGCTTCACGAATCTGCGCAGCTGGTCGCACGGGGTGGACCTGGGGCTGTTCAAGCCGGTGCCCGATGCGAGCCTTGAGCTGCCCGGCCCGGTCTGGCTGTACGTGGGCCGCGTCTCCTACGAAAAGAATCTGCAGGCCTTTCTGAACCTGGACCTGGCGGGTTCCAAGGTCGTCTACGGCGTGGGCCCCTTGCTTGACAAGTTCAGGCGCGAGCATCCTCAGGTGCATTGGCGGGGCGTGGTGCCGCGCAGCGAGCTGCCGCGGATCTACAGCGCCGCCGATGTGTTCGTGTTCCCCAGCCGCAGCGAGACCTTTGGTCTGGTGATGCTGGAGGCGCTGGCCTGCGGCACGCCGGTGGCGGCCTATCCGGTGGCCGGGCCGCTGGACGTGCTGGGTGACTCGGACGGCGGCGTGCTCGACGCCGATCTGCGCCGGGCCGCGCTGGCCGCGCTGCACATCACGCCGCAGCGGGCGCTGGCCCGCGCCCATCAGTTCGACTGGCACGGCGTCGTCAACCAGTTCATCGGTCTGCTGGTGCAGGCCGGCCCGGCGGCCGTCACGGGCTGTCATGAAACTGTCGCAAGTCGGTCATAAACTGATCGCATGACGCAAATCGGAACGCACGCCCCGGTGCGCCTGCTCAGCCGCGAGCAGGCCATGCTGGAATTCAATCGCAGGGTCTTGCTGCAGGCCCGGCGCGCCGATGTGCCGCTGCTGGAGCGCTTGCGCTATATCTGCATCGTCTCGTCGAATATGGACGAGTTCTTCGAGGTGCGTTTTGCCGACATGCTGGACGCCGCCCGCGAGCCCGGCAGCGGCATCAGCACGCAGGACGTGCTGCGCGTGGCCCACGAGGCCCATGGGCTGATCGACGAGAAGTACGCGGCCTTCAACGAACAGGTGATGCCTGCCTTGAAGGAGCAGGGCATCCTGGTGCTCAACCATGCCGACCGCAATGAGGCGCAGACGCGCTGGGTCGACACCTTCTTCAAGCGCCAGGTGCGGCCGCTGCTGGTGCCGGTGGGCCTGGATCCGGCCCACCCCTTTCCGCAGGTGGCCAACAAATCACTGAACTTCATCGTCAAGCTTGGGGGCAAGGACGCCTTCGGCCGCGACAACTCGATCGCCATCGTCAAGGTGCCGCGCGTGCTGCCGCGTGTGATACGGCTGCCCGATGCGATCAGCGACGGCAAACAGGCCTTTGTGCTGCTCAGCAGCGTGATCCGCTCGCATCTGGAAGAGCTGTTCCAGGGCCGCGAAGTGGTGGCCTTCTCGCAGTTCCGCGTCACCCGTGACTCCGACCTCGACGTCGATGAGGAGGAGGTCGCCAATCTGCGCCAGGCCCTGCGCACCGGCCTGACCACTCGCCACTTCGGCCGCGCCATCCGCATCGAGGTGGTGAACAGCTGCCCGCCCGAGCTGTCGGACTTTCTGCTGGAGCAGTTTGCCGTGCCCGAGGCGGCCCTGTACCGCGTCAACGGCCCGGTGAAT
>Ga0187845_1000111_pt1 | contig 44137 bp, 34 predicted proteins | sample SpaLakP09_SKY_68_FD_134515 | JGI IMG/M metagenome (GOLD analysis project Ga0187845, IMG submission 134515) | Oligotrophic lake water microbial communities from Sparkling Lake, Wisconsin, USA - SP09_SKY_68 | ecosystem: Environmental > Aquatic > Freshwater > Lake | place: USA: Sparkling Lake... | reverse complement strand
TCATCGTCGACGAGCCCACCGCCGGCCTGGACCCCGAGGAGCGCAACCGCTTCAACAACCTGCTGGCCGAGATCGGCGAGAACGTGGTGGTGATTCTCTCGACCCACATCGTCGACGATGTGGCCGATCTGTGCCCGCGCATGGCCATCATCAACCAGGGCCGTATCGTGCAGACCGGCGCACCGCAAGACCTGACCCGGACGTTGCAGGGCCGGGTCTGGCGCCGCGCCATCGAGTCGGCCCGGCTGGGCAGCTACCAGGCCGAGATGAATGTGATCTCGAACCGCCTGCGCGGTGGCCAGACGGTCATTCATGTGCTGGCCGACACCGTGCCGGCGGCCGGCTTCGAACCGGTCGAGGGCGGGCTGGAGGACCTGTACTTCGCCACGCTGGTGCAGTCGCGTCGCGCCACTGCGGCAACTGCTGCGGCCACGGCCTGAAGGGAACCAGACCATGCTCACCAAAATCGCCGCCTTCGAGGCGCGCTACCAGCTGCGCTAGCCGCTGTTCGCGGTCGCCTTCCTGCTGTTCTTCCTGATGACCTTCGGCGCCGTCACGATCGAAGACATACAGATCGGCGCCAAGGGCAATGTCAATGTCAACGCGCCCTACGCAATACTGCAAACCGTCGGGGTGATGAACTTCCTGGCGATTTTCGTCGTCACCGCCTTCGTCGCCAATGTCGTGATCCGCGATGACGAGACCGGCTTTGCGCCGATCCTGCGGGCCACCCAGATCAAGAAATTCGACTATCTGGTCGGGCGCTTCCTCGGCGCCTTCGCGGTTGCCTTCCTGGTCACCTGCGCCGTGCCGCTGGCCATGATCATCGGCTCGCTGATGCCTTGGCTCGATGCCGAGAAGGTAGGGCCGATGGTGCTCGGCCACTACGCCTGGGCGCTGCTGGTGTTCGGCCTGCCGACCCTGCTGGTGATGAGCGACGGCTTCTTCGCGCTGGCCACGGCCACCCGTTCGATGATGTGGACCTATGTCGGCGTGGTGGCCTTCGTCGTGCTGTTCGCGCTCAGCCGCGGCCTGCTGAACGAGCCGCACCTGGACACGATCTCGGCCATGGCCGATCCATTTGGCGTCGGCGCCCTGACCCGCATCACCAAGTTCTGGCCCGCCGCCGACCGCAACACCCTGCTGCCGGCGCTGGCCGGCGTGCTGCTGTGGAACCGCCTGCTCTGGCTGGGCATCGGTGCGGCGTTGTTCGCACTGGCCTATGGCCTGTTCCGCTTCGAGGTCAAGGGCAGCAAGACCGACTCGGCCCCGCCGAAGAAGAAGCCGGCCGCCGATCCGGCGCCGGCGCTCAAGCCCCTGGCCGGCGCAACGGCAAGCGGCCGGGCGCGTTGGCTGCAGTTCATGGCGCTGACCCGCTTCGACATGGCCTTTGTGTTCCGCAGCCCGGCCTTTTTCGTGCTGCTGGCACTGGGCATCTTCAATGCCGTCGCCGGCCTGAGCCTGACCGGCGAGACGCGCGGCGTGCACTACCTGCCGGTGACCCGCGCCGTGGTCGAGGCCCTGCTGGGCAGCTTCAACATCATCCCGACCATCATCGCCGTCTACTATGCCGGCGAACTGGTCTGGCGCGACCGAGAGCGCCGCATTCACGAGATCGTCGATGCCACGGCCGCACCGAGCTGGGCCTTTCTGGTGCCCAAGGTGCTGGCCATCACCCTGGTGCTGCTGGCCACCCTGCTGGTCGGCACGCTGACCGGCGTGCTGTTCCAGCTCTTTCACGGCTACACGCACTTCGAGCCGCTGGCCTATCTGCTGTGGTTCCTGCTGCCCAGCCTGATCACCGCCTTTCTGCTCGGCGTGCTGGCGGTGTTCGCACAGGCCCTGGTGCCGCACAAATTCGTCGGCTGGGCGCTGATGCTGGTCTATTCCGTGATCGGCACCAGCCTGGCCGCGATGGGCTTCGAGCACAAGCTCTACAACTATGCCGAGACGGCCGCCGTGCCGCTGTCGGACATGAACGGCATGGGCCATTTCTGGATCGGCCGGGCCTGGCATCAGGGCTACTGGCTGGCCTTCGCGGCGATGCTGCTGGTGCTGACGCATCTGATGTGGCGCCGTGGCGCGGCCACCGAGCTGCGGCCCCGCCTGGCCCGTCTGCCCGCACGGCTGAGGGGCGTGCCCGGCGCCCTGCTGGCACTGAGCACGGTGGCCTGGATCGGCAGCGGAGCCTGGATCTTCTACAACACCAATATCCTCAACCGCTACCTGACCCAGCCCGATCGGGAGCAATGGCAGGCCGACGCCGAGAAGGCCCTGCTCGCCTACGAGGACCTGCCTCAGCCGACGATCACCCATGTGACCTTGAAGGTCGATCTGTTCCCGAAGCAGATACGCGCCGTGGCCGAGGGCAGCTATCTGCTCGAGAACCGCAGCGGCAAGCCACTCGATGCCGTGCATGTGCGGCTGGACCCCGATCTGAAGCAGCAGCTGCTGCAGCTCGAGGGCGCCACCCTGCAGAAGGAGTACAAGACCTTCGGCTACCGGATCTACAAGCTGGCCAGGCCGATGCAGGCCGGCGAGCAGCGCCGGCTCACCTTCAAGACGGAGCTTGAGGAGCCCGGCTTCGTCAACGGCCAGCCGCTGACGCAGATCGTCGCCAATGGCAGCTTCCTGAACAACTTCGCGCTGACGCCGGTGCTGGGTGTGAACCGCCAGATCTTCTTGCAAGACCGCAGCAAGCGCCGCAAGTTCGGCCTGCCGGCCGAGTTGCGCGTCGCCAAGCTGGAGGACGCCGGCGCCGATGCGCATCACTATCTGCGCCATGACAGCGACTGGGTGACGGCCGACATCGCGCTCAGCACCGATGCCGACCAGACCCCGGTGGCACCCGGCTACACGGTCAGTGACACCACATCGGCAGGCCGCCGCACCCTGGTGACCAGGACCGAGGCGCCGATCCACAACTTCTTCTCGCTGCAGTCGGCGCGCTACGAGATCCTGAAGGAGCCCTGGGTCGGCAAGGACGGCAAGCCGGTAGAGCTGAGCGTCTACTACCACCCGCCCCATGCCGGCAATGCGCCGCGCATGCTGGCGGCGATGAAGACCTCGCTGGATCTGTTCAACCAGTCCTTCTCGCCCTACCAGTTCCGCCAGGCGCGCATCCTGGAGTTTCCGGCCTACGAGCGCTTTGCCCAGGCCTTCGCCAACACCGTGCCCTACTCGGAGGCAATCGGCTTCATCCAGGACTTTGACGAGAGCAAGAGCGACGAGAACATCGACCTGGTGACCTACGTCACCGCCCACGAGATCGGCCACCAGTGGTGGGCGCATCAGGTGGTGGGCGCCGACAAGCAGGGCATGACCCTGCTGTCGGAGTCCTTCGCCCAGTACTCGGCGCTGCTGGTGATGGAGAAGCTCTACGGCCGCGACCAGCTGCGCAAATTCCTGAAGCTGGAGCTGGACCGCTATCTGCGCCTGCGCGCTGCCGAGACGGTGGAGGAGCTGCCGCTGGCCCGCGTCGAGAACCAGGGCTATGTGCATTACCGCAAGGGTGCGCTGACGATGTACTGGCTCAAGGAGGTGATCGGCGAGGCCACCGTGAACCGCGCGCTGCAGAAGCTGATTGCCCAGTACGCCTTCAAGTCGGCGCCCTATCCGGCCTCGACCGACTTCCTGCGCATCCTGCGCGCCGAGGCCGGCCCCCAGCATGAGCAGCTGATCACCGACCTGTTCGAGAAGATCACGCTCTACGACCTGAAGGCGACCGACGCGAAGGCGAAGAAGCGCGCCGACGGCAAGTACGAGCTGAGCTTCACGGTCGAGGCCAAGAAGCTCTATGCCGATGGCAAGGGCAAGGAGACCGAGGCGCCTCTGGCCGAGGGCTTCGAGATCGGCGCGTTCACCACCGAGCCGGGCAAAAAGGGCTTCGGCAAGGCCTCGGTGCTGATGCTGGAACGCCGCGCATTGAAATCAGGCAAACAACAGTTCACCCTGGTGCTGAACCAGGAGCCGAAGTGGGTGGGCGTCGATCCGTACAACATGCGCGTCGATCGCAACTCGGACGACAACCTGAGCCGGGTGGAGATGAACTGATCACCCCCACCCTTCCTCCGGTCAGCCGCAAGCCGCCCGGTTCTCCGGCGCCACATTGGCGGGATAGTCAAGGGTCCCGTTCAAGGTGATGCCGGCGCTGCCGGTGCCGATCAACAGGTTGGTGAAACTGATGCGGCGGTTGGCGGTGTCAATCGCGACACCGCTGGCGGGTTTTAGCACCCGCGCCAGGGTGGCGAAGCTGGCGTCGTCGCCAAACTTCAACAGGCCGACTTCCTTGTTGTCCTTCCTGAACGGAATCTCGAGATAGTACTTTGCGCCGCCGTTGGTCAGGCCATAGACCGCCACACGGCAATAGGGCTGGGTGGACTGGAACTGGCCGGCCGTCTCGTCACTGCTGCCATGCTCGAACTGGGCCTGGGCCTTGTCCAGCGTGCCGTTCCAGGCGGGGGTGGTGGCCAGCGTGACCACCAGCGGCGCCGCGGCAGGCGGTGGCGGATTGGCGGCCGCGTTGTAGGCGGCTTGCAGCTGGCTCGGCTGCGCGGTGGCCAGAATCTGCGCCAAGGTCAGGCCATTGGTCACCATGCGCGAGATGTTGAGCAGGGCCTTGCCATAGTCATTGCCGGAGGCTCCAAATGTCGGCAGGGTGGTATTGATGTTGAGCGTTGAGGGCAGGCCAAAGCTGCTCAGCAGTTGAGCCGCCGCTGTCGCATAGGCGGCCGCATCGGGCTTGCCGGTGGCGCCGACATTCGCTCGGGCGGCATTGAGCGCCAAGGTCGTCAACGGGGTCAGCAGACTGGTGACCTCGCCGCCATCGGCCATCACCAGGGCCGTCAGCGGCGAGCCCGGCGGCAGTGCGGTCACGGCCCCGCTCGCCTCATCGGTGAAGTTGCCGCCATTGGCCTCCAGCCACAGTGCCTGACTGGCCACCGACAGGGTAAGGGTGTACTTGCCGCTGGCATCGGTGGTGGTGCAGGACCCCAGCGCAGCGCCCCGGCCACCGACGGCGACCGAAAAAGCGCAAATCTGCGCCCCGGCAACCGGCCCCTTGACCACTGAGCCGCTGATCGTCGTGGGTGCTGGTGCTGGTGCTGGTGCTGGTGCTGGTGCTGGTGCTGGTGCTGGTGCCGGTGCCGGCGGAGCCGCTGTCGTGGGAGCGCTGCCGTCGCCTCCACCGCCGCAGGCCGCCAGAGCCAAGCAGGCAAGCAGCAGGCCTAGCCTGCCACGGGTATCGAGATTGCCATCCATGCGCTTCATGCTGGGTTCCTGCCTTGAGTTTGAGTCGTCGGAGAGCCACCAACCGGTGGTCCTGTGGACTAGCGCAGGACTGCGCGCTCAAAAGGCTCATGCCAGTGCCCGGCATCCGACTGAAAAAGTGGAATCGCTACCGGCAATGGCCCTGGGCGGCCCGGCCGCGAGGTAGATCAGAGGCCCACGTCTGCACGCACAAGCCCGGCCGGCATCAGCAGCAGCTCCGGGCAATAGCTGCTGCGCCTGAACAGCAGCGGCCATTGGCTTTGGTAATGCCGTAGCGCCGCGCGCTTGGCCGCCGACATCGCCTTGATGCTCCAACGGGTCCGCACCAGCTGGGACCAGTCGGACCGGACCCAGTTCGAGGGGGAGCGGGCATAGGGCATATCGGCGTAATAGGCCAGCCGCCCGGGCGCGACCAGTCGCTCGCAGGCGGCCCGCGCGATCAAATGGTCCACATGCCCGCCCAGGCCCATGGGGCAGAGCACGAGTTCGGCCTTCCCCAGGTCGGCCAAGGCATCCAGCATGTCGTCGACCAGCCGGCGCTCGCGGGGGCCCAGGCGCCCGGAGCGCAGGTCGCTCAGGCTGTCGTAGTCCGCCTGCCCGCCCCGGCCGCGAAAGCCGGCGTCGCTGAAGCCTAGATCGCGGGCCTTCAGGCCCAGCGCCAGCAGGCAGCGGCGATCCTCGGCGCGGCGCAGATCGATGTACTGCGTGGCCGTGTTGACGCCCGCCGCGCTCAGATTCGCGGCCATGAAGGCTGGGAAGGGGTGGGCGTCGCCGGCCGAGGTGAAGACATTCATCACCAGCACGTCGCGCCGTGCGGCCACCCAGACCCGGGCGTGATCGGCGCAGCTCAGCGCCGCATCGTCAAAATGTGGGGACAGGATGCAGATCATGCGCCGCGGGCTTCGTGCACCCGGCGGTAGGCGGACAGGGTGGCCAGCGCCGTGTGCTTCCAGTCAAACATTCGCGCCCGCGCCAGGCCCAGGCCTCGCAAGCGCGCGTGCAGGCCCGCTTCCAAGTCGACCCGGTGCATGGCGGCGGCAAGGTCGACCGTCGATCGGGGGTCGACCAGCAACGCGGCGCCTCCCGCGATCTCGGGCACGCTCGCAAGATTGGAGGCAATCACCGGCGTGCCGCAGGCCATCGCTTCCACCACCGGCAGGCCGAAGCCCTCCCACAGGGTCGGAAACACGAGGGCCCTGGCCGCGTTGTACAGGGCCGGCAGGGCAGACTGCGGCTGGTGGCCAAGCAGGCGCACCCGCTGGGTCAGCCCCAGGCGCAGAATGGTTTCCATGATGCCCTCGCTGCCCCAGACCTGACGCCCCACCAGGGCGAGCAGCGCCTCGCTGCGGGTTTCGCAGATGAACTGGTGAAAGGCTTCGATCAACCGCACGATGTTCTTGTTCTCGTGCAGCTTGCCGACGTACAGAAAGTATGGCCGATCCAGGCCCTGATCCCGCCGCACCTGCTCCGCCGCCGCCGCCCCATGCATGGGCACAAACTCCTCCGATACCCCGTGATGAACCGTCACCAGCCGCTCTGCGGGCAGGCCGAAACATTCCATCACCTCCTGCTTGACGAACTCCGAGACGCAGACCGTCAGCCTGGCCCGCTGCAGGCCTCGACGTAACAACGTGTTCAGGCGCCAGACCACCGCTGGCGGGTAGAACTGCGGGTGCTTGAAGGTCACAGCTCCATGCATCGTGAACAGATAGTCCACCGGGCTGAAGGGCGGCGGCGTGAAGGTCGCGTGCAGCAGCTGCACACCACTGCGTCGAATCGCCAGCGGCAGGCTGCACGACATGCTGACCCAGCGGTTGCTGGGCCACAGCACATGGAAGATGAAGTTGGGCTGCGTGATGCCCAGGGCCGCCACCGCCGCCTCATCGAGGCAGAAGACGTGGTATTCGTTGTCGGTGTCCACCTCCGCCAGCGCGCGGATCAGGCGGTGCTCGTAAGTCTCCGGACCCGCGGCCACACGCCCCACCATCACCGGAAAAACTCCCATCTTCATGCGTCGGTCCCTAAGCCAGGAAGGGATCCTGGCACGAACGGCCGATCACCTGCGCGGCAGTCTCCAAGACTCCGGGCGAATCTGCAATCCCTCGGTTCTAGGGATGTGCGGCAGGCTCCGGCGCGTGGCGAACGGGGCGTCCGCCTTAGGCTTGCGTGGCCTGGGCCGCCTTGTCGGCCAGCTTCTGCACCATCTCGGCACGCAGGCGCTTGAGCTTCTCGCGCGGGTCTTCGCGCGTGCTGGCCTCGTGCAGCTTCATCTCCAGCACAAAGCGGCTGGGGATGCCTTGCACCGTGTCGCGGCCCTTCTTGCGCCGGCGCAGCACGCTCACCGCCAGGGTGGTGCGGGCGCGGGTGATGCCCACATACATCAGCCGGCGCTCTTCTTCGAGCCGCTCGGCGGTCATGTCCTCGTCTTCGCTCTTGAAGGGCAGCAGGCCCTCGTTGACACCGGCCAGCACCACATGCGGCCACTCCAGGCCCTTGGAGGCATGCAGGGTGGACAGGGTGACCTGGTCCTGATCGTCGCCGCGCTCGGCCAGCGAGATGATGACGCTGATGGTCTGCGCCACCTCCAGCACAGTCTGCTTCGGCGACTCGAAGGTGCCGCTGTCCTGGGTGATCTGGCCGCCGCAGCGCTTGGCCATCCAGTCGATGAAGTCGAGCACGTTCTTCCACTTGGCGCTAGCGACCTTCTCGCTCTCCTCGCCGTCGTAGAGATGCTGCTCGTAGCCGATGTCCTTCAGCCACTCTAGCAACAAGGCCCGAGCGTCCTCGGCTCCCGAGGTATGGCGGGCGCGGTATTCGAGGTCGTTCACATAGCGGCCGAATTCGTGCAGCGTGCCGATGGCGCGCGCGTTCAGCGCGGTGCCCAGCGACTCGGCAAACAGCGCCTCGTACATGCTGAGCTTCCACTTGCCGGCGAACTCGCCCAACGCACCCAGGGTCTGGTGGCCAATGCCGCGCTTCGGGGTGGTGACCGAGCGCAGAAAGGCCGGGTCGTCGTCCTGATTGACCAAGAGGCGCAGCCAGCCGCACAGGTCCTTGATCTCGGCCCGGTCGAAGAAGCTCTGACCGCCCGACACCTTGTACGGAATCTCGGCCCGGCGCAGCGCCTGCTCAAAGATACGGGCCTGGTGATTGGCCCGGTAGAGGATGGCAAAGTCGCTGAACTGCACCTGGCCGCCCTGGGCGCGCTGGGCCTGGATGCGGGCCACCGCACGCTCGGCCTCGTGCTCCTCGCCGTCGCACTCCAGCACCGCCACCGGCTCGCCGTCGCCGAACTCGCTCCACAGCTTCTTCTCGAAGATCTTCGGATTGCTGGCGATGACGTTGTTGGCCGCACGCAGGATGGAGCTGGTCGACCGGTAGTTCTGCTCCAGCGGAATCACCTTCAGATTGGGCCACTCGGTGGGCAGGCGCTTCAGGTTCTCGATCGTCGCGCCGCGCCAGCCGTAGATGCTCTGGTCGTCGTCGCCCACGGCGGTGAACATGCCGCGCTTGCGTTCATCCGGGTTGTCCACCAGCGCGCGCAGCAGTTCGTACTGCACGGCATTGGTGTCCTGGTATTCGTCGACCAGCACATAGCGCAGCGTGTCCTGCCATTTGCCGCGGGCCTCGGCATTGGTCGTCAGCAGGTGCAGCGGCAGGCTGATCAGATCGTCGAAGTCCACCGCCTGAAAGGCGGCGAGCCGGTCCTCGTACAGCTTCATCACGCGCACGGCCACGCGCTCGTCGTCATCGGCGGCAACCTTGGCCGCGCGCTCGGCGTTCAGGCCCTGGTTCTTCCACAGGCTGATGGTCCATTGCCAGCGCTTGGCCTGGGCAATGTCGGTGCTGCCACCGGCGTCCTTCAAGACATTCAGCACATCGTCGCTGTCGAGAATGGAGAACTTCTCCTTCAGGCCCAGGTGCACGCCGTCTTCGCGCAGTATGCGCACGCCCAGCGAGTGAAAGGTGCTGATCGCCAGGTCCTTGGCCGCACGCGCGCCGACCAGGTTCTTCGCCCGTTCGCGCATCTCCTGCGAGGCCTTGTTGGTGAAGGTGATGGCAGCGATGTTCTTGGCCGCGTAGCCGGCCTGCAGCAGCCGCGCGATCTTGTGCGTGATCACGCCGGTCTTGCCCGAGCCTGCGCCGGCCAGCACAAGGCAGGGGCCGCCGAGGTAGTGCACCGCCTCCATCTGGGCGGGGTTGAGAGAGTGGGGAGCGTTGGCCATGGTCTTCCTGAAGGGCCGCGCATGATAACGAAGCCTCGGGCGGCGCGATGTGGTAGGAGGTTTCACGGTAGCCCGGATGCAATCCGGGATCTTGGCCCCGGATTGCATCCGGGCTACGCTAGGGGGATGAACGCCACCCGCCGCCACCTGCTCAACAACGCGCTCCAGACCGCGCTCGCCCTGGGCGCCGCGCCCGCCTTCAGCCGCTTCGCCTTCGCCGCCGATGTGGACCGCTTCGCTCTCGGCGTGGCCTCCGGCTGCCCGCGCCCGGGCGGCATGGTGCTGTGGACAAGGCTGATCGGTGCCGACCTGCCCGAGCAGGTGGCCGTGCAGTGGGAGCTGGCGGCCGACGAGGGCTTCAGGCAGATCGTCGCCAAGGGCACGGAGACGGCCGAGGCGGCCTGGGCGCACAGCGTCCATGCCGAACCCACCGGCCTGAGCCCCGGCCGTTGGTACTGGTACCGCTTCACAGCCTTGGGCGCGCGCAGCATCACCGGCCGCACCCGCACCGCGCCGGCACCGGATGCCGCCGAGCCGCTGCGCTTCGCCACCGCATCCTGCCAGCGCTGGGACCATGGCGAGTACGCCGCCTGGCGCGATATGGCCACACAGGAGCTGGACCTGGTGCTGTTCCTGGGCGACTACATCTATGAATACGCGGGTGGCTCGGCTCCGGCCGACGCGACCCGTCGCCACAGCGGCGGCGCGGCGCGTGGCCTGGACGCCTACCGCGCGCGCTATGCGCAGTACAAGAGCGACCCGCATCTGCAAGCCATCCATGCCCGCGCGCCGTGGATCCTGGTCTGGGACGACCACGAAGTCGCCAACGACTACTCGCCCGGCCGTGCCCAGGATCTGGAGCCCAACTTCGACCTGCGCCGCGCCGCCGCCGCCCAGGCCTATTGGGAGCACCTGCCCTTCCCGAAGGCCGTGCGTCCGCGCGGCACCGATATGCGCATCCACGAGCGCTACGACTGGGGCAGCCTGGCGCGGCTGATCACGCTGGACGACCGCCAATGGCGCGACCCCCAGGCCTGCCCCAAACCCGGTCGGGCCGGCTCCAACACCGTTTATCTGAAGGACTGTGAAGCACTCAAGGACCCGCGCCGCAGCCTGCTGGGCGCCGCCCAGGAGCGCTGGCTGGCGCAGAGCTGGGACACCGAGCGACCCTGGAACCTGCTGGGCCAGCAGACCTTGATGGCGCGCAGCAGTTGGACCGATCCGGCCGGCCCCAACGGCCCGCAGTACTGGACCGAGGCCTGGGACGGCTATCCGCTGGCCCGCCAGCGTCTGCTGGGCGACATGCTGGCCGCCAAGGCGAACAACCCGGTCGTGCTGGGCGGCGACGTGCATGCCAACTACATTGCCGACCTGAAGCTGGACTTTGACGAGGGCAAGGCCGTGACGATTGCCACCGAGTTCTGCGGCACCTCGATCAGCAGCCATGGCCTGCCCAATGACCGCGTCCAGGCCGCGATGGCCTGGAACCCGCATCTGCGCCATGCGCGCAGTGACAAGCGCGGCTACACCCTGCTCGATCTCAACAGACAGCGCCTCACGGCCGAGCTGCGCACGGTGGACGACGCGAGGAATGCGCACAGCCCGGTCAACATCGAGAAGCGCTTTGTGGTGGAGGTCGGCAAGTCGGGAGCGCAGAGCGCCTGATCACTGCGCCCGGAACAGCCCCTGGAAGTGCCGCGACACCGGCAGCCGCTCGTCGCGCCCGCGCAGCGTGATCACCATGCTGCCCTCGTCGATGCGCAGCGCCGAGGCGATGCAGCGCTGGTTGACGACCACCGAGCGGTGGATTTGCCAGAAGCGCTCGGCATCCAGCTGGGTCAGCAGCTCCTTCAACGGCGTGCGTATCAGTGCATCGCCGTCGGCATGCACCACCCGCGTGTAGCGCGTGTCCGACTCGAAATACAGCACCTCCTCGACGCGTATCAGCCTCACCTCGCGGCCCACGCCGGCCTGTATCACCTCCAGCGGCGCCGGCCTGCGGGCCTGCACGCCCAACTGCTGCAGCAGGCGGGCAAGGTCCGGCGGCGCCTGGTTCAGGCGGGCGCGCACCCGCTGCACCGCCTGGGCCAGGCGCAGGCCGTCCACCGGCTTGAGCACATAGTCGACCGCGCCGGTGTTGAAGGCCTCCAGCGCATGGTCGCCATGGGCGGTGACGAAGACCACATGGGCGCGCCCGGCAATGCGCTGCGCCACTTCGATACCGGACAGCCCCGGCATGCGCACATCCAGAAAGCAGACCTGCGGCTCGTGCTCCAGATAAGCATCCCAGGCATCCGCGCCGTTGACGGCGCGGGCCAAGATGCTCAGCTCGGGCCATGCCGTCTGCAGGGCCAGCAGCAGCTGCTCGCGCGGGGCTTCTTCGTCGTCGGCCACCAGGGCGGTCACAGGCTCACTCATGTTTGCTCGGCACGAAAGGGAATTCAAGACGGGCCACGCAGCCGCCCTCGGCAGCATTGCCCAGGCTCAGCCTAGCGGCATCGCCATAGGCCTGCCGCAAGCGCTCGCGGCTGTTGCTCAAACCGGTGCCTTCGGCGGCGCCGGGCGCGAGTCCGGGCCCGGTGTCACGCACCTCGATCAGCGCCCGGCCGCCCTGCACCCGGCCCAGCAGTTCGACGCCGCCACCGTGAAGCGCCGCCTGCACGCCATGCTCGACGGCATTCTCCACCACCGTCAGCAGCAGTGCCGGCGGCAGGGTCAGCTCACGCACCGCCTCATCGACATCGATGCGCCAGCTCAGCCGCGCCCCGAGTCGCGCCTGCATCACCTCCAGATAGTGCTGCACCGCCGCCAGCTCCTCGCCAACCCGCAGCTGGCGGCGGTTGAACAGCGGCAGGGTGGCGCGCAGATAGCCGGTCAGCGAGGCGAGCAGCGGGCCGGCGCGCTCATCCTTGGTCTGCACCCAGTGCTGCAGCGAAGCCAGCGAGTTGAACAGGAAGTGTGGCTGGATCTGCGCATCGGCGAGTTGGCGGCCCAGTTCCTCGGCGCGCTCCCGCTCGTCGAGCTCGCGCAGGCGCAGCTCTATCTGATGGGCACGGTAGATGGCGACGAACCAGAAGCAGACCGTGACCACGGCCATGCTGCCCAGTAGCAAAGCGACGGTCCAGTTCAGCCGCACCGGTTCGCTCACGGTGCGCTTGACCGCAAACGCGCAGACGGCACAGACCAAGGAAAAGCCCAGAGCACATGCCGACATGACCCGCCGCGACGGCCTGCGCCAGACGATACTGCCCAGAGACAGTGCCAAGGTGACCAGGCACAGCAGCCAGGCGCTCAAGACGCTGCTCAGCTGCGGCGGCGCCGCTTGCAGCAGGGTGAATCCCAGCACGCCGGCATTGATCATCAGCACCATCGACAGCGTGGCGCTGGGTGCTTCGTTGCCGGCCCGCCTGATCTCGGCCGGGGTGAAGCGCCTCGTCGGCCCGGGATACCAGAGCTGCGACCAGTCGATATTGTCGAACGGGGTCATCTCGGTTCTCCCTCAACGCGCAGGCAGGCCTGCGAGCCCGGCTGAAGCGCAAGCAGACTGAGATCGGCACGCTCGCCGAACTGGTGGCGCAGGCGCTGGCGGCTGTTGGCCAGGCCCATGCCCTCCTGCCAGCCGGGCTGCAGGCCGACACCATCGTCACTCACCCGCAGCTCGAAGCCGCCGTCGGCGAGGCCTGTTGCGCCTATGCGCAGCAGACCACCGCTCAGGCTGGTCGCTATGCCATGCTCCAGTGCGTTCTCCACCAGGGTCAGCACCAGGCCCGGCGGCAGCTGCTGCTGCAGGCAATCGGGGGCAATGTCCAGCTCGAAACGCAAGCGCTCGCCCAGGCGTGCGCTCATGATCTGCAAATAGCTGCGCGCCAGCTCAAGCTCCTCGCCCAGCGGCACCAGCGGCCGCTCCAACAGCTCGGCGCTGCTGCGCAAAAAGGCGGTCAGCGAGCGCAGCAAGGGGCTGGCACGGGCATCGCCGGTGTCCACCCAGTGCTGCACTGCCGACAGCGTGTTGAAGATGAAGTGCGGCTGTACCTGGGCCTGCAGGAGCTTGAGTTTGGCCTCGGCCGCCTCGCGTGCCGCCGCGTCGCGCTCCTGCTGAAGCAGGGCCGAGCTCAGGGCCTTCTGCAGTTGCTCCCGCCGCACCACCGTCACCACCAGATAGGCCGTGCCGCCGGCCAGGCACAGACCGGCCACCACCGGTAGCACCAGCACGACAGCACGCAGCAGCAGCGGGCCCAGGGCTTGCGGCTCGGGTCCTGCCAGCTGCGCCAGCACAAATGCCGCGATGCCCAACAGGCCGAAGACGATCATCAGCCGCACACCGCCGCGGACTACGCGCCAGATCGACGGCAGCCTGGCGGGCAGCAAAAAGGCCGCGCCGGTGCCCACCATCAGCACGAGCACCAGCAACAGGCTGACGACCACGGCCCAGGCCGGCGGCATATTCGCTGCCAGCAGCCCCAACGTGCAGCCGGTGGCCGCCCCCAGGGCGCCCAGCCAGGCGCCCATGCCGCGGCGGCTGTACAGAAACCGGTCAATGGCGCGGGCCTGTTCCTGCTGCTCGACCGGCAGCATCAGGTAATAGCGCTCGGCCCAGTCGAGGTACCTACGCTGGAAACGGTTCGGCGCGGGCTGGCGTGCTGTGGCGGTGGGGGCAGGCTGTTGCATGGGCCGCAGTGTAGGCAGGCCGACCGCCGGCCCGCGCTGCTAGCGGGCCAAGGGTCGGATCGGTGTCATGAACGGTGCCCCGCCCCCGCTCAGCCAGATGGCTTGTATCGCCATCTGGCCCTCGCCAGCCGGGCCAAGGCTTCCGCCGTGTCCGTACGGGCTCAGCCTTGCGGCTGGTATCGCCGCAAGTCCTTCGCCAGCCGGGCCGGCCCTTCCGGGTCGTCCGTACGGGCTCAGGGCGCTGCGCAGAAGCAGTGCGACACCGCGCCGAAGGCTTTCCGGCCCTCGCTCAGCTCGCCCAGCCAGGCAAAGTCCTTCCGCACCTCGCGTGTCAATGCCGCCGGCACGCCCACGCCTCCGAGCTTGTGCTCGATCTGCCCCAGCACCACATCGGCGGCCGTGCCGCTCAGCATGTCGAGCAGGCGCTCGACACGACCACGCTCGCGCTCGATATAGACGACGCGGTAGTCACCCCCCAGCTTGCCCCGGGTGGCCGCCGACTTCAGCGCATCGCCATAGCTGCCCAGGGTGTCCACCAGCCCGCGCTCCTTGGCCTGGGCGCCGGTCCAGACCCGGCCCTGGGCGACCTCGTTGATCTTCTCCGGCGTGGTCTTGCGCGCCAGTGCAGCCTTGCCGGTGAAATCGGCGTAGATGTGTTCGATGCTGCTCTGTACCAGCGAGGCAAAACGCGGGTCCAGCGCGCGGCGCGGGTCATAGACGCCGGCCAGCCAGGTGGTGGTGTAGCCGCCGGTGTGGACACCCAGCTTGTCCAGCGCCTTGTCGGCCGAGGGCAGCATGGCGAACACGCCGATCGAGCCGGTGATGGTGGCCGGGCTGGCGATCACCTCGTCGGCGGCCATCGAGATCCAGTAGCCTCCGGAGGCCGCCACATTGCCCATGGACACCACCACCGGCTTGCCGGCCGCTCTCGTCAGCTCCAGCTCGCGGCGCACCAGCTCGGAGCCGAAAGCGCTGCCGCCGGGGGAATCGACGCGCAGCACGATGGCCTTGATCTTGTCGTCGTCACGGGCCTTGCGTATCAGCTCGGCGGTGGAGCGACCGCCGATAGCGCCGGAGGGCGCCGCGCCGTCGCTGATGCCGCCCTGCGCGATCACCACACCGACCGCATCGCCGGTGAACTTGGGGCTAACATGGCTCAGATAGGCGCCCAGATTGATTTGGCGGAACGTCTTGTTGACCTCATCCTTGGCGCCACGCTCGCTGAGCGCGGCCCGCATCTCGTCGCGGGTCTTCAGCGCGTCCACCAGCTTGGCATTCAAGGCCAGCTTGGCGGCGTCGCCACCGGCCGCAGCCAGCTGCTCGGGCAGGCTGTTGATGCCCTTCATGATGCTGCCCTCGGGCAGCTTGCGCGCCTGTTCGACCTCGTCGGTATAGGTCTTCCACAGCGCGTCATACAGATAGCGGTCGGACTCCGTCGTCTCCTTGGACGGGCCGTTGGCCGAATAGACCTCGCCGAAATTCTTGAAGCTGCCGACGCGCAGCACGTTGGCGCTCAGGCCCAGCTTGTCCAGCGCATCGCGGTAGTAGGTGCGCGGCCGTCCAAAGCCCTCGATCATCAGCATGCCCATCGGATGCAGCCAGACCTCGTTGGCCTGGGCGGCAAGGAAATAGCTGCGCTGGTCGTAAGACGAGCCCCAGGCGAACACCGGCTTGCCGCTGGCCTTGAAGCGGGCAATCGCGCCGGCGATTTCGCGCAGCGTGCTCAGGCCAGCGCCCTGGAAGTCATCCAGCGCCAGCACCAGGCTGCTGATCTTGTCGTCCTTGGCAGCAGTCTCGAGGCCGGCCAGCACATCGCGCAGCTGGGTCTCGTTGGTTTCCTGGCCCTTGGCCTGGTTGAGCAGGTTGTCTCGCGCATTGCCACTGTACTGCTCGACCACGGTGCCGCCGAGGTTCAGCACCAGGGCGGTCTTGTCGTCCAGCCTGGCCGGGCCGCGGCTGAGCAGGCCATAGATCAGCAGGCCCAGCAGGGCCAGGAAGAGCAGATTGAGCAGAGTGCGCCGGCTGGCGTCCAGCAGCCACCACAGACGGCCAAAAAAGCGCCCGACCGGCGCGAAACGAGACGATGACATGCGCACTCCCAATGTTTTGTGCAGCCCGCAGCTTACGGTATCGCCCCGGCCCGGGCCCACGGCCTGCGACGAACGGTGCGCCGACGGGCCCGATCGACGGTGTGCCTGTTGCGGGCGAATGGCGGCCAGCTGTTCAGCGGGTTTCAAGCCGGCCCTGGGATACTTGCCGCACGATGCAAGCGATCCTGTCCGTCACCGTGCCCTTTTTCGCGCTGATCCTGTGCGGCTACCTGGCCGCCAAGAATGGCGTGCTGGCCGAGAGCGCGATTCCCGGCCTGAACGGTTTCGTACTGTTCTTCGCCCTGCCCTGCGTGCTGTTCCGCTTCGGCATGAATACCCCGGTGCTGGAGTTGCTGAACCCGGTGGTGCTGACGGTCTATCTGGCCGCGGCGTTGGCTGTCGTGTTCTTCACCATCGCCGTGACGCTGTCGCCCCGGGTCCAGCTGAAGGACGCCGCCTTCGGCGCCCTGGTCGCCGCCTTTCCCAACACCGGCTTCATGGGCGTGCCGCTGCTGGTGGCGCTGCTGGGCCAGTCGGCCGCGGGCCCGGTGATCTGTACCATCCTGGCCGATCTGTTCGTGACCAGTTCGCTGTGCATCGCCCTCGCTCGCGGCCATGAAGCACTGAGCGAAGGTGGCAGTGGCTCAACCGCCCAGGCGGCGCTGCAGGCGGTGCGTGGCGCGCTTTCCAACCCCTTGCCTTGGTCGATTGCCCTGGGCGCGCTGGCCTCGATCAGTGGCCTGCGCCTGCCGGGGCCTGTCGACACGGTGGTCAAGATGCTCGCCGATGCGGCCTCGCCGGTGGCCCTGTTCACCATCGGCGCGGTGTTGTGGCGGGCAGGCCAGCATGCACACACGCGCACGCCGGTCAAGCTCTACCTGCCGGTGGCGCTGATCAAGTTGTTCGTGCACCCGCTGCTGGTGTTCCTGCTGGGTGCCGCCGCCCATGCGCTGGGCACGCCGATCAGCAGCGCCCAGCTGCTCGTGCTGACCCTGGCCGCCGCCCTTCCCAGCGCCAGCAATGTCTCGCTGCTGGCCGAGCGCTATGGCGCCGACAATGGCCGCGTCGCCCGCATCATCATGGCCAGCACGGTGCTGGCCTTCGTCAGCTTCACGCTGCTGGCCTGGGGCTTGGGCGTGCGGCCCTGAGGCAGGCACGGCTCACATGGCCTCATCGATCTGGGTGTCGCCCGACACCCGGGCGGGCACGTAGATATGGAACACCGCACCGCCACCGGCGCGGTTCTCCGCGTGAATGCGGCCTTCATGGATCTCGACAATCTTGCGGCAGATCGCCAGGCCCAGGCCGGTGCCGCCCGAGCCATCCTTGGTCTGACTGGATTGCACAAAGGCCTCGAAGATCTTGCCCACCTCGGCCTCGGGAATGCCCGGCCCATGGTCGGCAATGGCGAGGTGGATCTCGGCCTCGGCCGTCAGCTCGCCCGTCACATCGATGACCCCGCCATCCGGCGAGAACTTGATCGCATTGGCCAGCACATTGCGCAGCACCTGCTGGAAGCGCAACGGGTCGACCTTGGCGCTGAGCGGCCAGCTGGGCAGTCGCAGCTGCGGGCGCAGGCGTTTGCGCGCCAGCAGCGGGCCCAGTTCGCGCACCGTCTCCTGCAGCAGCGCCCGCAGATCGCAGCGCTCGAGGTCGAAGGTGCCGACCGGGCTCTCGATCTTGGCCACGTCCAGCAAATCGTTGACCAGGGCCAGCATGCGCTGGCCGGAGGCATGGATGTCGCCGAACATGCCGGCCAGCTTGGGCTGCTCGCGACCGCGCACCAGCCCCAGCTCAGAGAAGCCGAGGATGGTCTGCAGCGGTGTGCGCAGTTCGTGGCTGATGTTGGCGATGAACTCCGATTTGGCGCGTGAGGCCTCCTCGGCCACGTCACGGGCCTCTCGGGTGGCGCGCTCGGCGTCACGGAACTCGCTGACGTCCATCAGGGTACACAGCACGCCGGCAATACCGCCCTGCTCGTCGGGCACGGCCACCTTGGTGATCAGCATGTCGCGGCGCGAGCCGTCGCGGTGCAGTACCTGGGTCTCGTAGCGCACGCGACCGCCCATGCGCAGCAGCCGCTCGTCCTGCGACTCGTGCAAGTCGGCTTCGTCACGTGGCGCGAAGAAGCCCACCTGCCGGCCAATGACCTCGGCACGGTTGCGTCCGGTGAACTCCTCCCAGGCCTGATTGACCGTCACATACTTCAGCTGGGCATCGAACATCGACACCGGCAGCGGGCTGATTTCCAGCAGCAGGCCGGTGAAGGCCAGCTGATGCTGCAGGCTCTGACGAGCGACGAAGCGCTCGGTCACATCGACGGCGCTGCCGGCAAAGCCGACGATCTGGCCGTGATTGCGCAGGGGCACGACGGCAAAGTCGAAGCGCCGCAGCTCGCCATCGCGGCCGGGCACCGAGGCCTCGGCCTGGCGCACGCCGCGGCCGTCGCTGGTGCTGAACAGCGCGGCCACGACGGCCCGGTCGGCCGGGTCGACCAGATCCTGCAGCTTGCGGCCCAGAGCGTGATCCGCTCCGTCGGCGCTGATGACGCCCCAGCGCGCGTTGACGAAGCTGATGGCGCCCGCGTTGTCGGCGCGGAAGATCAGTTCCTGCACGCTCTTCATCAACACGCTGAGCTCGCGCTCGCGCCGCGCCACCTGGTCATGGGCGGCGTCCAGCTCCGCGCGGCCGCGGTCGCGCGCGCGCAGGCTGCGACGTACCACGGCGGTGGCCACGGCGATCAGCAGCAGGGCCGCCAGCCCGGCGATCACGGCGCCGCCGAGCACGCCGTTCAGCCGCGCCAGCACGACCTCGCGAGGCTGCTCGACGATGACCACCAGCGGCCTTGTGCGAGAGACCCGGAAGGCCACCACCTGGGGCCCGTCGAGGGCGCCAGGCCCAAGATAGCTGCCGTGCTCACGGCCGGGCAACCACTTGCTGAAGACCGGATGGGTGCTGAGCCGGCTGCCGGCAGGCAGACTCAAGGCCTCGGTGGCTGCCAGCAGTTGCGCGTCATAGCTTGTCAACAAGGCCGCACCGTGCATATCGGCCAGCGCGGTCTGCTGGTAGTTGGCCAACGCGTCGGTGTTGATCAGACCCAGCAGCAGCAATTGCTGGCCGTCCGGCGCCTGCAAGCGGCGCATCAGCGGTAGCACATTGACATGGCGTGGCACGGCGCCTGCGCGCCCGCGGCTCAGGTCACGCAGTCCACGGCCTGGCACCAGTGCCAGCAGGCGCTCGGCGCCGGCCTCCGGAATGGCCCCCAGCATGCCCAGATCGACGATCAGGCCGATCTCGGCTGGCGCCGAACTGGCGATCACCTGGCCCCGCAGATTCAGCATCGCAACGCCGCGCAGAAAGGGCAGGCCGACCAGCGCATGAGCCAGCTGAGGTTGCAGCCGCTGCGGATTGAAATCCGGCTGCAGGATGATGGTCTCGGCCAGCGTGCCCAGGGCGGTGCCGGCGGCATCGACGGTGCGGGTCACATGATCTTCCAGCACCCGGGCCAACAACTCGTTGCGTTCCTGCGCCGACCCCAACGCCTCGCGCCGTTCCAGCCAGACGAAGGTCGCCGTCGCCGCCACCACGGCGCAGGCCAGCGCCAGGCCGGCTGCCAAGGTCAGGCTGCTGTACCACCCAAAGGCTCCGCGGTCGTGCTGGCTCATCGCGCTACTTGACGACGATATCGGCCAGGCCGTTGCGCTTGGCCGCGGCCAGTAGCCGGCCATCGCGCTTGATGCGAGTGACGAAGTCGTCGATCTGGCCCAGCCAGGCGGCATCGCCCTGCTTCACCGCATAGGCATAGGGCAGCACAAAGAAGGGTTGCGGCGGCGCAATCTGCTTGGCCCAGTCGGCGTTGTCCAGAAGGCGCCGGCTGTAGGGATAGTCGGTCATGAAGACATCGATGCGACCAGCCTCCAGTTCGCGCTCGCGCGTGGCCGGCGGGCGCACCACGGCGATGGTGGCCTGCTTCAGGTTCTGCGTCATCACCGGCTCCATGAAGGTGCCCGCCTGCACGCCAACCACCACGCCCGGCTGGTCGATATCACTCCATTGGCGCACCGTGCGGTTGGCGCGGGTGGTGACGCCATAGATGTCGCTCTGCAGATAGGGCTGGCTGAAGTTCAGCTGCGCCGCCCGCTGCGGCAGCACGCCGACGGCGAACATGGCCACATCACAGCGTTCGGTCTTCAGGTCGTCGACCAGGGTGATGAAGGAGGAGTCGACGTACTGCAGCTTGACCTTGAGCTCGCGCGCCAGCTCGGACGACAGCTCGATGTCGATGCCGCTGAGCTGCTGGGTATGCGGATTGCGCAGGGTCACGCCGTAGTAGTCCGGCCAGATGCAGACCTTCAGCGTCGCGCTGCTGCGCAACCGCTCGGCCACCGGGCCGGCCTGCACGGCGATCGAGACCTGGGTCAACCACAGGGCGGCCAGCAGGCCCAGGCAATGCTTGTTCATCCTGAGGGTCCTCGGGTCAGGTCGGGTCGACCAGCGACTCGAAGCTGGGACGCTGTTGATTGATGCGATCCCGTATGGCCACCATCTCGGCCAGGTGCTCGACGAACACATCGACCACCCGCGGATCGAAGGCCACGCCGCGCTGCTCCAGCAGCATCTGCAGCGCGACCTCGTCGTCGAAGGCCTTGCGGTAGCAACGGTCCATGGTCAGCGCGTCGAAGAAGTCGACCACGGCGACGATGCGGCCGCTGAGCGGGATCTCGGCGCCAAACAGCCCCTTGGGGTAGCCGCCGCCATCCCAGCGCTCGTGGTGCGTCATCGCCACCTCGGCGGCGAGTTGAAACAGCGGTATGCGCGACTTGCCAAGGATCTTGGCGCCCATCTCCGGATGCTGATTCATCACCGCACGCTCTGCGACGGTGTAGCCCCCGGGCTTCTTCAGCACATCGTCGGGCACACCGATCTTGCCGATGTCGTGCATCGGTGCGGCCTTGCGCAGCATCCGGGCAAACCGCGCCGGCTCGCCCAGACGCAGGGCCAGCGCCTCGGCCAGGAAGGCGATGCGCATGATATGCACGCCGGTATCGTCGTCGCGGAAGTCGGCCGCCAGCGACAGGCGCAGCAGCGCATCGTGATGGGCGCGCTCGACCTCGCGCAGCGCCTCGTTGCGCTCCCGGTACATGCGACCCAGGTCGGCGATGATGCATTCCATCTGCTCGGAAGCGGCATCGTCGAAGCGATTGCCCTCGACGGCAAGGGCGGCGCTGGATAATTCTGTCTGCATGGTACTTATCCTCAGGCGGTGACCCATTGGGCCGCAATCCGGTCGATCAGCTGCAAGGGGCTGAACGGCTTGACAAGATAGGCATGGGCGCCGGCCTGCATGCCGGCCTCGCGGTCGCGGGCCTGGCCCCGGGCACTGAGCAACATCACATGCACATGGCTCAGCTCGGCGTCGGCGCGGATCGCGGCGCAGACCTTCAGGCCGTCGAGCGCGCCAGGCATCATCACGTCCAACAGCAGAAGGTCCGGGCGCAGTTCGCGCGCCATGCGCAGCGCCGACTCGCCATCGGCCGCCTCATGCACCTCGTAGTCCTCGAACTCCAGGGTCATGCGTATCAGGCGGCGTATGTCGGCATGGTCATCGACCACCAAAATCTTCTTCATCGTCGAACTCCGGTGCGACCCGGACTTCCGAGTGCGTGATGAATTATCATTCCTATCATTTATAAAAGCATTAATGCCGTTTCAATTTATAGAGAAATTCGGCAAAATTGCGCATATGCCCAATCGAACCCAGGTCCCGGCCCCTGCCGACGACGCCCCCACCGACTACAGCAGCATGGAAGTGGCCCGCATGCTGGGCTTGGCCGTGCGCTCGGTCCAGCTGATGGTCGACCGCGGCGAGCTGTCCGCCTGGAAGACGCCTGGCGGCCATAGACGGATTTCCGGTGCCTCGGTGCAGGCCTGGCTGGCCGGCCGGGGTGCGCCGCAGGGTGCCGTCCAGGAGGCCCCGGCCCCGCGTCCGGCAGCGCCGCAGGCAAACCGGCGCGTGCTGCTGATCGAAGACTCGGTGCACTACCAGAACCTGACCCGCCTGCTGCTCCAGCAGCGGTTCCCTGACGTGGAGCTGCACATGGCCCACGACGGCATCGTCGGTCTGGCCATGTACGGCCAGTTGCAGCCGCAGGTGCTGATCGTCGACATCCTGCTGCCGGGCATCGACGGCGCCACCTTGATCACCAGCCTGCGCTCGCAGCCGCAGTTCGCGCACAGCCGGCTGATCGTCGTCACCTCGCTCGATGAGGCGCAACGTGCACCCTATGCCTTTGCGCTGGGCGGCGTGGCGGTGGTGCACAAGCCGCGTCTGGTGGCCGACCTGCCGCCGCTGCTCGAGCTGGCCCTGCAGCAGGCGGGTGACTGAGCATGCCGCTGCCGCGCGTGCTGCTGGTCGAGGACGACCCCTCGCTGCAGCGCTTTGTGCAGCTGGCATTGGAAGAGCTGCCGATCACCCTGCTGATCTGCGGCAGTGTCGCCGAAGCGCTGGCCGAGCTCGCGCGCGCGCCCGTGGCCCTGCTGATCACCGATCTGATGCTGCCCGATCGCTCCGGGCTCGAACTGCTGGAGCAATTGCGGCGCGAGCCGGCGCTGCGCGGCGCTGCGCGGCTGGCGGTATTCAGCGCCGGCCTGCTGCCGGACGTGCGGCTGCAGCTCCGGTCGCTGGATGTCTGGCGCATGCTCGCCAAGCCCTGCTCGATCATGGCACTGGAAGCCTGCGTGCAGGAGGCCCTGCAGGCCTCGACGGGCACCGCGGCCGCGCCGAAGAAGCCAAGGCCCGTGGTCGTGGACAGTCACTTCGGCGGCAATGCAGCGCTGTACGAAGCCTTACGCGCCAGCTGCCAGCAGCAGTTCGTACACGATGTCAGAGCCGGCGATCTGGCCTGCGAACAGGGCGAGTCACAGGCCCTGCGGCGCTTGGCCCACAGCCTGAAGAGCGTGCTGGAAAGCCTGGGGCACGACGAAGCGGCCGACCTGGCACGCGCCCTCGAGACGCGGGCCCACCAGGGCGACTGGGCGCTCGCTCGGCCGCTGTGGCAGGCACTGCGCGGTGCGCTGCAGGCGATTGCTTAGGCGCTGGCCACCGGCAGGCTCAGGCTGACCTGCAGGCCGCCGCCGGGTCGGTTGGTCAGCGCGATGCGCCCGCCATGGGCCTCGACGATCTCGCGCGCCAGGGCCAGGCCCAGGCCGGTGCCCGCGCGCTTGGTCGAGTAGAACGGCAGCAGCGCCTGGGCCAACACCGCCTCGCTCATGCCGGGGCCGCGGTCGGCGACCTCGAAGCGCAGCTCCTGGCGAGCCAGGCTCACGGCCAGGGTCACGTCTTGCGCGTCCGCCTCGCCGGTCGCTTCGCGGGCATTCTTCAGCAGATTGATCAGCGCCTGCTCGATCTGCGCGGCATCGAAGCGGGCCGGCTCGGTGGGCAGTTCGCCCAGCAGCCGGAACTCGCAATGGGCGGCCAGACCGTCCAGAAACACCGGCCAGTCCACCGGCTCCAGGCGCGGTGCGGGCAGCTTGGCAAAGCGGGCGTAGCCGTCCAGAAAGCCATGCAGGTGGGCGGCGCGCTCGCCGATGCTGGCAAACACGCGGCCGGCGCGCTCGGTGTCACCGCGCCTGAGCAGCTCGGCGCCGCTGTGCGCCAGCGACGAGATCGGCGCCAGCGAGTTGTTCAGCTCGTGGCTGATGACCCGTATCACCCGCTTCCAGGTCGCCACCTCCTGGCGCGACAACTCGCGCGTCATGCGGCGCAACAGGTGCAGCCGGTGCGGCCGACCCTGTAGACGGAAAGCCCGCTGCGACAGGTGGAAGGTCTCCTCGGCGCCGTCCAGCACCAGGCCGAACAGGCAGTCATCGCCGGCGGCCAGCGCGCGCTGCATGGCCTCGGGGGCCTGGGCCAGCAGCTCGTTGAAGTCAACGCCGACCAGGCTGCGGCCATCGCCCAACAGCTGGCGCGCGGCGAGGTTGGCAATGGCGACCCGGTCCTGCGCGTCTGTCAGCAGCAGGGCCACCGGTGTGTTCTGCACCACAGTGTCGAGCAGCAGCTCGCGCTGGGCCAGGTGCTGGCGCTGCTCACGCAAGGCATGGCCCAGCTCGCTATGCAGGCGCACCAGCTGGCTCAGTTCGCCGGCCTGCTGGGGCGCGATCGACATGCTGTAGTCGCCATCGCGGTAGCTCAGCACCGAGCCCTCCAGCGCGCGCAGCAGCCGCGCCAGCGGCGCCATCACCAGGGCGGCCGTGCACAGCAGCAGCGGCAGCAGCAGGGCCGCGGTCAGCAGGGCCGCCTGCAGGCTCCAGACCGCGGGCGCCTGCCAGCCCAGGCCGGGCAGCGAGGCCAGCAGCTGCGGCAGCGGCCAGACGGTGAGGCCTCCATGAATCAGCCCACCGGCCAGCGCCGCGGCCAGCAGCAGCAGGGCCAGGCGCCAGTAAAGCGTGTTCATCGCCGGTATCAGCCCTGGGCCAGCCCGTAGCGTTCCATGCGCCGGTACAGTGCCTGGCGCGACAGGCCCAGCGCCTGTGCCGCGCGGCTGACCACGCCATCGGCCCGGGCGAGCGCGGCCAGCACCGCCTCGCGGCTGGGTTCGTCCAGGCTGCGGGCGACGGCCGGCGGCGCGGCGGGCAGGCCCAGCAGCTCCGGCGTGATCGCAGCGTCGCCGGCCAGCAGCGCCGCGCGGGCCATCACATTCTTCAGCTCGCGCACATTGCCCGGCCATCGGTGAGCGAGCAGCGCCTCGCGGGCGGCGTCGCTCAGGCGCGCGCGGTCGGCCAGAAAATGCTCGGCCAGCGGCAGCACGTCATCAAGCCGTTCGGCCAGCGCCGGCAGGGCAACCTCGATCACATTCAAGCGATAGAAAAGGTCTTCGCGGAAGCTGCCTGCGCGCACCATCGCTGCCAGGTCGGAGTTGGTGGCGCTGACGATGCGCGCCCGCGTCTGGCGCGTGCGGATGGAGCCCAGGCGCTCGAAGCGGCCGGTCTCGAGCACGCGCAAGAGCTTGACCTGGCCGGCCAGCGGCAGGGTGCCGATCTCGTCGAGAAACAGCGTGCCGCCATCGGCCGCCTCGAAGCGGCCCTCGCGGGCCTTGTTCGAGCCGGTGTAGGCGCCGCTCTCGCTGCCGAACAACTCGGCCTCGATCAGCTCGCCCGGCAGGGCGCCGCAGTTGACGGCCACGAACGGCCCGCTACGTGCAGCCGAGTTGGCATGGACGATGGCGGCGATGCGCTCCTTGCCGCTGCCGTTGGGCCCGCTGATCAGCACCGGCACCTCGGACCGTGCCACCTGGCAGGCCAGCTCCAGCGTGCGCAACATCGCGTCCGAGGCATAGACCAGGCCGTCAAGCTCATACCGCGCGGCCAGCGCATCGCGCCTGGCCCGCTGGGCCTGCCGCAGGCGCACGACCTCCTGCGTCGATTCGGCCAGCTCGAGCAGATTCTCGACCGTGGCCAGCAGCTTGCTGTCGTTCCAGGGCTTGGCCAGGTAGTCGGCGGCGCCGGCCTTGACCAGCTCGACCGCACTTTCCAGCCGCGTCCAGGCGGTGAGCAGAATCACCGGCAGGTCCGGATGGCGCTCGCGCAAGCGCCGGAACAGGGCGATACCCTCCTCGCCCGAGGTGGTGTCGGCCGTGAAATTCATGTCCTGGATGACCAGGCTGACCGGATGCCGGGCCAGCAGCTCCAGTCCCTCGGCGGGACTGGCCGCATACAGCGCGTGGATGTCGCGCAGCGACAGCAGCAGCGAGAGGGCCTCGCCGACGCCGGGGTTGTCATCAATGATCAGTACGGTGCGCATCAGGCACCGAGCATATCAATCACGCACCCCGCAGTGCCACCACCGGCGGCAGGGCCGCGGCGCGGCGGGCCGGCGCCCATACCGCCAACTGGCCCAAGGCCCAAAGCACCAGGGCGCCAATGGGCAGATAGACCCAGGGCAGGCGCGGCAGCTCGTAGTGCTGCATCAAGGCCAGGCTCAGGCCGTAGGCGCCCAGCATGCCCAACGCAATGCCCAGGCTGGAGAGCAGGAAGTTCTCGGCCTGGAAGTAGCGCAAGATCTGGCCCCGGGTGGCGCCCAGAGCGCGGCGCGTGCCTATCATGCGGGTGCGCTGCTGGACCCAGAAGCTGGCCAGGCCGACGATGCCGAAGGCGGTGACGACCAGCAGGGCCAGACAGACGCCGCCGAGCAGCCACAGCATGGCGAAGTCCTGACGGTAGTACTTGCTGCGCATGTCCTCGAAGCGACGCTGATCGCGCACGATGCGCTTGACGCCGCCGCTGGCCTGCTCCAGTGCTGCCACTGCCGCCTTCAGCACCGCATCGCGCTGCTCGGGCGCGACGCGCAGCACATAGCTGCCGCCGCGGTAGCTCGACTGGATCGGCAGCATCATGGTGTAGATCGGCGCCGCGCCGACGCCTGTCGGCCGGATCGCGGGCAGCCGCTCGAGCACGCCGACCACCCGCTGCGGGTGCGCGCCATAGATATAGACCTCCTGCCCAACCGCCGAGCGGCCCGGGAACAGATGCTCGGCCAGCAGCTTGCTGTTGATGACGGCCGGCACCTTGGGCTCCTGATCGTCCTTGAACACGGTGGCCGCCTCGGCGTACTCGCCAGGCTCGAAGTCGCGGCCCTCGGCAAGGCGCAATCCGAGCGTCTGCAGCCAACCGTCGCCGGAGTTGTAGGTTTCCACCCCGACCGCTCGGCCGGTGTTCTGCGGCGTCAGGCGCAGGCCGCTGGTGATGGTGTTGTCGCCGAAGGGAATCTGGTTGACCAGGGCCGCACTCTTCACGCCGGCCAGGCCGCGCAGGGCCTGCATGTCAACGCGGGTCTGCACCTCGGGGTTCTCGACCCGCACCAGGCTGGACACCTGCAGCACCAGCAACTCCTGTTCGGCCAGGCCGGTGGGCGCATTGATGCTGCTCACCCGCTGGCTGATCAGGAACAGCGCGTTGCTGACGATGGCGCAGGTCAGCGCGATCTGCAGCACGATCAGGCCGGCGGCGATCTTGTGGCGCTTCAGCGTCGAGAGAATTGGCATGAGGTCCATAGTGACTCCAGTCAGTTGGAAACAGAGCTTGCCGCTGCGCGGCTGCGGTCTGTCACGCAAGTTCCAGTCAGTTGGTAACAGAGCTTGCCGCTGCGCGGCTGCGGTCTGTCACGCAAGAAATTAGTTGCTCTTCAGTTGCAAGGCAGGCGTCACCTGGCAGGCCCGCCAGGCCGGCAGCAGGCCGGCCATCAGGCTGGCCGTCAGGGCCAGCAGCAGGGTGGTGGCCAACATGGTCAGGTCCAGCTGGGCCAGCGGGGCATAGGCGCTGGGTCCCTGGCGCACGGCCCAGAGGCCGGCGAGGGTCAGCAGCAGACCGAGCAGCCCGCCGGCCAGGCCGAGGCCCCCGGCCTCGACCAGGAACTGGCTGAAGATGGCGCGGCGCGAGGCGCCCAGTGCGCGGCGCACGCCGATCTCGCCGGATCGGCGCAAGGCCTTGGCCAGCAGCAAACCAACGGCATTGGTCAGGCACACGAGCAGAAAGCCGAGGGCCAGCCAGAGCTGCAGGCGGATGTCGCTGGGCACGACCTTGCTGAAGAACAACCAGTCCATGACATTGCGCAGCCGCGCGTTGCTGGGCCTTTCGAAGCGGCCGGCCGCGCGCTGCTGGTCGGAGTAGTTGACCAGGTAGTCGCGATAGGCGCGTTCCTGTTCGGGACCGTCGAGCTCGACCCAGTACTGCAGCCAGGAGCACAGCGCATTCAGCGCACGCACGTCGTTGACATTGGCATCGCCCCAGCAATTGACATTGCCCGAGGCGCCCAGGCGCAGGCCCATGGCGGTGGCGAACGGCACATAGACCTCGGCGGGCTTGCTGTAGGCGCCCAGCGTCAGGTCGAAGAAGTGCGGCGCCGGCCGCCAGGGCTTGAGCACGCCGATCACGCGCAGGTCCTTGTCGCCCAGGCGAACCGTCCTGCCGCGGCTGTCGGCGCCACCGAACAGCTGTTCGTTCAGGTCGGCCGAGATCACGGCCACGCGGGCCTCGGCCTGATCGTCGGCGGCGCTCCAGCCGCTGCCGTACTGGAATGGCACATCGAACATGGCAAAGAAATCGGCACTGGCATAGCGCGAGCCGGTGATGAAGGGTCGTGCATTGCCGCCCGCCGTGGCCGCCGGATCAACCGCCACCATGCCGCCGGTCATCATCACCTGGCGAGAACCGCGCGCGGCGCGCAACAGCGCCTCGGCATCGAAGCGGGTGAGCTGCAGGGCCGGTTCCTCGCCGGGCCGGTAGTCGCGCATCTGCTCGGCGTCAAGCTGCACATTGAAGAGCTTGCCGCTCCTGTGCGGAATCGGGTCGCCGGACAGCACATGAAACACCGTCAGCGAGGTCATGCAGGCGGCCACGCCAATGGCGATGGTCACCACCATCAGCGCGGTCAGGCCGCGGGCGGACCTGCAGCTGCGCAGGGCCAGTTCAAGGTAGTAGCTCAGCATCATGAGTTCCTCAGCAGGCTGTTGACGGCAGACAGTTCGGCCTCGCCCAGGGCACCGGCGGCCTGCTGCAGCAGCAGCGTGGCCAGCACATAGCGGTGGCGCGCCTGTTCGTGGGCGTTCTGGGCAGCGGTCTGGCTCTGGATGGCCAGCAGCAGATCGGTCATCGTGCGCGTGCCCAGCGCCTGACCGGCGCGGGTGGAGGCCAGCGCGCGGCCGGCGGCATCGACGGCGACACGGGTGCTCTGCATCAGCGCCACCCCTGTCATCACGGCCTGGTACTGCGCCTGGGTCTCACGCACCAGCGCGCGGCGTGCGCTCTCCAGCCCCTCGCGGGCGGCATCGCGTTGATGGACGGCCTGGCGCTTCAGCGATTCGGTCGCGCCGCCGGCAAACAGTGGAATGCTCAGGCGCAGGCCCAGGGTGGTGTTGGCGCGGCCGGCGTCCTGTGGCGCCACGGCCGAGCCGCTGCGGCGCTCGCTGTCCAGCCCAAGGCTCAAGGTGGGCAGGTGGGCCGCGCGAGCAGCATCAATGCGCTGCTCGCTGGCCGTCAGCCCGTGGCGGCTGGCCTGCAGCTGCGGATTGGCCAGCAGGGCCTGCTGCACCCAGGCCTCGGCGGCCAGCGGCTCGGGCGGCAGCGCCTGCAGCTCGGCGGCCAGGGCTTTCAACGCGCCGGGAGTGCGGCCGGTGATCTGGGCCAGCGCCTCGCGCGCATCGGCCAGTGCCTCGCGCGCCTGCACGGTGCCCCCCTGAGACAGCGCGTGATAGGTGCGCGCCTGCTCGACATCGACGGCGGCCGATATGCCGGACTCGAAGCGGGACTGCGCCTGGCCGACCTGCTGGGCGAGGGCATCTTCATTGGCCTGGGCCGTGGCCAGGCTGGCCTGCGCCGACAGCACACCGAAATAGGCGCCGGCCACACGGGCGCACAGCGCCTGCTCGGCGGCGCGCAGCCGGGCGTCTTCGGCCGAGCGCAGGCTCTGTGCGGCGTCCCATTGGCGCAGGCGGCCCAGATCGATCAGGACCTGGCTCAGCGAGCTGGTCAGTTGGTGCTCGCGGCTGCCGTCTTGCTGGCCGCGCAACTCATTGGCGCCGACTGACCATTGCGGCAGCAGCGCGGCCCGGGCCTGGGTGACCCGTTCGCCCTGCTCGCCGCGCTGGGCCGTGGCAATGGCCAGCAGCGGATCGCTGGCGCGGGCCTGGGCATAGACCTCCAGCAGATCCTCGGCCGAGGCCAGCTGCGGCGCGCACAGCGCGACCGCCAGCAGGCATTGGGCGCGATGGCGAAAGCTCATTCCACCACCGCCGGGCGGAACAGGCTGGGGTCCAGGTGCAGCTCGGCGGCGACATCAACCACCTGGCCGTCGATCACATGGACGTTGCGCTGGGCGCGGGCGGCCAGCTGCGGGTCGTGGGTGACCATGACGATGGTGGCGCCGTCGCGGTGCAGCTCTTCCAGCAGCTCCATCACGCTGCGCGCCATCTGGCTGTCGAGGTTGCCGGTGGGCTCGTCGGCGAGCAGCAGGCGCGGCTCGCCGGCCAGCGCCCGGGCAATCGCCACCCGCTGCTGCTGACCGCCGGACAGCTCGGCCGGATAGTGGCGCTCGCGGGCGGCCAGGCCCACGCGCTCCAGTGCCTGGCGGGCACGGCGCTGGCGCTCGGCGGCACCCATGCCGCGGTAGCGCAGCGGCACCTCGATATTGTCCAGGACGTTCAGATCGGGGATCAGATTGAAGGCCTGGAAGATGAAGCCGATCTTCTCGTTGCGGATGCGCGAACGGGCATCGTCGCCGAGGCCGCTGACCTCCACACCGTCGAGCTCATAGCGGCCGCCGGTGTGGGCCTCGAGCAGGCCGGCAATGGTCAAAAAGGTCGTCTTGCCCGAACCGGACGGGCCGGTGACGGCGACGAACTCGCCCTGCTTCACTTGCAGATTGAAGTCGCGCAGGGCATAGGTCTCGACCATCTCGGTGCGGTAGACCTTTGATAGGGCCGTCATCTTCAACATATCGGTTCCTCTCAGTCAGTTGGTAACAGAGCTTGCTGCGCAAGGTCTGTCACGCAAGGTTTTCAATTGCTTATTGCAACTCGCGCAGCACCCTGGAACGCATCGGCGCCCGAGATCACGACCTTGTCACCCGGCTTCAGGCCGGACAGCACCTCGATCTTGTCGAGGCTGCGCAGGCCCAGCCGCACCGGCGTCTTCTCGGCCATGCCCTCGCGCACCACGTAGGCGAAGGCACCACCGCCCTCGTCGGCAAAGCTGCCCCGGCGCACGGTCAGCACCTTGTCGCGTTGGTCGAGCAGCACGCGCACCGACAGGCGCTGGTTCTGGCGCAGCTGCTCGGGCTGGGCGCCCTCGAAGCGCAGCCGTGCGGCGACCTCGTTGTTGACGACCTCGGGCGAGACCGAGCTGACCAGGCCGCGCCATGAGCGGCCATTGCCACCAATCTCGCCGGGCATGCCGATGGCCAGATCACGGGCATAGCTTTCGGCCACCTGCATTTGCACCTCCAGCGCCGACAGGTCGATGACCGACAGCAGCTTGGCGTCCTTGGCCACGCTGGCTCGCTCGGCCACGAACAGCTGGCCGACCTGGCCGTCGACCGGTGAGCGTATCGACAGCTCGGCGACCTGGCGCTGCAGGTCCTGCACCTGCAGCAATTGGCGGTCAAGCGCGGCCTGCCTGGCCTGCACGTCGAACTTCAGGCTGTCGTCCTTCAGGCCGCGGCCGGCCTCGGCATGGGCCAGCGTGACGCGGGCCTTCTCCAGTGTGTCGCGGGCATGGTCGACCTGCATGCCGGCGGCGGCGCCGGCCTCGAAGGCCTTGGTCTGCCGGGCCAGATCGTTCTGCGCCGTCTTCATGTCGATGCCGGCGTTCTCGTAGGCGCTTTGCAGGGCGGCGCGCTGCTGGCGGGCCTCGACCTGGGCGCGCAGGACCTCGGCCCGCATCGCGTCGGCGTTCGACCGCTCCTGGGCCAGGCGGGCGTTGAGCTCCAGGCTTTCCAGCTCAGCCAAGACCTGCCCCTTCTTCACCGCATCGCCGGCATGGACGCGCAGGGTCACGGTGCCGGCGTTGGCGGCATACAGGATCGGGCTATTGGCGGCGACGACCTTGCCCTCGCCGGCGATGTCACGCACGAACTGGCCCAGCTCGACCACGGCGAAGCCCAGCCGCGCCTCGCTGACCGAAGCATTGGCCGAGAACTGCCGCTGTAGCGTGGGCCAGGCAAAAGCCAGCAGCGCGATCGAGCCGACGACTGTGCCGGTCAGCAGCCAACGGCGGTGGCCCGACGAAACGGAGGCGATCACGCAGTCTTGGGCAGAGGTGTCACGAATCATGGAGATGGGTTCTTGTTGGCCGCGACAGCGCGGCTCCCACCTTCCGTTGCAATGCCCGTGCCAGCCCGTGGCTTGAGGCTCAGGCCTTATGAATCAAGGACTTGGCGCTGCAGGCACGTTTGCTGCAGTGTCCGCGGACACTGGTCCGGACACTCTGCCGGACGGCTACAGCGTCCGCCCGACGATGGCGATGACGAACACCAGGCACCCCAGCCCCAGATTGACGGCCACCAGCCGCCGGATCTTGTTCAGCGCTGCAGCCGCCACTGGCCAGGTCTGCGCCGCACAGGCCCTCTGCAAGCGCGGGAACAGCGCCCAGCGGATATGGCCGAACAGGCCCATCATCAGCAGGCCCACACCGGCCATCGCGTGCACGCTCCAGTGCATACGGCCCGGGCTCAACTCCCACATCGCCAGCCCACTGAGCAGCAGCACGACGATGGCGCCCAGCACCAGCGCGAAGAAGCGCTGCAGCGTGGCCGTCATCAGACCCAGGCGCAGCGGGGGGGCCTCCAGGGTCTGGATCGCTGCGGGGCGCACGCACAGCTGTATCGTCGCCATGCCACCCACCCAAAGGGCAGCGGCGAGGAGGTGCAGGCACAACAGGGTGGTGACAAGGATGTTCATGGCGCAGTGTCGCAGACTCTAACTAGTCAGTTGAGGACAGAGCTTGCCGGGTACAGCAAGGTCTGTCCCCAAAAATATCAGATTGCCAGCGGATCCACATCGACGGCCCAGCGCAGCACACCCTTGTGCTCGCGCTTGAGCGCATGCAGCTCGGGCAGCCAGTGCCACAGCAAGCGCTGCAAGGCACCGCGCGAGCCCGCCTCGACCAGCATCTGCATGCGCTCGACATTGGCCACGCGGGCCACGCTCATGGGCACCGGCGGATAGAGCGTGACCTGCCTGGCCTCGGGCATGGCGGCGGCCCAGTCGGCGGCGGCCTGCAAAAAGGCCTTGGCCAGCTCGGGCGTGCGTGCATCGGCGCGCAGCAGGGCCAGGTGCGCGAACGGCGGCAGGCCGGCCATGCGACGCTCGGCCAGTTGGCTGGCGGCAAATGCCGCGTAGTCATGCGTGCGCAGGCTCTGGTACAGCGGATGCAGCGGGTGCCAGGTCTGCACCCACATCTCGCTGCGCGCGGCTTGTTCGGCATCACGTCCGGCACGGCCGGCCGCCTGCATCATCAGCGCAAACAGGCGCTCGGGGGCGCGGAAGTCGCTGGTGAACAGGGCGCCATCCGGGTTGACGGCGGCGACCAGCGTGATGCGCCGGAAGTCATGGCCCTTGGCAACCATCTGCGTGCCGACCAGGATATCGACCTCGCCGGCATGGACGGCATTCAGCTGCGTCTCCAGCGCGCCCTTCAGCTTGGTACTGTCGGCATCGATGCGGGCCACGCGGGCGCCGGGCAGCAGCTCGGCCATCTGCTCCTCCAGCCGCTCGGTGCCACGGCCCAGCGGGGCGATGTCCTGGTTGCCGCAATCGGGGCAGGCCCGGGGCACCCGCTCGGTGAAGCCGCAGTGGTGGCAGCGCAGGGTGCGGTCCAGCTTGTGGAACACCCGCCAGGCGCTGCAATGGGCGCAGCCGCTCTTCCAGCCGCACTCGGTGCAGTGCAGCACCGGGGCATAGCCGCGCCGGTTCAGGAACACCAGGCTTTGCTCACCGCGTTCCAGCCGCTCGCGCAAAGCGTCAAGCAGCGGCGGGGAGATCACCGTCGTCACGCCCTTGGCGCGCGGCAAGGTATTCATGTCGAACAGGCGCACGCGTGGCAGGGCACCGCCGCCGATGCGCCGCGGCAGGCTCAGGCGCTGGTAGCGGCCTTCCTCGGCCCGCTGCCAGCTCTCCAGCGACGGGGTGGCGGAGCCCAGCAGCACCGGAATGCGCAGCTGGTGGGCGCGATACACAGCCAGGTCGCGGGCCGAGTAGCGGGCGCCCTCCTGTTGCTTGTAAGAAGGGTCATGCTCCTCATCAACGACGATGAGGCCCAGCCGCGGCAGGCTGGCGAATACCGCCAGCCGCGTGCCCAGCACCAGCTCGGCGTGGCCCAGGTGGGCGGCCATCCAGTTGCGCAGGCGGTTGGCCGGGGTCAGGCCGCTGTGCAGCGAGACGATGCGATGCGCCGCAAAGCGCTCGTTGAAGCGCGCCTCCAACTGCGGCGTCAGATTGATCTCGGGCACCAGCACCAGCACCTGCTGGCCGCGTTCCAGGGCATGCTCGGCGGCGCGCAGATAGACCTCCGTCTTGCCGCTGCCGGTGACGCCGTACAGCAGCACGGGCGGGGGCGCACCCGCGGTATCCGGATGAGCCGCAGCAGCGAGCGCGGCGTCCAGCTGGGCCAGCGCCTCGGCCTGGTCGGCACTGAGCTCGGGCCGCACGGGCTCCGGCACAGGTTCGGGCGGCGCGGCGAGCCACTTCGTCATGCGTTTCAGGCGCGCCTGCAACTGAGCCGCATCAAGCTGCCGAAGCTGCGGCGGCAGCACCGACAGTGCCACCTCGCCGACGCTGCGCTGGTAGTAATGCGCCGCGAAGCCGACCAACTCGCACCAGGAGGCCGACAGCGGCAAGAGCCCGTCCAGCACCGAGCTTACCGGGCGCAGCACACTCGCATCCACTGCCGATCCCGCCGAACCGTCGGCATCGGGCCAAACGACGCCAGTGACCTCGCGCTTGCCCAGCGGAACTTGCACCAGGGTGCCTGGCGCGAGCAGGCACTCACTGAGATAGTCCAGCGGCTCGCTGAGACCGCTGTGCTGGGGCGCATCGACGGCAACGCGGACGCGGATTTCGGCCTTGGCCGGGGCTTTGGTCATTTATCCGCCAAAGCTCGATATCGATTCAAGGACACGCGCCAAGCCCATGATTTCAAACACCTTCCAGACAATTCATATTTTCTGTGGATAACTTTGTGGGCAAGCTGCACACAGCCGAGCTAAGTGCTTGATTTTTCTCGGACTCAGCTGTTCTGCCCCATTTCCGCGCAAATCGCGAAATTCATATAAATCAAGCACTTAGCACGAAGCAGGGAAAACGCTCAGCTGCATTGCAGCAGTCGCGACGGGGGCAGTGGTCAGTACGCATTTTGGGGATAAGTCAAGCCCTTAGTGCTTACCTCCCCCCAAGTTGCCCTCCCCGGCAGGCACCGCCGAACCTCTGCTTACCGCCATTTCCTAGACTGTGAATCACAAGTACGAGACAAGCTGCTGATTTCAAAAGAGTTTTTACACTCAACCATGCTTGTGGATAACTTTGTGGGTAAATGGAGGGTAAATCGCCGAGCGCTGGTCTTGGGGGCGTGCGGCACTCATCGGCACCACCCAGGCCCACGCTGGCAAGCCTCATATAAATCAACAACTTGTCGCGATTCCGGGAAAACACTGAGCTGCATCGCAGCATCCCTGAGGCGTTGTTGCACGGTCGCGCATTTTGGGGATAAGTGCCACCCTAAGTGCTTACTTCGGTGGCCTGCCATGCTGCGGGGTGGGTAACAGCCAGCGGCCTCGCAAACCTCGACTGCCATCGCTTAGCGCCGAAAGCTAGGTCTGAACTTAGATATCAACGGGAAGCTCCTGATTCAGAAGGATTTTTCGATCTATCCACCATTGCTGTGGACAACTTTGTGAACAAGCTGCCGACAGCGGCGCTAAGTCCTTGATTCAACGGGCGCCGGCTTGCGCTGCACAGTTTCGAGGCAGCTGGCAAAGCCTTCGTAAAATCAAATACTTAGCACGCTTTCTGCAAAGAAGGCCTGGGCCGCGCGGCACTTGATTCGTGCAAGGCAACAACTTCCGAGTTTGGGGATAAGTCAAGCCCCAAGTGCAAAATTCACAGCCAGATACAAGCTCGTTCAGTTGCCCGCGCGCTGACGGCGCGAATGGCTGTGTACGGCTTCGACCAAGGCGGACACATGCTCGGGCGGCGTGAATTGGCTGATGCCATGGCCCAAATTGAAGATGTGGCCGGCCCAGGAGCCGTCGGCATTGCGCGGGTTGCCAAAGCTGTCCAGGACCTTGATAGCCTCGACCTGCACGCACTCGGGTGGTGCGAACAGCACATTCGGATCCAGATTGCCCTGCAACGCCACCCGGCCACCGATCTGGGCGCGGGCCTTGGCCAGATTAACCGTCCAGTCCAGCCCGACCACATCGGAGCCCGCGTCGGCGATCTCATCCAGCCACAGGCCGCCGCCCTTGGTGAACAGGATGCTGGGGATGCGCTGGCCTTCGTGCTCGGTCTTCAGCTGCGCCAGCACGCGGCGCGAATAGGCCAGGCTGAACTCCTGGAAAGCGCCATCGGCCAGCACACCGCCCCAGCTGTCAAAAACCATCACCGCCTGGGCACCCGCCTCGATCTGCGCATTCAGGTAGGCGGCCACCGCGTCAGCATTGATCGAGAGAATCCGATGCATCAGGTCCGGGCGCGAATACATCAGACTCTTGACGTGGCGGTAGTCATCGGAGCCGGCGCCTTCGACCATATAGCAGGCCAGGGTCCAGGGGCTGCCGGAGAAGCCGATCAGCGGCACGCGGCCGTCCAGTGCCTTGCGAATCGATGAGACGGCATCGAACACATACTGCAGCTTGTGCATATCGGGCACGGCCAGTTCGGCCACGGCGGCCTCGTCGCGCACCTGCTTGGCAAAACGTGGCCCCTCGCCCTGGGCGAAGCTCAGGCCCAGGCCCATCGCGTCGGGCACGGTCAGGATGTCGCTGAACAGGATGGCCGCATCGAGCGGATAGCGGTCCAGCGGCTGCAAGGTCACCTCGGTGGCCATGGCCGGGCTGGTGGCCAGGCCCATGAAGCTACCCGCCTTGGCGCGGCTGGCCTTGTACTCGGGCAGATAGCGACCCGCCTGGCGCATCAGCCAAAGCGGGGTGTAGTCGGTGGGCTGGCGCAGGCACGCGCGCAGAAAGGTGTCGTTTTTCAGGTTGGCGCTCATGCCCGTATTATCGGGCCGCTGCAATGTTCGGCGATTGCTGAAGCGCACCGCTTGAAATGGGCCACCCGGCCCCTCATCTATTGACCCGGGTTCATACAAGGAGGATTCGCAATGCCGTCATTTTTCCTACCCTGGCGCTCCATCGCCGCCATCCTGGCCGTGACTGCAGGTTTGTCGGGCTGCGGCTATAACGACTTCCAGCGCCTGGACGAAGAGGTCAAGGCCGGCTGGTCCGAGGTGCTGAACCAATACCAGCGCCGCGCCGATCTGATCCCCAACATCGTGTCCACCGTCAAGGGCGAGGCAAACTTCGAGCAGGAGACCCTGACCAAGGTGGTCGAGGCCCGCGCCAAGGCCACCAGCATCCAGGCCACGCCGGAGCTGGTCAACAACCCCGAGGCGTTCCAGAAGTTTCAGGCCGCCCAGGGTGAATTGAGCGGAGCCCTGAGCCGTTTGCTGGTGGTCAGCGAGCAATATCCGAACCTGAAGGCCAACCAGGGCTTCCAGGATCTGCGGGTGCAGTTGGAGGGCACCGAGAACCGCATCACCGTGGCGCGCAACCGCTACATCAAGACGGTGGCCGAGTACAACGTCAAGGTGCGCAGCCTGCCGACCAATCTGACGGCCATGGTGATGGGCTACCAGGTCAAGCCCAGATTCACGGTGCAGAACGAGGCAACCATCAGCGCCCCGCCGACGGTGAGCTTCGACAAGCCTGCGCCGGCAGCGTCCAAGTAGGCCGCACCGACGGCTCGCGATGCTGACGCTACGCCGCTTGTGCCAGATAGTGCTGCTTTGGGCGGCGGGCCTGGGCGCGGTCTTGGCCCAGCAGGACGTCCCTGCACTCAGCGGGCGCGTGATCGACCAGACCGCCACGCTGAGCGCGGCGGACAGCCAGGCATTGGACGCGCGCCTTGCCGCCTTCGAAGCCGAGGCCGGCCCGCAGATCGTGATACTGCTGGTCGCCAGCACCCAGCCCGAAGACATCGCGGCCTACGCACAGCGGGTGGCCGACACCTGGAAGATAGGCCGTCGCGAGGTCGGTGACGGTGTGCTGCTGCTGGTGGCCAAGAACGGCCGCAAGCTGCGCATCGAGGTGGCCAAGGCGCTGGAGGGCGCGGTGCCCGATCTCGCCGCCCGGCAAATCATCCAGAACACCATCAGCCCCGCCTTCAAGGCCGGTGACTATGCGCGCGGGCTCAACGCCGGGCTGGACCAATTGACGGCGCGCATCAAGGGAGAGCACCTGCCCGCGCCCGATCCCAAGGCCAGCGCCGCGGCGCGTGACGAAGGTTTTCAGTGGGAAGAGCTGACGATGTTCTTCTTCGTTGCCGTGCCCATCATCGGGGCAATGCTGACCGGCCTGTTCGGCCGCAAGCTCGGCTCGCTGGTGACCAGCGCCGGCGTCGGTGGCGTGGCCTGGTGGTTGAGCGCCAGCCTGTTGATGGCTGGTGCGGCCGGCCTTGTTGCGCTGTTGCTAGTCGGTCTGCTGGGCATAGGCGCCTCATCGGGACGGCGTGGCCGCGGCGGCGGGCCGGTGATCTGGGGCGGCGGCGGTGGCGGCGGTGGGTTTGGTGGCGGCGGAGGCGGCGGCTTCTCGTCCGGCGGTGGCGGTGACTTTGGTGGAGGCGGCGCCTCCGGCGACTGGTGAGGCGCTGAGCTATGAACCGCTGGATTCGATTGCTCAAACACCGCTGGCTCGATGAGTCCGATGCGCGCCGCGCGCTCGACGCGGTCGCGCTGGCCCGCCTGCAAGCACGGGTGGCCACCAGCGAGCGACTGCACAGCGGCGAACTGCGCATCGCCGTCGAAGCCGGCCTGCCTTTGAGCTATTTGTGGCGCGGGGCCACCGCCCGCGACCGCGCGGTAACGCTGTTCGGCAAGCTGCGCGTCTGGGACACCGAGCTGAACAACGGCGTGCTGATCTATCTGCTGCTGGCCGAGCACCGCATCGAGATCGTGGCGGATCGCGGCCTCAGCAAGGCAGTGGACGCCACGCGATGGGAACAGATCGCCCAGCAGATGAGCGCCGCCTTCAAAACCGGACGCTTCGAGGACGGCTTGGGCCAGGCGGTCGATGCCGTCAGCGCCTTGCTGCAACAGCACTTCCCGCAGGCCGCCAGTGCCGACAACCCGAACGAGCTGCCCGACAAGCCCTTGCTGATGTAGCCCGGATGCAATCCGGGGCCAGCATGGCCTGCGCTACAAGCCCCGGATTGCATCCGGGCTACGAAATCAGGTGTCCAGGCTCAGGCTCTGCCGCCCGGCCCACTCCTCGCCTGCAGCAAGCCTGACCGGCTCATTGATGCGGGCCGCCTCGACGCACAGCATCTGGTGGTAGTCGTCGTCGGGCATATCGGGCAAGGCGACACAGCGATCGCTCCAGGGATTCCAGACCACCACGTCGGTGAACTCTTCATGCTCGATACGCAGCGCATGCTTGGGCTCGCGCAGCATCAGGGCCCGCGTGGCATGGGCATAAACGCGGTCCACCTCGCCACTGACGCGCAGCGCATCGGCGGTCTCGACCTGGTCCTTCTTGCCGGCTACCATGTCCTCGTAGCTCAGGCCCTGCAGGCCATGCAGGCGCGCATCGGTCAGGTCTTCCAGGCGCAGATAGCTGTGCAGCGCGGCCATGAATTCCAGCGGCTGCTCGCCGGTGTTCTCACAGGCCAGCTCCAGGTCGATGCGGCGGCCGGAAATGCGCACGGTCAGCTCCAGCACGAAGGCGTGGGGCCAGATCTTGCGGGTGACCTCGCTGTCGCTCAGGCGCAGCACGCACAGCGCGTCGTCCTTGCCCTGCTCCGCCATCATCAGTTGCCAGGGCAAGGTGCGCGCAAAGCCGTGCTGGGGCAGCGGGCCGCGCGGGCCGAACTGCGGGAAGCACACCGGGATGCCGCCACGCACCGCCTTGCCCGGCGCAAACACTGCCGTCGGCGAGCAGTAGAGCTGCTCTGCCGCACCCGCCGGCTGCCAAGAGATCACATGGCCGCCCTGCAGCATCACGGTGGCTCGCGCGCCATCGGGGGCGCTAATGGTGCTGGCGTCCATGCCTTGGTGCTTCGACGGTGCAAAGGCTTTGCTCATGACGGTTCTCGCTGGCACTTAAAAGACAAAACCCGCCGGACTTGCGTCGGGCGGGTTCCTATTAGTCAGTTGAGGACGGAGCTTGTCGGGTACGACAAGGTCCATCCCCAAGACCTTATTTCTTCCGATACTTCCTCAGCGCCGCAATCTGCGCCGCCATGGCCGCGAACTCGCCCTGCGCCTTGGCGAAGTCGATGTCGCTCTTGGCATTCTTCATCGCTTCTTCGGCCAGCTTTTTGGCCTCGGTCGCCTTGGCTTCGTCCAGGTCGTTGCCGCGGATGGCGGTGTCGGCCAGCACAGTCACGTGGTCGGGCTGCACTTCCAGAATGCCGCCGACCACGAACACGAACTCTTCCTGACCATCGGGGCGCTGGATGCGCACCGCGCCGGGCTTGATGCGGGTGATCAGCGGCGTGTGGCGGGGCAGGATGCCCAGCTCGCCGTTTTCGCCCGGCAGCGCGACGAACTTCGCTTCGCCGGAGAAGATCGACTCTTCTGCGGAAACGACGTCGACTTGAAAGGTTGCCATGCTTGATCTTTCTTTGAATGCAAAAATACTCTAGTCAGTTGGGGACGGAGCAGTCGGGGGGGTACCCAACGACTGGTCCATCCCACAATGCCTTTAGACTTTCTTCGCCTTCTCGAACGCTTCGTCGATTGTTCCGACCATGTAGAAAGCCTGCTCGGGCAAGCTGTCGCATTCGCCGGCAACAATCATCTTGAAGCCGCGGATGGTTTCCTTCAGGGGCACGTACTTGCCGGGCGAGCCGGTGAACACTTCGGCCACGTGGAAAGGCTGCGACAGGAAACGCTGGATCTTCCGGGCACGGGCCACGGCCAGCTTGTCTTCCGGCGACAGTTCGTCCATGCCCAGAATCGCGATGATGTCGCGCAGTTCCTTGTAGCGCTGCAGCGTGCCCTGCACGGCGCGGGCCACGTTGTAGTGCTCTTCACCGACGACGTTCGGGTCCAGCTGACGCGAGGTCGAGTCCAGCGGGTCCACGGCGGGGTAGATACCCAGCGAGGCAATGTCACGCGACAGCACCACGGTCGAGTCGAGGTGGGCGAAGGTCGTTGCAGGCGACGGGTCGGTCAAGTCATCCGCGGGAACGTAGACGGCCTGGATCGAGGTGATCGAACCGACCTTGGTCGATGTGATGCGCTCTTGCAGACGGCCCATTTCTTCGGCCAGCGTCGGCTGATAACCCACGGCGGAAGGCATACGACCCAGCAGCGCGGACACTTCGGTACCGGCCAGCGTGTAGCGGTAGATGTTGTCCACGAAGAACAACACGTCCTTGCCTTCGTCACGGAACGATTCAGCGATCGTCAGACCGGTCAGGGCCACGCGCAGACGGTTGCCCGGGGGCTCATTCATCTGGCCATAGACCATCGCAACCTTGGAGTTCTCCAAGTTCTCGAGGTCCACCACTTTGGAGTCGGCCATCTCGTGATAGAAGTCGTTGCCCTCGCGGGTACGCTCGCCCACACCAGCGAACACCGACAGACCGCTGTGGGCCTTGGCGATGTTGTTGATGAGTTCCATCATGTTCACGGTCTTGCCCACACCGGCGCCACCGAACAGACCCACCTTGCCGCCCTTGGCGAACGGGCAGATCAGGTCGATCACCTTGATGCCGGTTTCCAGCAGGTCGGTCGACGGGCTCAGCTCGTCATAGGCCGGGGGCTTGCGGTGGATCGGCATGGTCAGTTCCTGACCAACCGGGCCACGCTCGTCGATCGGGCTGCCCAGCACGTCCATGATGCGGCCGAGGGTCGCACGACCCACGGGCACGGTGATACCGGCACCGGTGTTGCGCACGGCCAGGCCGCGACGCAGGCCGTCGGAGGAGCCCATCACAATGGTGCGGACCACGCCGTCGCCCAGCTGCTGTTGCACTTCCAGGGTCAGACCGGTGTCCGAGCCCACCAGCTTCAGCGCGTCATAGACGCGGGGCATGGCGTTACGGGGGAACTCAACGTCCACCACCGCGCCGATACACTGGACAATCTTGCCCTCAGTACTTTGTACGTTCGACATGTTCGTATCCTTCAATCTTGCAGATTCTTGAGTCTTGGTCCTGGTGAGCCGGGCTTAAACAGCCGCCGCACCCGCCACGATTTCCGACAATTCTTTGGTGATCGCTGCTTGACGCGTGCGGTTGTAGATCAGCTTCAGCTCGCCGATCACATTGCCTGCGTTGTCGGTCGCGGCCTTCATAGCCACCATGCGTGCCGAATGCTCGGACGCCATGTTGTCGGCCACCGACTGGTAGACCAGGGCTTCGACGTAACGCAGCAGCAGCGCGTCGATCACCGTTTGCGCATCGGGCTCGTACAGATAGTCCCAGCCATGCTCGGACTTCTCCGTCTTCATCGAATCGGACGACAGCGGCAGCAGCTGCTGCACCATCGGCTCCTGATTCATCGTGTTGATGAAGCGCGTGTAGCAGAGATAGACCGCAGACAACTCGCCAGCCGCATACGCGTCGAGCAAGACCTTGACCGGACCGATCATCTTCTCCAGATGAGGCTGATCGCCCATCTGCGTCAGATGCGACACCACCGGCACGCCGATGCGGTTCAAGAACCCCAGACCCTTGTTGCCGATGGCCACGGCCTTGGACTTGACGCCCTTGGATTCGAGGTCCTTCAGCTTGGCCGTCACCGCACGCAGCACATTGGTGTTCAGACCACCGCACAGGCCCTTGTCGGTCGTGATGACGATGAAGCCGGCCGGCTTCGTCGCATCATTGGTGACCATGAAGGGGTGCTTGTACTCGGGCGTCGCCTGCGACAGATTGGCGGCCAGGCTGCGGATCTTTTCGCTGTAAGGGCGGGCTGCGCGAACACGTTCCTGCGCCTTGCGCATCTTCGACACCGAGACCATTTCCATGGCCTTGGTGATCTTCTTCGTGTTCTCGAAGCTCTTGATCTTGCCGCGAATTTCCTTGCTTGATGCCATGAATGCTCCTAGCTAGTTGGGGACGTCGCTTGCCGCGCGCTGGCGCTTGAAGTTCGGTCCCGCAGGTTCATGGGCGATTAAGCGAAAGACTTCTTGAAGGCAGCCACAGCAGCCGACAGTTCGCCTTCGGCGTCCTTGTCCAGCGCCTTGCTGTCTTCGATCTTACCCAGCAGCGCGGCGTGGCTGGTCTTCAGGTGCGTGTGCAGGCCGGCTTCGAAGGCCAGAACCTTCTTCACGTCCACATCGTCCATGAAGCCCTTGTTCACGGCGAACAGCGTCGCGCCCATCAGCGAGATCGACAGCGGCGAGTACTGAGCCTGCTTCAGCAGCTCGGTCACGCGGGCACCGCGGTCCAGCTGCTTGCGGGTGGCTTCGTCCAGATCCGAGGCAAACTGCGCGAACGCAGCCAGTTCACGGTACTGAGCCAAGTCGGTACGGATACCGCCGGACTGACCCTTGATGACCTTGGTCTGTGCTGCCGAACCCACGCGCGACACCGAGATACCGGCGTTGATGGCGGGGCGGATACCGGCGTTGAACAGCGAGGTTTCCAGGAAGATCTGGCCGTCGGTGATCGAGATCACGTTGGTGGGCACGAAGGCCGACACGTCACCGGCTTGGGTTTCAATGATGGGCAATGCGGTCAGCGAACCGGTCTTGCCCTTCACTTCGCCCTTGGTGAACGCTTCGACGTAGTCGGTGTTCACGCGTGCGGCACGCTCCAGCAGACGGCTGTGGAGATAGAACACGTCACCAGGGTAGGCTTCGCGGCCCGGCGGGCGGCGCAGCAGCAGCGAGACCTGGCGGTAGGCCACGGCCTGCTTGGACAGATCGTCATAAACGATCAGCGCGTCTTCGCCGCGGTCGCGGAAGTACTCGCCCATCGTGCAGCCCGAGTAGGCCGACACGTACTGCATCGCGGCCGATTCGGCGGCCGAGGCGGCCACGACGATGGTGTACTCCAGCGCGCCGTTGGCTTCCAGGGCACGCACCACGTTCTTGATCGACGAAGCCTTCTGGCCGATCGCAACGTAGATGCAGGTCATGTTCTGACCGCGCTGGTTGATGATGGCGTC
>Ga0187845_1000110_pt1 | contig 44328 bp, 35 predicted proteins | sample SpaLakP09_SKY_68_FD_134515 | JGI IMG/M metagenome (GOLD analysis project Ga0187845, IMG submission 134515) | Oligotrophic lake water microbial communities from Sparkling Lake, Wisconsin, USA - SP09_SKY_68 | ecosystem: Environmental > Aquatic > Freshwater > Lake | place: USA: Sparkling Lake... | reverse complement strand
CCGGGTACGGCACCGGCGGGCCATTCGGCAGCAGCTTGACGCGACCGCGCACGTCCGGGAACTCGTCGGCCAGCAGTTGAGGCAGGCGCTTGCGCAGGGCTTCGCGCTCCTTCAGGTCCTTGGGCAGGACGATCGCCTGGCTGACGTTGGATTGCGGGAACACCTGGTCCAGCGGCAGGTAGAAGCGCGGCACGCCGCTGCCTATCCAGGTGCTGACCGAGGCCACGCCGGGCTCCTTCATCATCCGCTGTTCGAAACGCCTGGCCTGCTCCTCGCTTTGCTGGATGGTCGAGCCCTCCGGCAGCCACAGATCGACCAGGATCTCGGGCCGGCTGGAGTCCGGGAAGAACTGCTGCTGCACCTTGCCCATGCCCAGCAGGCCCAGCACAAAGATGGCTATGGTCAGCGCGATGGTGATGCGCCGGTGCTGAACGCACCAGTTCACCGCATGGCGGAAACGGTTGTAGAACGGCGTGTCGAACAGCTCGTGGGCCTCGCCCTCGGCACGCGGGTGGTTGCGCAGCAGCAACGAGCCCAGATAGGGCACGAAATAGACCGACACGAACCAGGAGATGATCAGCGCCGCCGCGGTGACGGCAAAGATCGCGAAGGTGTACTCACCCACCGTGGACTGTGCCAGGCCAATGGGCAGAAATCCCACCGCCGTGATCAGCGTGCCAGTCAGCATCGGCATCGCCGTCACGTCATAGGCATAGGTGGCGGCCCGCATCTTGTCGTAGCCCTCCTCCATCTTGCGCACCATCATCTCGACGGCAATGATGGCATCGTCCACCAGCAAGCCCAGCGCGATGATCAGCGAGCCCAGCGAGATCTTGTGCAGGCCCACGCCCCAGTAGAACATCGTCACGAAAGTGATGGCCATGACCAGCGGAATGGTGATGCCCACCACCATCCCGGGCCAGATGTCCAGGCGCAGCGGCTTGGTGTGCAGGCCCAGAGCGATGAAGCTGACCAGCAGCACGATCACCACCGCCTCGATCAGCACGCGCACGAACTCGCCGACCGAGCGCGACACGGCCGAGGGCTGGTCCTGCACCTGCATCATCTGCACGCCCGCGGGCAGGTTCTGCTCGATCTTGGCCGTGGCCGCCTTCAAGGCTTTGCCCATGCGGATGATGTCGCCGCCCTTGGCCATCGAGATGCCCAGTGCAATCACCTCCTTGCCCTGGTGGCGCACCATCACCGCAGGCGGGTCGGAGTAGGCGCGCTCGATCTTGGCGATGTCGGCCAACCGCAAGGTGGTGGCCGCCCCGGTGGCCGGGTTGACGGCACGAATTGGCAGCGCCTTCAGCGCTTCCACCGAGTTCAGCTGACCCGCCACGCGCACCTGCAGGTTCTCGCTGCCGGCGTTCAGCACACCAGCCCCCTCAACGGCATTCTGCGCCGCCAACTGGGCGAAAACCTGATTCAGGTCGATGCCCAATTGGGCCAGGCGCTTTTGCGAGATCTCAATGAACAGCTTCTCGGGCTGGGCACCGAAGACCTCGACCTTGGCCACATCGCTGACACGCAGCAGCTGCTGGCGCACCGCGTCGGCGTGCTCGCGCAGCTCCTCGCGGCTGAAGCCATCGGCGGACAGCGCGAAGATCGAACCATAAACATCGCCGAACTCGTCATTGAACATCGGACCGATCACGCCTGCCGGCAGGGTCTGACGCATATCACCCAGCTTCTTGCGCACCTGGTACCAGGTGTTGCTGACGTCCTTGGCCGGCGAGCTGTCCTTCAGCTGGAAGATCGTCAGTGACTCGCCCGGCTTGGTGTAGCTGCGAATCTTGTCGGCATGGGGCGCCTCCTGCAGGGTCTTCTCGATCTTGTCGGTGACCTGTTCGGCCATCTGCTGGGCGCTGGCGCCCGGCCAGAAGGCCTGCACCACCATGGCGCGGAAGGTGAACGGCGGATCTTCGTCCTGGCCGAGCTGGAAATAGGCGGCAAAGCCCAGCACCATCAGCACCACCAGCAGGTAGCGGGTCAGCGGAGCATGCTCCAGCGCCCAGCGCGAGATGTTGAAGTGCGAGGCAGTGGTCGATTCTTGATGCACGGTGGGAGCCGGTTTGTTACTCATGCGAGCACCCCTGACTTCAGCGCGAAGCGCCGGATGCAGCGACCGCCGCAGCCGCGGCGCGCTCGGTCAGGCCGTAGCGCTTGACCTTCTGCCCGGGCGTCAGCACATGCACGCCGGCGGTCACCACCTCCTGGCCCCCGCGCAGCCCGCCCGCGATGATGACCTCGTTGCCATCGGCGCTGAGCACCTGCACCACCTGTGTACTGACCGTCATCGTCTTCGGGTCCAGCAACCACACGGAGGACTTTCCCTGGAACTCCATCACCGCGCTGAGCGGCAGCTTGATCACATCGGCCAGCTTGGGCAGCTCCAGCTGCACGGCGGCCGTCTGACCAAGCTTGGCGGCCGGGGACTTGATCTCGGCCTTGACCTGGAAGGTTCGCGTGCTGCTGTCGGCCGCCGCGGCCACCTCATGCAGCGTCGCATCGAGCAAAACGCCTTCCACCCCCCACAGCTTGACCTTCAGCGCGCCCGGCACGGCGGCCGCGGCGCGGAACGAGGCCACACGGTCCTCGGGCACCGAGAACACCACATCACGGGGGCCATCCTGGGCCACGCGAACGATGGGCGTGCCGGCATTGACGACGCTGCCCGGCTCGGCCTCGATGCCGGTGACGACACCGCTGACGTCCGACTGCAGCACCGCATAGCCCGCCTGGTTGCTCTGCACATTCATCTGCGCACGGGCCTGGTCCAGCTGCGACTTGGCCGCCTTCAAGGCGGTCTCGCGGCGCTCCAGCTCGGCGCCACTGACGAAACCCTGGTCCTTCAGGTCCTTGGCGCGGCGGAAGTCGGCCAGGTTCAGGTCGTAACTGGCCTGTGCGGCCACCTGGCTGGCCTTGGCGGCGTCCTGGGCCAGCTTCAGGTCCTGCGGATCCAGCTGGGCCAGCACCTGGCCGGCCTTGACCGTGTCGCCGAGATTGACGCGGCGCGCCACCAGCTTGCCGGCCACGCGAAAACCCAGCCGCGACTCGGTACGCGCCCTGACCTCGGCCGCAAACTCATGCGTACCGCCGGCGCTGCCCACCTGCACCACCTGGGTGCGCACCGCCCGCTCGGGTGCGGGCGCCTCCTTAGGCTTGCTGCAGGCCACCAGGACCAGCGCGAGAACCAGGGCCGGAGCAAGGCGCAGGCCGTGCGTCAAACGAAGAGGGAAGCGGGCATTGGGCATGAGAACCTCGAAACAAGCCGTAAACACAACAAGCGCAGGGCTGCGAGCAGGGCTTGGGCACCTGAACCAGCAACTGACTGACTGGTCAGTAATGTATTCAGGCTGCCCGTGGCTGTCAAATGGCTGGCCTCTTCATATCGGCAGCAGCAAGAGCCGGCTGAGCCTGCCCTGCATGGACAATGCAGCCGTGAGTCAAGAACATTACGAAAACTTCCCTGTCGCCTCCTGGCTGTGTCCGCCGCACCTGCGCAGCGCGGTGATGGCAATTTATGGCTTTGCGCGCACTGCCGACGATATTGCGGACGAAGGTGATGCATCGCCGCCACAACGGATGGCCCAGTTGCAGGCTTTTCAGCAGGCCCTGCACGCCTGCGCATGCGGCCAGGCCAATGATTCGGCCAGGCCCCAGATCTTCGCCCCGCTGGGCCAGGCCCTGCGCACGCACCGGCTGCCCCTGCCTCTGCTGGACGATCTGATCAGCGCTTTCATGCAGGATGTGGTCAAGAGCGACTACGGCGAGCGCAGCGAGTTGCTGGACTACTGCCGCCGCTCGGCCAATCCGGTTGGACGGCTGCTGCTGCACCTGTACGGCGTCGACGACGCGCTGTCGCTGCAGCGTTCCGATGCGATCTGCAGCGCCCTGCAACTGGTCAACTTCTGGCAGGACCTCAGCGTGGACGGCCCGCGCGGCCGCCTCTACGCACCGCTGGCCGATCTGCGACGGCACGGCCTGACACCGCAGCAAGTGCTTCAGTGCCAGGACTCGCCGGCGGCCCGAGCGCTGATCCAGGACCTGTGCACCTGGGCCAGGGCGCTGATGCTCGATGGGGCGCCGTTGGTGCACCGTGTACCCGGCCGCGCCGGTTGGGAATTGCGCCTGGTCGTGCAGGGCGGGCTGCGAATTCTTGAGAGAATCGAACGCATGCACTATGCCACCCTGCTCAATCGCCCCGTCATCAAGGCACCCGATGTGGCCGTGATGATCTGGCGTGCCATCGGCATGCGCCCCGCCTCCAATGACACGAAGGTCCACTCAGCATGAGCCCTGAGCAGTACGTTCAGGACAAGGCCGCGCGCAGCGGTTCGAGCTTCTACTACGCCTTCCTGTTCCTGCCGCCGCCGCGTCGCGCCGCCATCACCGCCTTCTACGCCTTCTGCCGTGAGGTCGATGATGTGGTTGACGAAACGAGCGATGCCGGCGTGGCCGCCACCAAGCTCGCCTGGTGGCGCAAGGAGGTGGCCAGCGCATTTGCCGGCCAGCCCAGCCATCCGGTGATGCGGGCGCTGATGCCCCATGTGGCCAATTACGACATCCGCGCCGAGCATCTGCAGGCCGTGATCGAAGGCTGCCAGATGGACCTGGACCAGACCCGCTACCTCGACTTCGCCGGCCTGCAGCGCTATTGCCATCTGGTGGCAGGCGTCGTCGGCGAGGTCGCCTCGGGCATCTTCGGGCGCAGCGAACCCGCCACCGTCGCCTACGCCCACACGCTGGGCCAGGCGCTGCAACTGACCAATATCATCCGCGACGTCGGTGACGACGCGCGCCGGGGCCGCGTCTATCTGCCGGTTTCGGAGCTGCAGCAGTTCGACGTCAAGGCCAACGAGATCCTCAAGCGCGAAAAGCCCTGGGGCTATAGCGAGCGTTTCACGGCACTAATGCAGTTCCAGGCCACGCGCGCTCACGCGCTCTATGACGAGGCCCTGGCCCTGCTGCCCGAGGCGGACCGCCGCACGCAGAAGACCGGTCTGATGATGGCCAATATCTACCGCGCGCTGTTGCGCGAGATCGAGGCCGAACAGTTCCAGGTGCTGCACCAGCGCATCTCGCTGACACCGGTACGCAAGCTCTGGATCGCGATGCGCACCAACTGGCGCGGGCGCTGATGAAGCTGGCCGTCATCGGCGGCGGCTGGGCCGGGCTGGCCGCGGCGGTGCAGGCGATAAGCGATGGTCACCAGGTCAGCCTGTTCGAAATGGCCGCCCAGTTGGGCGGACGGGCACGCAGCGTCGACTGCAAAGGCGCCGAGGCACAAGACCTGACCCTGGACAACGGCCAGCATATCCTGATCGGTGCCTACCGGCAAAGCCTGGCCCTGATGCGCCAGGTCGGCACCGAACCCGAGGATCTGCTGCTGCGCCTGCCGCTGCGCCTGCGCTACCCCGACCTGGAGGGCCTGAGCCTGCCGTCCGGCCATCCCGTGCCCGCCTTTGCGCGGGCGGTGGTGGCTTATGCCCAGTGGACCTGGCCCGAACGGCTTAGCCTGCTGAAGCATTGCGCGGTCTGGGCGTTGAAGGGCTTTCGCTGCGATCCTCGGGTCAGTGTCGCCCAGCTGTGCGCCACACTGCCCCGACCTGTGCGCGAGCAGCTGATCGACCCGCTCTGCGTGGCAGCGCTGAACACGCCAGCCGCCCAGGCCAGCGCGGCGGTGTTTCTGCGCGTGTTGAAGGACGCCCTGTTCTCGGGGTCGGGATCGTCCGACCTGCTGCTGCCCCGGCGGCCGCTCAGCGACTTGCTGGCCGGACCTGCAGCCAACTGGCTGCGCACCCAGGGCGCGCGGCTGCATCTGGGCCAGCGCGTGTCCAGCCTCGTCAGCGAAGGCGCACGCTGGCTGGTGGACGGTGAGCGTTTCGACGCGGTGGTGCTGGCATGCACAGCGTCAGAAGCGGCCCGCCTCGTCGAGCCGATAGCCGCTGACTGGGCGCAGATGGCGCGCGGCCTGCACTATGAGCCCATCGTCACCGTCTATCTGCAGAGCCCGGGCAGCCGGCTGCCCGGGCCGATGATGGCCCTGCACGAAGGCCCGCAGGCACCGGCGCAATTCGTCTTCGACCTGGGGCAGATCCATCAGAGTGATGACGCTGCGGGCCGCTTTGCCCTCGTCATCAGCGGCGCTCGCGCCTGGTTGGATCAGGGGCTGGACGCCACAGTTGAGGCGAGCTTGCAACAGGCACAACGGGCGCTTTCGACCCACTGGGCTACGCCACCCAGGCTGCTGCGGGCGCTGACAGAGAAGCGCGCCACCTTCGCCTGCACGCCCGGCCTGCGACGCCCCCCGGCCCGCATCGCTTCTGGCCTGTTGGCCGCCGGCGACTACGTGCAGGGCCCCTACCCGGCCACGCTCGAGGGCGCAGTGATGTCAGGCAACGCCGCGGCGCGCGATCTAGCGCGCGAACGGAGCGGCTGAGGGCTCGCCCACAAACACCCCCTGGGCGGGCCAGGCGACGCTTTTCCAGTAAGCCTCAAGCGCCGTCTCGCCCTGCAGATAGTGCAAGAGCAGCACCTGGGGATGAGGGAATTTCTGCAAATGATTGCAGGGTTCGCTGACGGTGCCGAAGCTGGCCGTGGCGCCGGACTCCAGCCAGTCGAGCACACTCATCTGGCCGTGGCTGGCCAGCAGCTGGCCACCCCAGGACGTCAGGTGGTCGGCCAGCGCGCCGGGCAGCCATTGCAGATTGTCCAGCACATCGACCTTTGCCACACCCGTCTGCATCAGGATCACACGGCGCAGCTGCGAAGTTTCACTGGCCTGGCGGAGATCAACTTCGATACCGCGCGCAGCAATCAAGCCCTCAGGCGGGAACAGCACCGAGCGCACATTCCGGGCCCGGTCCTGCGTATTGATGAACACAGCCTTTGCGGGCGGTCCTCCGCGCCGCCCCAACTGTCCGTCAGATGCGACCCCGCGGTCGATCAGGGCCTTGGCGCTCTCCACGCTGCGCGTGGCCAGCAGCATCGACGGCCGCAGCCCCAGCTCGGTGTAGGGCCGGCTGCTGGCGCCATTGAAATATCCCGAAGGACGGTTCGGCGAACAGGTCTGCTTGCAGGCATCGGGCTGAAAGCCCAGGGTCAGCGCCGCGGTGATCGAGTTGCACTCCACCGCCCACGGCTGGTTCCAGGCCATGGCCAGCGCCTGGACTTGCGGCCCCATATGCTCGCGCACCTGGGCGGCGAGCAACTCAAATTCGGCGGCGCTGAGCACCGGCTTCACCGGCAGCTCCAGGCGCAGCACCTGCTCGGGCGGAATGCCGCGCTTGTCAATGTAGTACTCGCCCACTGCCACCGAATAGGGGTCGGCGGTATTGATCACCAGTCCCAGGTCACGCGCCGTCAGGCGGCCACTGACGCGCGGCACCGCCATCCAGCGGCGCTGCGGCTCCTGGGCCGCACTGGCCGGTGGAGCGGATGCCGCAGGCTGCGCCAGGGCTGCCGCCGAAGCACACAACAACATGGCAAAGCCCAGACGCAGGCAGACAGGCAGGCTCATCAAGATACTCGGACTCATCGCCGCTATTTGACATTGAATTTCGCGATGCAAAACCCCAAAAAAGCCCGCACAATCACACCATGCGCAAAAAAGAGGCCCAAACTCCGACGATTCAGGTGCTGGAACGCTGCTTCGCCCTACTGGATGTGCTGGCCAGCCAGCAAGATCCGGTGTCGCTGAAGCAGATCAGCGAAACCACGGGGCTGCACCCCTCGACCGCCCACCGCATTCTCAATGATCTGGTCACGGGCCGCTATGTGGACCGGCCCGAGGCCGGCAGCTACCGGCTTGGCATGCGCCTGCTGGAGCTGGGCAATCTGGTCAAGGTGCGCCTGGACGTGCGCGACGCCGCACTGGGCCCGATGCGCGAATTGCACAAGCTGACGCATCAGCCGGTCAATCTGTCGGTGCGCCAGGGCGACGAGATCGTCTATATCGAGCGCACCTACAGCGAACGCTCGGGCATGCAGGTGGTGCGCGCCATTGGTGGCCGGGCACCGCTGCACCTGACCTCGGTCGGCAAGCTGTTCCTGGCCTTCGACGATCCGCAGCGTGTGCGTGCCTACGCCACCCGCACCGGCCTTGCCGGCCACACGCGCAACAGCATCACCAATATCGTCGCGCTTGAGCGCGAACTGGCGGTGGTGCGACAGCGCGGCCTGGCCCGCGATGACGAGGAACTGGAGTTGGGGGTGCGCTGCATGGCCGCTGCCATCTACGACGATCAGAGCAAGCTGGTGGCCGGGCTGTCGATCTCGACACCGGCAGACCGGCTGGAGGAGAGCTGGCTGCAACGCGTCAAGGACACGGCCGCACAGATTTCCTCGTCACTTGGCTATCGGGAGTAAGGCCGATCGCCACAATGACAAACGCCACCTCGCGGTGGCGTTTTCGTTTGAGCAGACAAGGCTTCATTCGGAGGCTTTGCCCGCGTTCTGCATGATCCATTTGCGCACGCGCTCGGCATCGCCGACCCGCGAGTATTTGCCGGTCTAATCGAGGAACACCATGATCAGCTTGCGGCCGGCCATCTGCGCCTGCATCACCAGGCAACGGCCCGCCTCATTGATGAAGCCCGTCTTCTGCAAACCGATGTCCCAGGACGGATTGCGCACCAGGCCATTGGTGGTGCGGAACTGCATATTGCGCCGCCCCACAGCCACCAGATGCTCGGCCGAGGTGGAGAACTCACGAAGCACCGGCACCTCGTGGGCTGTCTTCACCAGCAGGGCCAGGTCGTGCGCGCTGGACTGGTTGCGGCTGGACAGGCCGGTGGGCTCGACGTAGCGCGTGTCTTTCATACCCAGAGATTGCGCCTTGGCATTCATTGCAGCGACAAACACTGCCAAGCCGCCGGGATAGTTGCGGCCCAGGGCATTGGCGGCGCGATTCTCGGATGACATCAGCGCCAGATGCATCAGCTCCTGGCGGCTCAACTCGGTGCCAATGGCCAGTCGCGAGCCCGTACCCTTCTCGGTGTCCACATCGTCGTTGGTGATGCTCAACATCTCGCTCATCGACTGCTGCGCCTCGACCACAACGAGGGCCGTCATCAGCTTGGTGATCGACGCGATGGGCAGCACCGCTTGCGGATTCTTGGAGAACAGCACCTCGTTGGTGTCCTGATCAAGCACCAGGGCGACGCTGGACTTCAATGCAAGCACATCTTGGTCATCATGCAGGCCGGCCAGTTGACCGAACGAGAGCTTGGCCGGTGCGACATCGACCACGGAAACGCGGCGAGCCTTGACTCCCGGCTTCGCCTTGCGCTGTGACTTGAGGGCGCTGCGTGCCGGTTTTTGGGCCTCGGTGGCCTTGGCCGCATGGGCGCTTTGCACGGGCAACAACGTAGCGGTGAGCGACAGCGTCAGGCCTAGGGCGGCGGTCGAGAAAAGCGCGGCAATGGATTTCAAACTAGCCCCCGGTAACAGCTGTGAGTCAGTGTAGGCGATAGAAAAAACCCACGCAAGATCAAAAACTTACGAGGCCCTTCTAAAGTTGGGCCTCGCAAGCAATAGTGCTCATAAATTAGGCACTAACCCTGAGCAGCGACCCGATCGACCTTGCTGTGCAGCTTGTTCAACGCACTCAGATAGGCCTTGGCCGAAGCCACCACGATATCCGGATCGGCGCCCACGCCATTGACCACCCGGCCGCCGTGCTGCAGGCGCACTGTCACTTCACCTTGCGATTCTGTGCTGCCGCTGGTGATCGCATTGACCGAATACAGCACCAGTTCAGCGCCAGTTTCCAGCTTGGACTCGATCGCCTTCAGACTGGCGTCAACCGGGCCATTGCCGTCGCTCTCGGCATGGAACTCCTGGTCACCGGCCGAGAACGCCACACTGGCGTGCGGCCGCTCGCCCATCTCCGAGTGCTGCGACAGGGCCAGCAGACGGTAGAACTCGTTCTCGGCGGTGACCGTCTCGTCCATCACCAGGGCCAGGATGTCCTCGTCGAAGATCTCGCTCTTGCGATCGGCCAGGTCTTTGAAGCGCGCGAACGCGGCATTGATCTCGGCCTCGGACTCCAGCGCAATACCCAATTCCTGCAGGCGCTGCTTGAAGGCATTGCGGCCGCTGAGCTTGCCCAGCACGATCTTGTTGGCCGCCCAACCCACGTCCTCGGCGCGCATGATTTCGTAGGTGTCGCGGGCCTTGAGCACGCCGTCCTGATGGATGCCCGAGGCATGGGCGAAGGCGTTGGCGCCGACCACGGCCTTGTTCGGCTGCACGACGAAGCCGGTGGTCTGCGACACCAGGCGCGAGGCCGGCACGATCTGCGTTGCGTCTATGCCCAGATCGAGTTTGAAGTAGTCGCGGCGCGTCTTCACGGCCATGACGATTTCCTCCAGCGAGCAGTTGCCGGCGCGCTCGCCCAGGCCATTGATCGTGCACTCAACCTGGCGGGCGCCGCCGATCTGCACCCCGGCCAGCGAATTGGCCACCGCCATGCCCAGATCGTTGTGGCAGTGCACCGACCAGATCGCCTTGTCGGCATTGGGCACTCGCTCGCGCAGCGTCTTGATGAAGTTGCCGTACAGCTCGGGAATGGCATAGCCCACAGTGTCGGGGATGTTCACCGTGGTCGCGCCCCCGGCGATCACGGCCTCGATCACTCGGCACAGGAAGTCCATGTCGGAGCGGTAGCCGTCCTCGGGCGAGAACTCGATGTCGTCGCACAGATTGCGGGCAAAGCGCACCGACAGCCGAGCCTGTTCCAGCACCTGCTCGCGCGTCATGCGCAGCTTCTTCTCCATATGCAGCTCGCTGGTGGCGATGAAGGTATGGATGCGTGCACGCTGTGCACCTTTCAGGGCCTCGGCGGCACGGGCGATGTCGCGGTCATTGGCCCGCGCCAGCGAGCAGATCGTGCTCTCGCGCACCGCGTCGGCAATCGCCTTGACTGCCTCGAAATCGCCATTGCTGGAGGCGGCGAAGCCGGCCTCGATCACGTCCACGCGCAGGCGCTCCAGTTGGCGCGCGATGCGCAGCTTTTCGTCCTTGGTCATCGATGCGCCGGGCGACTGTTCGCCGTCACGCAAGGTGGTGTCAAAGATGATGAGCTTGTCGGACATGGGAATCTCCAGAGCAAAAGTGAAAGACAAAAAAAACGGCCCGCTTGCAGAGTTGCAACGGGCCGTTGATGCGAAGGAAATCTAAAGACGAATGCGATCAGCGCGCCCGGTGCACCTCGGGTAGTAGTAGCAGCGTGAAAGCGGTAATCGACATCGTGCAGTCAATATAGCACGTGCCTTGCTGACCTCATCAGTGATGAAGTCCTTTTTCATCCGGCTCATCGGTGGACGTGGAAATCACGCTCACCGGACGGCCTTTGACCCGCTTGTAGATGTAGACCCCATAGCCCGAGAAGCCATAAATGCAAAACAGCGCGAACAACACGATCGGCGGGTGGATATTGATCACCGCGATGCCCAGCGCGATGGCCACGATCACGATGAAGGGCACGGTGCGCTTGAAGCTGACGTCCTTGAAGCTGTAGAACGGCACATTGGTGACCATGGTCAGGCCGGCGTACAGGGTCAGCGCGCAAGTGGCCCAGGCCAAGGGCAAATTGGCATGCACAGACTTGATGCCGGCGTCGTCCACCACCCAGATGAAGCCCACCACCAGCGCAGCCGCGGCCGGGCTTGGCAGGCCCTGAAAGAAGCGCTTGTCGACGACCGCGATATTGGTGTTGAAGCGGGCCAGCCTGAGCATCGCACCGGCGCAATAGACAAAGGCCGCTATCCAGCCCAGCTTGCCCAGGCCCTTCAGCGCCCATTCGTAGGTGATCAGCGCCGGTGCGGCGCCGAAGGACACCATATCGGACAGGCTGTCCATCTGCTCGCCAAAGGTCGACTGCGTGTTGGTCATCCGCGCCACACGGCCGTCCAGGCTGTCGAGGACCATGGCGCAGAAGATGCCGATGGCGGACTGGTCGAAGCGGCCGTTCATCGCCATCACCACCGCATAGAAACCGCCGAACAGCGCGGCCAGGGTGAACAGGTTCGGAAGTATGTAAATACCCTTGCGGCGCGGGCGCGGTGGCTCGGTGTGTTCGCCTTCGTCGGCGTCGATGTTGTTCTGGTCGCTCATGGGGCGCGAGGATACCTCAGGCGGGAACGTAAAAGGCCGCGCGGCGGGTAGCGGCGCGGCCTTGGCGAAAAGCCTACAGTCAGTCGAGGACAGAGCTCTCGGCCCGCGCTGCGCGCGGGATCTCAAGGTCTGTCCCGCGACACATTAGTTTTTGGATTGGTCCACCAGGCGATTCTTGGCAATCCAGGGCATCATCGCGCGCAGCTTGGCGCCCACGACTTCGATCTGGTGCTCCGAGGTCAGGCGGCGACGCGAGATCAGGGTCGGTGCGCCGGCCTTGTTCTCGAGGATGAAGCTCTTCGCATACTCGCCGGTCTGGATGTCCTTCAGGCACTGGCGCATCGCGTTCTTGGTGTCTTCGGTGACGACGCGCGGGCCGGTCACGTATTCACCGTACTCGGCGTTGTTCGAGATCGAGTAGTTCATGTTGGCGATGCCGCCTTCATAGATCAGATCGACGATCAGCTTCAGCTCGTGCAGGCATTCGAAATAGGCCATTTCGGGCGCATAACCGGCCTCGGTCAGCGTCTCGAAACCGGCCTTGATCAGTTCGACGGCACCGCCGCACAGCACGGCCTGTTCGCCGAACAGGTCGGTCTCGGTTTCCTCGCGGAAGCTGGTCTCGATCACGCCGGCCTTGCCGCCGCCGTTGGCCGAGGCATAGCTCAGCGCCAAGTCCCGTGCGCGGCCGGTCTTGTCGGCGTAGATGGCGATCAGGTGGGGCACGCCGCCACCCTGGGCATAGGTTGAGCGCACGGTGTGGCCAGGGGCCTTCGGAGCGACCATCCAGACGTCCAGGTCGGCGCGGGGCACGACCTGGCCGTAATGCACATTGAAGCCGTGGGCGAAGGCCAGCGAGGCGCCTTCGCGGATGTTGGGCTCGACTTCGCGCTTGTAGACGTCGGCGATCTGCTCATCGGGCAGCAGGATCATGACCACGTCAGCCGACTTCACGGCGTCGGCAATCTCGGCAACCTTGAGGCCGGCGTTCTCTGCCTTGGCCCAGGACGCGCCACCGCGGCGCAGACCGACGGTGACCTTGACGCCGCTGTCGTTCAGGTTTTGCGCATGGGCGTGGCCTTGTGAGCCGTAGCCGATGATGGTGACGTTCTTGCCCTTGATCAGGCTCAGGTCAGCGTCTTTGTCGTAATAAACATTCATGTCGGTCTCCACAAAAAAATCGTAACTCTCGATCAATAAATTCGGGGCTTTTCAGAATTTGGCGCCGGGCCGTCCCAAGACAAATTCTGGCCCCCTCGGGGGGCGGCGCACGGACCACAAAGTGGTCCCGCGCCTGGGGGTCAATATTTCTAGACTCGAAGGATGCGCTCGCCACGGCCGATGCCGCTGGCGCCGGTGCGTACGGTCTCAAGAATTGCTGCGCGGTCGATCGCTTCGATGAAGGCGTCGAGCTTGGACGCGTCTCCGGTCAGCTCGATGGTGTAAGTCTTCTCGGTTACGTCGATCACATGGCCGCGAAAGATATCGCAGGTGCGTTTGAGCTCCTCGCGCTCCTTGCCGACCGCGCGGACCTTGATCAGCATCAGCTCGCGCTCGGTGTAATGGCCTTCGGTCAGGTCAACGACCTTGACCACCTCGATCAGGCGGTTCAGATGCTTGGTGATCTGCTCGATCACCTCATCCGAGCCGGAGGTCTGTATGGTCATGCGCGACAGCGATGGGTCTTCGGTGGGGGCCACCGTCAGGCTCTCGATGTTGTAGCCGCGCGCCGAGAACAGCCCGACGACACGCGACAACGCGCCCGGCTCGTTCTCGATGAGCAGTGCAATGATATGTTTCATGGATGGGTAAAGCCTCGTGTTGACGCGCTCTTCAGACCGGCAGCGGTAACTGCAGGCCCTTGGCCACGCCTTGCGATGGAAGAAAGATGTTCGTCGGTGTGCTGCGCCCGCGTCCGCAGCCCGGCCCAGGGCGGTAACCCTGAACCCGGCCCCGGACTTCAGCCCATCACAAGTCCTCGGAACCCAGCAGCATCTCGGAGATGCCCTTGCCTGCCTGCACCATGGGCCAGACATTCTCGGAAGGATCGGTGCGCACGTCCAGAAACACCGTGCGGTCCTTCAACTTCATCGCTTCGCGCAGAGCCGGCTCCACGTCCTCCGGCTTCTCGACCAGCAGGCCGACATGGCCATAGGCCTCGGCCAGTTTGACGAAGTTGGGCAGTGCGTCCATATAGCTGTGCGAGTAGCGTTTGCCGTAGTCCAGCTCCTGCCATTGCCGCACCATGCCAAGATAGCGATTGTTCAGCGAGACGATCTTCACCGGCGTGTTGTACTGCTGGCAGGTGGAGAGCTCCTGGATGCACATCTGGATCGAGCCTTCGCCGGTGATGCAGAACACATCCGACTCCGGCTTGGCCAGCTTGATGCCCATGGCGTACGGCAAGCCCACACCCATCGTGCCCAGACCGCCGGAGTTGATCCAGCGGCGCGGCTCGTCGAAGCGGTAGTACTGGGCGGCCCACATCTGATGCTGGCCCACGTCGGAGGTGATGTAGGTGTCGCGGTCCTTGGTCATGTTCCAGAGTGCCTCGACCACCGCCTGCGGCTTGATCACATCCGGCGAAGTCTTGTACTTCAGGCACTCGCGGCCACGCCAGGTGTTGATCTGACCCCACCATGAAGCCAGCGCCTGCGCATCGGGCCGCGCCTGGCCTTCCTTGATCTGGGCGATCAGCTCCTGCAGCACATCCTTGACGTCGCCGACGATGGGGATGTCCACACGCACCCGCTTGGAGATCGACGAGGGGTCGATGTCCACGTGGATGATCTTGCGTTCGACCGAACCGAAGTGCTTAGGATTGCCGATCACACGGTCATCGAAACGGGCGCCCACGGCCAGCAGCACATCGCAATTCTGCATGGTCATGTTTGCCTCGTAGGTGCCGTGCATGCCCAGCATGCCCAGGAAACGAGGATCACTGGCCGGGAAGGCGCCCAGACCCATCAAGGTGTTGGTGCAGGGATAGCCCAGCAAATTGACCAGTTCGCGCAACTCGGCCGAGGCATTGCCCAGGATCACGCCGCCACCGGTGTAGATGTAGGGGCGCTTGGCTGTCATTAACAGCTGGACGGCCTTGCGGATCTGGCCCGCATGGCCCTTGCGCACCGGGTTGTAGGAGCGCATCTCGATATGCGTCGGATAGACGAATGGCGTCTTGGCCATCGACACATCCTTGGGAATATCCACCACCACCGGGCCGGGACGACCGGTACGGGCAATGTGGAAGGCCTTCTTCAAGGTGACCGCCAGATCGCGCACGTCCTTGACCAGGAAGTTGTGCTTGACGATGGGGCGGGTGATGCCGACTGTGTCGCATTCCTGGAAGGCGTCAAGACCGATCGCCGGCGTCGGCACCTGACCGGTGATGATCACCATCGGGATCGAGTCCATGTAGGCGGTGGCGATGCCGGTGATGGCATTCGTCACGCCCGGGCCCGAGGTCACCAGGGCCACGCCGACATCGCCGGTGGCACGCGCATAACCGTCTGCGGCATGCACGGCCGCCTGTTCGTGGCGTACCAAGACGTGCTGGATGCTGTCTTGCTTGTACAGCGCGTCGTAGATGTAAAGCACCGCTCCGCCTGGATAGCCCCAAAGGTACTTTACACCTTCGGCCTGCAGGCTGCGAACGAGGATTTCGGAGCCATTGGGCTCCACGGGGGGGGTGTTTTGCGGTTGTGCCATAGAGGCACGCTTGACTTCCGCGCTAGACATGTCCATTTCGAACCTTTGTGAATTTCTCTGACGAAAAACCATTGGTGCTCCTTCTCGCACCCTCGTGAGGTGGACTCGGAACCTGCGCGGTCAAAAACGAGAAGCCCAGGTCGGGCGGCCAGCTTGAGACCCATTGTTGTGCGACGCAACATTAACACATCGCGACAGGCCTCAGACTTCTTGCATCGGCAAGAGTCGCTTGCAATGCGATAATCGCGCCCGCTTTGCATCCCTGCATCACGCTGCACCCTTTCCATTGGCCACCGACAAAGAACTCAGCGACTTCCTCAAGAGCGTCGAAAAACGCGCCTTCAAACGCACAGCCTATCTGGTACGCGATGAAGATGCCGCGCTCGACATCGTGCAGGACTCCATGATTCGCCTGGCTGAAAAGTACCTGGACCGCCCGCCGGCCGAGTTGCCGCTGCTGTTCCAACGTATTCTGTCCAACGCATCGATGGACTGGTTCAGGCGCCAGAAGGTCCGCAATGCGGTGATGCAGAACATGTCTTCCTTCGAGGGCGCCGATGGCGGAGGGGACTTCGATCTGCTGGAGTCGCTGGAATCCCAGGAAGGCATGATGGGCGCCGAAAGCGCGGCCGACGAGGTTTCACGGGCACAGACCTTGCTTGCCATCGAGGGCGAAGTCGCGCAATTGCCCACGCGTCAACGAGAAGCCTTTTTGCTGCGTTACTGGGAAGAACTTGACGTCGCAGAGACGGCGGGTGTCATGGGCTGCTCGGAAGGCAGCGTCAAAACCCACTGCTCAAGGGCGGTTCACGCGCTGGCCAAAGCATTGAGGGCAAAGGGAATCACACTATGAAGCACATCACTGCCCCCCATACCGGAAGCGAATCGCTGGAGGTGCGCTTTGGCGCCCGACTGAGCGCACGGCTCAGCGAACGTTCGGAGCAATTGCCGCACGATATCAGCGAACGCCTGCGTTTTGCCCGCGAATCGGCGCTCAGCCGTGCACGCGAGGTGCGTAGCACGCAGACCCGCCCAATCCGCGAACTGAGCCTTGGGCTGGTCGGCATGGGCAGCAGTGCCGCCCTCTCCGGTGGGCCGGAGCGCTCGCCCTGGTGGCTCAAATTCGCCTCGGTGCTGCCCCTGCTGGCACTGGTGGTCGGCCTGGTGCTGATCAACGAAGGCCAGTTGTACGAACAAATCCTTGCCGCCGCCGATGTGGACACGGCCTTGTTGGCCGACAATCTGCCACCTACCGCCTACAGCGACCCCGGCTTCTCGGAGTATCTGGCGGGAGAAGACGAGTAATCGGAACCGGGCATGACGCGACTGGCGGATAGATCTCTCAGCAGTTCAGCAAGAAGTTCAGCTTTCATCAGCGGCCTCGTTTCGGGGCTGCTTTGCTTTGCCTGTCTGCAATCCCAGGCCCAGGATGCTGGTGCGGCCAGCTCGGTTACGCCCACAGCAAGTTCGCCGCCAGCCGAGGCTGGCCCGGTTACCGCTCCGGCCTTGAAGTCGCCGCTGACACAAGGCACTTCAGCCGTGCCGGACCTGTATCTGTGGAAACAGCTGACGCCAAACCAGCAGCAAGCGCTGGCCCCAATGGCCGAGGAGTGGGACCGCCTGGATCTGTCACGTCGGCGCAAATGGCTGGAGATTGCCACCCGCTTCCCGTCTCTGCCGCCTGATGAGCAGACGCGCGTACAGGAGCGCATGAGCAGCTGGGCCAAGCTGTCGCCGGTCGAGCGCAGCCAGGCACGCATCGGCTTTCAGCAGGCCCAGCAGATCGCTCCGGAGTCGCGCCAGGCCAAATGGGAGGCTTATCAGGCCTTGGCGCCGGAACAGCGGCAAGAGTTGGCGGACAAGGCTGCCAAAAAGACCGATGCCAAAACCGGCAAGACCGCGAGTCCCATCACCAAACCGGTGCTGGACAACCAGGCCAAGTCCAATCTGGTGCCACAGCGTGCCAGCGCGCCGCAACCCAAGCCGGTGGCGCCCACCGTGGTGCAAAACAAGCCCGGCGCGACCACGACGCTGATCAACCAGACCGCCAAGCCGCCTGCGCATCAACAAGGCGGCATGCCCAAGATCATGGCCTCGCCCGAGCTGGTTGACTCGAATACGTTGCTGCCCAAGCGCCCTGCGGCGTCGGCCAGTCCTCCCCGCTCATGAGCGAAACCCTCTCCAATCCGGCCGCGCCTGCGCCCGGACTTGCGCGACGCTTGGCCAGCCTGACCTACGAGGGCGTGGTGCTGTTCGGCGTCGTCTTCGTGGCGGGCTACCTCTATTCGGCACTGACCCAGCAGCGCAATGCGATGCAGGGCCGCTACGGCCTGATGGCCTTCGAGTTCGTTGTGCTCGGCATCTACTTCATCTGGTTTTGGACCCATGGCGGCCAGACGGTGGCCATGAAGGCCTGGCATCTGCGCGTGGTCGACAGTGCCCATCGGCCCTTGAGCCAGGTGCACGCGCTGGCCCGCTATGCGGCAAGCCTGCTGTGGTTTGCACCTGCCTTGCTGGTCATTGAGCTCAACGGCATCAAAGGAACCGGCCCGGTGCTGGGCACCGTGTTCGTGGGCATGCTGACCTACGCCCTGCTGGCCTTGCTGCTGCCGGGACGCCAGTTCCTGCATGACCTGCTGTGCAGTACCCGGCTGATCACGCAACGCCCGACCCCCAAGAAGCGCTGAACCGCGCGCCAACTTGGGCACAATCAGCACCCCATGAGCAACCCCTACAAAGGCCGCACCGGCCTCGACCGCATCCAGCGTGCGCTCGGCTATTCGATGTCCGGTCTGCGGGCCGCCTACAAGGGCGAGGACGCCTTCCGCCAGGAGTGCTGGCTCGCCCTGGTGCTGATGCCAAGCGCCTTCTGGCTGGGCCGCAGCTGGGTCGAGGTGGCACTGCTGCTCGGCTCTGTGTTGCTGGTGATGATTGTCGAGCTGCTGAACTCCGGCATCGAGGCGGCGATCGACCGCGTGTCCTTCGAGCTGCACGATCTGTCCAAGCGCGCCAAGGACCTGGCCAGTGCCGCGGTCCTGCTGTCGCTGGTGCTGTGTGGCGGCATCTGGGCTGCGGCGCTGTGGTCGCGCTTCGCGGGCTGAGCAGCATGGCCCCCTGGACACTCTGCGTCTATTGCGGCTCGCGGCCCGGCACCTCGCCTGCATACGAAGCCGCCGCCGCACACACCGGGCGTCTGCTCGGCGAACGCGGCCTGGGCCTGGTCTATGGCGGTGGCCGCGCCGGTCTGATGGGCACGGTGGCCGATGCCGCGCTGAGCGCAGGTGCATACACGGTGGGCGTGATTCCGGACAGCCTGATGTCTCGCGAACTGGGCCACAAGGGCCTGCACGAGCTGCATGTGGTGCAGACCATGCACCAGCGAAAGCAGCAGATGGCCGAGCGCGCCGACGCTTTTGTGGCCCTGCCCGGCGGCATAGGTACGTTCGAGGAACTGTTCGAGGTCTGGAGCTGGCGCCAGCTCGGCTATCACGACAAACCGGTGGGTCTACTCAATGTCGACGGCTATTACGACAGCCTCTTGAGCTTTCTGGATCAGTCCACCACTGAGGGCTTTGTGCCGCCGGCGCAGCGGGAGTTGCTGCTGGTGGATGACCAGGCCGATCGCTTGCTCGATCGGCTGCAAGGGGCTTCAGCGCGGGCGCTGAGGCCGGAAGACTACCAGAAGATCTAATTCATCTAGTCAGTTGGTGTCAGAGCGTGCGGCCATGCTTCGCATGGGTCGCAAGGTCTGACACACAAGCTCTTTAGACTGCCGCCTCGTCCGTTTCACCGGTGCGTATGCGCACCACCTGCTCCACGGGTGTGACGAAGATCTTGCCGTCGCCAATCTTGCCGGTCTTGGCGGCTTTCAGGATGGCCTCGATGCAGCGCTCGACCTCGTCGTCCTTGACGACGACCTCGACCTTGACCTTGGGCAGAAAGTCCACCACGTATTCGGCTCCGCGGTACAGCTCGGTGTGGCCCTTCTGGCGGCCGAAACCCTTGACCTCGGTGACGGTCAGGCCCGAGGCGCCCACTTCGGCCAGGGCCTCACGAACTTCGTCCAGCTTGAAGGGCTTGATGATGGCGGTGATTTGCTTCATGGCGATTCCCGTGAGTATTGCGTTAACCCTGATTTAAGCACGGAACCGCGGCGGCTCCAGGGGCTCATGGGCCTGCCTCCGCCGTGGTGGGCCGACCGAGGCTAGACTGGCCGGGCAAGATAGAGGCCCTGGCGCTGCAGCCGGACCCGACTGATAAGGACGCGGCTTTGAAGCAAGACCGGCACTTTGGCAATTTGTACAACCATGACTTCGCGCGGATCGCCGTCGGCCTGCCGCCGTGCCGCGTGGCAGACCCGGCCTTCAACGCCGCCGAAACCATACGCCTGGCCGAGCTGGCGGCCGACCAGGGCGCGGCGCTGATCGCCTTCCCCGAACTGGGCCTGTCGGCCTACACCTGCGACGATCTGTTCCACCAGCGCGTGCTGCTGGACGCCTGCGAGCAGGCGCTGGCAAGCGTGCTCGCCGCCACCGAGCAGCGCAGCATCGTGCTCGTCGTCGGCATGCCGTTGCGGGTCGAGCAGCGCCTGTTCAACTGCGCCATCGTGCTGCATCGCGGGCGCATTCTGGGCGCCGTGCCCAAGACGTATCTGCCCAACTACGGCGAGTTCTACGAAGCACGCCAATTCAATTGCGCTGACGATGCGGTCTGCAGCGAGATCACTCTGCTCGACCAGCTCGTGCCCTTCGGCTCGCAGCTGATCTTCTCGTCGCAAGCCATCGTCGGCTTCAAGTTCCATGTCGAGATCTGCGAAGACGTCTGGGCCCCAATCCCGCCCTCCTCCTACGCCGCGCTGGCCGGTGCCACCGTGCTGGTGAACCTGTCGGCGTCGAATGCCACGATAGGCAAGGCCACCTACCGACGCCAGCTCGTCGGCCAGCAGGCCGCCCGCTGCCTGGCGGCGTACGTGTACTCCTCGGCCGGTCAGGGTGAGTCGAGCACCGATCTGGCCTGGGACGGCCATGCGCTGATCTGCGAGAACGGCCATCTGCTGGCCGAGTCGGAACGCTTCTCGACTCAGGCCCAGATCATCCAGGCCGATGTGGACCTCGAGCTGCTGGGCCGCGAGCGCATGCGCCAGACCAGCTTCGGCCATTCGGTGCGCCACCATGCCGAACAGCTGCGCCCCTTCCGCACCGTGCGATTCGAGGGCGAAGTTGATCGGAGCCAGGCCTTGCCGCTGCGGCGCGTGGTCGGCCGCCACCCCTATGTACCACCCGACCGCGGCGACCGCGACGAACGCTGCCGCGAGGTCTACAACATCCAGGTCCAGGCCCTGGTGCAGCGCCTGCGCTCGGCCGGCATCAAGAAGCTGGTGCTGGGTGTATCGGGCGGGCTGGACTCGACCCATGCCTTGCTGGTCTGCGCCAAGGCGATGGACCAGCTGGGCCTGCCGCGCAGCCAGATCCTCGGCTACACCATGCCCGGCTTTGCCACCAGCACGCGCACCCGCGACCAAGCCCTGCGCCTGATGGCGGCCGTGGGCTGCACCGCCGGCGAGATCGACATCCGCCCCAGCTGCGAGCAAATGTTCCGCGACCTGGGCCACCCGTACGCGGCCGGTGAGAAGCAGTACGACATCACGTTTGAGAATGTGCAGGCCGGCGAGCGCACCAGCCATCTGTTCCGGCTGGCGAACTTCCATGGCGCCATCGTCGTCGGCACCGGCGATTTGAGCGAGCTGGCACTGGGCTGGTGCACCTATGGCGTGGGCGACCATATGTCGCACTACAACGTCAATGCCAGTGTGCCCAAGACGCTGATACGCCATCTGGTCAACTGGGTGGCCGGCAACGGCGACTACGACGCCCAGGGCCGCCAGGTGCTGGAAGACATCGTCGCCACCGAGATCAGCCCCGAGCTGGTGCCGGCCGACGGCGCCGCCTTGCAAAGCAGCGAGGCGACGCTGGGCTCCTACGATCTGCAGGACTTCAATCTCTACTACACGCTGCGCTATGGCTTTGCGCCGTCGAAGATCGCCTTTCTCGCCCTCGCCGCCTGGTCCGATAGCGGCCAGGGCGAGCAAAGCTACGGCCTGGCCGAGATCAAACGCGCGCTGCGCATCTTCGTGACCCGCTTCTTCCGCGGCAGCCAGTTCAAGCGCTCCTGCGTGCCGAATGCGCCCAAGGTCGGCAGCGGCGGCTCGCTGTCACCGCGCGGCGACTGGCGCGCGCCCAGCGATTCGGAGGCCACCGCCTGGCTGGCCGAGCTGGAGACCATTCCAGACGCTGACGAGACGGCACCCGCCCGATGAGCGGCAGCCCGGATGACTACGTCGTGCGCGTGCACGATGACCCACGAGACATTTCCGCCGAGGCCTGGAATGGGTTGCTCGCCACCCAAGCCCAGCCCACACCCTTCATGCGCCACCAGTACCTGGACGCGCTGCAGGCCTCCGGCAGCGCCATCGACAGCAGCGGCTGGCAGGCTCAATTCCTCAGCATCGAACGCGACGGCCAGCTGATCGCCGCCTGCCCGCTGTACGTGAAAAGCCATTCGTATGGCGAGTACGTTTTTGATTGGGCCTGGGCCGATGCCTACCAGCGCCACGGCCTGCGCTACTACCCCAAGCTCTTGATTGCCGTGCCGTTCACGCCGGTGCCCGGCACGCGCTTGCTGGCAGCGGACGATGGCGCGCGTGCGGCCCTGCTGGCCGGCATCAGCCAGTTGGCCCGGCAGGCCAAGATGTCATCGGCGCATCTGCTGTTTCCCTGCCCCGATGACCTGGCCCAGGCCGAGACCCAGGGCTGGCTGCTGCGCCGGGGCGTGCAATTCCACTGGCACAACCGACCTGAGCAACCCTACGGCAGCCTCGAAGACTTCCTGACCACCCTGCAGCGCGAGAAGCGCAAGAAGATCCTGCAGGAGCGCCGCTATGTGCGCGAGGCCGGCGTCACGTTCGAGGTGTTCGAAGGCGCGCAGATCAGCCCCGAGCAGTGGGACTTTTTCTACCACTGCTACACGCTGACCTATGCCGCCCACCGCTCGACGCCCTACCTGACACGCGAGTTCTTCCGGCTGATGGCCGAAACGATGGCGGCGAACTGGCTCATGTTCATCGCCCGTCGCGAGGGTCGGTCGGTGGCCGCGTCACTGGTCTGCATCGACCGCGAACGCGGCCATGCCTACGGGCGCTACTGGGGCTGCATCGAGGAAGTGCGCTGCCTGCACTTCGAGGCCTGTTACTACCAGCCGCTGCAATGGGTCATCGAGAACGGCTTTGACTCGTTCGAGGGCGGCGCCCAGGGCGAGCGCAAGATGTCGCGCGGGCTGATGCCGGTGCGCACGTATTCGGCGCACCAACTCAGCCACCCGGGCTTTGCCGAGGCGATCGACGACTACCTGAAGCAGGAGGGCCAGGCTATCGAGCAGTATGTCAACGAGCTGAACGAGCGCAGCCCGTTCAGACCCGACACATCGCTCACGGCTTGAAGTCGCCGCCGAAGCTGATCACCAGCTGATCGGGTTTGATATAGCGACGGAATGCCGCGTTGACCTCGCTCAAGGTCGCCTTGGCCAGCGCGTCATCGACCTGCTGCGACACCAGATAGCTGCGGTCGAGGTAGAGATTGCCGGCCAGCGCGGCGGCCAAGCCGGCGTCCTGCGCCCGTGACAGACGGCGGTAGCCCAGCAGGCCGCGGCGCGCCTCCTCCAGCTCCTTGGCGGCGAAGCCCTCGGCCAGCGCGCGGGCCAGCTCCTCGCGGTAGGCGGCCTCGACCTTGGGCTGGTTCTGCGGCGCGAAGATGGCGCTGCTCAGCCAGGCCGAGTTCGGCTCGAAGGTGTTCCATTCGACCCAGCTGCGCACGTCATACGACAGGCCTTCGCTTTCACGGATGCGTTTCCACAGCCGCGAGCTGCCGCCGCTGCCCAGCATGTAGTTGGCCAGCATCAGCGGCGGGTAGTCGGCATGCCGATCGTTCAGCGGCAGCGACAGGCGGGCCAGCATCGTCGCGTTCTGCTGGTCCGGTGTCTTGAACACCAGCCGGCGCGGCTGCGGCGCCACCAGCGGCTGCGGCACGCGGGTGAAGGCGGCAGTGCTACGCCAGTTGCCGAAGCCCGCCTCCAGTGCGGCGCGCACCGCGGTGGCATCGAGATCACCAACGGCTGCGAACTCGGCATGGCTGGCCCCGCCGAACTGCCGCTGGAAGGCACGCAGCTGCTCCACCTTCAGCGCCTTTATCTCCGCCTCCTGCTCCTCGAAGGTCGGCACATAACGCACGTCGCCCTTGGGATAGGGGCTGAACTCGCGGCTGATCGCATCGGCCACCACCGCCTCAGGCTCCTTGCGCTGCTCCTCCAGCCCGGCCAGCGCCTCACGCTTGAGCTCCTCCAGCCCCTCGGCCGGAAAGGTCGATTGCTGCAGCAGCTCGGCCACCAGGGCCACCGTGCCGGGCAGGTGCTCGCGCAGCGTGGTGATGGTGATCTGCAGCTCGCCGGCCCGGCCGTTGATGGCCAGCTCGGCCTTCAGCGCGTCAAGCCGGTCCTGGATCTGCTGGCGGCTCATGGCCGGCGTGCCGCGCGTCAGCATCTGGGCGGCCATGGTGGTGACCATGCCCTGGTGCATCAGGCTGCGCTCGTCACCGAAATGCAGGCTCAGGCGCGCCTGCACCGTGCCGCCGCGCGAACCCTTGGCCAGCAGCGCCACCTTCATGCCCGAGGGCAGAGCAAAGCGCTGCGTGCGCGCCTCGATATTGGCCGGCACTGCGTCGAAGGCCTCGACCTTGGCGGCCGCGTTCTTGGGCACGAAGCTCTTCAGCTCGGCCTCGGTGTCGACCTTGACGGGCGCGGGGGCACGTGTTGCCTGCTCGGTCGGGATATAGGTGCTGAGCGTGCGGTTGTCGGCGCGGTAGCGCTCGGCGGCCACGCGCTGCACATCGGCGAGACTCATCTGGGCCACGCGGTCACGGTTCAGGAAGAACAGCCGCCAGTCGCCGGCACCAATCATGTCGGACATGGCCACGCCCACCGTCTCGGGGTTGGCAAAGGCCTGGGCCCATTTCTTCTGCCATTTCTGCTTGGCACGGTCCAGCTCCTGCTGGCTGATGGGCTCGCGCGCCACCGACTCCAGCACGGCCAGCAGGCCCTGGCGCGCCTTGTCGATGTCCTGGCCCGGCGCCAGCTGCAGGCCGAACATCTGGAAGCCCGGGTCGGCCAGCTCGGCCGAGAAGCTGAAGGCACTCGCCGCCAGTTGCTTCTCGACCACCTGCCGGTGCAGACGACCCGAGGGCGTGTCGCCCATGATCAGGTTCAGCAGATCGACGGCGGCGTAATCGGCGTGCGCCGCGGCCACCACGTGATAGGCCGCCCAGACGGCCGGCGTGCCGCCGTTGCGGCGCAGCGTTACGCTCTTTTCGCCGTCCTGCACCGGGTCCATCGTGTAGATCGGCGGCAGCATGCGCTGCGGGCGCGGCAGCTTGCCGTAGGCCTGGGTGATCAGGCGCAGGGTCCTGTCCGGCTCGAACTTGCCGGAGACGATCAGCGTCGCGTTATCGGGCTGGTAATAGGTCTTGTAAAAGGCCTGCAGCCGGGTGATGTTGACGTTCTCGACATCGCTGCGCGCGCCTATCGTGCTCTTGCCGTAGTTGTGCCACTGGTACATCGTGGCCAGGGTGCGCTCGAACATCACGTTGCCGGGATTGTTCTCGCCCATCTCCATCTCGTTGCGCACCACGGTCATCTCGGTGTCGAGGTCGCGGCGGGCAATGAAGCTGTTGACCATTGCGTCGGCCTGCCAGTCCAGATACCACTGCAGGTTCTCGTCATTGGCCGAGAAGCTGGCGAAGTAATTGGTGCGGTCCAGCCAGGTCGTGCCATTGGCCCGCAGGCCCCGCTTGGTGAACTCGGCCCAGGCGCGAGGGTTCTTCGGCGTGCCCTTGAAGATCAGATGCTCCAGCAAATGGGCCATGCCCGTCTCGCCATAGTTCTCGTGCTTGGAGCCGACCCGGTAGGTCAGATTGACCGTCGTCGTCGGCTTCGAGTCATCGGGAATCAGCAAAACCTGCAGTCCGTTGGCGAGGCGGTACTCGCTCACGCCCTCGACGCTTTGCACCAGCAGCGGGGCGGCGCTTGAGGCCAGCGGCAGCGCGGCCTTGATGGCTGGATCGTTCGAATAGGGTTTGGCCGGGGGTTTTGCCGGGACTTTGGCCTTGCTGTTCTTCTTGGCCGCGGCAGTGGGCTTGGCAGGCTTGGCCTGCGCCGGGGCCGGCAGGGCCAGCAGGGAAACCGCGACAGCCGCGACAACGGTAGCGGTGGACAAGAAACGCTTGAGCATGGAGTGCGCCTGAGTCGTAAGAGCGCCGAGTGTAGGACCCCCGCAGATGAGGAGGCATGTCCGCGACCTTTTTTGAGTCCTGCAGACGAACCAGCACAAGTTTTCTGCAGTTTGGCAAAGGTGAGTCTGCGCGGAAGGGGGGATATTGATCTGCGCTCAGGGAGAGCGACAGTCGCCGCTCACCTCGATTCGCGGCATCCATGCATCACGTTTTTGGGGAGAGCCACCATGAAGACACATCAAAGCCATCACACCAGGATGGCCCGCCACCAGCGCCCGGCTGGCGCGAGGCCGGTGCTGTCCCGGCTGAGCCTGCTGATTGGCCTGGGCCTGGCGCCGGGCATGCCGGCGCTCGGCACGACCTTCAACGACCAAGTCAGCTTCACCGCCAGCGGGCTGAGCCTGTGGGGCGGGGCCGGGGGCTCGGCGACCGCGACCCATCAGCTGCAAACCGCCTGGGGCAGCTATGCCGGAGGCGGCCCGGCCGAGCTGTTCAAGATCGGCGGCATCAGCAGCGTGTACGACCCCTTGTTTGGCACCTACCTGGGCCGCTACGGCGCCGAGGCCAGCATGCATAGCTCGGGCCGGATCGGCCTGGAGTTCTCTGCCAGCGCACGCGGCGGCTCACTCGATTTCAGCCAGAGCTTCAAGCCCGAGCTGATCCTGCCCAATAGCTGGGCCAGCAAGGAGATCTTCACCGTCAGATCGAGCGACACCCAGAAGGCGGCCGCCACCCTGACGCCCTATCTGCCCAGCGTGCAGGCCTCGGTATCGGGCCTGTTCAACTTCGACGCCAGGGTCTCGGTGCAGGGTTGCGTGATCGATTGCATCGGCACCAGCTTCGAGTTCGGGCTCAACCCGGGCAAGTTTTCGCTGCTCAATTTCGACAGCGGCGCGAGCTCGATGCTCAGCGTGTTCGGCCGGCCGGTGCCGATACCGGCCCTGGGCAAGGAGTTCCTGAATGGCAGCACCAACACCTTCATGCTCAACACCGTCAAGAACAGCGACTGCTCGACGCTTGCGGGCGGCGGCCTGCATTGCGGCGGCCAGGTGCTGCGCGGTGGCTGGGAGCTGGGCTCGATGCTGCCGCCCTTCAACGGCGCGTTCAATCCGCTGCGTTTCGAGGGCTCCCGTCGCGGCATCAGCCTGGCCACCAACTTCCTCAGCGTCAATGCCGGCCCGGCGGTGGGCATGAACTTTGATTTCGCGCCCAACGTGCCGGTGTTCACCAAGCTGGTGTTCGACAAGCCGGTGCATGAAATCATCAGCACCGTCAACGGCGTCGAATCCTCCATCGAGCGCCTGGACGGCGTTGTCACCTTTGCCCTGGGCAGTGACATCAAGCTGCGTTTTGACGGCGACCCCGGCACGCTGGTGGGCCGCAACTACTTCCTGGGCGACGCCAGCATCTCGACCTCGCTGAGCGCCGACCTGGACCTGAACCTGCGCCAGCAGTACGGCTGCGGCTTCGAGGTCAAGGTGCGGGGCCAGAGCCTCGGCGGCCCCGGGCTGAACAACTGCCTGCACCAGAGCAGCAACGACCTCAGCCTCGACACGCTGAATGTTTACTCGGGCTCGACCCTGCTCAAGGGCGTGCGCAACACCACCACCCTGCAGGGCAACACCAACCCGACCAGCGAACTGTGGATCACCGGTCAGACCGACTACCGAGATGGCAAGTGGCTGAGCAACCGCGGGCGCGGCTCGCTGCTCGCCTTTGCGGCCGGCAGCAGCACCGAAGTCAGTGGCGTCTACAACCGCATCGACAACGGCGACTATGCGCGCGCGCTGCTCGCCTCGACCGCCATGGTCACGGTGTCGAATGGGGCCAGCATCCGCAACAGCCGCGGTGCGCAGATCGAGATCGAGCCGGGTGGCGTGCTCAACGTCACCGCCGGCAGCGCTCTTGTCAATGAAAAGTCCTATGTCGAGAACTGGACCGAGTCGATCGAGAAGCGCTATGACGTGATTTGGCATGGCCTGACGCAGGTGCAGAAGGATGCGGCGATCCTGGCCTGCGGCAAGCTGGGCGGCAACCTGTCGATTGGCCCTGCCGACGCGTTCTGCCGCTACCACGTCGGTGAGGCGCGCAGCCAAATGCACCCCGCCAGCGTCATCAGCAACCGTGGCCATCTGGTGGTGGCCGGCCCGCTCCGCAACAATGGTGTGATCGACAACCAGGGCGTCCTGGTCCTGCATTCCGGCACGTCCATGGACTCGGAAGGCGGCACCATCAACAACCGCGGCACCCTGGTGCTGCGCAACAGCCTGATGCTGGGCAGCGCCGAGGCCGGCGGCTTCAATCTGCAGACCGGAGGCAGGGTCGATGTGGCGGGCTCGCTGGGCATCGCCGCCGGCTACAGGCAGATCAATAGCGGCGAACTGAATACGTTCGAGAATGGCACGTTGAGCATCTACGGCACGCTGCAAATCGGCAGCGGTGGCAGCACCGGCCGGCTCAATGCTGACAGCTGGCTGGACAAGAGCGGCGTGCTCGCCTTCAATCTCATCGGCAGCCACGAGCATGCGGGTGCGATCCGCGGCGAAGGCGGCCTGCAGCAAATGGGCCCCGGCACCCTGCACCTGACAGCGCCCGGTCTTTACACCGGCGCCACCGGCATCAGCGGCGGCACCCTCAAGCTGAGCTCGACCACCCAGTCCGGCCAGTTCAATATCGGCACCGGCGCCGTGCTGGAGCTGAACGTGGCGAGCGGCACGCGCGAGTTCACCAGCGACACGCGCATCACCGGAAGCGGTGTGCTGCGCCTGAGCGGCGCGGGCCAGGCGCTCTGGAAGGAAAGCGCCGTCAGCTTTGCCATGGGCGCCGGCGGCCTGATCGATGTGCAGGCCGGCACCCTGAATGGCGGCTCCTTCGGCAACGATGACTGGAGCGCCAACCAGGCCAACCTGAACGTCGCCAAGGGCGCCATCGTCCATGGGGGCGAGTCGAATGTGCGCGTCGACGCGCTCAGCGGCGAGGGTCTCATCCGATCGGGCTATCCGGGTGCCGGCTACGTCAGCTTTGTGTTCGGCGTGGCCAACGGCTCGGGCAGCTTCGCCGGGGAGCTGGCCGACGTCTACACCCCCCAGGGCCATATCGGCAACTTCACCAAGGTCGGCACCGGCACCCAGACCCTCACCGGCGACAACAGCTTCACCGGCCTCCTCAGCATCGAGGCCGGCACCCTGGTCGTGGGCGATGGCGGCACGCGGGGCTCGCTGGCCACCCGCAACATCGTCAACAACGGCGCGCTGGTGTTTGCGCGCAGCGACTACTACCCCCGCTTCAATTACGAGATCTCCGGCAGCGGCAGCCTGCACAAGCAGGGCGCCGGCACGCTGCGGCTGAGCGCCGACCAAAGCTATACCGGTGCCACCAGCGTGGAGGCCGGCCGGCTGGTGCTGGAGGGCGCATCGCGCTCCAGCAGCTTCAACCTCAACCGTGAGGCGGTGCTGGAGTTGGCGGTGGCCCAGGGCACGCGCAACGGCGCGTTGGACGTGCGATTTGTTGGCGCAGGTGTGCTGCGCAAGAGCGGCGCCGGCACCGCCCAATGGGCGCAGACCAAGGCCCGCTTTGCGCTGGACCAGGGCAGCCTGATCGATGTGCAGGGCGGCACCCTGGTGGGGGGCTCCTACGCCAACGAAGACTGGAGCCAAAACAAGAGCGGGCTGAATGTGGCCGCAGGTGCCATCTTCGACGGTGACGAGGCGAATGTGCGCGTCGATGGGCTCAGCGGCGCAGGGCGCATCAAGTCCGGCTACAACGGCGCGGGCTACAAGGCGTTCACCTTCGGCGTGGCCAACGGTTCGGGTACCTTCTCCGGCGTGCTGGAGAACAGCGAATTCACCGGCAACTTCGTCAAGGAAGGCACGGGCACCCAGGTGCTCGGCGGCATCAACACCTACACCGGCACGACCCGGGTGCAGGCCGGCGAACTGCGGCTCAACGGCTCGGCCCTGGCCAGCGCCTTCAGCGTCGATGCCGGCGCCACGCTCAGCGGCAGCGGCGCGCTGGGCGCCCTGAGCTTGGCCGGCCAGGTCGCGCCGGGCAACTCGCCGGGCCAGCTGAGCGTGGCGGGCAACGCGAGCTTTGCCGAGGGCGCCAGCTATCTGTGGGAGATCGCAAATGCCTCGGCCGCCGCCGGGGTCGCCGGCGTGGGCTACGACCTGCTGAGCGTCGGCGGCACGCTGAGCCTGAACGCCAGCGCGGCCAAGCCCTTCACCGTCACGCTGAAGTCGCTGCTGGCCAACGGCAGCGCGGGCTTGGCTGCAGGCTTCGATCCGCTGCACAACCACAGCTACACCCTGGCCTACGCCAGCGGCGGCATCCTGGGTTTTGCGGCCGATGAATTCAGCATCGACGGCAGCGGCTTCGGCAATGCGCTGATGGGCGGCCGCTGGTCGGTGGCGGCCTCGGGCCATGCGCTGAACCTGAACTTCACCGCCGCCGTGCCCGAGCCCGAGAGCTACGCGATGCTGCTGGCAGGCTTGCTGGCGGTGGGGGCTGTGGCCCGACGCCGGCAAGGCGTGGCGGCCAAATGAGGTGGATCGGGGGCGAATGGGGGACGGATGGGGATAGATCGTGCGCAAGCTGAAAGGGAAAACCCCGTGAACAGGGCGTACAGCGCACACTCATTGCCGACGACAATCGGCGCCGATGAGCGCCGCCCCTCCCTCCTCGACCGAAGCCCCGCCGGGCGCGGCGCGCCTGCTGCTGATCGACGACGCACCGGAGCAGTTGCGCCAGCTCTCCGGCCTGCTGGCGCGCCACTACCGGCTGCTGCATGCGCTCGACGGGGTGTCGGGCTTTCACCGCGCCCAGGCGCAGCGCCCGGACCTGATACTGCTGGACCTGCTGATGCCGAGCCTGGACGGCCATGCCGTGTGCCGGCTGCTGAAGGGCGATCCGGCCACGCGCGAGATTCCGGTGATCTTCCTGTCCTCGCAGGCGAGCGCGCAGCAGCGGCTGGACGGCCTGCGCCTGGGCGCGGTGGACTATATCGGCAAGCCCTTTCTGGCCGATGAGGTGCTGGCCCGTGTCCATGTCCATCTGCCGCGCGCCGCAGCCGCGCCCGGCAGGGAGGCCGGCGATCCGGAGCTGGCCTTCGTCAACGCGGCCACGCAGATGATTGGCGAGCAGCTGGCATCCCTGCCCTCGGTGGGCGAATTGGCCCAACGGTTAAACCTGAGCGAGCGGCGCCTGTCCACGCTGTTCCGCAAGCATCTGGGGTTGACGGTGTCCGGCTTCGTCAGCGAGGAGCGCATCCGGGTTGGCTGCCAGATGCTGGGCGCCACGCAGATGAGCGTGCAGGACATTGCCCTTGCCGTGGGGTTTGCCAACGCGGCCAATTTCTCGACCGCTTTCCGCGAGCGCCTGGGGCTGACGCCGCAGGCCTGGCGCCAGCACCAGCGCGACGACCACCGCGACGGCGACGCATCTTGATGCTGCGCTGGCTGTGTCTCGTCCTGGCCCTGCTTGCGTCGGCGCCGCTGCAGGCACAAGCCCAGCCGGCCTGGCAGCTGCTGGAAGACCCCGGCGGCCGCCTGACCCTGGCCGAGGCGCAGGCACGGATTGACGAGTTCCGGCCCCACCGGCCGACCGGCCCGCTGCGCACACCGGGTTACACGGGCACGGCGCTGTGGGCACGGCTGGAGCTGCCTACGGCCGAGCCACCAGAGACACAACAGCAAGCGCTGTGGCTGGTGCTGACGCTCGCACGGATCGAGCACGCTGAGCTGTGGGTCGAAGCGCGCGACGGGAGTTGGCAGCACGCGCAGGCCGGCCTGCTCGTTCCACACGCGCAATGGCCGCTGGACACCAGCAGCGTGACCTTCGAGCTGCATCCGGAGCCCGGCCGGCCGCTGCGTTTGATGCTGCGCGAATCGGGCCGCACGCTGGCCTCCTTCGACGCACAACTGTGCCGGCCGCACGACTGCTTTGCCGACAGCCGTTTCACCCTGCTGGCCATCACCGTGCTGGCCGGCAACCAGATGCTGGCCGCCATCGGCTATCTGCTGCTGTTCTGCCTCTGGCGCCAGGCCGCCTTTGTGCTGATGGCCGGCTCGGTGGCCGCCTACGGGCTTTACGAGCTGAGCCTGCACGGCCTGGCCTTCCAATACCTCTGGCCCCAGGCCACCGGCTGGGCGCCGCGCAGCCTGGTGCTGCTGATGGGCACGGCGCAGCTGCTGAATTCACTGGCGGTGGCGGCCATCCTGCCGCTGCGGCGCGCCGCGCTTGCGCTGCGCTGGGCGTTGATTGCGGTCTGGCTGGCCATGGCCGGGGCCCTGCTCGTTGCCCTCTGGGGCGACTATCGGGCGGTGGCCCCCGTCGTCAACGCGATCACGGGGCTGTGCGGCCTGCTGACGCTGCTGCTGGCCGGCTGGGCCTGCTGGCGCCGCCTGCCCATGGCCGGCTGGACCGCCCTGGTGATGGGGGCCACGATGGCCGGGGCGCTGCCACGTTATGCCTATGTACTGGGCTGGCTGGAGCTTGGCCCCGTGATGTGGCTGACCACGCCGACGGTGCTGCTGCTCTCGCACCTGATACTGCTGGCGGCCCTGGTGCAACGGATGGCCAGGCTGCGCAGCGCCGAACTGAGCGCACAAGCCGCTTTGCTTGAAGAACGCGAAGCCCGCGGCCGCGAGCTGGAGCAGCAGGTGGAGCAGCGCACCGGGGAACTGCGTGTGGCCCTGCATGACGCCGGCCTGCTGCACCAGCAGCGCAGCCGTCTGCTGGCCTATATCGGCCATGACCTGCGCGCGCCGCTGGCCGCGACGGTGAGCTATCTGCGGCTGCTCGATGGAAACGGTGGCCGGGGCCGGCGCGACCAGCAGCTGCGCGCCAGCGTGGAACAGGGTGTGGCCTACCAGCTGGCGCTGATCGACGAGCTGGTCGAGTTCTCGCGCGGCGAGCTGCATGAGCTGGATCTGCTGCCCGCGCCGCTGTACATCCACGGCCTGCTGCACGAGCTGGCCGAGCAGGGCGAGCTGCTGGCGCGCGGCCGCCACAACAGCTTCCAGGCGCAGATTGCGGCGGAGCTGCCGCCCGTGCTGGTGGCCGACGCCAAGCGCCTGCGCCAGCTGCTGCTGAACCTGCTGTCCAACGCCGCCAAGTTCACCGTCAACGGCCGCATCGAATTGCGTGTCACGCCGGGCAGCGCGCCGGACCGATGGCGCTTCGAGGTGGCCGACAACGGCCGCGGCATCAGTCCCGAAGACCAGGCCCATCTGTTCGAGCCCTTCTGGCGCGCGCTGCCTGCGGCGGGTGAAGAACGCCGGCCGGGCTCGGGCCTGGGCCTGAGCGTGGCGCAGCACATCGTCCAGGCCATGGGCGCTCAGTTGGAGCTGCACAGCGGCATAGGCCAGGGCAGCCGCTTCGTGTTCGAGCTGACGCTGCCCATGGGCCGGGCCGAGGAGGTTCTGCTGCCCGGCGATGGGGCCGGCCCGCTCGATGACCGGACCACCGGCTTGGGCGACGCGCCACAGGACGAAGGCCAGCTCGCGCTGCTGATCGATGCACCGTTGCACCATGCCGACCGGGTGGCGGAATTGCTGTTCGCCGCCAATCACGAGGTCCGGCGGCTTGAAGCCGGGGCCGAACTGCCGGCGGGCGACCTGCTGCTGCTGGACCCCGCCCTGCTGGATGCAGCGGGCCTTTTGCGGCTCAGGCAGTGGCGCGTGGAAGGGCCCGCGCGCCGCTGCATCGCCCTGCTCGACCGCCCGCCAGCACCGGGCACGGCCGACCTGTTCGACGCCTCGCTTTACAAACCGGTCAGCGCCGCAGCGCTGCTGGCCGAGCTGGCCCCGGCCTTGGTCCAATGACAAAGAGCGCCCTTGGGCGCTCTTTTTCTTCAAGCCAAACCGCTTACTTCTGCAGCGTCTTTGCGTAGGCAGCCAGACCGGAGACGATCTCGGCCTTGGCGGCTTCGGGGCCTTCCCAGCCCTTGACCTTGACCCACTTGCCCGGTTCCAGGTCCTTGTAATGCTCGAAGAAGTGCTGGATGGCGTTGAGGCGCATCTTGTTCACGTCTTCGGGCTTTTGCCAGTGGTCGTACATCGGCAGGATCTTGCTGGTGGGCACGGCCAAGAGCTTGGCGTCGCCACCGGCCTCGTCGTCCATCTGCAGCACGCCGATGGCGCGGCAGGTCACAACCACGCCGGGGGTCAGCGCATAGGGCGTGATCACCAGCACGTCGACCGGATCGCCATCGTCCGACAGGGTCTGCGGGATGTAGCCGTAGTTGCAGGGGTAGTGCATGGCCGTCGTCATGAAACGATCGACAAACAGCGCACCGCTTTCCTTGTCCACCTCGTACTTGATCGGGTCGGCGTTCATCGGAATTTCGATGATCACGTTGAACTGCTCGGGCGCCTTGGCGCCAGGGGTCACGTTGTGCAGGCTCATGGGGTTCTTCTCGACAGCGGGGAAAACCCGCATTCTAAGGGGCCGGCCTTGCCATGACCTGACGCAGCCAGCCCGCAATTCAGGGGCGCACCACTGGAAAACACCATGCCGCGATGAATTGCCCGTCCCTTAGCATGGGTTTGCGACCCGTCCCAAGGCGCCACCGCGTGCCTTGAAGAGACGGACGATGCAACGGTCCCAGCCCTAGAACGAAAGAGGAGACAGCTACATGTCGACGAGTTTGGCGCTGTATTTTGCGCTCGCGTGCGGTGCCGCCGCAGTGCTTTATGGGTTCATCCAGCGCAGCTGGATCCTGAGTCAGGACGCGGGCAACGCGCGCATGCAGGAGATCGCGAACGCGATTCAACAAGGAGCCGCGGCCTATCTGGCGCGGCAATACAAGACCATCACGGTCGTCGGTGTGGTGCTGGCGATCCTGATTGCCCTGTTCCTGGACAAGACCTCGCGATTGGCTTCGTCATCGGTGCCGTGCTCTCGGGCGCCTGCGGCTTCATCGGCATGAACGTCTCGGTGCGCGCCAATGTGCGCACCGCACAGGCGGCCACCAAGGGCATAGGCCCGGCGCTGGATGTGGCCTTCAAGGGCGGCGCCATCACCGGTATGCTGGTGGTGGGCCTGGGCCTGCTGGGCGTCTCGCTGTTCTTCTGGTTCCTGACCGGCGGCGAGAAGACCGACAGCGCAACCCTGAAGCCCCTGTTGGGCTTTGCCTTCGGTTCCTCGCTGATTTCCATTTTTGCGCGTTTGGGCGGAGGCATCTTCACCAAAGGCGCCGACGTGGGCGCCGACCTGGTGGGCAAAGTGGAAGCCGGCATCCCCGAGGATGACCCGCGCAACCCGGCGGTGATTGCCGACAACGTCGGCGACAACGTCGGCGACTGCGCCGGCATGGCCGCCGACCTGTTCGAGACCTACGCCGTCACCCTGATCGCCACCATGGCCTTGGGCGGCCTGATGGTCACCGGTGCCACGATGAACGCGCTGATCTACCCGCTGATGCTGGGCGGCGTGTCCATCATCGCGTCCATCATCGGCTGCTACTTCGTCAAGGCCTCGCCGGGCATGAAGAATGTGATGCCGGCCCTGTACAAGGGCCTGGCGGTGGCCGGCGTGCTGTCGCTGATCGCCTTCTACTTCGTCACCAACGCGATGTTCCCCACCGCGCTGACCCTGAAGGACGGCAGCTCGGTCTCGGCCATGGCCCTGTTCGGCGCCTGTGCCGTCGGCCTGGTGCTGACCGCGGCCATGGTCTGGATCACCGAGTACTACACCGGCACGCAGTACGCCCCGGTGCAGCACATCGCCCAGGCCTCGACCACCGGCCACGGCACCAACATCATCGCCGGCCTCGGCGTGTCGATGCGTTCCACCGCCTGGCCGGTGCTGTTCGTCTGCCTGGCCATCCTGACGGCCTACAAGCTGGGCGGCCTGTACGGCATTGCCGTGGCCGCGACCTCGATGCTGAGCATGGCCGGCATCGTCGTGGCCCTGGACGCCTACGGCCCCATCACCGACAACGCCGGTGGCATTGCCGAGATGTCGGAGCTGCCCGCCAGCGTGCGTGACGTGACCGACCCGCTGGATGCGGTGGGCAACACCACCAAGGCGGTGACCAAGGGCTATGCGATCGGCTCGGCCGGCCTGGCAGCACTGGTGCTGTTCGCCGACTACACCCACTCGCTGGAAGGCCGCGGCATCAGCGTCGCCTTCGACCTGAGCGACCCGAAGGTCATCGTCGGACTGTTCATCGGCGGCCTGATCCCCTACCTGTTCGGTGCCATGGCGATGGAGGCCGTGGGCCGCGCCGCCGGCTCGGTGGTGGTCGAGGTGCGCCGCCAGTTCGCCGACGGCCAGATCATGGCCGGCCAGCGCAAGCCCGACTACAGCGCGGCGGTGGACATGCTGACCACGGCGGCGATCAAGGAGATGATCGTGCCGTCGTTGCTGCCGGTGATCGTGCCGGTGGTCGTCGGCCTGACGCTCGGCGCTGCGGCGCTGGGTGGCCTCTTGATGGGCACCATCGTGACCGGCCTGTTCGTGGCCATCTCGATGTGCACCGGCGGCGGTGCCTGGGACAACGCCAAGAAGTACATCGAAGACGGCAACCACGGCGGCAAGGGCTCGGAGGCTCACAAGGCTGCCGTCACCGGCGACACCGTGGGCGACCCCTACAAGGACACCGCCGGCCCGGCAGTCAATCCGCTGATCAAGATCATCAACATCGTGGCCCTGCTGATCGTGCCGCTGCTGCCCATGGGCGCGGCGCCGGTCAAGGCGGCCGAGGCACCGGCGGCGATCGTGGCGCCGGCAGCATCGGAAGCGATGGCCATGCCCGCTGCGGCGATGGCAAGCGAGGCGGCCTCCAAACCCTGATCGGCTCGGTCCTCCATGTAGCGCAGCCCACCTAGGTGGGCTGTTCTTCTTTCAGTTCGTAGCCCGGATGCAATCCGGGGTCAATGGTTCACACCCAAACGCCGGATTCCGCTTTGCTCCATCCAGGCTACAAAGAAGGCATGCCCGAGTTCAGGCGGCAACCTTGAACACCGCCACCACTTCGGTCAGACGCTGCGCCTGCTCGCGCAGCGAGCCGGCGACGGCGGCCGACTCCTCGACCAGGGCTGCATTCTGCTGCGTCATCTGGTCCAGGTTGCTGATGGCCACGTTGACCTGGGCGATGCCGTCGCGCTGCTCCAGCGCGGCCGAGGCGATCTCGCCGATCATGTCGCTGACGCGCTTGACGCTGCTGACGATGTCCTGCATCGCCGCGCCGGTCTGATTCACCAGCGCCGCGCCCGATTCGACGGTCTCGACCGAGGCACTGATCAGGGTCTTGATTTCCTTGGCGGCAGCGGCCGAGCGCTGAGCCAGGCTGCGCACCTCGCTGGCCACCACGGCAAACCCGCGGCCCTGCTCGCCGGCACGGGCGGCTTCCACGGCTGCGTTCAGTGCCAGGATATTGGTCTGGAAGGCAATGCCATCGATGACGCTGATGATGTCGCTGATCTTGCGCGAGCTGTCGGTGATCTGGCCCATATTGCTGACCACCTGGCCGACCACGGCGCCGCCGCGCGTGGCGGCATCCGCGGCCGAGGCCGCCAGTTGATTGGCCTGGCGGGCGGTGTCGGCCGAATGGCTGACGGTGCCGGTCAGCTCTTCCATCGAGCTGGCGGTCTGCTGCAGATTGGCGGCGGTCTGCTCGGTGCGGGCGCTGAGGTCCTGGTTGCCCGATGCGATCTGGGTCGAGGCGGTGGAGACCGACTCCACACCCTGGCGCACCTCGCTGACCAGGCCGCTGAGGCGCTGGTTCATGCCGCCCATGGCCTGCATCAGCTTGCCGATCTCGTCGTGGCGATCGCTGCGCAGGCTGCGCGTCAGATCGCCCTCGGCAATCGCCTCGGCCATCAGCACGGCCTCGTTCAGTGGTCGGCTGATCGAGCGCACGAGCAGGGCCACACCGCCCAGGCTGAGACCGAACACGGCCAGCATCACCAGCAGACCCAGCAGCTCGGTGCGTCGGCTGGCGGCCGCGGCATCCGCCTTGGCCTGGTCCCGCTGCCCGGCCTGAACCTGCACCAGGCCGTCCAGTGCGGCGAAGTAGTCCGCCACGGCGGGCATCAGCTCCTTGTCGATGGTGGGTGGCAGCTGGTCGCCGTCCCCACTCTTCTTCAGCTCATCGATCTTCTTGGTCAGGGCCAGCACGGCCGTGCGGCGCGTGTTCACCAGCTCCATGGCCTGGCGCTCGGCATCCGAGTTGATGCCCCTCACGATGGACTCCTGCAGGGCGTTCATGCCAGCGGTGCTTTCCTTCAGCTTCTGGTTGAAGCTCTGCTGCAGCAGCACCTCGTCGCTCAGCGCAATGGCGATGACGCGCTGCACATTGGTCTCGGTGGCGCCCTTCCACTGGGTGGTCCGGGTGATGCGGCTGTCCAAGTGACCGACTTCCTCCATCGCCCGCTGCATCGCGCCCATGGCCAGTCGCTGGCTGAGCAGCGAGGTCACCATCATCAGCAACAGCACCAGCAGGGTGGCGCCCCAGAGCTTGCGGGAGATGGACAGGTTCTCGAAAAACTTCATGGTGATGGGGTGGCGCAGGACAATGCCCGTCGGGGCGATCTCGGCTTATCGGGTTTTCGCGCCACCATTGAAGTCCCGCCCCGTGAACGAAGTCACGACGAGCGTGCCGGTGTGAAGCCGCGGTCAGCCTCTCCCTTGCGCCTCAGTCAGCGACCAGCGGCGCCTGCCGCGCCAGATCGGCCATCGTCACCCCACCGCGCTCGCCGGGAACCAGGCCGCCATAGCGCTGGGCGAACACCGGCGGCAGGGGTCGGGCCGACTCGGGCGCCAGCCACAGCCGCAGCAGATGGCGCCGGCGCTCGGGCTCGGGCCAGTCCTCGAAGGCAGTGCGGTCGTGCAGCAGGCTGTGGTTGTGCACGAACTGCAAGTCACCGCGCTCCAGGCTCATCATGAAATTGAGCCGTGGATCGTTGCTCAGCGCATCGAACAGGTCCAACGCCTCGACCGTCTCGGCATCCAACCGTGGCGCCTCGTCAAAACGCTGGGCCGAATCAATGTATTGCCGCTGGTAGATCGCCGACAGCAGGCCGGCATGCCAGCTGAACACCGGTATCTCGAAATATGGCTTGCCGCCCGCCGGCACCTCGCCGCGCCGGTCGGTGGCGAGTGGCTGGAACAGGCGCGCCGCCAGATCCGGCCGCAGGCGCCGCATTTCGTTGTACAGCGTCACCGATGACACCAGGGCCGACTGCCCGCCGCTGCGCGCCGTCTGCAGACACAAGAGGCCGACGATGTCGCTGGAGTCGGTGTGGAAGGTCTGGCGCTCATGGGTCTGGTAGATGCGCACCCGGGGGTCGTCGGAGCTCAGGCCCAGGTCTTTCACATGGCCCAGCAGATGGCCCTGGGCGTTCTGCGGCCGGGCCCGGCCCAGATGCAGGCCCAGGCCATAGAAAGCGACGGCGCTCTGGCGCAGGCTCCAGCGCTGCACCGGCAGGCCGCGCAACAGCACGAAGCCGCGGCCTTCGAGCAGCTCGGAGAGGACCGCTTTCAGCCGTGGCGCCAGGCCGGGCAGCGGAAAGTCCTCGCGCTGCATGGAGGCGATGTCTGCATCCCCATAGCCCTCGGTGGCCGCCGCTATCTCGGCCAGTTCGGCCGCCGACAAGTGCAGCAGCCATTCATCACTGCGCGCCTCCATGTCCGGCCCAAACCAGGCCGAGGGCCCGTCGATCTGCGGCGGCAATTCATCGGGGAATGCGTATGCGAACTCATGGCGGCCCGTGCGGTGGAAGTTCCTCTATTCTGGGCCACCCCCACGAAAGAGCAGCCATGGACACCCGCATCCCCGGACGACGCTTTCTGCACTCCCCCGGCCCCACCCATGTGCCCGAAGAGGTGCTGGACGCAATGCGCCGCCAGCCTATGGACATGGCCGATCCGCGGCTGACCCGCTGCATCGCCGCCTGCGAGGCCGGCCTGCAGCGGCTGCTGGGCACCACCGGCGCCAAGCCCTTCATCTACGCCGGTAACGGCCACGGCGCCTGGGAGGTGCTGGTCGAGAACCTGATCGCGCCGGGCGAGCGGGTGCTGATCGCCGGCACCGGGCATTTCTCCGACTCCTGGGCGCTGCAGACCGAGGCGCTGGGCCGGTCCGTGCAGTGCACCCCCTGGGTCGAGGGCCGGGCCATCGACGCGGCCGCCGTCGAACGGGCCTTGCGTGATGACCCCGAGCACCAGATCAAGGCACTGTTCGTCGTCCACACCGACACCGCCAGCGGCATCACCAGCGAGCTTGCACCGCTGCGTGCAGCATTGGATGCAGCCGGCCACCCTGCCCTGCTGGTGGCCGACGTGGTCGCCTCGCTGGGCGCAGCGCCGTTCGAGATGGACGCGCTGGGCGTCAATGTGGCGGTCGGTGCCTCGCAAAAAGGGTTGATGCTGCCGCCGGGCCTGGGCTTTGTGGCCGTGGATCAAGCGGCCATGGCGATCGCAGCGCGCAACCCGGCACCGCGCTACTACTGGGACTGGCGATTGCGCGATAGCGAGCTGTCCTACCGCAAGTTCTGCGGCACGCCGCCGCAGAACCTGCTGATGGGACTGGAGGCGGCGCTCGCGCTGATCTTCCAGGAGGGGCTGGACCAGGTCCATGCGCGCCACGCGTTGCTGGCCCGCGCCGTCCATGCCGCCGTCGAGGGTTGGGCCACGGCCGGCGCCCTGAGCTTCTTTGCGCACGTGGCCGAGCAACGTTCGGCCTCGGTCACCGCCGTGCAGGTGGCGCCGGGCATCGATGTGGACGCCCTGCGTGCGCTGGCCCGCGAACGATTCCAGGTGTCGATAGCCGGGGGGCTTGGGCCGCTGACGGGCCGGGTATTCCGTATCGGCCATCTGGGCGATTTGAATGCGGCCATGGTGCTCGGCTGTCTGGCCGGAGTCGAAGCGGCAATGACGGTGCAGGGCATTCCTTTCGGCCGCGACGGCGTGGCCCGCGCGGTGGCCTGCCTGGCCAAGGGCTAAGCCCGCAGACCTCGGCCCATAGCCCATTGCGGCGCGGGCCATGGCCCCGTCCGGGCGATGCCGGGCGGGGGCCGGATCAGCACACTTCAGGCTTGAGCGCTGCCTGATGGCTGGGTGTCGCTCTCACCGGAGCACACCATGTATCAAAACCCTGCGATAACCCCCACCCGCACCCGGCACGCCCTCTCCTACTGGGCAGTCAATGCCCTGGCGCTGCTGGCGGCGTTCTTCACGCTCGCCCTCAGCGGGTGCGCGAGCGCCATTGACCGCGCCGGACTCGACCCCAAGGACCCGCAGTTGGCCGACAAGCTGGTCGAGCGCTATCGCCTCTATGACGGCCAATAACCCACTACCTCACCAGAAAGCCCCCATGAATCACCGCCTTCCAACCCTGGCCGCAGCCCTGGCCGCCACCTGCATCACCTGCGCCCCGGCCCATGCCGGAACCTATCTGTTCAGCCAGGGCGGCTATGCCGGCGGCGCCACCCTCAGCGGCAGCTTTGCCGGCGAGGATCTGGACGCCGATGGTTGGCTCTACGGCTACGAGATCACCGCCTTTTCGCTGCGCTTTTCCGGCAACTTCGCCGTGCCGGCCTTCAGCCACAGCCTGTCCGACCTGAACGGGCTGGAATACCGCATCGGTGCCAGCCAGATCGGCGGCCTGGAGCCCGGCGGCATGGCCAGCAACTTCGGTGGTTTCGTCGGCACATTGCTGCCGCCCGGCAAGAACGCGAACAGCCTGCTGGGCTACCAGTTCACCAGCTTTCAGTGGCCCAGCTATTCGATCGCCGGTGAGGTGGCCGACATTGATCTGGGCATCAGCTCGCGCACCAGCGAGCTGATCGCCGTCACCGCAGTGCCCGAGCCCGGCAGCCAGGCCTTGCTGCTGGCCGGCCTGGCCGGCATTGGCGGTTTGGTGCGCCGGCGGATGCGGGCTGACAGGCCCTAGACTGGGGCTTTCAACCCTGCCGGAGACCCACCGTGCCCTCTGCCCCGCTCGCGCTGATCGTTGACAGCCAATTCACCAGCCCCTATGCAATGTCGGCCTTCGTCGCGCTGCAGGAAAAGGGCCTGGCCTTCGAGCTGCAGACCGTCAATCTGGAGGCCGGCCAGCAGCACAGCCCAGCCTTCCGCCAGCAATCGCGCACCAGCCGGGTGCCGACGTTGTTGCAGGGCGAGTTCAGCTTGTCGGAGTCCAGCGCCATCACCGAGTATCTGGAGGATCTGTATCCGGCACCTGGCCACATCCGCCTCTACCCGGCCGATCTGCAACAGCGCGCCCGGGCCCGTCAGGTGCAGGCCTGGCTGCGCAGCGATCTAATGGCCCTGCGCAGCGAGCGCACCACCGAGGTGATCTTCTTCAGGCCCAACCCGGTACCGCTGAGCGCCGAGGGCCAGGCCGCCGCCGACAAGCTGATTCAGGTTGCCGAGGGCCTGCTGCCGCAAGGCGCCGAGCACCTGTTCGGTGCCTGGTGCCTGGCCGACACCGATCTGGCCCTGATGCTGAACCGACTGGCGCTCAATGGCGACGCCCTGCCCGAGCGGCTCAAGCACTATGCGCAGCGGCAATGGCAGCGGCCTACGGTGCAGCAGTGGGTTCAGCAAACCCGGGCCTAGGGAAAACTAGCACCCGCGGATGCGGGGCAGGCACGCAAAAATGCTGCTTCTCCCCCCGTTCTGGCGGCCCAGTCGCGCTACAGTTTCGCATCGCCACCAGATGCATTCACCCGGGCTCGCTGCGCTGCACATGCTGAACACCACCAAGTCTCTGCCGCCGGCCATGGAGCTGGGCCGCCGCCAGGGCGCGATGGCCGCCCTGCAGCTGCAATTGCAGGGCCTGGAGGCCGAGTTGACCGTGCTGCTGAAGGGCCTGAAGCGCTTCATCGTGCGCTATGCGCAAGAACTGACCCCGCTGTACACCGAGCTGGACGCGCTGGAGTTGCAGCTCAGCGAAGCACTGCAGCGCCTGCTGCAGGCCGAAGGCGATGAAGGCTTCGGCCCGACGCCCGAGACCGGCTTCGGCCTGCCCGACTTCGGCAATCTGCCGCCGCCCGAGCCCGAACCCAAGCCCCCGGTGGCACTGGCCGGCCCACAAGACTTCAAGCTGCTGTACCGCCGCGCGGCGATGCGCCTGCACCCCGACCGGGCACGCAGCGAGGTCGAGCGCAATATCCTGAACCATGCGATGAGCCAGGTGAATCTGGCCTATGCCCAGGGTGACCGCTACACGATAGAGCGGCTGCTGGTGCAATCGGGCGAAGACCCGCAGCAGGTCAGCAGCGACCCGCTCTCTGCACGCCTGCTGTGGGTGCAGCAGCGCGAGCTGCAGCTGCAGCAGCGCGAGCGCTATGTGCAGTCGCGCCTGAACGAGCTGCGCGCCAACCCGATGCACAAGCTGTGGCGGGTGGTCAGTGATGCCGAGGCCCTGGGCCTGGACCCGCTGGGCGTGATGGCCGAGCGCTTGCGCGGCCAGATTGCCGAGCGGCGGCGGGAGTTGCAGGCGGTGACCCAGCGCTGAGGCTTCAGGCGAATCTGCCCTGCAGAAACCAACCCGAATGCTTGCCGGCCACGGGCAGCGCCAGCCGGCCACGGAACACCCAGACCAGGGCGCCGCTGGGGCGCATCGCGATGTAATAGTCACGGGCCACGCCGGCGCCGTCCCACCAGCCGGACTCGATGCGCTCGGGCCCGCTCAGCAACTGCAGCATCTGGCCCTCCAGCACCGGGCAGGCATCGCGTTCGGTCAGCGGCTGCGGCTCGGGCAGCAGCCAGGCCGGCTGGGCCAGGCCGACCGGCGCCGCGACCTCCTCGATCCTGCGTTGTGATGTGGGCGGCTCCCAGGGCCTCAGCCGCGAGGCGCACTCGGGCCGGTGATCGGCCTGCGGGCGCAGTTGCAAGACCCGTTCGCGGCCCAGCCTGGCCTGCAGGCGCTCGATCAGGCGCAACATGCCCTCCTGCTGGCTCTGCCGAGTGGGAAAAAGCTCCTCGTTCGGTGGCGTGCCGAGCACCAGATCGCTGCAGCGCAGGCGCAGTTCCAGGGTCGGCGCGGCCAGAGTGGCCCGGCCCAGACGCTCTCGCAGCAAGAGTTGCAGATGGGCCGCGTCGGCCGAGGCCTGGGCCAGTGCCACCTCGACGACGGTATGGCTGACGCCGTCCGAGCGGTGGCGCGGCTCGTGCAGCATCTGCAGCTCGAAGCGCTGCACCCGGCCATGGCCGG
>Ga0187845_1000109_pt1 | contig 44436 bp, 41 predicted proteins | sample SpaLakP09_SKY_68_FD_134515 | JGI IMG/M metagenome (GOLD analysis project Ga0187845, IMG submission 134515) | Oligotrophic lake water microbial communities from Sparkling Lake, Wisconsin, USA - SP09_SKY_68 | ecosystem: Environmental > Aquatic > Freshwater > Lake | place: USA: Sparkling Lake... | reverse complement strand
CCTTCGGCATGGGCGTCGATCGCCTGGCGATGCTGAAATACGGCATCCCGGACCTGCGCCCCATGTTTGACGCCGACACCCGGTGGCTGGCCCACTACGGTTTCTCGGCCTTCGCCGCCCCCAACCCCGCCAGCGGACTGTCCTGATGACCGACCAGCCCATGTCTCCGGACGTCGCTTCCCGCCCCATGGATCCTCGCGCCACCGAGCTGCGCGGGGGACGCTTCGGCCTTGTCGACCTCTACCGCGCCAGCATGCAGGCCGGTGGCGGAGCGGTGATCGAGGGACGCACCTTTGTTGACTGCACCATCGAGGGTCCGGCCCTGATGCTGGTGCTCGAGAATGTCAGTTTCGACCGCACCAATTTCGGCCCGACGGGCGGAAACATGCGCAACATGCTGTTCCGCCCGATGGGCGACATGGGCATCGGTGCCATTCCGGTGCGCAACTGCACCTTCACCAACTGCCGGTTCCTCACGCTCGGGATCACGGGGAACGACGAGCTGCTCAACATGCTGATCGAGCAGGTCACGACCGTCGACGACAGCCAGAACTGAACCTTGAAAGACTTGCGAGCATGACCGACGAAACCGCAAAAATGTCCCCCGCCGAGGCCGCCGGCCGCGCCATGGTCGCGCGCACGAGCTTCGAGAAGGAGGCCGTCTGGCTTCCCGTCCTGGCGGTGAACCACTGGAACGCCGGCGAGATGGCGATCACCGGCAAGACCTTCACCGACTGCGTCATCGAGGGCCCGGCCGTGATGGCGGTGATGAACGGCACGACGTTCGACGGCTGCAACATGGGCGCGGCGGCCAATCCGCGGAACCTGCTGCTCAAGCCGCTGGGCGACAAGATCGTCGGCGCCATCGGCATGGCTGACTGCCGCTTCGTGCGTTGCCGCTTCGCCCAGGTGGCCTTCACCGGCAGTGACGATCTGCTGGCCGAGCTGGAGTCGGGCATCACCGCCGGCAACAGCGCCATGGAGAAGGCCGGGGGCGGCGCGGCGTGAAATTCACTCTCTCCTGGCTGAAGGAGCATCTCGACACGGCCGCCGACGTCGCGGCCGTGGCCGACGCCATGACCATGGCCGGTCTGGAGGTCGAGGACGTCCATGACCCGATCGCGGCGCTCGCGCCCTTCACCGTGGCGCGTATCGTCTCGGCCGAACAGCATCCCAACGCCGACCGGCTGAGGGTCTGTCAGGTCGACACCGTCGACGGCATGAAAGAGATCGTCTGCGGCGCGCCCAATGCGCGCGCGGGCCTGACCACCATCTATGCGCCGATCGGCGCCTATGTGCCCGGCCTCGGCGTGACCCTGGTCGAGAAGCCGGTCCGGGGCGTCGTCTCCAACGGCATGCTTTGCTCCGGCTCGGAGCTGGAGCTGGCAGGCGACAGCGACGGCATCCTCGAACTGGCCGACGACCTCGCCGTCGGGACTCCGGCCGCAGGTGTCTTCGGTGCCGAGCCGGTCATCGATTTCGAAGTCACCCCGAACCGGCCCGATTGGCTCGGCGTCGCAGGCATTGCGCGCGATCTGGCGGCGGCGGGCCTCGGTCCGCTGAAGACGCCGACGATCCTGCCGGTCCCGGGGACCTTCCCCTCGCCGATCTCGGTGCGGATCGATGCGCCGGAGATGTGTCCGGTGTTCGCCGGGCGTCTGATCCGGGGCGTTAAGAACGGCCCCTCGCCCGAGTGGCTGCAGCGGCGGCTCACGGCCATCGGCCTGCGCTCGATCAGCCGGCTGGTCGATGTCACCAACCTCATCGCCTACGACCGCTGCCGACCCGCGCACGTCTATGACGCCACCAAGCTGGTGGGCGATGAGATCGTGGTGCGCGGCGGCCAGGTCGCCGGGGATACGGGCGAGCACGAACATCTGATCGCGCTCGACGGCAAGACCTACACCGCCGATCCGACCATGTGCATGATCGCCGACGCGGGCGGCGAGCGCCCCATCGGCCTCGGCGGCGTCATGGGCGGCGAGTCCACCGGCTGTTCGGACGAGACCACCGATGTCTTCGTCGAGTGCGCCTGGTTCGATCCCCTGGTCACGGCCCAGACTGGCCGGACCCTGTCGCTGAACTCCGACGCCAGTACCGGTTCGCGCGGGGCGTCGATCCGGCGTCCGTCGTGCCGGGCCTCGAGCTGGCCACCCGGATGATTCTCGACCTGTGCGGCGGCGAGCCGTCGGAGATCGTGGTGACGGGCCAGGCGCCGGCCGACCCGGCCGCCTTCGCCTTTGACCCGGCCCGTGTGGCCTCCCTGACCGGCCTATCGCTCGACGACGACCGCATCGCCGAAATCCTGACCCGTCTCGGGTTCGAAGTCGCGCGGGGTGCCCCCTGGACCGTGACGCCGCCGTCCTGGCGTCGCGACGTCGAGGGCCCGGCCGACCTGGTCGAGGAAGTCGCGCGGATCGAGGGCTACGGCGCCCTGCCGTCCACGCCCCTGCCCGACCTCGGCGCGCCGTCGAAGGGTGTGCTCAATCCGCGTCAGGCGCGGGTCCGGCTGGCCCGACGCGCGCTGGCGGCCATGGGCTATGCCGAGGCGGTCACCTGGTCCTTCACCAAACAGTCGACGGCCGCCCTGTTCGGCGGCGGCGACGACGCCCTGCGGGTCGAGAACCCGATCGCGGCCGATCTGGACTGCATGCGGCCCTCGGCCCTGCCCAACCTGATCCAGGCGGCAGCGCGCAACGCGGCGCGCGGCCATGCCGACGCCGCCCTGTTCGAGATCGGCCCCATCTATCTGGATGACAGCCCGACCGGCCAGCGCACGGTCGTCGCCGGACTGATCGCCCCGCGCGCCGCCCGCCACTGGGGCACAGCGCCAGAAGACACCCTGTTCGGCCTGAAGGGCGACCTGATGGCCCTGCTTGAGGCTCTGGGCGCGCCCGTGGCCTCGCTGCAGCTGGCCCAGGGCCAGAACCGCGACTGGTGGCACCCGGGCCGCTCCGCCCGCCTGCAACTCGGTCCCAAGAACGTCATGGTCGAGTTCGGTGCCTTGCATCCGCGCGTGCTCAAGGCGCTGGACGCCGATGCGCCGATGCTGGCGTTCGAGATCGTGCTGGATGCCGTGCCCGAGCCGCGCGGCGCGAAGTCCAAGGCGCGGGGGGCCGCCAATCTGGCCAACCTCATGCCCCTGACCCGCGACTTCGCCTTCGTGGTCGAGGATGCCAAGGCCGTGGGCGACCTCGTTCGCGCCGTTGCCGGGGCCGACAAGGCGCTGATCGCCGGGGTGTCGGTGTTCGCCGTCTACCGCGGCGCGGGTGTACCCGAGGGCATGAAGTCCGTGGCGCTGGAAGTGTCGATCCAGCCCGTCGAGGCGACCCTGACCGAGGCCGAGATCGAGGCGCTGTCGGCGAAGGTGGTGGCGGCGGCGCAGAAGCTGGGCGCGACGCTCAGGGGCTGAGTGGCAACCTCCCGTTAACCTTGCCGCCGCAAGGCTGACTCAAAGAGCGGTGACGGTATGGACAGCGCCCGCGCGAGTCGGGCGAGCCGTCCCCCGCCTATCGGAGCCAACTCATGCATCGCCGCCAACTGATCCTGTCGGGCCTCGCCGCCACCGCCGGCGCAGCGGGCCTGTCCGCCTGCGCCACCACCGGCCAGCAGCAGACCGATCCCGCCTATCCGATCGCATCGGACGGCCAGGCGCCCGCCTATACCGCCGATGAACTGGTCGCCGCCGGTTCGCGCGAACTGGGCATTGCCGCCGAGGCCATCGGTGCCGCCATCGAACGCATCTTCGCCGAACAGGGCGACCGCCCGACCGCCTATATCGCCGGGGAAGAGGCTTCCGGCGCCATGGCCGTCGGCGCCCGCTACGGCCGCGGCGCCCTGCACATGAAGGATCTGTCGGCCTCGCAGGAAGTGTTCTGGCAGGGCATTTCGATCGGCTGGGATGTCGGCGGCAACGCCAGCCGGGTCTTCACCCTGGTCTACGGCCTCTACCACCCCGACATGATCTATCGCCGCTACCCCGGCGTCGAAGGCACGGCCTATCTGGTCGGCGGCCTCGGCGTGAACTACCAGCGCGCCGACGGCATCATCCTGGCCCCGATCCGCACCGGCGTCGGCCTGCGACTGGGCGCGAACGTCGGGACCATGGCCTACAGCCGTCAGCGGAACCTGCTGCCCTTCTAGAAGGGGCGCTAACGCTCGCGACGCGGTCGCTCGCTGCTTGAGCGCGGACGGTGAGGAAGACTATGCCGCGGCGTCGCGGATCATGGCTTCCAGCCCGTCCCGCCAGCTCGGATATTTCGGCCGCCAGCCGAGCTCGGCCTTGGCGCGGGCGTTCGAGAGGCGTTTGGAGTCCAGATAGAAGCGCCGCATGGCGTCGGACACCGAGGGGTCGTCGAGGTCGATCTCGGGCGGCAGGGGCAGGCCGAGGCGGCGCGCGGCCCCTTCCATGACCACAGCGGCCGGGGCGGGCTCATCGTCGCACAGAATGTAGGCCGCGCCGGGCCGGGGGCTGGCCATGGAGGCGAACAGGCCCGAGACGACGTCGTCGACATGGACCCGGTTGAAGACCTGACCGGGCTTGCGCACGATCCGCGCCGTGCCGTCGCGCAACCGGTCCAGGGGCGAGCGTCCCGGGCCGTAGAGGGCCGGCAGGCGAAACAGCTGCACCGTCAGCCCCATCCCCTGGCCGGCGTCCAGCCAGTCGCGCTCGGCCCGAACACGGCGCGCGCCCTCGAGCGAGGCGGCGTTGAGTTCGCTGTCCTCCAGCGCCCAGCCGCCGGCGCGGTCGCCATAGACAGCGGTCGAGGAAACATAGCCGATCCAGTCCGGCCAGACGTCCGCCGCCGCCAGAGCCGGGGACAGGGCCTTCAGCCCCGGGCAGCCGTCCGCCATGGGCGGGGCGCTGACCAGGATGGCTGAGGCGGAGGCGACGGCGTCTGCGAGAGCCCCGGCGTCGGCCGGGTCAATCGTTTCGAGCCCTTCCGCCGACAGGGCGGCGCGCCGGGCCGGATCGCGACTGGTCAGAACGCCGCGACCGCCGCGACGCACGGCCTCGAGCCCCGCCGCGCGGCCCAGCCAGCCGCCGCCGAAGACCAGCAGCGAAGGAGGGGCTGAAGCTTCAGGCATGGATCAGGCCGTACGCGCCTGTACCGGGGCGGTGGGCGGGGCGGCGACCGTCGGCGCGGCCTTCACCGCCTCCGCCCGCTTGCCGTTCCAGGTCGAGACGCAGGGCACCTTCGACAGGTCGGCGCGGTCGGCGTAGCGGCGGGCGATTTCGGTCACGTCCTGCATCAGTCCCTCGGCGAGGGTGATCGGCTTGAGACCCAGTTCGCGGAACTGGTCGTTGGCGACGACCAGCTCGTTCTCGTCGGCCTCCTGACGCGGGTTGGGCACATTGTGCACCTCGGCCCCGGTCATGTCGGCGATCATGGCGGCGAGATCGCGGACGCGGCGGCTTTCCGTCATCTGGTTGAGGATCTTGACCCGGTCGCCGACCTTGGGCGGGTTCTTCAGGGCCAGTTCCACGCAGCGCACCGTGTCCTGGATGTGGATGAAGGCCCGGGTCTGGCCGCCGGTGCCGTGCACGGTCAGCGGATAGCCCACTGCCGCCTGCATCAGGAACCGGTTCAGCACCGTGCCGTAGTCGCCGTCGTAATCGAAGCGGTTGATCAGCCGCTCGTCCTTGCGGGTCTCCTCCGTCTGGGCCCCCCAGACGATGCCCTGGTGCAGATCGGTGATTCGCAGGCCGTCGTTCCGGGCGTAGAACTGGAACAGCAGGGCGTCCTGGGTCTTGGTCATGTGGTAGATCGAGCCGGGGTTCGGCGGGAACAGGATTTCCTGTTCGGCCGGGCCGAAGTCGGTATCGACCGTGACCTTCAGATAGCCCTCGGGGATGCGCAGTCCGGCGGTGGTGTAGCCGTAGACGCCCATGGTGCCGAGGTGGGCCAGATGGACGTCGCGGCCGCTCTCGACGATGGCGGCCAGCAGGTGGTTGGTGGCGTTGATGTTGTTGTCGACGGTGTAGAGCTTGTGCCGCGCCGACTTCATCGAATAGGGCGCGGCCCGCTGTTCGGCGAAATGGACGACGCTGTCGGGCTTCCAGTCGTTGATCAGGGCGACCAGCCGGTCGAACTCCTTGCCGACGGTCATGTTGACGAATTCGATGGTCTTGCCGCTGACGTCCTTCCAGGCGGCGATCCGCTCGCCCATGGTCCGGATCGGGGTCAGGGACTGGACCTCGAGCTCATTGTCGATGTTGCGGCGACTGAGGTTGTCGATGATGCAGACATCCCAGCCCTGCGCCGACAGATGCAGCGCCGTCGGCCAGCCGCAGAAACCATCGCCGCCCAGAACCAGTACCCGCATCGCCCATCCTCGTCGTTTCCTGCGTCCTGACTAGCGGAACGCGCGGATCGGTCAAAGCGTCAGTATGTCATCGCCGGGACCGGGCCCGCCATTCTTCCCGGCTCTGGCCCCAGCGGTCGATCGGTAGTTCGTGGAACGGCGGCGGCAGACGGGTGGGGCCGAGATTGCGCGAGCCGATTCGTTCGGCCAGCCGCTGCGACGGCGTGTTGTCGGGGTCGATGCAGTGGATGACGTCGGTCCAGCCGAGCACATCGAAGGCGTAGTCGATCGTCGCCGTCGCCGCCTCGACGCCGTAGCCCTTGCCTTGGGCGTCCGGGTGCAGACCCCAGCCGACCTCGGTGCCCGGCCAGCCGTGGGGCTGCCACGGACCGATTCGGCCCAGCCAAAGGCCGGTGTCGCGTTCGACCAGCGAGAACATGGAGACGCCCGTCAGGCTCCAGGCCCCGGCCATGCTCATGAAGCCGCGCCACGCCACCGCCGCCGGCTGGGCCCCGCCGAGGAATTTCGCCGCCTCGGGGTCTCCCATCATTTCAGACCAGCGCGGGAAGTCTTCCATGGCGATGGGGCGCAGGGTCAGGCGTTCGGTCTCCAGCACGGGTCCGGTCACAGAACGTACTCGCTCTCAAGGTCATAGCGGCTGCCGCCCTCGTTGAGGACGCTGGAGTAAAGGCCGAACCGCTCGACACGGATCGGCGGCGACTGCAGCAGGTTGTGGTCCGCGATCCAGTGGCCGATGCGGGCGGGATCCGCCTGGGCGTTGAGATAGGCGAGGGTCAGGTGCGGACGATAGTCGCGGCGCTCGATGGAGATGGCGGCGCGTTCGGCGGCGCTGCGGCAGCGCCCGGCCAGGACGGACAGCCGTTCGTTCGGCGCGACGCCGGCCCAGACAGCGTGCGTACGATGGCCGTCTCCGAAGGCACCGACGCCGGACAGGACGATCTCGAACGGCCCACCGGTCGCCGCACGCTCCAGTTCGACCGACAGATCGTCGGCGCGGCGCTCATCGACGCCGCCATAGAAGGCCAGGGTGATGTGGAGTTGGTCGGCGGTGCGCCAGTTCGCGCCGGGCAGGCCGGTCTGGCGGCGGGCGAGCGCCTCGGCGACGTCGTCGGGCACAGACAGGGCGGTGAACAGCCGGATCATGCGACCCTTGGTAGCGGCTGGAAACCCCCGGCCCAAGTCCGGTTTTCCTTGCGGAAGGGTCGAACCGGCCCGATATTTGCGCAAAGGCCGGGATTGACCGGCCCAATGGAGGATCGATCTCGCCATGAGCGATTTCAGAAACGGCTATACGACCGCACCCGCCACCGCCGACATGTCGGTGGATGCGGGCCTGCGCGGCTTCATGCTGGGCGTCTACAACAAGGTGGCCCTGGGCCTGCTGGTGTCGGCGGTCCTGGCCTATGTCACCGGCTCGGTGCCCGCCGTCCGCGACCTGTTGTTCTCGACCGCCGTGTTCCCGGACGGCGTGACCCGTCTGACTGGCTACACCCTGCTCGGTATGATCGTGGCCTTCTCGCCGCTGGTCATCCTGCTGGGTTCGAACTTCGTCATGAAGAACCCGACCTCGGGCGGTGCCAGTGCGCTCTACTGGCTGATCGTGGCCCTGATCGGCGCCTCGATGGGCACGGTCGTGCTGCTCTATACCGGCACCTCGGTCGTCCAGACCTTCCTGATCACGGCCGCCGCCTTCGGCGCGCTGAGCCTGTTCGGCTACTCGACCAAGAAGGACCTGAGTGGCTTCGGCAGCTTCCTGATCATGGGCGTGATCGGCCTGATCATCGCCTCGGTGGTCAACATGTTCCTGCAGAGTGGCATGATGCAGTTGATCATCAGCGCCGCCGGCGTTCTGATCTTCGCCGGCCTGACCGCCTATGACACCCAGCGGCTGAAGATGACCTACTACGCCCTCGGCGGGAACCAGACCGCCATGAGCGTGGCCACCAGCTACGGCGCGCTGAGCCTGTACATCAACTTTATCAACATGTTCCAGTTCCTGCTGATGCTGTTCGGCGGACGCAGGTAGGTTGCGCTAACGGCCGGGACGCGGTCCCGGCCTGCTTGAGCGCGGGTTTCCCCGGCCTCAAGCAGCCCGAAGGGCGGTCGGCCAAACGAGATAGGGCCCGGAGCGATCCGGGCCCTTTTTCTATTCCACGATCGTGAATTTGCGGCTGTCGAAGACGCGCAGGACCTGGGCCAGTTCGCGGCCGCGGCGCAGCACCACGCCGCCCTCGCCGATGACCGCCCATTGCCCCTGTTTGAGGCGGAGGGCCGGGCGCTTCTCGATGCGATAAAGCGGGGCGTCACCCGAGCGGCGGAAGACGGCGAACTCGGCAGCGTCCTTGTGGCCGACCATGGCGTAGTCGCGCCACTCGGCCGCCGCGACCATCCGGCCATAGACCCGCAGGATCAGGTCGAGTTCCCGCCGGTCGAAGAAGACCGGACCGGGCGCGGACTGCAGGTCAGCGGCGTCGCTCATCCCCGGAAGGTTACGCCGCCATCCTGAAAACGCCAGTGGCTCTGCGTCCGTTCAAGGCCTTCGTGTCGCCGAACACTGTGTCCGGAACATCGCGCGGCGAACAAATCGCCACGAACATGAAATCGCCTCGCTTCCGCCCATCGCCCGCCGCCTTGGAGGGCGACACCGGATGCATCGGCCCGTTGGAGTTCGGAGCGTTTCCGGATCCTGAACAGCCCCCCCAGCCCCTCCTGGATCACTCCACAAAGGGCTCCGGCGGGTCGATGCTTCCTCCAAAGCAGAGACGCCCGCTCAGCCACCCTCCCCCCTCCGGCAGAGCGGGCGTTTTGCTGTCCGGGACAGGGCGCGCGAGACGCCTCGCGGATCAGGGCAGGGTGATCTCGAGCGGCTCGCCGCCCCGCACGACCGACAGAACCCGGGCGCTATCAGCGGCCATGGCCGCGGCCAGGCTCTCAAGACCGGACACCGGAGCACCGTCGACCTGGGCGATCAGGTCGCCGGCCTGCAAACCGGCGGCGGCCGCGGCGGATCCGCCCTCGACCGCAAACACCTGCAGGCCATCCGATGCGACCCGCACCGAAGCGCCGCGCCCCATGACGACGTCTGCGCCGGTGATGGCCGTGCTCTCCGAGGGAGTCTCGACCGTCAGGGTGGTGCGCCCTTCACGGCCTTCCCGCAGATAGACGACCTCAAGCCGGGTCCCGCGTGCGGCGATGCCGATGGTGGCCGCGACGGTGCCGGCATTGGAGACAGGCCGGTTCTGGATTCGGGTGATGACGTCGCCGCGCTTCAGACCCGCGGCCTCGGCCGAGGAGCCGGGTGCCACATCTTCAATCACAGCGCCGCGCACGATGCCGAGGCCGAGATCGCGCGACCGCTGGGCGTTCAGGGAGCCGAAGATGGCGCCGGTAGTCCCGCGCTTGACCTCCCCGCTCTCGCGCAGCTGGGCGACGACATACATCAGGATGCGGCTGGGCACGGCGAAGGCGATACCGTCATTGCCGCCACCGCCGCCCGAGAGGATGGAGGTGTTGATGCCGATCAGGCGGCCGCGGCTGTCCAGCAGCGGGCCGCCGGAGTTGCCCGAGTTCACCGCCGCGTCGGTCTGGATATAGTCCTCGATCCGGTCGCCCATGCCCGAGCGGCCCATGCCCGAGATCACGCCCATGGTCAGGGTCTGGTCGAGGCCCAGCGGATAGCCGACCGCAAAGGCGAGATCGCCCGTGCGCAGGGCGTCGGAATTGACCACCTCGATCTGGGACAGGCCGGTCGCCTCGATCTTCAGCACGGCCAGGTCGGTCGCCTTGTCGGTGCCGATCAGGACGGCGTCGAAGATGCGGCCGTCGGTCATGTCGACGGTGAATTTCCGCCCGCCCTCGACGACGTGATTGTTGGTGACGATGATGCCTTCGCGGGCGTCGATGATGGCCCCCGAGCCGCTGGAGATCGGTCGCGGCTCATTCTCGCCGGAGCTGGGGCCCTCGGACTGGCCCAGGGTCGTGACCTGGACCACCGCCGGCAGGGCGCGTTCCAGACCGGTGGCGAAGGTGAAGACGCCGCGCTGGGCGTCGAACGGCACGGGCGACTGTTGCGCGGCCGCGGGTGTGGTCGCCAGCAGGGGAACCGCCGCGACAAGCGCCAGCACGGACAGACCGCCAGCACGGATGATGGAACGCATCGCCAATCCCCTGTTGTTGGACAGACCCTAGCGCGAGAAACGCGCCGTGACGACAGCCCCCGGACGGGCGTCATCAATCGTCATGGCCGCGCCGTGCCGTTTGAGGATCGCGCGCACGAAAGCCAGCCCCATGCCGTGGCTTTCCCGTCCCTCGTCGGCGGCCCGGGAGACCGCGCGGGCCGGGTCGTCGAGCAGCTCGGGGTCCAGCCCCGGCCCCTGATCGGCGACCGAAAGCGCGGGCTTGCCGTCGTCCCGCCGCACGGACAGCGTCACCACCCCGCCCTCCGGCGAGAATTTGACCGCATTGTCCACCAGATTGGTCACAGCCCGCTGCAACAGGGACCGCACCCCGAGCACGGAGACGGGCGAGGCCTCGACCCGGATTACCACCCCACGCTCCTCGGCCAGCGGCTGGTAGAGCTCCGCCGCCGAGGCTGCCAACCGGTCCAGCCGGACGGTCTCGAACACCCAGGCCTCGCCGTCACGCAGGGTCATGGCCTCGTTCATCGCCCGGGTCAGCCGGGTCAGGTCGGCCCGGGCCTCTTCCGCCAGGGCGCGGGCCTCGGGCGTGGTCGAGGCCTCCTTCAACCGGTCCAGCCGGGCCGAGGCGCGGGCCAGGGGCGTGCGGAAGTCATGGGCCAGCTGGTCGGCCGAATCCCGCAGCCAGCTCAGCAGCTCCTCCAGACGGTCGAGGGTCAGGTTCACCTGGCCGGTCAGTTCGGTCAGTTCGGGTGCCACCGCGGTCTCGGGTGCCCGGACCGAGAAATCTCCGACGGAGGCGAGGTCCAGCGCCCGGCTGACATCGGCCACGGCGCTGGTCAGACGGCGGCGGGCGAAGGTCGCGGCCGTCAGGCCAAACGCCAGCAGCAGCACGCCCGCGGCCGCTACGGCGGCGACGGCCCAGCCCCAGGCCTGGCCGGACCGGTCGACCACGCGCCCGACCGCAATATCGAGCGCGCCCACCGACTGGCGGACCACAACCACCTCTACCGCCCGGGACGGGCACAGCATGCCCCGCTCAAGCTGTACGACATAGACCCCGTCCCCCAGCCGCGGCACGCGCTCGCCCCGGACGGTTTCCAGCGCGGCGAGGCCCGCGGGCTTTCCCACGGGCGCGCGGATGAACCGGACGCCGGCCCCGCCCTGACCGGTGCGGCAGGTTTCCGCCAGACTGCCGGCTTCGCGCGTCGGTCCGGCCTGGCAGGCGCTCAGCCAGCCGGAGAGATAGGCGGCGTCCGCCTCGGTGATGCTGGCGGCGGTGAGGCTGGATTCCCCCCCCAGCTTGCTGGCCATGGAACTATAGTCGTTCAGCGCAGCGAGGGCCGCCTTCTCGCGCTGGTCCATCCGCACGGCCGTGCTGGTAGCCATCAGGCTGCCGGTCAGGGCGACGGCGGCCATGACGGCAATACCGGCCGCCAGCTGGGTCGAGGTCCGCCGTCCCAGCCAGGCGCGAAGGCGAAGAAAGCGGAGGTTCACGGCCGCGTCAGCCGGTCCAGACGGACAGGTCGCGGAAGATCAGGCTCTGGCTGCGGGCCGAAACGATCAGGGGGTGGAGGTCATCGCCCAGCTCGGACGCCTGTTCCTTGAGCCGGCGGCGCAGGGCGCTGATCCGGGCGTCGATGATGTTGACGAAATTGTCCGGCAGGAAACGCCATTCGACCCAGCACCGGTCCCACAGCATGGTCTTGGTCACCGGCTGGCCGCGGGCGGTCATCAGTTCACAGACGATCGCGAACTCCAGCGGGGACAGGTCGATCAGGCGCGAGGCACCGGCGGCATCGAATTTCAGGGTTCGCGCGCCGAAGGACAGCCGGAACGGCCCATTGACCAGGTCGCCACTGACCGGGGCCGCGCGACGGGCGGCGCGGCGCAGCTGGGCGGCGATGCGCGCCAGCAGTTCCTCGTCGCCGACCGGCTTGGACAGATAGTCGTCCGCACCGCCCAGCAGCCCCTCGACCTTCTGCCGTTCGCCGCCGAGCGCGGTCAGCATCAGGGCCGGAGCGTCGGCGCAGGGGCCGCCGCCCACGCGCACCCGCTTCAGCGTCTCCAGCCCGTCGAGCCCGGCCGTCAGGCGGTCGAGAATGAGGACGTCAAAGGGGGCGGTGGCGGCAGCGATGGCGGCCTCGCCGCTCTCGACCCGCTCCACGGCCTCGAAACCGGCGCGCAGCAGACGTTCGGCGACATGTTCTGACAGGGCCGGGTCGTCTTCCAGCAGCAGGGCACGGCGGCCGGCGAAGACTTCGCGCAGCTGGGCGAACGGATCGTCGCCGTCGATGCCTGCCGCTTCCCCGTCCATGGAGCCACTCCCGCCTTCACCGACGATACGGCGTTGAAGCGGAATGACAATGCTCAACGGACCGCGTTCCGGCAGGTTACGGCCTGCGCCCTCATGCGCGGGATGACGGTTCCTGACGCCATGAGGTGGGCGCATTGCAGTCGCCCGATGCATCCGGATGGGCCTCCCGCGCGTACCTTGAGGCCAAGGAGCCTCAATGACCCTCAAATCCCTGCTTCCCGCCGGCCTTCTGGCCGTTTGCGGCCTCTCCGCCTGTCAGACCGCGCCGACCGCGAACAGCGGATTCCTGTCCACCTACGATCGGCTTGAGGCCCAGGAAGGAACCGTGCGCGCCTCGATCCGGCAGCACCGGGACGAGACGCGGGCCTCCGGCATCGAGCAGGTCTGGCTGGAGCCGGCGGTCCTGATCGGTCCGGTCGGCGAGAGCCTCACCGAGGAGGATCGCGCCATGGTGCTGCGCGAGGTCGACCGGCAGGTTTGCTATGAGATCAGCGAGCGGTTCACCCTCGCCGCCTCCCCCGACGGTGCCTCGCGCGTGCGAACCGCCGTGGTGCGGATCGACCCGACGGGACCCGAAGGGTCGGCCGTCGCGGCCGTGGCCAACGCCTTCATCCCCGGCCCGGGCACGGTCCGGGTGCCCGGGACGACCGGGGGGCTGGCGGCCGAGGCGGAACTGCTGGACGCGCGGGGCGGCCAGGCCGCCGCCCTTGCCTGGGCCCGCAACGCCAATGTGCTCGGGACCGATTCGCCGTCGCTCTCGCGGGTCGGCGATGCGCTTCAGATGGCCGAGCCCTTCGCCGACGCCTTGGGCGACGCCTTTGCGCCCGCGGACCGACCGGTCCGGGCGATCGCAGACCCGGACCCCTGCGGCCGCTTCGGGCCGCGGAACCAGCCGGGCGGCTTCCTGACGCGGCTGGTCACCGGCCTCTATGTGCCCGAGGTCAATACCGGGACGCGTGTAGATGCGCCGGCGGAAGCGCCCCGCCCCTAGAAGGCGCTCTGCCCCGTGATGGCGCGGCCCAGGATCAGGGCGTGGACATCGTGGGCACCCTCGTAGGTGTTGACCGTCTCGAGGTTCATGGCGTGGCGCATCACATGCATCTCGCCGGTGATGCCGGCGCCGCCGTGCATGTCGCGGGCGACGCGGGCGATATCCAGCGCCTTGCCGCAGTTGTTGCGCTTCATCATCGAGATGGCCTCGGGGACCCAGGCCCCCTGGTCGAGCAGCCGGCCGAGCGCCAGGGCACCCTCGAAGCCGAGGAAGATCTCGGTCTGCATGTCGGCCAGCTTCTTCTGCACCAGCTGGCGCGAGGACAGGGGGCGGCCGAACAGCATCCGCTCGCCGACATAGTCGCGGGTCAGGTGGAAACAGGCCTCGGCCGCGCCCATGGCACCCCAGGCGATGCCGTAGCGGGCCTTGTTCAGGCAGGAGAAGGGCCCGCGCAGGCCCTTCACGCCGGGCAGCAGGTTCTCTTCGGGCACGAAGACGTCGTTCAGCCCGATGTCGCCGGTGATCGAGGCCCGCAGGGAAAGCTTGTCGCCGATCTTGTCGGTGGTGAAGCCGTCCATGCCGCGCTCGACGATGAAGCCGCGGATGACGTCATCCAGCTTGGCCCAGACCACGGCGAGGTCGCTGATCGGCGAGTTGGTGATCCAGTATTTGGCACCGTTGAGTTTGTAGCCGCCGTCCACGGCGACCGCCTTGGTCTTCATCGAGGCCGGGTCGGAGCCGCCGTCGGCCTCGGTCAGGCCGAAGCAGCCGACCAGTTCGCCGGCCGCCATGCGGGGCAGGAAGCGCATCTTCTGCTCTTCCGAGCCGAAGGCGTAGATCGGGTACATGGCCAGGGACGACTGGACCGACATGGCCGAGCGATAGCCACTGTCGACCGCCTCGATCTCGCGCGCGATCAGTCCGTAGGCGACGTGGCTGACCGAGGAGCCGCCGTACTGTTCCGGCAGCATGGCGCCGAGGAAGCCCATCTCGCCGAGCTCGGTCATGATGGCGCGGTCGAAGGTCTCGTCGCGGAAGGCCTCGACCACCCGGGGCAGAAGCTTCTCGCGGGCATAGGAGCGCGCCGCGTCCTGGATCATCCGCTCGTCGTCGGTCAGCCGGCCCGACAGGTCCAGCGGATCGTCCCAGCGGAAGGACTTTTGCGAAGCGGAGGCGCCGTCGGCCATGGGTCGTCTTTCGTGAGCGTGGCGGAGGCGCGCGGTTTAGGCCAAAATGCTCCGGTCGGGTAGTGGGACGGCCCGACGCAGTTCAGGATGGCGTCATGAGCCGCACCTTCCATCGCCTCTTCGTTCAACACCCGCGCGAGGTCGAAGAGAGCTATTTCGAACATATGGCCGCCTCGTCGCGGTTCGGATTCCGCCTGCTGAAACTGGCCAGCTGCGCCTTCATGCATGCCCTGATCCCCGGCGTGCACAAGGCGACGGTGTCGAAGGCCGTGTGCTGCATGGCCGAGGAGATGGACGGCCGGGCCCGCGAGGCGCGGGAGTGCCGGATGCGGGATGCGGGCGTCTGGGATCCGGGTCTTTGAGCACAATGGGCGGTCCGCTCGCGGGCGTTCGCGTCCTCGACCTCAGCCGTGTCCTCGCCGGGCCGTGGGCGACGCAGATGCTGGCCGATCTCGGCGCCGAGGTGATCAAGATCGAGCGGCCCGGCGTGGGCGACGACACCCGCGCCTGGGGCCCGCCGTTCACGACGAAGGCTGACGGTTCGAAAGGCGACGCGGCCTATTTCCTGTGCGCCAACCGGGGCAAAAAGTCGGTTGAACTGGACCTGGCGACGCCCGCCGGGGCGGAGATCGTCCGGGAACTGAGCAAGACCTGCGATGTGGTGGTCGAGAATTTCAAGACCGGCGGGCTGAAGAAATACGGCCTCGACCACGCCGCGCTGTCGGCGATCAATCCGAAGCTGGTCTATTGCTCCATCACGGGCTTCGGCCAGGACGGGCCCGACGCCCACCGCGCCGGCTATGACTATATGATCCAGGCCATGGGCGGGCTGATGTCGATCACCGGCCAACCCGACGGCGCCGCCGGGGCGGAGCCGATGAAGGTGGGCGTGGCGGTGGTCGACCTGTTCACCGGCCTGTACGCCTCCAACGCCATCATGGCCGCGCTGCTGCACGCGCGAGCGACGGGTCAGGGCCAGCACATCGACATCGCCCTGTTCGACGTCCAGGCGGCCATGCTGGCCAACCAGGCGACCAACTGGTTCGTTTCGGGCAAGGCCCCGACGCGGATGGGCAACGCGCACCCGAACCTCGCGCCCTATCAGCCTTTTCCGTGCACGGACGGCATGGTGGTCATCGCGGTCGGCAACGACGGCCAGTTCCGGGCGCTGTGCGGAGCTCTCGGTGCCTCCGGGATGGGGGCGGACCCGCGCTTCCTGACCAATGCCCTGCGCATCGAGCATCGCGCGGCGATGACCGCGGAACTGTCGGCCCTGACGGCCGGATTGACCATGCACGGACTGATGGCGGCGCTGGAGGCGGCGGGCGTGCCCTGCGGTCCGGTCAATACGATCGATCAGGTCTTCGACGAGCCCCAGGCCAGGCATCGCGGGCTGGAGGTGACCCAGGCGCGCGCCGACCTGTCGGGGCCGGTGCGGACCGTAGCCTCGCCGATCCGGATGTCGGTGACGCCGGTCGCCTACGACCGGGCACCGCCCGCCCTGGGTGCGGACACCGATGAGGTGCTGGGCGGCCTGCGGCCCTAGCCGCCCAAGGCCGTGACGATGCAGCCGGCCACGGGGAAGACGACGAAGGCCACCACGACCACGATCGCGCCGGTCTTCTTCGCCCAGCCCATCACCCCGCTGATTTCATGATCGTGCAGGTCGCCGACCTTGCCCGGCGTGTGCTCGATCATCCAGTCGCCGGCCTCGTCCGCCTCATCAATGAATTCGCCGGCGCGCATGCGGGCGATGATGGCCCGCGCCTCGACGATCTGCGCGGTAGTTGTGACCACCCGCACGCCGCCGATGGCGATCAGCAGGTCGGGGTTCATCGTCGCCATGTCGCGATCCGGCAGCCAGGCGCGAACGCCCTGCTGCTGCAGGAAGGAGGCGGCGAGTTCCGCTTCGGGTATCGTCGAGAACCGCGCGACTTCCAGAACGTCCGCGGTCCCGGTCACAGTCAGAGGTCCAGCAGCGCCCGCGCCGGGTCTTCCAGCAGTTCCTTGACGCGGACGAGGAAGGTCACGGCTTCCTTGCCGTCGACGATGCGGTGGTCGTAGCTCAGGGCCAGGTACATCATCGGCCGGATCAGCACCTCGCCGTTCACCGCCATCGGGCGCTGGACGATGTTGTGCATGCCGAGGATGCCCGACTGCGGGGCGTTCAGGATCGGCGTCGACATCAACGAGCCATAGGTGCCGCCGTTGGTGATGGTGAAAGTACCGCCCTGGAGCTGGTCGAGGGTCAGGGCGCCGTCGCGGGCGGCCTTGCCGAGGGCCGCAATGCCCTTTTCGATGCCCGCCAGCGACAGTTCGTCGGCGTCGCGCAGGACCGGCACGACGAGGCCCTTCTCGGTGCCGACGGCGACGCCGATGTCATAGTGGTTCTTGTAGATGATGTCCGTGCCGTCGATCTCGGCGTTGACCGCCGGGATCTCCTTCAGGGCCGCGACCACCGCCTTGGTGAAGAAGGACATGAAGCCGAGCTTCACGCCGTGGCGCTTCTCGAAGACGTCCTTGTACTGGCTGCGCAGGGCCATGACGTTGGTCATGTCCACCTCGTTGAAGGTGGTCAGCTGGGCGGCGGTGTTCTGCGATTCCTTGAGGCGGCGCGCGATGGTCTGGCGCAGCCGGGTCATCTTGACCCGCTCCTCGCGCGGCTGGTCGGCGCGGGGGGCGGCCGGGGCGGCGGCGGGAGCCGGAGCGGCGGCGGCAGGGGCCGGGGGAGCGGCGGAGATGGCGTTCACAGCGTCAGCCTTGGTGATGTTGCCCTTGGGGCCGGTCGCGGCGATGGCCTTGGGGTCGAGGTTGTTTTCGGTCACCACGCGCTGAACGGCGGGCGACAGGTGGGGGGCGTCACCGGCCTTGATCTGGGCCGACCCGACATTCGCCGAACCATCCGCAGCGGGAGCCGGGGCGGCAGCAGCGGCGTCGCACGAGGCGGCGATGCTGCCGATCTGCTGGCCGGGCGTGACGCTCGAACCGGCTTCGGCGGCGATGGTCAGGACGCCGGCGACGGGTGCAGACACCTCGACCGCGACCTTGTCGGTCTCGATTTCGACCAGCATTTCATCCTTGGCGACGGTGTCGCCGGACTTCTTCAGCCAGGTCCCCATCGTGCCCTCGGCGACGCTCTCGCCCATGGTCGGGGTCATGATCGGAACCGTGCCACCGGAGGCGGCGGCGGGGGCGGCCGGTGCGGCGGGAGCCGGTTCGGCAGCCGGTGCGGCCGCGGCCTTCGGCGCTTCGGCCTTGGGAGCCTCGGCAGCGGGTGCAGCGGAGGCGCCCTCGCTGATCACGCCCAGAACGGCACCGGGGGTCACGGTCGCGCCGTCGGCGGCGCGGATTTCGGCCAGGACGCCGTCAGACGGCGAGACGACTTCCAGCGAGACCTTGTCGGTCTCGAGCTCGACCAGGACCTCGTCCTTCTTCACGGCGTCGCCGGCCTTCTTCGTCCACTTGCCGATCGTGGCTTCAGAAACGGATTCGCCGAGGGCGGGGGTCAGGATGTCGGCCATGGGACGGGCTCTCTCTCGTTCGTTCTTTTGTCATCCCGGAAACGGCGCGGCCGTGGTCCGGGACGGGGTCAGGCGAAGGCGTCGGTCAGGAAGGCGTCGAGTTCTTTCAGGTGCCGGCTCATCAGGCCCGCAGCGGTCGAGGCCGAGGCCGGGCGGCCGACGTAGCGGGCCCGTTTCGACTTCACCGAAAGCTTCTCCAGCGTCAGTTCGATCCACGGATCGACAAAGGTCCAGCCGCCCATGTTCTTGGGTTCTTCCTGGCACCAGACCAGTTCGGCATTCGGGAAGCGCGCCAGTTCCGTCATCAGCGACTTCATCGGCCAGGGATAGAACTGCTCGAGCCGCATCAGATAGACGTTGTCGATCTGGTCCCGCTCGCGCCGCTCCAGCAGGTCGTAATAGACCTTGCCCGAGCAGAGGATGACGCGACGGATGTCCGCGTCCGGCTTGATCGTGATCCCGGCGACGTCGGGCCGACGCTGGGCGTCGTCGTGCAGCACGCGGTGGAAGGAGCTGCCCTCGGCCAGGTCGGCGATGCTCGAGACCGCCTTCTTGTGCCGCAGCAGGCTCTTGGGCGTCATGATGATCAGCGGCTTGCGGAACGGCCGGTGCATCTGGCGACGCAGGATGTGGAAATAGTTGGCCGGGGTCGAGCAGTTGGCGACCTGCATATTGTCCTCGGCGCAGGCCTGCAGGAAGCGCTCGAGACGGGCCGAGGAGTGTTCCGGCCCCTGCCCTTCGTAGCCGTGCGGCAGCAGCATGGTCAGGCCGCACATGCGCAGCCATTTGCGCTCGCCCGAGCTGATGAACTGGTCGATCACCACCTGGGCACCGTTCACGAAGTCGCCGAACTGGGCCTCCCACATCACCAGGGTGTTGGGGTCGGTCAGGGCGTAGCCGTATTCGAAGCCGAGCACCGCTTCTTCGGACAGGGCGGAGTCGATGACCTCGAACTCGGCCTGGCCGTCGCGGATGTTGTTCAGCGGGACGTAGCGGGCCTCGGTGGTCTGGTCGACGATGCCCGAATGACGCTGGGAGAAGGTGCCGCGCACCGAATCCTGGCCGGACAGGCGGACCGGGAAGCCCTCGTCCAGCAGCGAACCGAAGGCCAGGCTCTCGGCCGTGGCCCAGTCGATGTTCTCGCCGGTCGTGATCATCTCACGGCGGCCGTCGATGACGCGTTTCAGCGTCTTGTGCATGTCGACGGAGTTCGGAATCGTCGTCAGCCTGTGGCCGAGGTCGGCGAGTTTGGCGGCCGGGACCGAGGTCTCCCCACGGCGCTCCTCGCCGTCCGGCTGGCCGATGCCCTGCCACTGGCCGTCCATCCAGTCGGCCTTGTGGGCCTTGAAGGTCTTGCCGGCCTCGAACTCGGCGTCGAGGAAGGCCTCGAACCGGGTCACCTCCGCATCAACGGCGGCCTGGTCGATCACGCCCTCGGCGATCAGACGCTCGGCGTAGATCTCACGCGTGGATTTGAGGGCGCGGATCTTCGAATACATCAGCGGCTGGGTGAAGGTCGGATCGTCGCCCTCGTTGTGGCCGAAGCGGCGGTAGCAGAACATGTCCACCACCACGTCCTTGTGGAATTTCTGCCGGAACTCGGTCGCCACCTTGGCGGCGAAGACCACGGCTTCCGGGTCGTCGCCGTTGACGTGGAAGATCGGCGCCTGGACCATCAGGGCCACATCCGACGGATAGGGCGAGGAGCGGCTGTTGCGCGGGCTGGTCGTGAAACCGATCTGGTTGTTGACGACGAAATGCATCGTCCCGCCGGTGCGGTAGCCCTTCAGCCCCATCAGGGCGAAGCATTCGGCCACAACGCCCTGGCCGGCGAAGGCGGCGTCGCCGTGGATCAGCAGGGGCATGACCTTGGAACGGTCGAGCGCCCATTTCTCTTCCGGCTGGCCGGCGTTGGCCTCGCGGATGTCGAAGGCCTGTTTCGCCCGCGCCTTGCCCAGCACCACCGGATTGACGATCTCGAGGTGCGACGGGTTGGCGGTCAGGGACAGGTGGACGTTATTGCCGTCGAACGACCGGTCCGACGAGGCGCCCATGTGATATTTGACGTCGCCCGAGCCCTCGATGTCCGAGGGCACGGTCGAGCCGCCCTGGAACTCGTGGAAGATGGCGCGATAGGGCTTGCCCATCACCGCCGCGAGCGTGTTCAGGCGGCCGCGGTGGGCCATGCCGAAGACCACCTCGTCGACGCCGAGCGCGCCGCCGCGCTTGATGATCTGCTCCAGCGCCGGGACCATGGCCTCGCCGCCGTCCAGGCCGAACCGCTTGGTGCCGGGGAAGCGTTTGTGCAGGAAGCGCTCGAAGCCCTCGGCCTCGATCAGCTTGTAGAGGATCGCCAGCTTGCCCTCGCGGGTGAAGCCGTTCTGGGCGAATTTGTCCGAGCCCTCGAAGCGCGCCTGCAGCCAGTTCTTCTCGTCCGGCTCGGCGATATGCATGAACTGGATGCCGAGCGTGCCGCAGTAGGTGCGCTTGAGCAGGGCCAGGACCTCGCGGATGGTGCCGGTCTGGAAGCCCAGCACGCCGTCGAGGAAGATCGGGCGGTCGAGGTCGGCCTCGCTGAAGCCGTAGAATTCCGGGGTCAGCTCAGGATTGCTGGTCGCCTGTTCGATGCCCAGCGGGTCGAGGTTGGCCTGCAGGTGACCACGAACACGGTAGCTGCGGATCAGCATCAGCGCCCGGATCGAATCATGGGCGGCGGTGCGGACGGCCTCGGCCAGGACGGCGGCGTCCGCGGCCGGCGCGGCGGCGGGGGCCGCAGCCGCAGCGGCCGGCTTTTTCGGATCAGGCTTCGGAGCGGGCCAGCGGCCGTCGAACACCCCGGTCGCTTCGGTCGGCTCGGTGGTCACCGGACGGCCCCAGGAGCCCGCCGCGCCCGAGGCTTTCACGCTCTCGGCATTGTCCCGCAGCTGGTCGAAGAAGGCGCGCCACTCGGCGGAAACGGACGCCGGATCGGCCGCCCATTTCTCGTGCAAATCCTCGATGAACGAGGCGTTGGAGCCATACAGGAAGCTGGTCTCGGCAAAGACCTGGTTCAGCCGACCGGCATCGTCCGCCATTGTTCTCGTCACGTCCCTGAGGCGGCGCGCGCACGCCTGCGCGCAACCGGCGCCGCTGATATAGGCGCTGTTTCCTTATGGGTCATGACCGAATGGGGGCGAAAGCGTCGAAATTCGCCGGAATTCGGAGATTTTTGTCCCGCTACCGGGACAAAAATCAGCCCCTCAGCACGTCTATCCGCGCCGTTCGGGACAGCAGCGCCGGGACCCGGCAAGGCCCTGCAGGCTTCATTCGCCTGCCGGTCAGGACTCAACTCTGGCGAAAAGCGCGAAAATTCGTGCGATTCACTCGGGCATCCGCGCGCGGACCGAGCAGCCGTCGAACACCAGCGACGTCGATTTTGCGGGCTCGACCGGGACGCGCACTTCCACGGCCGTGGGGCATCCCTCGACCTCCACCTGCACCCACATGTCGAACCGGTCGGTGAACAGGGGCAGGCGGTCCTCCGACCCCGGCGGCGAGGTGAAGCGACGATCCATCATCACCCTCCCGTTCCTCGAAAGGCGGATCTGCTTGCCCCGGTAATCGCCCGACAGAACGATATGTGCCGTACCCCAGCCCGGGGCGGGCACCAAGACAAGCTGTTCCTGCGCCATCGCCGGAGCGCAGGCCCCGAGAAGCGGCAGCAGGGTGACGATCAGCAGGCGGCGCATCGGATTTCTCGCGGGTCCGGCGACGCCACAATACGGGATGAGGGCGACGGATCAAACGGCCCGTGCCGGCAGGCCTCAGCCCTTCAGCACTTCCACCAGAGTCGCACCGAGGCGCGCCGGGGACGGCGAGACGCGGATGCCGGCGGCCTGCATGGCGGCGATCTTGGATTCCGCATCGCCCTTGCCGCCCGAGACGACGGCACCGGCGTGGCCCATGGTCCGGCCCTTGGGCGCCGTGACGCCGGCGATGAAGCCGACCATGGGCTTCTTGCGGCCCTTCTTCGCCTCGTCGATCAGGAACTGGGCGGCGTCTTCCTCGGCCCCGCCGCCGATCTCGCCGATCATGACGATCGAGAGGGTCTCGGGGTCGGCCAGGAACAGCTCCAGCACGTCGATGAACTCCGTGCCCTTGACCGGGTCGCCGCCGATGCCGACGGCCGTGGTCTGGCCGAGACCCTCGTTCGAGGTCTGGAACACCGCCTCATAGGTCAGGGTGCCCGAGCGCGAGACGATGCCGACATTGCCCTTCTTGAAGATGGAGCCCGGCATGATGCCGATCTTGCACTCTTCCGGGGTCAGGATGCCGGGGCAGTTGGGGCCCAGCAGGCGGGAGTTCGACCGGTCCAGCCGCGCCTTGACGCGCACCATGTCCAGCACCGGGATGCCCTCGGTGATGCAGGTGATGAAGGCCACCTCGGCCTCGATGGCCTCGATGATGGCGTCCGCGGCACCCGCCGGCGGGACATAGATGACCGAGGCGGTCGCGCCGGTGGCCTCTTTCGCTTCAGCGACCGAGGCGAAGATCGGCAAAGTCTCGCCATGCGAGCCGGTCCAGGTCTGGCCGCCCTTGGCCGGGTGGACACCGCCGACCATCTGGGTGCCGTGATAGGCCAGCGCCTGTTCGGTGTGGAAGCCGCCGGTCTTGCCGGTCAGGCCCTGGACGATGACCTTGGTGTTCTTGTCGACGAGGATGGACATGGGTCTGCTCTGATTATTCGGTCAGCGGGACGGTCGGTGGCGGGCCGGAAGGCTCAGCCGACCGCCGCGACGATCTTCTGGGCGGCGTCGTCGAGGTCATCGGCGGCGGTGATGGCGAGGCCCGATTCGTTGAGGATGCGCTTGCCCTCGGTGACATTGGTGCCTTCGAGGCGGACGACCAGCGGCACCTTCAGGCCCACTTCCTTCACCGCAGCGACCACGCCCTCGGCGATGACGTCACATTTCATGATGCCGCCGAAGATGTTGACCAGGATGCCCTGGACGGCCGGGTCGGCGGTGATGATCTTGAAGGCCGCCGCGACCTTTTCCTTGGAGGCACCGCCGCCGACGTCGCAGAAGTTGGCGGGCTCTTTGCCGTACAGCTTGATGATGTCCATGGTCGCCATGGCCAGACCGGCGCCGTTGACCATGCAGCCGATGTTGCCGTCGAGGGCGACATAGGCGAGGTCCCATTCCGAGGCCTCGATCTCCTTGGCGTCTTCCTCGGTCTCGTCGCGCAGGGCCTTCATGTCCTCGTGGCGGAACAGGGCGTTGCCGTCGAAGCTGACCTTGGCGTCCAGCACCCGCAGATGACCGTCCTTCATGACGATCAGCGGATTGACCTCCAGCATGGCCATGTCCTTCTCGACGAAGGCTTTGTAGAGAATCGGGAACAGGCTCTCGCCGTCCCTGGCCGCATCGCCGGTCAGGCCGTAGGCACCGTTGATCTCGGCGACATTGGCGGGGGTGACGCCGGCTTCCGGGTTGATGTCGATGGTCAGGATCTTCTCGGGCGTGTCGTGGGCGACCGCCTCGATGTCCATGCCGCCCTCGGTCGAGACGACGAAGGAGACGCGGCCCGTCGCGCGGTCGACCAGCAGCGAGCAGTAGAGTTCGCGGTCGATGTCAGCGCCGTCCTCGATATAGAGGCGGTTGACCTGCTTCCCGGCCGGGCCCGTCTGGGCGGTGACGAGGGTGTTGCCCAGCATCTCCTTGGCGTTCTTGACCACGTCCTCGATCGAGAAGGCCAGACGGACGCCGCCCTTGGCGTCGGGGCCCAGTTCCTTGAACTTGCCCTTGCCGCGGCCGCCGGCGTGGATCTGCGACTTCACCACATACAGCGGGCCGGGCAGTTGCTTCGCGGCAGCCTCGGCCTGGTCGGCCGAGGTGATGGCGACGCCTTCGGCGACCGGTGCGCCAAAGCCCTTAAGGACCTGTTTGGCCTGGTATTCGTGGATGTTCATGGAGAGGCGCCGCCGGACTGCTGGGAGGAGTTGCGGCGCTTATAGGGTCTGCGCCTTCGCAGGCGCAACCGTCCCCCCGCGATCAGTCCACCCAGTCCTTCTTCAGGCTCCGCGCCGAGATGATCGGAAGGATGGCGGCCAGGGCGTAGAACCACTGTCCGACGTACAGCGAATAGCGCAGCGCCTCCTCGCCGAAGCGCGGTGTCAGATAGTCCGACACGGCACCGAGGAGGTAGATGCCCAGGCCGATGCCGACCAGATTGTTGATCAGCAGGAAGCTGGCCGAGGCGGTCGAGCGCATATGCGCCGGGACCAGGTGCTGCACCGAGGTGACGACCGGACCCAGCCAGGCGAGGCTGAGCGCCTGGGGCACGAGGAACAGCACGAAGGCCACCCATTTGCCGGCCACGGCGAAGCCGAGGATGTCGAACGACCGGTCCGGCACATTCATGGCCAGCCAGAACATCGGCACGGCGATGATGAAGCCGATGGCCGGGACCAGCGGATAGGCTGCCTTCTTCACGCCCTTTCCGAGCTTGTCGGCCAGCCAGCTGCCGAGCCAGATGCCGATCGTGCCGCCGATGAAGGCGATGCCGGCGATGTAGAGCGCCCGGTCGACCCCCTCCATGCCCATGGAGCGCTGGAAGAAGCTGGGCAGCCAGAAGGCCGCCCCGTAGCCATAGACCGACGAACAGGCGGCACCGAAGGCGAGGAACCAGAAGCTGGGCTTCTTGAGCAGGACGTTCCAGACCTCGCCGAAACCGGCGGCCTTGGTGGGCACATGCTCGACCTCGGCCGCTCCCGCGACCGGTTCGGGCCGGTCAAAGCCGCCGCGCACAGGGTCCTTGACGGTAAATTTCAGCAGCGGGAACAGCAGGACGCCGACGCCGCCGACGATCATGAAGGCGATTCGCCAGTTGATGTGCTCGGCCAGCAAACCGCCGAACAGATAGCCCAGGGCCGTGCCGATCGGGACGCCGAACGAATAGAAGGCCAGGGCCCGCGCGCGCTGGGACTTGGGGAAATAGTCGGCCACCAGCGAATAGGACGGGGCGACGCCGCCCGCCTCGCCGACGCCGACGCCCATGCGGGCGCCGAACAGGGTCCAGAAGCCGGTCGCGAACCCGCACAGGGCCGTAAAGCCGCTCCACACCGCCAGCGACACGCCGACGATCGAAACCCGGCTGACCCGGTCGGCCAGCCAGGCAATGGGAATGGCGAGGGTCGAATAGACGACGGCGAAGGCCGGCCCGCCCAGCAGGCCCAGCTGGCTGTCGGTGAAATGCAGCTCGGCCTTGATGTAGGGCAGCAGGATGGCGAGGATCTGCCGGTCGATGAAGTTGAAGGTGTAGACCACCATCAGCAGCGCCAGAACGTAGGCGCGGTAACCCGGATTGGCGGCGGGCCCGATGCCCTGATCCGTCATGCTCATGGCGCTTCCCTCGACTTGGTCTTCTTGTTGGTCGGAACGGTAGCGTCGCTTTTCAGCAGCGCCAAAGAAAAAGGGCGGCGGCTCAGGTGAACCGCCGCCCTGGATCAGATGCGATCAGGCTTCAGGAGTCGTTTGGTCGGATCAGAACTTGACCTGCAGCGAGGCGGTAACCGTCTGCGGCGGGCCGTAGTAGCCGATCAGCGAGTTGTCGAAGAGCGCGCCCGGGAAGTTGTAGCCGCCGACGCGATACTCTTCGTCGGTCAGGTTCTTGCCGTAGAGGCCCAGGGTGAAGCGGTCGCTCGGGTCGGTCCAGACGATCGACAGGTCGACCACCGAATAGGCCTGCTGGTCGAGGACCGGGTTCGGGAACTCGAACATGCTCGAGTCGCCGCGGTAGCTGACCGACGGGGTCACCGCCAGGTCACCGCCGGCCACATCGCCGATCCAGGTGAAGCCGAGGTAGCCGGTCCACTCCGGGGCGTTCTGCAGCACGACCTGATCGGAGATGTCCTCGAACACCATGGTCGTCAGGTTGTAGCGCAGGAACTCTTCGAAGTCGGAGTGCAGGTAGCCGACCGCGAAGTTGGCCGACAGGTTGTCGAGGATGCGCAGCCGGCCTTCGAACTCGGCGCCGTAGAAGGTCGAGGACCCGACGTTGTCGACGAAGCTGGCGATGCTGGCGCCCGAGGGAACCTGGGTGGTGACCTGCTGGTCCTGGTATTCGTTGTAGAAGATCGCGGTCGAGAAGGTCAGGCGATCAAGAGCACCCTTCAATCCGATCTCATAGGAGTCGACCGTCTCGGGATCGTAGCCATTGACCGTGTTCGGCGTCAGGATCACGTCGCCCCGCATGTCGAAGCCACCGGACTTGAAGCCCTGCTAGTAGGACGCGTAGGTCGTCAGGTCATCCGTCAGGTCATAGGACAGGGCGATGCGCGGCGTGAACTGGGAGAAGTCCTTGCTGTTGGTGTAGTTCGAGCGAACCAGCAACGGCGCACGCACCGTGCCCCCCAGAAGCGGGCTGCGCGTGGCCCCGAGATAGTTGGCGCGGAAGACCGTGCCCTGCTTGTCGTCGAGCGTGTAGCGCATGCCGATGCCGAGGTGCAGGCGGTCGGTGAGGTCGAGGTTGACGTCCGCAAAGCCTGCCCAGCTCTCGGTGTCCACCTGGCCGTTGGTGCCGATGACGATGCCGGCTCCGGCGAGGATGGTGTCGAAGGCACCTTCGGCATGACCGTCGAGATAGAAGACGCCGGCCACACCCTGGATGCGGTCGAAGTCAAACAGGAGTTGGAACTCCTGCGTGAACTGGTCGTCGGCATAGAAGCCCGGGATGTCCAGCGTCGCCGCCGGCGTGTTGTCGAAGTCGATGACCGTCGTGGTCTCGCCGTCGCGCCAGGCCGAGATCGACTTGAAGGTCCAGTTGTCGTTCAGATCGATCTGGACGGTCGCGGACGCGCCCTGGCTTTCCACCGAGTTGACGTCGCCGAGGCCAGCGCGGGTGTCATACACGTTCGGCAGGACGGCACCGGCCGGGGTAGCACCGGCGACCAGACGGTGGCCGTGGCGGGGGTTGGAGTCGTCCTGGACGCGGTCATAGGCCAGGCGGATCGAGATGTCGTCGCGCGGCTCCCACTCGGCGCTGACGCGGCCGGCGAGGACATCCTTGTTGTAGTGTTCCGCACCGGTGGTGAGGTTGGTTCCGTAGCCGTCGCGCTGATAGGAGGCGATGGCACCGCCGACGCGGAAATTGTCAGCCAGCGGAACGCTGCCCGTGGCCATCAGGTCGATCTGGTTATAGCTGCCGTAGGCACCGCGCAGGGTCAGCTCCGGGTCGCTCGACAGGGTGTTGGTGACATATTTGATCGCGCCGCCGACCGTGTTGCGGCCGTACAGCGAGCCTTGCGGACCGCGCAGGACCTCGATGCGCTGGACGTCGTAGATGTCGAGCACAGCGCCCTGCGGACGGGCGACATAGACGTCATCGACATAGAGGCCCACGCCGGGCTCGAAGCCCCACAGCGGATCCTGCTGGCCGACGCCGCGGATGAAGGAGATCAGGGTCGAGTTCGAACCGCGCGCGACCTGGACGGTGGCGTTCGGGGTCTGCTGTTGCAAGGCAGTGATGTCCGAAGCGCCGGTCTGCTCCAGACGCTCCTCGCCGATGGCCGACACCGAGATCGGCACGTCCTTCAGCAGTTCGTCGCGGCGACGGGCGCTGACGACGATGTCGTCCAGCGTGGAAGCCCCGTCCTGCGGCGCGGCGTCCTGCGCCATGGCGAAGGTGGAGAGCGCGCTCCAGGCGGCTCCGGCAAGCAAGGCGGTCTTTACATAGCGGTTCATGGTAGCCCCAGTCCTGTGATTTCCAGCCCGATGACGCTTTTATTCAGCGTTCAATGATTTTCTGGAACCTAATCGTTTTCAGCCGCCTGTCAAACGGTCCAGCTTACCGCTGGTCACCTGCGGTCCGACCTGTGGCGCCGTTGCACAGGCAGGGCGATGCGGCCTAGCTTCGGCGTCATGACCAAGCTCGATGCGCCGACCGCAAAACGGGGCCGCCCGCCCAAGGCAAAGGCCGCAGGCACCGCCGATACACGGGACCTGATCCTCGACGCGGCGGAGGACCTGTTCTCCAAACACGGCTTCTATGGCGTCACCATCCGCGAAGTGGCGCGCGAGGCCGGGGTGGATACGGCCCTGGTCCACTACTATTTCGGGGCCAAGCGAGGGCTGTTCGACGCGGTCTTCCTGCGGCGCGCCGAGGTCTGGAACAACGAGCGGGTCGACGCCATCAACCGCTACGCCGCCGAGATGGGCGAGGCGATGACGCTGGAGGGCCTGTTCGAGGCGTTTCTCCGGCCGCCGTTCCAGTGGTCCATGAAGGGCGGGCCGGGGTGGAAGCACTATTCGGCGCTCGTGGCCCAGACCAACGCCAACCCGACCTTCGGCGGCGAGACCATGGCCCGCTACTATGATCCGGCGATCCGGCGGCTGATCGAGCTGATCAAGCGGGTTCTGCCGGACGCCCGGGAGGTCGATCTTTACTGGGCCTATCACAACCTGTCGGGCGCGCTGACGCTGACGCTGGGCGAGACGGGAAGGCTGGACCGGCTGTCGGGCGGGCTGTGCCGGTCGGGGGACCTGGAGAGCGCCTGCGACTATATGGTGCGGTTCGCGGCGGCCGGTTTCCGGGCGGTCTGCGGGCCCGAGCCCACCTAGCCGAAGAACACCTCCCACAGCAGACGGCCCGGCAGGAAGGTGAAGGCGCCGGCGACGATCAGGCCGCCGACGAAGGTCCAGGTCATGCCGCTGGCGTGACGGGCGACCCGACCCCGGCGGATGGCGAACAGCGCCATGGGCAGGGCGATCAGGGTCCAGCCGCTCAGCAGGTGGATCAGGGAGAAGGAGCCCGGGTTGATCTGGCGAATGAACAGGGAGCTGATAGCAACCGTCACCATGGCGACGACCCAGGTCCAGCCGATCAGCCGGTGCACGCCCGTGCCCTTGATCCCCACCAGCTGGACCGTCCCGAGCAGGAGGGCGACCAGGGCGGCGGCGATATGGAGCTGGATCACCCACGGCTGGCGGGCGAGCAGGGCCCAGTCGGGGGCGTGGGCGACGGTCGATACGGCCGCCAGGGCCAGACCGGCACCGGCCGTGACGGCGGCGAGCAGCCACAGGCGACGGGCGGGAAAGGTGGCGGAGGCAGCGGGGCTCTGGTGGGTCACGAGGGTCTCCATTGGGGGTGTTCTGGTCGAAGGGTCGGTCGTTTGTCCGTGACAGATCCGCGCTTCATTCCCGGCCCGTTTCGTGGTCTCAAGGCAGTCCGACAGACCACGCGGACAGGGGGCCGTCCAGCATGAGCGCGAGCGAGCCGGCACAGGATGTCGTGCGCATCTCCATCGATCGCGGGCTGCTGCGCGGCCTCGGGGTGGCGCTTGGCGCCGGCCTGCTGCTGGCCCTGACCGAGGCGTTCGGCATGAGCGGGACGTCCCTGCTGTTCCGGCTGGGCTACTGGCTGCCGCTCATGCTGCTGGGCTCGCTCTGGGGGCATCTGTGCTCTCTGCTGGTCGAGCGCTATCTCGATATGGACCGGCGGCCCCTGATGGCGGTCGTGGCCCTGACCCTGGTGATGTCCGGGCCGCTGGTGGTCCTGGTCTGGGCCTTCACCGGCTGGTTCTTCGACGAGGACCGGTCGGTCGATCTGGCGAGACTGCCGGACTTCATCGGGCCGGTGCTGGTGGTGACGGGGACGATCAGCGCCCTGAACGTCTTCCTCGCGCGGACGCCGGTGCAGACGCATGCGGCCCTGCCCGGGGCGAAGCCGGCGCGGTTCATCGACCGGCTGCCGTTCAAGCTGCGGGGCGCGGCGATCCGGGCGGTGTCGTCCGAGGACCATTATCTGCGCATCCACACCGACCGCGGGTCGGACCTGATCCTGATGCGGCTGTCCGACGCCCTGACCGAGCTGGAGGGGCTGGAGGGGGCGCAGACGCACCGCAGCTGGTGGGTTGCGAAAGACGCCGTGCGCGACGTCAGCCGTGGCGACGGCCGCGCGACCCTGACGCTGGAGGGCGGCATCGAGGCCCCGGTCAGCCGCCGCTATGCCAAGGCCCTGCGCGCGGCCGGCTGGTACTGAGAGCGGGCTCACCCCGCCCATGCCCCGTGGAAGCCGGCCGGCAGGGCCACGTCGGCGCGCCAGGTAGCGACCGGGCCGTCGGCGACGCGGGCGGCGTTGAAGGCGTGCAGTTCGGTGACGCCCTCGGCGAGGTTGATCGAGGGGGCGATCAGCCAGGCGTCGGCCTCATCCGGGCCGCGCGGGACGAAGACGGCCTCTTCCACGATCTGGCTGTCGCCGAACAGGAAGGCGTCGGACCGGCCCGTGTCCCAGTCCCAGGTGGCCAGACCGGTCGGCAGCGGGCGATCGGGACGTTCGCCGGCGACGTGGACGGTCAGGCGGGGCGGCAGGCCGGCGCGGCGCGGGTCGCTTTTCGGGAACTCGGCGGTAACGCCCGAGGCGACCATTTCGGCGCGACTGTCCGTATGCAGCGTAATCAGGTTCAGCACGGCATGTTCGCCGGGGACCGAGCCGCGCTGGGCGACCATGACGCGGGCACCCTCGACGGCGAAGGCCACGTCCTTGCCGGCGGCGACGTCGAAGCGGATCGTGCCCGAGGCGTCCTCCCAGGCGTCGCCGAGGTGGAAATAGCTGAAGGTCGGCAGCTCATAGATCCGGCGGCGCGACAGGTCGGCCTTGTCGATGAGCAGGACCTGGGTGCCCAGCTCGGGCCGCCAGGCGAACTGGCTGGAGAAGGGCATGCCGCGATGGTCGAAGACCCAGGGCTGCAGCACGATGATCAGGTGCCGGGCGGTGGCGGTGAAGTCGTGCATATAGCTGGCGCGCGGCAGGTCGATGACCTGGGCCGTGCGCAGGCTGCGATCGGCGTTGAGGTGCCAGACGACGGCCTTGTCGCCGTTCAGGCCGATGTTCCAGATCGTGCCGTCCGGATCGTAGCGGGGGTGGGCCTGGAAAGGCATGCCCTTGAGGTCGTCGCGCAGGGTGACGAACCGCTTCGTCGACAGGTCCGAGGCCGACATGGCGAGGGCCGCGCCGCCTTCCCAGAGGGCCCAGACCTCGTCGCCGGCGACCATGACGGCGGTGTTGGCCGCGTTGGCGTCATCGTTGGAGCCGATGCGGGCGCGGGCGTCGCCGGGGGTGCCGAAGCCGGGGGTGACCACGGCGTCGATCTCGCTCTCCCAACGGCGTTTGGGCGTGTCGGCGAACCGGGCCTCAAGGGTGACCTGGCCGTCGTTCACGCGGAAGGCCCGCATCAGGCCGTCGCCGTCGAACCAGTGCGTGGCCGAGCCGCCGGGCCGCCGGAATTTGCCCGGACCGTTGCGGAACAGGGTCCCGGTCAGGTCGGCCGGGGCGCGGCCGTGGACCAGCCGCATGCCGCGGGGCGCGATGTCCGCATCAAGGTCGGCGGTGGCCAGGGCCCAGTCGGCGGCGGCCTCCTGGGCGGCCATCGCGCGGACGGTCTCGGGGGTGACGACGGCGGCTGAAAGGGCGGCGGCGCCCATCAGGAAGTTTCGGCGGTTGGCGATCATGACGGTCTCTCCTGACGGGCGCTGCGCGGGTCGGATCAGCGGATGCTGATGGTCTGGGCGGTCTCGCCGGAGACGGCGAAATGGGCGGCGGACCAGCGGGCGGGGCCCATGTTGCCGACGGCATTGTTGGAGAAGGCATAGGGCTCGACCGGCATGCCGAAGGGGTTAGTGTTCATCTCGCCGTCGCCGTTGACGTCGTGGAACGCCTTCATCGCGTAGTCGCCGGCGGGCAGGTTCTCGAAGGTGGCGACGACCCGGCTGCCCGAGGCGCTGACGGCGGTGGCGGCGACGGGGCGGGCCGAGCCGCCGTCGAAGGCCGAGGCCGAGTCATACAGGGCGACCATGACCATGCCGGTGCGGGCACCGGTCTCGAAGGTCAGGACGACCTTGTTGTCGGCGGACTGGGCGAGAGCCGGGGCGGCGGAGAGCAGCAGGGCGGCGGCGACGGTGGCGATGCGGATCATGGCGGTAGTCCCTTGTGTGAGCAGCCCGATTTCCGGAGGTGGTTTTGGGCGGGCCGTTTCGATGGACGGACCGTGAGGGGTCGCCGGGGCCGTCGCCATGTCGATTGCGGTTTCGGGCGGCTGCCGTTCGCGAATGACGGCGGGTGTTCATTCGCGAAACGCGAACAAACATCCTTGGTGGGCCGCGGTCACAGGGCTCCGCCCTGTGACTGCTACGCGCCGCCCTTCGGGTCGACCCGACGCGGCCTGGCGCTTCGCGCGGGCTACCCTCGAAAAATTGCGAAAAGCTGTCTTCTCGCCCCTCGGCCTTGGAGGGATGCGCGCCGGACCTGGGGCGGTCGGGCGGGTCGGGATCGGATTGTCAAAGACCGGGCAGGCGATGGCGCGGCGAGGCGGGCCGCGACCCCGGAGTCTAGCCGGGTGCCGGAGGGGGGATGGCAAATAATGTCCGCGCCCGCGTTGGAGAGGGCGAGAAGGCACGGTCGGGGGTTCGAAAGGGCGGGATGATCGGGGGCGGGAAGGTCGGGCCCGGACCCGGTTACATCCTGTGCCGGCGGCCGATCAGGGCGTGGAGGCCGAGGGCGACGAGGGCCCCGAACAGGCCGACCGACAGGGCCAGCAGGGTCTCGGCGTAGGACGGCGCTGCGATCTCGAACCTGACGGGGCCGACGTTGCGGATCGCCGTCTGGATATTCATCCAGCCGTAGAGGCCGGCGAGCAGTCCGAGGGCCGCCGAGAGGCCGGCGGCGAGCACCAGCAGCAGCCGCATGGCACCGGCGGCGCTGCGTGCGAACAGACCGATCACCCCGAACACCACCACGCCGAAGGTCAGGGTCTGGACGAACAGAATGACCAGTTTGGCGACGGGATCCGCGTCCATGAACATCTGCGCGGCGGAGTAGCCGGGCGTGTAACGGCTCATGAGCCAGGCGCAGGTTCCCGCCGAAGCCGCGAAGGCGACGGCGGCGAGGATGAGGAGGACGGGCGCGCGTTTCATGGGCGGAGGGTGTGGGGCGGAGGGGATGAGGTCAAGCGGTTGGAGCCCCTCCCCCGCCTTGACCCCGCCCGCGCCGCTCCGGATCATGGCGCATGCCCAGACCCGTCGCGCTCGCGCCCCATGATCCGCAGTGGGCCGTCCGGGCGGCGGCGCTGATCGCGGCGCTGCGCGCGGCGGCGCCGGACGCCTTCGAGGCCCTGCATCACATCGGCTCGACCGCCGTGCCGGGGCTGGCGGCCAAGCCGGTGATCGACCTGCTCGGCGAGGCGGAAAGTCTGGCGGCGATCGAGGCGACGCGGCCGGCGCTGGAGGCGCTGGGCTGGCGCTGGCGCGGCGAGAACGGCGCGACCGGGCGGCGGTATTTCACATGGGACGATCCGGAGACGGGCGAGCGGGCCGCCCATCTGCATGGGCATGCGGCGGGGGACCCGATGATCGCCTGGCATCTGGCGTTCCGGGATCGGCTGAGGGCCGAGCCTGAGACGGCGGCCGCCTATGCGCGGGAGAAGGCGCGGTGCGCGGCGCGGCATCCGGGGGACAGCGGGGCCTATGCGGCGTGCAAGAAGGCGTGGACGGATCGGGTGGCGGGGGAGGCGGTGGGGGGCTGATGATTCAGTCCGGCTCTTCGGGCGGGACCCAATTCGGGTCATTTACGGGGAACCAGTCGGCGGCGAGGTCGAGCCAACCTGGATTGTCTTTCTCGATCAGCGCCAGCTTCCAGTCGCGTTTCCACTCCTTGATCTGCTTCTCCCGCCGGATGGCCTCCGTCACCCAGGCGAAACGCTGGAACCAGACCAGCCGGGTGCAGCCGTGGCGTGTGGTGAAGCCGTCGAGCAGTCCGTTGCGGTGCTTCCAGACCCGGGCCGTGAGGTTCGAGGTCATGCCAGTATAGATGGTGCCATTGCGGCGGCTGGCCATCATGTAGGTCGCGATGAAGGTACGGCGTGTCTCCATCCACACAACCTATACGCTATTCCCTCTTTCGTCATCCCGGCGAAAGCCGGGACCCAGCGGCGCCGAAGGCGATCCGTTCAAGCAGGCTGGTTCGGCAGCGGCGCTCCCGGCAGGGTCGCGCTCGCGCGCGCCGCTGGGTCCCGGGGGCTGCGCGGCTCCGCCGCTTGCCCCGGGATGACGAAAAGTGGGTTAGTGGACGCGGGCTTTGCCGATGCTCAGCCCGCCCTCCCCGGCTGACACGGCGATCACGCTCCCGTCCTCGATCTCGCCCGCCAGCAGCTTCTTCGCGATCGGGTCGACCAGGTCCTTCTGGATGACGCGCTTCAGCGGGCGCGCGCCATAGACCGGGTCATAGCCCTTGTCGGCCAGCCAGGCGTAGGCGCTGTCGTCCAGCGAGAGGGTCAGGCGGCGGTCGGCGAGCAGCTTCTCGAACCGGGCCATCTGTATGCGGACGATGCCGGCCATCTGGTCGCGACCGAGGCGGCGGAAGAGGATGATTTCGTCGATGCGGTTCAGGAACTCGGGGCGGAAATGGCCGCGGACCTGTTCCATGACGTACGGCCGCACGCTCTCGACGTCGTCGCCCTCGCCCTGGTTGGCGAGCGCCTCTGAGCCGAGGTTGGAGGTCATGATGATCAGGGTGTTCCTGAAGTCGATGGTTCTGCCCTGACCATCAGTCAGGCGGCCGTCGTCGAGCACCTGCAGCAGGACGTTGAAGACGTCGGGGTGGGCCTTTTCGACCTCGTCGAACAGGACGACCTGATAGGGGCGCCTACGGACAGCTTCAGTCAGGGCGCCGCCCTCGTCATAGCCGACGTATCCGGGCGGGGCGCCGATCAGGCGGGAGACGCTGTGCTTCTCCATGTACTCCGACATGTCCATCCGGGTGATGGCGGCCTCGTCGTCGAACAGGAAGGCGGCGAGCGCCTTGGTCAGCTCGGTCTTGCCGACGCCGGTGGGGCCGAGGAAGAGGAAGCTGCCCAGCGGGCGGTTGGGGTCGTTGAGGCCGGCGCGGGCGCGGCGGACGGCGTCGGCGACGGCGGTCAGGGCCTCGTCCTGACCGACCACGCGACGGCGCAGGGCGTCCTCCATGGCGAGCAGCTTCTCGCGCTCGCCCTCCAGCATCTTGTCCACGGGGACGCCGGTCCAGCGGGAGACGACCTGGGCGATCTGTTCGGCGTCGACGACCTCGGGGGTCAGGGGGCCGGACTTGTCGGCCTCGGCGGCCTCGGCGTCGGCGAGTTGTTTCTCGATCTGGGGGATCTGACCGTAGGCGATCTCTGACGCGCGGCCGAGGTCGCCGGCGCGCTGGACGGCGATCAGTTCGGCGCGCAGGCGGTCGAGGGTTTCGCGCAGCTGGGCCCCCTGCCCGACCTTTTCCTTCTCGGACTTCCAGCGTCCGGTCAGGTCGTCGGACTGGCCCTCGAGGTCGGCGATCTCGTCTTCCAGTTTTTCGAGGCGGGCGACCGAGGCCTTGTCGGTCTCCTTCTTCAGGGCCTCGCGCTCGATCTTCAGCTGGACGAGGCGGCGGTCGATCTCGTCCAGCGCCTCGGGCTTGGAATCGACGGCCATGCGGACGCGGCTGCCGGCCTCGTCGATCAGGTCGATGGCCTTGTCGGGCAGGAAGCGGTCGGTGATGTAGCGGTGGCTGAGGGTGGCCGCGGCGACGATGGCGCTGTCGCTGATGCGCACCCCGTGGTGGACCTCATACTTCTCCTTGATGCCGCGCAGGATGGAGACGGTGTCCTCGACCGACGGCTCCTCGATGAAGACCGGCTGGAAGCGGCGGGCGAGGGCGGCGTCCTTCTCGACGTGTTTGCGGTACTCATCCAGCGTGGTGGCGCCGACGCAGTGCAGCTCGCCACGGGCGAGGGCGGGCTTGAGCAGGTTGGAGGCGTCCATGGCCCCGTCGCCCTTTCCGGCGCCGACCAGGGTGTGCATCTCGTCGATGAACAGGATGATGCCGCCCTCGGCCGCCGTGACCTCGGCGAGGACCGCCTTCAGCCGCTCCTCGAACTCGCCGCGGTATTTCGCGCCGGCGATCAGGGAGCCCATGTCGAGGGCCATGACGGCCTTGTCGCGCAAGGATTCGGGCACGTCGCCGTTGACGATGCGCAGGGCCAGGCCCTCGACGATGGCGGTCTTGCCGACGCCGGGTTCGCCGATCAGGACGGGGTTGTTCTTGGTGCGGCGGGCGAGGACCTGGATGGTGCGGCGGATCTCCTCGTCGCGGCCGATGACCGGGTCGATCTTGCCGTCGCGGGCGGCCAGGGTCAGGTCGCGGGCATAGCGTTTGAGCGCGTCATAGGCGTCCTCGGCCCCGGCGCTGTCGGCGGTCTTGCCCTTGCGGACATCGGCGATGGCGGCGTCGAGGGCGGCGGGGGTGGCGCCGACGGATTTCAGGACTTCGGCCGCGACGCCGCCTTCACGCGCGATGGCGCTGAGCAGGCGTTCGGTGGTGACGAAGGCGTCGCCGGCCTTCTTCGAGGCCTCTTCGGCGCTGGAGAAGACGCGGGCGGTGTCGCCGTCGAGATAGATCTGACCGTTGCCGCCGGTGACCTGGGCGCGCTTCTTCAGGGCGGTTTCGGTGGCGGTCTCGGCCTTGGCCGGGTCGCCGCCGGCGGCGGTGATAAGATTGCGGGCGAGGCCGTCGCGCTCTTCCAGCAGCACCTTGAGCAGGTGTTCGGGGGCGAACTGCTGGTGCCGGCGGGCGAGGGCCAGCGACTGGGCGGACTGGACGGCCTGTTTGGCGCGGTCGGAGTAGAGGTCGAGGTTCAATGTGGTCCCCTGTGTCAGGCGGAATCCGCCGACGCGCCCTCTGATGCAAGCAACGCGCCGTGCGGCTGCAGCTCAGGTGGGTGTGACCGAAACGCCACGCAAGGGGGAGGCTGGGAGCCGGCCGAAGCCGGCGGGATCACCCGCCGGTGGTCGGAGCCGAGAAGTCGAACTGTTCGGGCCGCCGCTGACCGCCCCCGAAATTCCACGTCAGGCCGATGAAGGCCGCGCGGCCGCCGAACACCTGGTCCGCCCGGTCGGTGAAGGTCGGGGTGGTCAGGGTGGTGGTGGAGCCGAAATCGTCGAACACATCCCGGACCGTCACATTGAACGACCAGGCGTCATTGAGCTTCCGGCGATAGCCGAGATTGACGAGGGTCGACTGTTCGCGACTGCCCTGGGCCAGCAGCTGCTCGCCGCCCCAGATGCCGGACACCTGGAGGAAGTCCTCCTGGGTCGGGGTCCAGTTCACGGTCAGACGGCCGGAGACGCTCTCGCCCTCGCTGTCGACGGTGCCGACGAGGCCGGCGGCATCGATCTCCTGGCGGAAGACGTTGAGGCTGGCGTTGTAGCGCAGGGTCGGATGCAGGGCCCCGCTGGCCACCAGTTCGAGGCCCGTCGAGGTGCTGGCCCCGAGGTTTTCGGGCCGGGTCAGGAAGACGCCGCCGCCCAGATCGGTCGTGACCGGGGTGAAGGCGTCGCGGGTGTCACGGTAATAGAGGGTGGCCTGGTAGAAGGTCTGCTGCTGGCGGTAGCCCCAGATCAGCTCCAGCGCATCCGTCTCCTGCGGCAGCAGGTCGGGATTGCCGGAGCGGCGGTTCAGACTGTCCTGGTAGGGCAGGAAGGGGTTGAGGTCGCCGGGGCCGGGGCGCTGGATCCGGCGGCCGTAGCTGGCCCGCAGGGTCTGCATGTCGTCCAGCTGGTAGGAGACGTTCAGGGTCGGATAGGCGCGGAAATAGTCCTGTGACGACCGCAGGCCGGAGGTGATCTGGTTCAGCTCGAGATCCGCCTGCTCGAGACGCAGGCCGAACTGGGCGGTCAGCTTCTCGCCGAAGGGACGTTCCAGGGTCGCATAGACGGCGTGCACCGTCTGATCGAGGTGGAATTCATTGGACACGACGGGGTCGGTGACCAGCGTCGCCGGGGTGGGACCGCGGGCGAAGAGGTTGTCCTGCTCGAGGGTCAGGCCCTGACGCTCATAGCCCAGGCGCAGGCGGCCGCCGTCGGCCATCGGCCGGACATAGGCGCTGGTGAACCCGATCTGGTCCTGGCGGTTCTGGTTGCTGAGCAGCTCATTGAAGGGGGCCGCCACCGGGATCAGCTGGTCGGCCAGGGTGGCGAGCTCAATGCCGAAACGGTTGCGGTCGTAACGCAGCTCGTTGGACCACTCATGGCCCGCCGCGTCGAAGCGGCGCAGGACCCGGGCGCTCGCGCCGGAGAACTGGCCCTGGAAGCCGCCGCCCGAGACACGACGATAGGCCGAGGCGATGCCGCCGCCGGCGGCGTCGGCCTCATACAGGTCGAGGCTGTCAGCAAAGCTGTCGACGTCCGTATGGCGCACGTCGCCGGTCAGCTGGGTCTTGTCGTCGAGATTGTGCTCGACCGCCAGGCGGATGAAGACGCTGTCGGAATCACCCTCGACATTCTGGCTCTGGCGCGCCTCGAGGAACCGGCCGGAACCGGCGTCAAACCGCGTCCGCAGCCGCTCGAGTTCCTGCAGATAGGCGTCGTGGCGCACGCCGACGTCGGCGGACAGGGTCGTCGGTCCGTTCACATGCGAGAGGCTGCCGCCGATGTTGTAGCGGCCGCTGTCGCCGACATTGGCGCGGAGCGAGCCGGTCGTGGTCTGGCCGGGGCGGACCGTGGCCGGCTTGGAGATCAGATTGATGACCCCGCCCGAGCCCTCGGGGCTGTAGGCGGCGGACGGATTGGTCAGGATTTCGATACGGGCGTACTGGGCGGCGGGAATCTGCTGCAGCAGCTGGCCCCGGCTGGGCCCGTTGAACTGGCTGGCGGGCCGGCCGTCGACGAGGATGGTGACATTGGCATCGCCGCGCAGGCTGACATTGCCGTCCGGGTCGACCTCGACCGAGGGAATGTTGCGCAGGGCCTCGGCCAGGGTGCCGGTCTGGGCCTGGAGGTCGTTGGCGAGGCTGTAGCTGGTGCCTTCGCTGGAGGTGCGGATGTCATTGGGGCGGGCGGTGACGACCACCTCGTCAAGCGCCGCGGCCTCGGCGGGCTTTTCAGCACCCTCGGCCGTGGCCTCTTCCTGCGGCGTGGCGGCGGGCGCAGGTGCCGGCGGCGGGGTCTGGCCCTGGGCCGGGGCGGGGGCCGCCGGCGCGGGGGTCTGGGCCAAGGCGGCACCCGACGAGGTCGCAAGGGCCGTGCCGACGAGCAGCAGGAAGCGGATGGAAGTCATGGCGTGCGCCCCCTGCGCGTGATCGGGCGTCAGCCCGTCAAGTTTCCTTTCCATATCGACCGCGGTGAGCCGGAGCGAGTTACATCTTTTTCATTATGCCGCCGTCAGAACCGGCCGCCTCCCCGCCGCAGAGCATGGGGTGTCCGTGGGTGGTCCCGGCGGGTCTCTGGCCTTCCGGCCGGCGGGGGGATAGGTCGAAGGCGGACCTTCATGACCCCGGAGCGCCCGCTTGATCCCGCATGCCGCCTGGCCCGTCGATCCCGCCGTTATCGCACCCTTCCTGCTGGCCGTGGCCCTGATCGAGCTGACGCCGGGGCCGAACATGGGCTGGCTGGCGCTGGTGTCGCTGGGGCGGGGACGGCCGGCGGGGTTCGCGGCGGTCGCGGGGGTGACGGTCGGGCTGGCGGCCTGGATGCTGGCCGCCGCCTTCGGCCTGACCCAGGTCCTGCTGATCTGGCCGCCGCTGTTCCAGATCATCCGCTGGGCGGGCGTGGTCTTCCTGCTGTGGCTGGCCTGGGAGGCCTGGCGCGGCGACAGCGACCCGGCCGCCCCCGACGGCCCCGACCACAGCACCCTGCGCGGCCTGTTCCTGCGCGGCATGACAGGCAATCTGCTGAACCCCAAGGCGGCGGTCTTCTATGTCGCCCTGCTGCCGACCTTCATGCGTCCCGATCACGGGTCGCCGCTGGCACAGGCGCTGACCCTGGGCGGGCTGCATCTGGCGGTGGCGGTGGCGATCCATTCGCTGATCGTGCTGGGCGCGGCGAGCGCCGGCGGCCTGGTGCTGAAACGTATGCAGGGACCCGCGGCGCGCGCCCTGATGGCCGGCGGCATCGCCCTGGTGGCCGTGTGGATGGCGTGGGAGACGCGGGGCTAGCGCCGGGGCTGAGGCGGCGATGGACAGGCTCCGCACGCGCGGGCTAGCGTCCGCGCCGAACCTGTCCGGAGTCCCCCCATGTCGATCCGCCTCACCCGCCGCGCGGCGCTGGTTTCCTCGGTGGCCGGAGCGGCCGCCCTGCCCTCGACCGGCTGGACGCAGGCGGCGGCGAACGACGGTGCCTCGCTGGCCGATCAGGTCGACGCCTATGTGAAACGGGTCATGGCCGGTTTTCCGGACCAACCGGCGGTGTCGGTCGCGCTGGTCAAGGACGGTCAGGCGGTTCTGACGCGCGGCTATGGTGTGCGGGCCATCGGCGGAGCGGCGGTGGATGAGCACACCCTGTTCGCCATCGCCTCCAACACCAAGGCGGTGACCTGCGCCGCCCTCGCCATCCTGATCGATGAGGGCAAGGTGAAGTGGGACGAGCCGGTGCGGACCTATCTGCCCGGCTTCAGCCTGTCCAAGCCCGAGCTGAACGACATGGTGACGGTGCGCGACCTCGTCAGCCACCGGATCGGTTTCGGCCTCGGCGCGGGGGACCTGCTGTTCTGGCCCAACAGCGACCGGACCCGGGCCGAGATCATGGCGGCCGTGCCGCATGTGCCGATCGAGGACACGTTCCGCACCAGCTACCACTACTGCAATCTGATGTTCGTGGTGGCCGGCGAGGTGGTCGCCGCAGCCTCCGGCATGGCGTGGGAGGATTTCGTCCAGACGCGGATTCTCGACCGTCTGGGCATGAGCGAGACCCTGCCGCTGATGACCGCGGCCGATCCGGCGAAATCGGCCCTGCCGCACGGTCGGGTCGGGCCGCCCCTGCGGTACCAAGGTGCGATGCAGACGATCGGCCAGTCGATCCAGGAAGTCTGGAACTGGTCCTCGGCGGGGGCGGCGGGCGGCTTCGTCACCACCCCGGTCGACTGGGCCAAATGGATTGCGGTGCAGCTGGCGCGTGGTGCCCTGCCGGACGGGACGCGTCTGTATTCCGAAGCGCGGGCCAATGAGATGTGGCGGCCCAATATCATCATCTCCAACTCGGCGGGGCCGACGGAGACCCTGCCCGGGCGGGCCATCGCCTCGACCTATGCGACCGGCTGGCAGGTGCAGGACTATCGCGGCGAGCGGATGATCACCCACGGCGGCGGGGCACCCGGATTCGTCTCGGGCACGGTGCTGATCCCCGGACGCAACGCCGGCTTTTCGTATTTTACCAATGCCGAGGAGAGCTTCCTGACGCGGGCCCTGCGCAGCGGCATCACCGACATCGTGATGGGCAAGACCGGCTTCGACTGGATCGCGGACGGCCAGCGGCTGCACCGCGAGGGCGACGCGGCCTCGGTCGCGGCGGCGGCGGAGATCGATGCGAAACAGGCCGCGGGCGCGCCGCCGTCGCTGCCGCTGGCAGCCTACGCCGGGACCTGGCGCGATCCCTGGTACGGCGACATCACCCTCCAGGCGCGGGACCTTCAGCTGTGGCTGAGCTTCAGCCGGACGCCGTCGCTGCAGGGGCCCGTCGAGGCCTATGACGGCGAGACCCTGCGGACCCGGTTCACGGACAGGCGCGAGGAGGACGTCTTCATCACCTTCACGCTGGAGAACGGCCGGCCGGTGTCAGCGAAGATGAAGGCGGTCAGCCCGGATGCGGACTTCAGCTACGACTATCACGACCTGCGTCTGACGAAGGTTTGAGCCCCTACTCCGTCTGACGGCGCGAGACCCGGCCGGCTTCGAGCACCGGCATGCCGGCCTCGGTCGGAATGTAGATGGTCTCGCGGCCTGCCTTGCCCGCGGTTTCCTTGAGCATGTCGATATAGGCCCAGCGCAGATAGTTGTCGGGCCCGCCGAGGCTCTCAGCCATGATGCGGTTGGCCTCGTTGGTGCCGCGGGCGCGGGCGACCTCGGCCTGGGCGGTGAGCTGGGCCGAGTCGAGGGCGGCCTGGGCTTCCAGCACACGGATGCGGCGGTCCTGCACGGCCTGCTCATAGGCGGCCTTGCCCTGCATCTGCTTGGAATAGACGTTGTAGGTCGGCAGGCCGATCATGACGATGGCGAGAACGATCACCACAGCGATGACCGAGCCGATGGTGATGCTGACGCCGCGCATGGAGTTCTCCGGACAAGGCGGGGGAATCCCGCCTCGCCAGCCTCGCGGTCCGGATGGCCGGGGTCAAGCGTGGCGGAGGTGACGGATCAGCGCCGATTCCGGGGCCGGGGATCCAGCAGCAGGCCGGAGACGGTCGCCGCCAGCAGGCGCGGCGACAGGGGCAGGCGGGCGGCCCTGCCCAGGAAATGGTCGCGGATCCACGGCAGGAAGCGGCCGTCGGCCTGGTAGAAGGGGGTGAAGCCGAGGCTAAGCGCCTGATAGAGCCGCACATGCCAGCGTCGGGCGGCGGCATAGGCGGACAGGGCAGCCGGGAGATCGGCATGGGACGACAGCGCCTGCGTCAGGCTCCAGGCGTCGAGCAGGCCCATGTTGACCCCCTGCCCCAGCTGCGGACTGGTCGAATGGGCAGCGTCGCCGATGATCGCCAGCCGGTCGGCGACCGGTCGAGCGAGGGTGTGGTGGCCGTAGCGGGCGAGGGTCAGCTGGTCCGGGTCGGTCAGGGCCTCAAGCAGGCCGGCGGTATCGGGCCAGAGGGCCCGGACCTCGGCCTTCCAGGCGTCGAGGCCGGCGGCGCTCCAGGCGGCATGGTCTTCGGTCCGCAGGCTCCAGAAGAAGGTGGCGAGCCGGTCCGGGCTGCCGGGCCGGGCCCCGACGGGCAGGACGCCGACCATCTTCGAGGCCCCGCGATAGACCTGTTGCAGGGCCCGGGCGTCGAAGGGTTCGCCGGGCCAGGGGACGGTCGCCCACAGGGCACCCCAAGCCAGCGGGCGCGGCGCGGCGCCGTGGGCGGCGGCGATCCGCGAGCGCGCACCCGAGGCATCGATGACGAGGTCGAAGGCGGTCGTTGAGACGCCGCGGACATCCGTGAGCCGGCCCCCTTCGGCGACGACCATTTCCCGGCCGGTCTCGAAGCGGACGCCGGCCTCGACACAGGCGCGATACAGGACGTCGAACAGGGCCGCGCGATGGACGCCGAGGGCCGGACGCGGGCGCTTCAGGTCGGCATAGCGGACATCCAGAACGACCCGGCCGCGCCGGAACTCCCGGCCGAACAGATGGTCGATCGGCTGGGCCATGGCCTCGACGGCCGGGGTCAGGCCGAGGTCGTCGAGGACGGCGAGGCCGGTCGGCTGGAGCATGAAGCCGGCCCCGACCGGACCGGCCTGTTCGAAGCGTTCGAAGACAATCACGTGCCGGCCTTGCCGCGCCAGCATCTGGGCGGCGGCCAGGCCGGCGGGTCCGGCACCGATGATGGCGATCGAGCTCACGTGCGACGGCATGGTCCGATGATGATCAGGCTGGAACGAGCTCGATCAGATCGAGGTTGGACTCCGCCTGGGGCCAGGGGATGACCAGCCGCCAGCGGCGGTCGCCGATCCGTTCCAGCACGGCGATCAGGTCGCGGTCGGGACGCTGGCCGTAGGAGTTGGCGGGCGGCTCGGCGGCGAGGGCGAGGGAGCCGAGCATGACCATCTCGCGGTCGTTCTCCGGGAAGAGCAGACCGCCCTGACGCTGGCTGCCGGTCAGTTTGGAGAATTTCAGGCCGCGCGGGGTCTGTTCGATACGGCAGGCGAACCAGCCGTAGACGACGTAGCCGAGGCCGTCCTCGCCGCCCTGGGAACCCAGTTTGACGGTGCGGCAGCGATAGTCGCCGGGCGGGGGTACGACGGATGACCGGGCCGCGCGCGGGTCGATCAGATCGCCCAGGCCGGTCAGGTCGCCCGAGCCGGGCTGGCGGCGGGCCTGCTGCAGGGCGAGGGACCAGGCGGCGGCGCGGCGGCTGTAGCGGTCGCGATCGCCGGCAGTGACGATGCTGCGCCAGTCACGCAGGGCGACGGGGCCGTCGGACCCGGCGCCCTGCGTGACTGGCGCAGCAT
>Ga0187845_1000106_pt1 | contig 44874 bp, 30 predicted proteins | sample SpaLakP09_SKY_68_FD_134515 | JGI IMG/M metagenome (GOLD analysis project Ga0187845, IMG submission 134515) | Oligotrophic lake water microbial communities from Sparkling Lake, Wisconsin, USA - SP09_SKY_68 | ecosystem: Environmental > Aquatic > Freshwater > Lake | place: USA: Sparkling Lake... | reverse complement strand
GCGCTGCAGCGCATCCAGCAGGTTCTCCTGGTGCTGGTCCTTGTTGTTGCCGTACTGCTCGCGTCCCAGGTGCGAGAACATGCAGGGCAGCGAAGCGGCCGTGCTGGTGCCGCAGGAGCTGACATCGCGGAAGCTCAAGACATCAAGCTTGGTCAATTCCGGATTGGTCGCACGTGCATAGCCATTGAGCGAGAAGTTCATCGCCCTGGCCGTTTCGCCGACCACCAGCAGGAGCAGCGGCGGCTTGCTGCCGTCCGGACGCGCGGCGAGCACGGCATCTGCCGCGACGACTTGCGGCGGACCCCTGGGCTTGCTGCTCTTCTTGAATGCCACCTGGCCGAGCGCGTAGTAGCTGTTCAGCGGGTTGATCAGATAGCGCAGCGACTTGTGATTGCGCATCGTCGACGCCATGTCGGCAAAACAGGCCATCAACAAGACTACCGCCAGCACCAGCCCGAGCAGCACACCGCCCAGATTGCGCAGCAGTTGGCGCCCGAAGCCCATGGCTACCAGGCGGGTGCGCCATAGATAGACCGAGGGCAGGCCGGCCAGCAGCACCAGTGTGACGAACATGCGCACGCTCAGCAGGTCGCGGGTTTCGCGCGCATCGGTCTGCAGCACGTTGACGATCATCGTGTCGTCTATGACCACACCGTAAGTGCCCATGAAGTGCGCGCCAGCCGCGGCACTGACGAGCAGCAGCATCGCCACCGGCTTGATCGTAAGGCGCCAGGCGGCCAGGCTCAGCAGCGCCGCGAGCACGCCGGTGATGATGCCGGCAAAGGCCAGCACGAACAGCAGGCCGCGCGGGCTGCCCGTCTCGGGCAGGGCCAGCAGGGCCTTCCACAAAGGCCAATTGCACAGGGTGCCCAACCACAGGGCGGTCAACCAGGCGAGCAGCAGCGGGGAGCGTTGGGTCTTGGGCGAGAGAAGGCTGGGCATGCAGAAGGCGCGGCTGGGAGGAGCGCTATTGTCACCGAAGCCCATGATTCCGGCCGGGTCAAAAGGCGGGAGGGCGGCGGGACGGCGACGGGATGGTTCAGCTTCGGTTCAGGTCCGCAGCACCATCCCGCCGGCGCTGCGCCCGCCGCGCTTCTTGCTGACCACGCCGGTACTGGGCTGGCAGAACCTGCGCTGCAGCTCATCGGCCTGGGCCAGCAGCTCGGCGCCGTTCTCGATGCGCTCCTGGTGGCGTTTGACGACCAGGCCGGCCAGCTCGATCAGCTTGGCGTTGCGCGTCTCGGTGCCGCGACTGATCAGCGACTCCACCGCCAGGCGCGGCCGGCCACGCATCGAGTGGCTCATCGCCTGCTCGGCGAAGGCCGTGATCTCGGACTGGCAGCCGCGGATGATGCTGGTTGCGGGCTCTGACTTTTCGGCCACCGAGACCAAGATCTCGGTGCTGGATTTGGAGGTGCAAAAGCGCAGCCCCACCAGGCGCATCATGCCCTCCATCTCGTCAAGCTGATCTCCTGCTGCGACAGGCGCGTCCACAGCGCGACCAGATTGCTGGCCGCCTCGATGTCGAAGTCTTCCAATGTGACTTCCTTGGCCAGCTCGCGGGCGAGCTCCAGCGCATCGCCGAGCTTGCGGTCGAGCAGCAGGCGCATGGCCGCGATGACCTTCTCGAAGCGACGCAGGCGCCGCGAGTCGGCGTCGTTTTCTATCGCACGGCGCACCGTCTCGTGGGCATAGAGCAGGCCCTTGCTGTCCTTGTTGTCGAAGCGCAGCAGGGCGATCAGCACCATGGTCAGCATGTCGAACAGCTTGGACTTGAGGCCGGCGCTGACGGTGCGCTCCAGCATCTTCAGCGCCTCCTCCTTGTGGCCCATGTAAAACGCCAGCGTGCCGCAATGCTGCTGGCGCAGCAGGCAGCCGGGCGTCAGCTGTGCGGCCAGGCGGTAGGTCTCCAGTGCGCTGCCGATCTCGCCCTGTTCCATCTGCACCCGGCCCATCACGTCGTAGGAGTCCGCATGTCCGGGGATGTCGCCGATCAGGGTTTCCAGCGTGCGGCGCGCGGCCACCGTGTCGCCGGCCGCCAGATGGGCGCGCGCCACGCCCAGCCGCGCCCAGGGCACGGTGCGGGCCTCGACCACGGCGTCATAGAGCTTGCGAGCCTCGCCGTGGCGGTCCAGCCGCAGCAGCAACTCGGCGCCGATGCGTGCGGCATAGAGCCAATACTGATCACGGGCCTCGAAGCGCCGCACGCACAGATTGGAAGCAAGCTCGAAGTCCTGCTTCTCGAGCGCCTCGAAGATGTCTTTCAACACTTTCTTGCGATGGCGGGCCTGAGTCAGGCGGTCGGCCAGCGAGGTGGCGGAATAGGGCTTGAGCAGATAGCCATCGAGCGCGGCCTCGGCGGCCTCAGCCACCTTGGCATAGGTGGCCTCGCCGGTGACCATCACGAACACAGTGGAGTAGGGCAGCAATTGCTCGCGGCGCAACTCGTCCAGCAAGTCCTGCCCCGACATCTCGACGCCGTCGAAGTGGTAGTCGCACAGCACGATCTCGTACTGCTTGTGCTCCAGGATCAGGCGCGCCTCGGTGACACGCCCCACCTGCTTGACCAGGCCCACACCCAGATCCCGCAACTGGGCCGACATCACGCTGCGAGAGGTCGGGTTGCTGTCGATCACCAGGGCGCTGGCCGTGGCAATCTCCTTGTCCAGCATCATCATGGACTTACCCCTGTGTCATGGCTCGGCCTGCGCAAAAGCGCTTTGCAGGTCGGCAAGGGGGCGGGAAGGAACAAAGTGTGGGTGGGCTGTCGGTGGCTCTTGCAGGTTTTATCGGCTATCGCACAAGCGAATTGAACTGGGAGTTCTACCGAGGGCTGTGTGTTTGACCTAGATCAACAAACATTCTGGTCAGTTGAGGACGGAGCTTGCCGCTGCGCGACAAGGTCCATCCCCAAAGCCTTTGATCAGTTGAGGACGGAGCTTGCCGCTGCGCGACAAGGTCCATCCCCAATTCTCTGATCAGTTGAGGTCGGAGCTTGCTGAGTACAGCAAGGTCCAACCCCAATTACTTGAAAAGGTCCTTGACCTTGTCCGTCCAGCTCTTGGCGTTGGGCGAGTGGCGCTCGCCGCCGTCCTTCAGCGACTTGTCCAACTCCTTCAGCAGCTTGCGCTGGTGCTCGGTCAGCTTGACCGGAGTCTCGATGCTGAAGTGGCAGTACAGATCGCCGGGGTAGGACGAGCGCACGCCCTTGATGCCCTTGCCGCGCAGGCGGAAGGTTTTGCCATGCTGGGTGCTCTCGGGCAGATCGATCTCGGCCTTGCCGCCCAGGGTGGGCACTTCGATGCTGCCGCCCAGGGCCGCGGTGGTGAAGCTGATCGGCACCGTGCAGTGCAGGTCATCGCCATCGCGCTCGAAGATCTCGTGCTGCTTGATACGGATCTCGATGTACAGGTCGCCCGCCGGGCCACCATTCACACCGGGCTCGCCGTTGCCGGCCGAACGAATGCGCATGCCCTCGTTGATGCCGGCCGGGATCTTGACCTCCAAAGTCTTGCTCTTCTTGACCTTGCCCTGGCCGTTGCAGGTCATGCAGGGGTCTGGGATGATCTTGCCGGTGCCGTGGCAGTGCGGGCAGGTCTGCTGCACAGAGAAGAAGCCCTGGCGCATATGCACGGTGCCGCTGCCATTGCAGGCGCCGCAGCCCTTGGCCGTGGTGCCGGGCTTGGCGCCGGTGCCGCTGCAGGTCTCGCAGCTTTCCCAGGTCGGCACGCGGATCTGTGTTTCCTTGCCGCGTGCGGCTTCCTCCAGCGAGATCTCCATTGCGTAGCTGAGGTCGCTGCCGCGATAGACCTGCTGGCCGCCCGCGCCGCGCCGCGCACCGGCCGCGCCGCCGGCACCACCGAAGATGTCGCCAAAGATGTCGCCAAAGGCCTCGGCAAAGCCGCCGAAGCCCTCGCCGCCGGGGCCGGCGCCTCGGCCGCCCATATTCGGGTCGACGCCGGCATGGCCGTACTGGTCGTAGGCCGCGCGCTTCTGGCCGTCGGTGAGCATCTCGTAGGCCTCCTTGGCCTCCTTGAATTTCTCTTCCGACGCCTTGGCGCCTTCACCCTGATTGCGGTCGGGGTGGTGCTTCATGGCCAGCTTGCGGTAGGCCTTCTTGATCTCGTCGTCGGTGGCGGTTTTCGCAACACCGAGGACTTCGTAATAGTCACGCTTTGCCATGGGCTGGTCCGGGCTGTTCGTCAAATGAGAACGCCGCGAGGAGGGATGAACGCCAGGTTCAGCACACTCTCACGCGGCGAAAGGTCACCGGGCTGGCCCGGTGCCTTGTTGCTTACTTCTTGTCCTTGACTTCCTTGAACTCGGCGTCCACCACATTGTCGTCGGCGGGCTTGCTGTCGCCGGCCGGCTGCTGCGGGGCATCGCCACCGGCCGGGCCGGCAGCCGCGGCGGCGGCCTGCTGGTCGGCATACATCTTCTCGCCCAGCTTCTGGCTGGCCGTGACCAGCACCTCGCTCTTGGCTTCGATGTCGGCCTTGTCCTCGCCCTTCATCGCGTCCTCGACGTCCTTGATGGCGGCCTCGATCTTGGCCTTTTCATCGGCATCGAGCTTGTCGCCGTACTCGGTCATCGACTTGCGCACACTGTGCACCAGGCCGTCGGCCTGGTTCTTGGCCTGCACGATCTCGACCTTTTTCTTGTCCTCGACGGCGTTGGCTTCGGCGTCCTTGACCATCTTCTCGATCTCGGCCTCGGACAGGCCCGAGTTCGCCTTGATGGTGATCTTGTTTTCCTTGCCGGTGGCCTTGTCCTTGGCGCCGACGTGCAGGATGCCGTTGGCGTCGATGTCGAAGGTCACTTCGATCTGGGGCATGCCGCGCGGCGACGGGGGGATGCCTTCCAGATTGAACTCGCCCAGGCTCTTGTTGCCCACGGCCAGCTCGCGCTCGCCCTGGAAGACCTTGATGGTCACGGCCGGCTGGTTGTCATCGGCGGTGGAGAAGGTCTGCGAGAACTTGGTCGGGATGGTCGTGTTCTTCTGGATCATCTTGGTCATCACGCCGCCCAGGGTTTCGATACCCAGGCTCAGCGGCGTCACGACCAGCAGCAGCACGTCCTTGCGCTCGCCGCCCAAGACCTGGCCCTGAATCGCGGCGCCCACGGCGACGGCTTCATCAGGGTTGACGTCCTTGCGCGGCTCCTTGCCGAAGAACTCCTTGACCTTGTCCTGCACCTTGGGCATGCGGCTCATGCCGCCGACCAGGATCACGTCGTCGATCTCGCTGTTCTTGACGCCGGCATCCTTGATGGCGGTGCGGCAGGGGGCGATGGTGCGCTCGATCAGCTCTTCCACCAGCGACTCCAGCTTGGCGCGGGTCAGCTTGATGTTGAGGTGCTTCGGGCCCGAGGCATCGGCCGTGACGTAAGGAAGATTGATGTCGGTCTGAGTCGAGTTCGACAGCTCGATCTTGGCTTTTTCGGCGGCTTCCTTCAGGCGCTGCAGGGCCAGTACGTCCTTGCCCAGATCGACGCCTTGCTCTTTCTTGAACTCGGCAATGATGTAGTCGATGATGCGCTGGTCGAAGTCTTCGCCGCCCAGGAAGGTGTCGCCATTGGTCGACAGCACTTCGAACTGCATTTCGCCATCGACGTCGGCGATCTCGATGATGGACACGTCAAACGTGCCGCCACCCAGGTCATAGACAGCGATCTTGCGGTCGCCCTTGCCATGCTTGTCCAGGCCGAAGGCCAGGGCCGCGGCGGTGGGCTCGTTGATGATGCGCTTGACGTCCAGGCCGGCGATGCGGCCGGCGTCCTTGGTCGCCTGACGCTGGGCGTCATTGAAGTAGGCCGGCACCGTGATCACGGCCTCGGTGACTTCCTCGCCGAGATAGTCCTCGGCGGTCTTCTTCATCTTGCGCAGGATTTCGGCCGAGACCTGGGGGGGCGCCAGCTTCTTGCCGCGCACTTCGACCCAGGCGTCGCCATTGTCGGCGGAGGCAATCTTGTAGGGCATCAGGTCGATGTCCTTCTGCACTTCCTTTTCGGTGAACTTGCGGCCGATCAGGCGCTTCACCGCGTACAGCGTGTTCTTGGGGTTGGTGACGGCCGGGCGCTTGGCCGAGGCGCCGACCAGGATCTCGCCGTCTTCCTGATACGCAATGATGGACGGCGTGGTGCGCGCACCCTCGCTGTTCTCGATCACGCGGGTGGTGTTGCCTTCCATGACGGCCACGCACGAGTTCGTGGTGCCCAGGTCAATGCCGATGATTTTGCCCATGTTCTTCTCCTGATGATTTTGCGGGAAAGACCTTGCCGTACTCAGCAAGCTCTGTCCCCAACTAACTAAAAATGTCTTACCGCTAATCTGTGGATAAGTCGCCGTCTTTCAAGTCACGGCGGCTGTGAATAATCAGTTGGGGACAGAGCTTGCCGCTGCGCGTCAAGGTCTATCCCCAAGTCCTCAACGAGGCGCGGTCACCGTCACGAGGGCGGGCCGCAGCACGCGGTCGGCGATCGAGTAGCCTTTTTGCAGCACCATGACGACGGTGTTCGCTTCCTGCTCGGCCGGCACGACGCTGATCGCCTGGTGCTGGTGCGGGTCGAACCGGGTGCCGGCGGCGGGGTTGATCTCGAGCACCTTGTTGCGCTCCAGCGCACTGGCCAGTTGCCGCTTGGTGGCGTGCACGCCTTCCAGCACCTGCTCGACCTTGGCGTCGGGCATGGCGATCGCCGCCTCCATGCTGTCCATCACCGGCAGCATGGCCTCGGCGAAGGCCTCGACGGCGAATTTGCGGGCCTTGGACATTTCGTCGTCCGAGCGGCGGCGGATGTTCTCCACCTCGGCCTTGGCACGCAGATAGGCGTCGGACATTTCTGCCAGACGGCCCTGAGCTTCGGCCAACTGGGCCTCGGGCGTGGCGGGACTGCTTGCGGCTGCTGCGGCTTCGGCGTCTGCCGTGCCGGGTGCGCTTGGCTCTTGGGGTGTGGAGTTGTCGTTGGTCATGGTCAGTGAAAAGCAGGCCGAACAAAGGTTCCGGCTTGATGTGGGCCCATTGCCCTGGGTTTCAAGAGGGGGATTTCTACGAATTCGCCGAAAGCCGCGAAATCGGCGTAGCTGTGGCAGGCTTGGTCAGTCGATGCCGGCGCTCCAGCGGTCCCAGTCGGCCAGGCGGCGCCGGTCCTGCTTGGTCGGGCGGCCCTCGGTGATGCTGGCGGCCGGCTCGGGCGCCAGGCGCTGCTGCTCGGCGGCCTTGGCTCGGGTGGCCAGGCTCTCAAGGGTCTCCTCGTAGAGCGCCTGGGCCTGGGGCGCGGGGCCGCGCACGGCGCTCAAGCCCAGCACCCGCACGGTGCGAGCGATCTGGCCCTGGCGCAGATCGAGCAGATCGCCCGCGCGCAACTCCTTGGCGGCCTTGGCCGCCTGACCATTCACCTGCACCCGACCTTTGCCGACTTCCTCGGCAGCCAGCGAGCGGGTTTTATAGAAGCGGGCGGCCCAAAGCCATTTGTCCAGTCTCAAGGTTCAAGGTCCTGTCTCATCCGGTTGGGGCCAGAGCTCACCGAGTACGGCAAGGTCTGGCCCGCAAAATCTTCTCTATTGTCCTCTATCGTCGGCCAACGGCAACCTGACCGTCGCCGCCAGCCCGATGACGCGCCCGCCCCGGACGAGATTGTCCAGGCTGATGCTGCCGCCCAGCGAGAGCACGATCTCGTGGCAGATCGCCAGGCCCAGGCCCGAGCCCTGGCCCGAACCCTGGCGTTTCTCGCCGGCGGCAAAGGGCAGGAACAGCTTGTCGCGCTGGGCGTCGCTCAGGCCGGGGCCGCTGTCGCTGATGGTCAGTGCCGCATAGTTGGCGTCGGCCACCAGGGCGATGTTCAGCCTGCCCTGCTCGGGGCTGTGCTGGACGGCGTTGTGAAGCAGATTGCGGGTCAGCGCGCGCAGCGCCCATTCATAGCTGCGTATCGGGGCGGCCACGGTGGCGATGTCGAAGTCCAGCTGGCTTTCGGCGATCAGCGCCGACAGGTCCAGCGCCACCGCCCGCGTCACCTGCGCCCAGTCCTGCACCGGCGCTGGTTCGAGTTGCTGGCGCAGCTGTTCGACCTTGGCCAGCGCCAGCATCTGATTTGCCAGCTGGGTGGCGCGTTCGACCGTGGTGTTGATCTCACGCAGCGCCAGCATCGGCTCGACATCGCCGTGAAGGGCCGATTGCACCTGAGTCTTCAGCACCGCCAGCGGGGTTTTCAGCTGGTGCGAGGCATCGCGCACAAAGCGCTTCTGGTGTTCCAGCAAATGCCTCAGCTTGGCGACCACCTGGTTGGTGGCCTCGACCAGGGGCAGCCATTCGCGCGGCGCGTCGGGGGCCTCCACCGGGGCCAGATCGTCCTCGCCACGGGCCAGCAGCTGGGCGCTGAGGCGGCGCACCGGCAGGGTGGCGCGCTGCACCACCAGCACGACGACGACCACGATCACGATCACCAGCAGGGCCTGGCGCCAGAGGGTCTCGACCAGGATCTTGCGCGCCAGCGTCTGGCGCAGTTCCAGCGTCTCGGCCACCTGGATGGTGGCAACGCCCTGGCCGCCGGCGCCGGCCACCGGCTGCAGCAGCACCGCCACGCGTACCGGCAGGCCGCGATAGCTGTCGTCGTAGAAATCGACCAGGGCGGCGTACGGCCCCTGGGTGGGCAGCTTGCCGCGCCAGGCCGGAAAGTCGTCGAAACCCGACACCATCTCGCCCTGGAAACCGCTGACCCGGTAGAACAGCCGGCTGCGGTTGTCGGCCTCGAAGGGCTCCAGCGCTGAATAAAGCACGGTGGCGCGCAGCCGTGCGTCGGTGCCGGCGCCCGACACCTCCAGCAGCTCGCCGATCGACTTGGCCGAGGCCAGCAGGGTGCGGTCATAGGCGGTGTCGGCCGCTTGCAGCGCCTGGCGGTAGAGGCTGACGGTGTTGAAGGCGATCAGTGCGATCACCGGCAGCAGGATGCCTATGACCAGGCGCCGGCGCAGCGAGGTGTGGCCGCCTCGGCTGAGGATCCTCATGTCCGATCCCTCATGCCCCGGCCTTCAGCAGATAGCCCAGGCCGCGCAGGGTCACCAGCTGGGCGCCGGTCTGGGCGATGCGCTTGCGCAGGCGGTAGACCACCACTTCGATGGCCTCGATCTGCACGTCCGGCTCGCCCTGGAACACCAGCTCGAACAGCCGCTCCTTGGCCACCGCATGGCCTGGCCGGGCCAGCAGCGCGCGCAGCAGGGCGCCCTCGCGCGGGGTCAGCTCCAGCACGGTGCCCTGGAAGTAGATCGCGCCGCTGTCGGCGTCCAGGCGCATGCCGCAAAACTCGCGCCCGGGGCGGGTGGTGCCGGCACTCTCGCTGCCGGCGCGCCGGGCCAGCGCCTGCACGCGGGCCTCCAGCTCGTCGAGGTCGAAGGGCTTGGGCAGGTAGTCGTCGGCGCCGCTGTTCAGGCCGAGGATGCGGTCACCGACGGTGCCGCGGGCGGTCAGTATCAACACCGGCGTCTTCAGGCCGGCGGCACGGGCCTGCTGCAGCACGTCCAGGCCGTCGAGCCCGGGCAGGCTGAGATCCAGCAGCACCACATCGGGCAGGCTGGCCTGCCAGCGGTCCAACGCGCGCAGGCCGTCGCCGCAGCTGACGACCTGCATGCCGCGACGCTCGAACGCGCGGGCCAGGGTCAGTTGCATGGCGGGATCGTCTTCGACAAGCAGCAGCTTCATGCCGCCAAGCCTAGCATCCGCCCCGGCGGCGACCCTAGCATTTGCCCTAGGTCGCTGGACAGCCGACTGACAGCCTCGCACGCGAACATGCAGGCATTCAAATACCACTGATGGAGACAAAACCATGCGTCGCGACACCTTCCTGAAGTCCCTGGCCGCACTGGCCGCTGCCGGCGTGCTGCCCAGCACGGCCTTTGCCTCGGCCAACTTGAAGATGATGATTCCCGCCAACCCGGGCGGCGGCTGGGACACCACCGGCCGAGCGCTGGGCAAGGCCCTGCAGGACGCCGGCGTGGCGGCCTCGGTGCAGTACGAGAACAAGGGCGGGGCGGCAGGTGCCATCGGCCTGGCCCAGTTCGTCAATGCCAGCAAGGGTGACGGCAATGCGCTGATGGTGATGGGCGCGGTGATGTTGGGCGGCATCATCACGGGCAAGCCGCCGGTGAACCTGTCGCAGGCCACGCCGCTGGCGCGCCTGACCAGCGAGTACAACGTGTTCGTGCTGCCGGCAACCTCGCCACTGAAGACCATGAAGGACGTGGTCGAGCAGATGAAGAAGGACCCTGGCAGCGTCAAGTGGGGCGGTGGTTCACGCGGCTCGACCGAGCACATCGCAGCTGCCATGTTGGCGCGCGAGGCCGGCGTCGATGCGGCCAAGATCAACTACGTGCCCTTCCGCGGCGGTGGTGAGGCGACCGCGGCCATCCTGGGTGGCAACGTCACCGTGGGCGGCAGCGGCTACAGCGAGTTCCAGCAATACATCGAGAGCGGCAAGATGCGCGCCGTGGCGGTGACCTCGCCGACGCGCCTGAAGGGCCTGGACATCCCGACCCTGAAGGAGCTGGGCTACAACGTCGAGATCGGCAACTGGCGCGGCGTCTATGCTGCCGCCGGCGTGACGCCCGAGCAGCGCAAGGCGCTGACCGAGATGATCGTCAAGGCGACCAAGTCCAAGGCCTGGGCCGAGGCGCTGGAGAAGAACGGCTGGACCCCGGCCCTGCTGACCGGCCCGGCCTTCGACGAGTTCGTCGATCGCGAGTTCGCGTCGCTGCGCGCGACCATGGTCAAGTCCGGCATGATCTGAATCGCCAGGGGGCGATTCAGTGACCGGCGGGCCGGCGCGGCCCGCCCATTCCCATTCCATCTTCAGACGGAGGGCGCATGACGTCCCAATCCTCTCCCGTGCTCCACCAATCGCTGGTGGGCGTTGGCGCGCTGCTGGTCGGCGCCGTCATGGTCTATGGCGCGTTCTTCATTCCGTCCGATGCCGGCTACGCCGGTGTCGGCCCGAACGCCTTGCCCTGGCTGGTGGCCGTGGTGCTGCTGATCTGCGGCGCCTGGTTGATCTGGGAGGCACGCACCGGCGGCTACCGCGAGATGGAGACGCCGTCCGGCGCCGTGCAGGGTGACTGGAAGGCCTTCGTCTGGGTGGTCGCCGGCGTGGTGGCCAATGCCAGCCTGATCACCGTGATCGGCTTCATCCTCGCCTGCACGCTGTGCTTTGCGCTGGCCGTGCGCGGCCTGCGACTGGCCGAGGGCAAGCCCGGTGGCGACTTCAAGCGCTCGCTGATCGACGCCATCACCGGCTTGGCTGTCGCGGCACCGGTGTTCTGGATGTTCACCAAGCTGTTGGCGATCAATTTGCCGGGGCTTACGGCCTCAGGCTGGATCTAAGGGGCTTTCATGGAACTCTGGAACCAACTGCTGGGCGGCTTTGCCACCGCCGGTACACCGATCAATCTGCTGTGGGCCTTTCTGGGCTGCGTCATCGGCACCGGCATCGGCGTGCTGCCGGGCCTGGGCCCGGCGGTGACGGTGGCGATGCTGCTGCCCATCACCTCGCAGGTCGAACCGACCGCCTCGATGATCTTCTTTGCCGGCATCTATTACGGCGCGATGTATGGCGGCTCGACCACCTCCATCCTGCTCAACACCCCGGGCGAGACGGGCACGATGGTGACCGCGCTGGAGGGCTTCAAGATGGCCAAGAACGGCCGCGCCGGGGCGGCGCTGGCCACTTCAGCGATAGGCTCCTTCGTGGCCGGCACGATTGCCACCATCCTGGTGACGCTGTTCGCGCCGGTGGTGGCCGAGTTTGCCGTCACCCTGGGCCCGCCGGAGTACTTCTGCCTGATGCTGCTGGCCTTCACGACGGTCAGCGCCGTGCTGGGCAAGAGCACGCTGCGCGGCATGACGGCGTTGTTCATCGGCCTGGCCATGGGCCTGATCGGCCTGGACCAGATCACCGGCCAGGTGCGCTACACGGCCGGCATTCCCGAGTTCATGGACGGCATCGAGACGGTGCTGGTTGCTGTGGGCCTGTTTGCCGTCGGTGAAACGCTGTACAACGCGCTCTACGAAGGTCGCAGCCCCCAGGAGCTGAACAAGATGAGCTCGGTGCACATGACCAAGGCCGAGTGGAAGCGCTCCTGGCCGGCCTGGTTGCGCGGCACCTTCATCGGCTTTCCGTTCGGCACCATTCCGGCGGGCGGCTCGGAGATTCCGACCTTCCTGAGCTACGCGGCCGAGCGCAAGCTGTCCAAGCACCAGCATGAGTTCGGCACCACCGGTGCAATCGAAGGCGTGGCCGGGCCGGAGGCGGCGAACAACTCGGCGGTGACGGCCACTCTGGTGCCGCTGCTGACGCTGGGCATTCCGACCTCGGTGACTGCGGCCATTCTCTTGAGCGCACTGCAGAACTACGGCATACAGGCCGGGCCGCAGCTGTTCCAGACTTCATCTACCCTGGTCTGGGCGCTGATCGCCTCGCTGTACATCGGCAATGTGATGCTCCTGGTGCTGAACCTGCCGATGGTGGGCCTGTGGGTGAAGCTGTTGAAGATCCCGAAGCCGCAGCTCTACGCGGGCATCTTGATCTTCGCCACCGTCGGCGTCTATGGCATGCGCCAGAGCGCCTTCGACCTCTACCTGATGCTGGCCATCGGCCTCTTGGGCGTGGTCATGCGGCGCTTCGACTTCCCGACCGCGCCGGTAGTGGTGGGTATGATTCTCGGCCCCATCGCCGAAGCGCAGATGCGCAATGCGCTGTCGATCGGCGAGGGTCATTGGGGGGTGTTCTTTCAGCGGCCGATGTCGGCCGGCCTGCTGGTCGTCGTCGTGCTGGTGCTGGTGGCGCCGCGGGTGATGCGATGGAGGGCTCAGCGCGCCGCGCGGGCCTAGGCTTCAGGGTTTGTTCGCCCCCTAACTCGAAGGCGTGATGTCATCGGTTTGATGATGACTTGAGGTGGTGCCCTGCTTATTCTCGGATGTCCCCGGCCCCTGCGCCGGGGCGCAACACGAGGATCAAGCCATGCATTTGCCCGTTGCCTCCGTCCGCGGCGCTGCGCCGCAACGCTTCAAGCTGAAGCCTGTCGCTCCGATCGCCCTGGCCGCGGCACTGGCCCTGTGGGCCTTGCCCGGGCAGGCGGGCATATCGACCACCGGCAGCATCAACTCCAATCCCGCGGCGGCGGCTTTGGGTCCGGGCGATACCCTGGCGCCCGGCACCGCTTTCTGGGTCGGCGCCGGCGGCGCAGGGTCGTTGCTCGTCGATGGGGGCTCGTTCCTGCAGGCCGCCCGCCTGAGTTTCGGCAACGGCGGCGGCGGCAGTGGCTCGGGTCTGCTGAGCGGCGCTGGCAGCCGGATCGAGCTGGTCGGCAATGGCACTGGCTCGCAGACGCAGCGCCTGCTCGTCGGCGACTGGGGCACCGGCGTGCTGACGGTGGCCGCCGGCGCCACGCTGGACACCAGCACCCAGTTCAGCGCCTGCCTGATCCAGTTCCACTACTGCGACTCCTTTGTCGGCGGGGCGGCGGGTGACAATGCCACGCTGAACGTGACCGGCGCCGGCAGCCAGGTGCGCATCGGCAATCAGCTGTTCGTCGGCCATCCAGGGCTGGCCATCCAGAACCTGGTCGGCTACACCTATGGCACACCGGGAGCCACCGTGTCGGCCAACGTCAACGTGCTGGCCGGGGGCGAGTTGAAGACCGACCGCGCCCAGATCGGCACCCGGCAATGGGACACCTCCAGCACCGGGTTTGAGCGCAGCGTCAGCAATGTGCTGATCAGCGGCTCGGGCTCGCGCTGGGTGGTCGTCGGCGGGCAGGGCTGGGACGCGGTCACAGGCGCCACGATCACGCCCGATGCCGGCATCTCGACCGCCAACGACCGCTATGCCGTGGCCAATATCGATATTCGTGACGGCGGTCTGATGCGCTTCGAGGGTCCCGCCAATGCCTACAACTACCTGAATCTCTCCAGTGGTGGTCGCACCGACATGAGCGTGCGGGGAGCGGGCTCGATGGTGGCCTTCATCGGCGACAACGGGGTGCTGCAGGTCGGCCGCGCCTTGGGCAGCGCATCGCTGTCGGTGCTGAGCGGCGCCGGGGTCAGTGGGGCCTGGTACACCTCGGTGGGCCGGGACGGCTCGTTTGGCGAGTTGCTGATCGATGGCGGCGGGTCACTGCTGTCAATGACCGGCCTGGCCACGACGGCCGTGGCCGGCTCGCAGCAGAACGCGGTAATGGATATCGGCCGCAATGGCACAGGCGTGGTCAACGTTCGCAACGGCGGCAGGATCCTGTTCAACGCCACCGAGGCGCGCACCAACGGGCCACAGCTGAGCCTGGGTCGTGACGCGGCCTCCTCGGGCACCTTGAACATCGATGGTGCCGGGTCGGTGGTCAGCCTGAAGGCCGCCTCGGTGCTCGCCAGTGGAGGGCCGGGCGAGGCCTTCAATCCGCTGGTGCGTATCGGTCGAGAAGGCTCGGGGAACTTGAGCATCACCAACGGCGGCAAGCTGCTGATGGAAGGCCAGGCGGTATCGACGGTGGCCAATTCGCGCAGCACCTCGTTGCTGATCGGCGGCATCTCGGACGTCGCAAATGGCGGGAAGGGCATTGCGCTGGTGTCGGGCGCCGGCTCCGAGATCGCGATCAGCGGCAGCGACCCCTATATCGGCATCGGCCACGGGCCGCAGAGCAATGGTCAGCTGACGGTACAGAACCAGGGGATGGTCAGCGCCAGAAATATGCTTGTCGGTCGCTCCGGCGGTGTGGGCGTGCTGAAGCTGGACGCCGCCGTGTTGAATCTGAGTGGCCAGCAGACCGGCAACAATCTCTCGGGGGCCGGCCTGGGTGTGGGCGTCGGTGGGGGCATAGGGGTGGTCACGATAGGCAACGGCAGTGTGGTCAACATCAGCAATATGGGCTCCGCCGGCGCCGGCCTGAGTCTGGGGGGCAGTGGCGTATTCCCGCTGGGCGATGGCAGCCTGACGCTGTCCGGCGGCTCCACCATCCAGGTCGGCGCCGCTCCTGGCTTGGCGAATATGACCGTGGGCCGCGATGGGACGGGCTTTGCTCGCGTGCGTGGCGCCAGCAGCATCGACCTCGGCGATGGCACGCTGTACATCGGGCGCCTCAGCGGCTCGGACGGCACCTTGATCGTCAGCGAGAACTCGACCCTGACGGCCGGTTGGGTGGGCGTCGGACGCCGCAAACTGACTGGCGGTGGCGACGTCGATGGCGGCAGCGCCACCATGGTCATCAACAACAGCGTGCTGACGGCGCCGACCATCGTCATCGGCACCAATGGCTTCCTCGGCGGCAATGGCACGATCAACGGCACCGTCACCAATTACGGCATCTTCAGCCCGGGCAATTCGCCGGGAACGATGACCATTAACGGGGCCTACTCGGCCGCGGCCGGCAGCCGGCTGATCATGGAGGTGGAGAGCGACGGCATGGGCGGCTTCAAGACCGACCAGCTGGTGTTCGGCGAGGGCTCGCTGCTGGATCTGTCGGCGCTGAAGGTGGAATTCCGCTTCCTCGGCACCACCGATCCGAATGCCTTCCAGAGCAGCGGTGGCTTCGATGTGGACACCTTCTTCCGCTCGCGCGGTGCGGGTGGCGACAGCGATCTGGCGCACGGCCTGTTCGCCACGGCCAGCTTCACGGCCCAGTCCGATCGCTACACGATCAGCGACTTCACGTTCAGCGCCAACGGCGGCGCCACGTTCACCGCTGTGCCCGTGCCGGAACCAGGCAGTTGGGCGTTGATGCTGGCCGGCTTGCTGGGGACGGCCGCGGCGCTGCGCCGGCGCCGCTGATCAGGCTTGCGCCCCCAGCGCCAGCGCGGCCTCGCGTTGGCGCTGCAGGGCCGCCGCGTCGGGCGCCACCTGCGTGGGCCAGCCCTGCAGGTGGCGCTCGGCCAGGGCGGTGAGGGCGCGCATGCCGTCGGGCCTGTCGTTCAGGCAGGCAATGTAGTGGAAGGCCTTGCCGCCGGCGGCGAGGAAGGCTTCGCGGGCTTCCAGGCTGATCTCTTCCAGGGTCTCCAGACAGTCGGCGCTGAAGCCGGGGCAGATCACGTCGACGCGGGCCACGCCTTCCGAGGCCAGGCGCTTGAGGCTGGGTTCGGTGTAGGGCTCCAGCCACTTGGCTTTGCCGAAACGGCTCTGGAAGGTCACAAGATATTGCTCCTTGCTCAGGCCCAGCGCTTCGGCCAGCAAGCGGCCGGTCTTCAGGCATTCGCAGTGGTAGGGGTCGCCCAGGGTCAGCGTACGCGCAGGCATGCCGTGAAAGCTCATCACCAGCTTGTCGGGCCGGCCGTCGCGCTCCCAGTGCTCGCGCACGCTGCTCGCCAGCGCGGCGATGAAGCCGGGGTCGTCGTGGTAGCGGTTGACGAAGCGCAGCTCGGGGATGTTGCGGCGCTGGGTCGCCCACTGCGTCACGGCATCGATGGTGCTGGCCGTGGTTGCGCCCGAATATTGCGGATAGGCCGGTAGCACCAGCACCCGGGTCACCCCCTGTGCGGCCAATTCGTCCAGCACCTGCGGGATGCCGGGATTGCCGTAGCGCATCGCACAGCGCACGGTCACGACATGGCCCCGCTCACCCAGATAGCCGCCCAGCAGCTTGGCCTGCCGCTCGGTCCAGACGCGCAGCGGCGAGCCCTCGGGCATCCAGACGCTGGCGTACTTGGCCGCCGACTTGGCCGGGCGCACGCGCAGGATGATGCCGTGCAAGATTACTTTCCAGACGATGGCCGGAATCTCGACCACGCGGGTGTCGCTGAGGAATTGAGCCAGGTAGCGGCGCAGCGCCGGCGCGGTGGGCTCGTCGGGCGTGCCCAGATTGCACAGCAGCACGGCGGTGCGCGGCGTCTGGCCGTGGGAGAAGGCGGGTTCGGGTTGATAGCGCATGGGTCGATTCTGAGGTCAGCCGCCGGAGCGTCCGCTGAAATGTTGGCCGGGTTGGGTGTCGGCAAAGTGCAGCACCTCGAAGCGGACGCTGGGCGCGCTGAGGTCGGTCGGCGGACTGCCCAGGCCGATCACGCCACTGCCGTGCAGGGTGCAGGAACCGCGCCTGAGGTTGAGGATCTCGCCGTCGGTACCGAAGCGCACATAAGTGCCGTTGTAGCTGAGATCGGTCAGGGAAAAGGTGTTGCCATGTCAGTCGATGCGCGCATGGGAGCGCGACACGCGGGCATCGGTGATGCAATAGGTGGCCTGAACACTGCGGCCCAGCACGATGGGCATGGCTGCGGCGTCGAACACGCGGTCCAGATCAAGCCAGACCAGGCGTATGCCGTCGGGCTCGGCCGAGCGGACAACGTCACCGAACTGTGTCGCGGCGACGTCGCCGCCATTCGAGGTATCCAGCACCAGCACGTGGATAGACTCGACGCGGCCGCGCAGGGTGATGCGGTCCAGGCTGCGGAAATGCCCGTGCTGGGCCGTGGGCAGGCCGGCCAGCACCTCTCCGGTGATCAGGGTCTCGTTGTCGCCGGCATGGTCGAGCAGCCGGGCCGCGACATTGACCGCATCACCGAAGCAGTCGCCGGCCATCTCGACCACCTCGCCGCGGGCCAGCGCCACCTGGAGCTTCATGCCTCTGAGTGCCTTTGATGCACCACGCTGGCGACCGCGCAGGACCATGCGTTGCAAGGCCTCGTGCATCATCGCAGCGGACTTCAGGCCCTCGGGCGGCGTGGCGAAGATAGCCATCAAGCCGTCGCCGAGTGTCTTGACCAGGGTGCCGCCGCACTTGCCCACCGCCTCGCTGACCTGTTTGACGGTCTGCGTCACCACGGCCGTGGCCTCGGCATTGCCCAGCGACTCATAGAGCGCCGTGCTGCCGCGCAGGTCGGCAAACAAGACGGTGCGCTCCCGTATCAGGGTCATGAGTGAAGGTGTTGGGCTGTGGGATGAGAACTATTGCTCAGTGTAGCGCCGGGTCGTGACGGCTGACGCCGCGCAGCGCACATGAAAAAGGCCGGCGTTGCGGCCGGCCTTCAGATCCAGTCAGTTGAGGACAGAGCTTGCTGAATACAGCAAGGTCTGTCCCCAAGGTCCTTAGATGTTGTCCAGATAGGTCCTGAGCTTGTCCGAGCGGCTCGGGTGCTTGAGCTTGCGGATCGCCTTGGCTTCGATCTGGCGGATGCGCTCGCGGGTGACGTCGAACTGCTTGCCGACTTCTTCCAGCGTGTGGTCCGTGCTCATCTCGATACCGAAGCGCATGCGCAGCACCTTGGCTTCGCGCGGCGTCAGGCTGTCGAGGATGTCCTTCACCACATCACGAAGACCCGCTTGCATGGCCGCTTCGATAGGCGCGGTGTTGTTGGTGTCCTCGATGAAGTCGCCCAGATGCGAATCGTCGTCGTCGCCGATCGGCGTTTCCATCGAGATCGGCTCCTTGGCGATCTTCATGATCTTGCGGATCTTGTCTTCCGGGATCTCCATCTTCTCGGCCAGCGTCGGCGCATCCGGCTCGAAGCCGAATTCCTGCAAATGCTGACGGCTCAGGCGATTCATCTTGTTGATCGTCTCGATCATGTGCACCGGGATACGGATGGTGCGCGCCTGATCGGCGATCGAACGAGTGATGGCCTGACGGATCCACCAGGTGGCATAGGTCGAGAACTTGTAGCCGCGACGGTACTCGAACTTGTCCACCGCCTTCATCAGGCCGATATTGCCTTCCTGGATCAGGTCAAGGAACTGCAGGCCGCGGTTGGTGTACTTCTTGGCGATCGAGATCACCAGGCGCAAGTTGGCCTCGATCATCTCCTTCTTGGCATCGCGCGAGGACTTCTCGCCCTCGTTCATGCGCTTGTTGATGCCCTTCAGGTCTTCCAGCGGCACGACGGCACGGCCCTGCAGGTCGATCAGCTTTTGCTGCAGCTCCTGCACGGCGGGCAGATTGCGCGTCAGCACGATGCTGTAGGGCTTGTTCGCGGCGATTTCCTTCTCGGCCCAGCTGCGGTTCAGCGCATTGGGCGGGAAAGTCTTGATGAAGTGCTCTTGCGGCATGCCGCACTTGTCGACCACGATCTTGCGCAGTTCGCGCTCGTAGCGGCGCACGTCATCGACCTGCGAGCGCAGGATGTCGCACAGCTTCTCGATCGTCTTGACGGTGAAGCGGATCGTCATCAACTCCGAGCTGATGGCATGCTGGCTCTTTTCATACGAAGGCGACTTGTAGCCGTCCTTCTCGAAGGCTTTGCGCATCTTGTCGAAGTTGGTGGACAGCGCGTCGAACTTGACCAGGGCCGCGTTCTTCAACTCTTCCAGCTTCTTGGTCAGCGCCTTGCTGCCGCCCTGGCCGTCGTCATCGTCTTCCTCGTCGAAGAAGTCAACGTCTTCTTCGGCCACGTAGTCGTCGGCCTCGCCTTCGGACACGAAGCCGTCGACGATTTCGGAGATCTTGGCTTCGCCCGAGCGGATGCGGCCGGCCATGGCCAGGATTTCGGCAATCGTCGTCGGCGAGGCGGAGATGGCCAGCATCATCGCCTGCAAGCCGCCTTCGATGCGCTTGGCAATTTCGATTTCGCCTTCACGGGTCAGCAGCTCGACCGTGCCCATTTCGCGCATATACATGCGCACCGGGTCGGTGGTGCGGCCGAACTCGGAGTCCACCGTGGAGAGCGCCGCCTCGGCGGCTTCTTCGGCTTCTTCTTCGGTGGCCGTTGAGGTGCTGGCACCGGCGATCAACAGGGTGGCCGCGTCGGGCGCCTGCTCGTAGACGGCGATGCCCATGTCGTTCAACATCGACACGATGGCTTCGAGGATCTCGTTGTCCACCAGCTTTTCGGGCAGGTGGTCGTTGATTTCCTGGTGCGTCAGGAAGCCGCGCGTCTTGCCCATCTTGATGAGCGTCTTCAGCTCATGGCGGCGCTTGGCGACTTCTTCTTCGGTCAGCGCCGTTTCGTCAAGGCCGAACTCGCGCATCAGCGCGCGTTCCTTGGCCCGCGACACCTTCATGCGCAGCGGTTTAGCCTTGGGCTTTGCCTCGCCGGTCTCTTCGACCTCGGCTTCGGGCTCGGCTTCCAGCTCAATGTCGGCCTCGACATCGCTGAAGTCCTCTTCAGGGATGTCGTCCTTCTTCTTGGTCTCGACCGCGGCGGCCTTGGGCTTGCGCCCGCGCTTGGCCTTGACTTCGTCGTCCGCCTTGGCGGCAGGGGCGGCCTTGGCTGCCTTGGCAGATTTCTTCTTGGTGTCGTCTGCTTCGGTCGTGGCGGGGGCGTCAGCCTTCGACGGGGCGGTCTTCTTTGCGGTCATGCAAGTCCTCAAGTGCTTAGGGGCGGGGCAAGGCCAGTATCTGCAGATGGCATCAAAAAACAGCAAATCAATGCCGGATTCCGTGCGTTTCAGCGACGGCTGGGCAGGCCATGCTCACGACCGACGAGCGGACGTGAGGCACAGCGCCTGATGGGCCAAGCGGGCAAGCTGAGGGTGATCGTTTATGGAGTGCAGCCCTTGCGGGTATCGGTTGGCCTATCAACCCATTGAAGGGTACCCAGGGTCAGTGGGTGGCCGGGGACCGGAGGTACTGCCGTCACTCTTGCCGCGCGTAACAACCCTCGATTATCGCTGAAGAGTCGGGGGTTTTCAAAGAATTGGCAGAAATATTGTGAATTTGTCGATTCGTTCAGCCCGGATTGGCACTGGCGGCGGACAGGAGCAGGGCCTTGATCTGCTCCTGCACCTGCTTGTAGCGGGCCATCGCCTCGGGCTCGCTGGCGCGGGCGGCCAGCGCAGCCGCCTGCTGGCGCAACTGATCGACCCACAATCGGTTCATGATCTGACGCAGATCGGCAAAGCCGTGTTCGTCCTGGGCCGCCATGGCCTTCATGATGCGTTGGGCCGCGCGCTGCAGCTTCGTATCCGCCTCGATGTCGGTTTGCATCGCCGCCCAGGCCTCTGGGCCGTGGTCCACCAGCCGGCGCTCCAGCCAGGCAATCAGCGCACCGTGCTCGCCAGGCAGCTCGTGCAGCAGCTGATGGTCATCGGCATTGAGCTGGTCCCACCAATCGCTGTGCAGCAGCAGCATGCGCACCGCATTGTCGGCCGGACCGTCGGGCTCGACCCGGGGCGACTGCGGCGGCAGCGGAGCTTCGCTGCGCCACTTGCCCTTGCCCTGCCACTTACCCTGTCCGCTGCCGGGTTTGGGTGTCCAGGGTTGGTCGCGGCGCGGGGCACGCGGTGCGCTCGGAGCACCGGGATCCGCGTAATCGTCGAAGGGGGGGGGCTCGCCGATATAGTCAGGCGCTTCGCTGCGCTGCCTGGCCTCGGCTGGACTGGTGCCGCCCTGCCACTGTTGCATCAGCTCGGCCTCGGGCAACTGGGCCAGCTTGGCGATTTCGCCGATCAGGAGGCGCTTCAGGCCGCCGGCGGGCAGGGCGGCCCACAGTGGCTTCACATTCGCCAGCAGCCGGGCGCGGCCCTCGGCGCTGTCCATGGCGCAGCCCTCGCTGGCCACCTCCAGCAGCTGCTTGGACAGCGGCATGGCCTGCTCGACGCAGCGCTCGAAGGCCTCGGGCCCCAGCTCGCGGATATAGGAGTCGGGGTCGTGCTCGGTGGGGAGAAACAGGAAGCGCACCGTGCGCGTGTCGGTGGCAAAGGGCAGGGCGGCCTCCAGCGCGCGGCCCGCGGCGCGTCGGCCTGCGGCATCGCCGTCGAAGCTGAAGACAATCGATTCGGTGAAGCGGAACAGCTTCTGCACATGCTCGGGCCCGCAGGCGGTTCCCAGGGTGGCCACGGCGTTCGGGAAGCCCCACTGCGCCAGCGCCACCACGTCCATATAGCCCTCGACGACCAGGGCATAGCCCTTGGCTCTCAGGCCCTGGCGGGCCTCGAACAGGCCGTAGAGCTCGCGGCCCTTGCTGAACACCGGGGTTTCCGGTGAATTCAGATACTTGGGTTCGCCCTTGTCGAGCACACGGCCGCCAAAGCCGATCACATCACCCTGCACGCCGCGGATCGGGAACATGATGCGGTCTCGGAAGCGGTCGTAGCGGCGCTGCTCGGCCGCATCCTCGCCCTGCACGATCACCAGGCCGGCCTCGGCCAGCAGCGGGTCGTCATAGGCCGGATAGACGCTGGCCAGGCCACGCCAGCCCTCGGGCGCATAGCCCATGCCGAAGCGCGCGGCGATCTCGCCTGTCAAGCCGCGCTTCTTCAGGTAGTCGATGGCGCGGGGTGTATCTTTGAGCTGGCGACGGTAGTGGTCACCGGCGCGCTCCAGCACTTCGGACAGCGTTGCCTGTTTCTGCTTTTGCTGGGCCGCCTGCGCGCGCTCCTCGGGCGAGCGCTCCTCCTCCGGCACCACCATGCCGGCCTGCTGGGCCAGGTCCTTGACCGCTTCAACAAAGCCCAGGCCGCTGTGCTCCATCAGAAAGCCGATGGCGTTGCCATGCACGCCGCAGCCGAAGCAGTGATAGGTCTGGCGGGTCGGGCTGACGATGAAGCTGGGTGACTTTTCGCCATGGAAAGGGCACAGGCCCTTGTGGTTGATGCCGGCCTTTTGAGCTCGACATGGCGACCGACGACCTCGACGATGTCGATGCGGGAAATCAGGTCCTGGATAAAGCCGGGTGGGATCACGTAAGGAGTCTAATGCCGCCGGAGCTGGGGCCTCGGCGACGAAGGCTGCGGCGCGGGCAAACAAAAAGGCCACCATGAAGGTGGCCTTTTGACTTGATTCGGGCGTATCAGACGGTGAAGTCTTCCAGTTTGGCCCCTGCGCCAATCGCCGCCTTCAACCACTTTGGCTGCAGGCCACGGCCACTCCAGGATTCACCGGTGGACTTGTTGCGATACTTGGCCGCGACCTTGGATACCTTTTCCACCTTCGGTGCCTTGGTGCTCAGATCTGCAATCGACAGGCCATATTCGGACATCAGCGTCTTGACTTTGGCAATTGCGTCGCTGCGTTCACGCGAGGTGGTTTCCTGGATTTGCTGGTCCAGGGCGGCCCGCTGGGCCAAAAGGTCTTTCAGAGATGCCATCGTTCACTTCCTCGGTAGGTTTCGGGCCAAACCCAGTATGGGACGGTCTGATTATAGGCATAAGCTTATCTATTTGCCTACCGAAGGTATTCGTGCCGATATTCGGCTGCGCGTGAATTGCATCACGCCGGGATTCCTGATTAAAACCCTAGGCGTGATAGGCAAATCATTTGTAACCGACGCGGTCAAGCAATTGCTGGACCTTGGATTGATTGCGCCCGACCACCGCAGATGGAATGGTTTCGCTCTTGAAGTTTCCAAGCGCCTGCAGCGCGGGATTGGCGACCTTGGTGTCAGCCACGGCCGGCCATTCGTTGTTGCCGTTGGCGAAATAGCCCTGCGCCTCGGGGCTGCTCAGGTATTCAAGAAACTTGACCGCGCTGTCGCGATTCTTGGCATGGCGGGCCACCGCGCCTCCGGCAATATTGATATGCGTGCCCCAGGAGTTCTGATTGGGGAAGACCACACCGATTTTTTCGACCGCCGCGCGGTCCTCGGGCTTGGTCGAACGCATCATGCGCGCCAGGTAATAGGTGTTGGTCAGCGCGATGCCGCATTCGCCGCTTGCCACGGCCTTGATCTGGTCGGTATCTCCGCCCTTGGGGTCGCGGGCCATATTGGTGACCATACCCTTGAGCCAAGTCTCGGTGCGTTCGGCGCCCAGGTGCTCGAGTACCGCGCCAAACAGCGACAGGTTGTAGGGGTGCGAGCCGCTTCGCGTGCAGAGCTTGCCCTTGTTCTTGGCGTCGCCGAGTTCCTCGTAGGTATCGACGTTTTCGCGATCGACACTGAGCTTGTTGTAAACCACGACGCGGGCTCGCGTTGAAAAACCAAACCAGGCCGAGCCTTGGCCGTTGTCGATGGCACGGAGTTGTGCCGGTATCCGCGACTCCAGCACGCTGGACTTGACGGGCAGGAACAGACCGTCGGTTTCGGCACGCCACAGGCGCGAGGCATCGACCAGCAATATCACGTCGGCCGGACTGGCCGCGCCTTCGCTTTGCAGGCGAGCCAGCAAACCGGCGTCATCGGTGTCGACGCGGTTGATCTGGATGCCGGTGGCCTTGGTGAAATTCGCGTACAGCGCTTCGTCAGTTTGGTAGTGCCGTGCGGAATAGAGATTCAGTACCTTGTCCTGGGCTTGCGCGCCGCCGCCGCCGAAGGCGAAGGCGATACCGCACAGCGAGGCGCGCAGAAGGGTTTTGAGGCGGGGATAGCGGGGGCTGGTCATGCGAACTCCGAAGGCTTGCGCAGAATGCTAGAAGCCTTCAGTCTAGCATTCAACAAGAATGATTCGCGTTTCCGAATGTTGTCCTGCCGCAAACTTCGTTCAAGCGCTGGGCGGTACGTAGCCGGCCGGTTTGTCGGCGCCTTCGCCAAAGAAGAACTGTTCCATCTGGCGCGCCAGGTACTGGCGGGCTCGGGCGTCGGCCAGGTTCAGCCGGTTTTCATTGACCAGCATGGTCTGGTGGCGCAGCCACATCTGCCAGGCTTCCTTGCAGACGCCGTTGTAGATGCGCTTGCCCAGTTCGCCGGGGTAGGGGGCGAAATCCAGGCCTTCGCCTTCCTTCTTCAGATGAACACATTGCACGATGCGGGCCATGGGGGTTTCCTTGCAGAGATTGAACGGACGCGACTGTAGCCGTGTTGGCAAAGCCCTGGCTCAGGCCAGTTTCTTGACCAGCACCTGAGAGCGCCGGTCGCGGTTGTATTTTCGCTTGCGCTCGTCGGGCAGCCACTCGGGGTCGACTGGCTGGAAGCCGCGCTTGATGAACCAGTGCATGGTGCGGGTGGTCAGCACGAAGATGCTGGTCAGGCCCTGCGATTTGGCGCGTTGCTCGATGCGCTTGAGTATGCGGTCGCCGTCGCCCTGGCCCTGCACGGCGCTGGACACGGTCAGCGCCGCCATCTCGGCGGTGCGCGCCTCGACGTAGGGGTAGAGCGCGGCGCAGCCGAAGATCACGCCATCGTGCTCGATCACTGTGTAGGCCTCGATGTCGCGCTCAATCTCGTTGCGGTCGCGCTTGACCAGGGTGCCATCGCGCTCGAACGGTTCGATCAGCGCGACGATGCCGCCCACGTCATCGGGACTGGCTTCGCGCAGGCTCTCGAGCTTTTCGTCGACCACCATGGTGCCGATGCCGTCGTGGGTATAGACCTCCTGCAAGAGCGCGCCATCGACGGCCAGCGGCAGGATGTGCGAGCGCTCCACCCCGGCCTGGCAGGCCTTGACGCAGTGCTGCAGGTAGAAGGCCACATCGGTGGGTTGGGTGGGCCGGGGCAGGGCGGCCAGCATGCGCTCGGCGTCGGCCAGGACCAGCTCGGTGTCAATCGGGCTGCTGGCATCGTCCAGCACCTCATGCACGCCGGCCACCTCGGTCATGAACAGCAGTTTGTCCGCCTGAAGCGCGATGGCGGCGCTGGTGGCCACCTCTTCCATCGTCAGATTGAAGGCCTCGCCTGTGGGCGAGAAGCCGAACGGCGACAGCAGCACGATGGCACCGCTGTCGATGGCACGCTGGATCGCCGCGGCGTCCACCTTGCGCACGATGCCGCTGTGCTTGAAGTCCACCCCGTCGACGATGCCCACCGGCCGCGCGGTCAGGAAGTTGCCCGAGACCACCCGCACCGTGGCATTGGCCATCGGCGTGTTGGGCAGGCCCTGCGAGCACGCCGCCTCGATCTCGAAGCGCAGCTGGCCGGCGGCCTCTTGCGCGCAGTCAAGGGTCACCTCGTCGGTGATGCGCAGGCCGTGGCTGTAGTGCGAGGCATGGCCTTTGGCGGCCAGCTGCTCGGCCACCTGGGGGCGAAAGCCGTGCACCAGCACGATCTTGATGCCCATCGCGTGCAGGATGGACAGGTCCTGCACAAAGGCATTCAGCTTGCCCGCCGCCACCAGCTCGCCCGGCATGCCCACCACAAAGGTTTCGCCGCGGTAAGCATGGATATAGGGCGCGACCGAGCGGAACCAGGGGACAAAGGTGTGAGGGAAGACAAGGCTCATGGAGGGCGTATGGGCAAGGGGTGATCAGGGTTGTGCCGATTGTGCCGCAGTGAGACAAAGAAAAAGCGCCCGAGGAGGGCGCTTTGGGGGCACTTGGGCCTGCGTTGGCAGGTGAGGTGTCAGCGAAGGGCGCGGCGGCGGCGCGCCAGCGCGAGCACGGCCAGGCCGCCCAGCATCAGTGCATAGGTCTGCGGTTCGGGCACGGCCGTCACGTCCAGGCGCACGCTGTCAGTGCCGTAGGTCAGCTTGGTGACATAGCCGGCCGTGAGGCCGTCGATCAGCACCGTGGCGAAATGGCCCAGCAGATTGTGTGCGCTCAGCAGCGTGAAGCTGCCCGCACCGAAGCCGTTGAGCAGGCTCACCTGCAGCGTACCGCCGAGGAAGGCGGTGCCGCTGATATTGAGCCCGTCGGCCGCAGCGAAGCCGACGTCGAGGTCCAGCGCGCCGGTCGGGAACTGGGCGAAGCTGCCGAGCACGCTCAAGGTGCCGATCGAGTTCTCACCCGGCGCCACATGACCGGCCTGGTTCAGCAGATCGCCAGCGATGGTGGCGTTGCCGGCCAGCGTGCCGCCGTACACCGCCACGTCGCCGCTACCGAAGGCATTGGCGGAGCGGCCCACCAGCGTGCCGCCGAACACTTCCACGCCGCCCGAGAAGCTGTTGTTGCCGCTGAGCACCAGGGTGCCCGCGCCCGACTTGGACAGGCTGCCCTCATAAACGCGCGCATTGCGTGCGGCTTCGCGCGCCACGCCCATCGTGTACTCGGTCTGCTCGTCGGCGCTGGCGCCACCGGGCAGACCATTGGTCCAGCCCTTGGCCACCTTGGTCGCCTGCCAGCTGGCGGCCTCGGTCTCGTCTTCGAGCTTGCGTGCCTTGATGGCCACGTCGGAGATATTGTTCGACCAGGTGTCGTTCTGCCCCTGCGTGTTGACGGCGAACTTGCCCAGGAACTGACCCGGCCCGTTCATCGCATTCTTCAGGCTGATCGTGCCCCAGCCGTTGCGGGCGTCGGGCACCAGGGTGTTCTGGCCGGCGGTCGGGTTGGCGATGGCCTGGCCCAGCTCGTTGTTGGTGGTGCCATTCTGAATCGCGGTGGTCTTCATGACCTCCAACGCCTGCGCGTTGCTCATGTAGCCGAAGCGTTCCATGATCACGGCCAGTGAGCCGGAAGCGTGGGGGGCTGCCATCGAGGTACCCGACAGGCTGGCATACCCTGCCGTCGTGCCGGTGACCGAGCTGCCATTGATGGCGTTGCCGGGCGCGGTCATGCACGACCATTTGGCCAGGCCGCATTGGTTGTAGAGCTGGGCGCCGGGCACATTGACCGAGCCGTCCGCATTCAGTGTCTGGCCGACGGGAGATCCGCTGATGCTCAGGGACTGGCGAATTGCCGCCACTGCCAGCCAATTGGCCTCCAGCTCCGGCTTGTAGTACGCCATGCCCGAGCGCGCGCTGGCGTTCGCGAAGCCGGTGTTGCCGGCGCTGAAGACCATCACGGCACCGGTCTTGGCGGCATCCAGTGCGCCCTTGATCCAGGTGTCGTCGCGCGACAGAAAGCCCCAGGCACCGATCAGTCCGGCCACGCCGGTGGCGCTGGGGCCCAGGGTGTTGTATTGCTCGCTATTGGGCTGGCTGCCCCAGCTGGTACTGATGATGCGCACGCCCTGGGCATTGACGCCGCGGTAGACGTCGGCCACATGGCCCTGCTCCAGCGTCTGCGCCTCCGTCTGCGTCACCTGGGGCAGACCAAACAGCACGCCGTCGGTCTTGTGTGTGTTGCCGACATAGAGATCGGCGTTGAAGGCCACGCCATGGAAGTTGCTGCCCGCGCCGATGCTTCCGTCGCGCGAGGCGGCGATGGTGCCCGAGACGTGGGTGCCGTGGCGGTCGTTGAAGGCCGGGTTGTAGGCGCCGGCGATGCCGTTGACGGTGACCGAGTGATAGCGTGACGCGCTCAGTTGCGGGTGCAGATCGAAGTAGCCGGAGTCCACCATGCCGACCTTGATGCCGGCGCCGCTGTAGCCGGCCGCGTAGGCGAATTCGGCGCCGATGGAGCGCAGGCCCCAATCGCGAAGGAACTCGGCGGTGCGCCAACTGGCCGGATCGCCCAGCATGCCGGGATCGCCGGGGTAGGTGACGATGGCCTGCGCCTGCAGGGCGGCCAAGCCGCTCAGCATGAGCGCCGCCAGACGGGTGAATTGCAGTGGGGTTCGGGTGAGCTTCATCGGGGTTCCTCTGATGTGTTCTTGGATCGTGGTCGCAGGTTCAGCGCTCGCTGAGTCCGCCCAGACCGGCGAGGCCGATATGCATGCCGACGTCAACCATCTGGGCGAATTCATCGTAGTCACGGCAGGTCGAAAAGTGTGCGTTTTTCCACGCCCTTGTCATGTGTTGGGCGATGCACGCCCGCACGCCTGACCTGACCCCCCGAATGCCGTGCGCTGTGCGACCAGATACGGGTCATTCCCGATACCTCGATCAACAAGCGCAAACCCACCGATAATCCGCGCCTCGTGAATCCATCTGCCCCCGCCCCCAAGCCCTCCCGGCCTGCCCTGCCGCCCAAGCCCCGCGCTCCCCGCCCCGAGCGGGCGCCCGTCGTTGCCACGCCGCTGCCGCCCATCACCTTTCCCGAATCGCTGCCGGTCAGCGAGCGGCGGGAGGACATTGCCCGCGCGATGTCTGAGCACCAGGTCATCATCGTCTGTGGCGAAACCGGCTCGGGCAAGACCACGCAGCTGCCCAAGATCGCGCTCGCGCTGGGACGGGGGCGCGCCAACACCGGCAAGCTGATCGGCCACACGCAGCCGCGGCGCATTGCCGCTTCCAGCGTGGCCAAGCGCATTGCCGAGGAGCTGAAGTCGCCGCTGGGCGAGGTGGTCGGCTTCAAGGTGCGTTTCCAGGACCGGCTGCAACCGGGCGCCTCCGTCAAGCTGATGACCGACGGCATTCTGCTGGCCGAGACGCAGACCGATCCACTGCTCAAGGCCTACGACACCATCATCATCGACGAGGCGCACGAGCGCAGCCTCAACATTGACTTTCTGCTGGGCTATCTGCGCGAGGTGCTGAAGCAAAGGCCGGACCTGAAGGTGGTGGTGACCTCGGCGACGATCGATGCCGAGCGCTTCGCCAACCACTTCGCCTCGGCCCGAGATGGGAAGATATGCCCGGCGCCGGTGCTGACCGTATCGGGGCGCCTGTTCCCGGTCGAGCAGCGCTATCGCCCGTTCGAGGAAAGCCGCGAGTACGACGTCAACAATGCCATCGTCGATGCGGTCGACGAGCTGTGGCGCGAGGGGGCCGGCGATGCGCTGGTCTTCCTGCCCGGCGAGCGTGAGATCCGCGAGGCGGCCGAGGCGCTGCGCAAGCACCATCCGCCCGGCGTCGATGTGCTGCCGCTGTTCGCGCGGCTGTCACCGCAGGAGCAGGACAAGGTGTTCGAGCCGCACGGCCAGCGTCGCATCGTGCTGGCCACCAACGTGGCAGAGACCTCGCTGACGGTGCCCGGCATCCGCTATGTGATCGACCCCGGCCTGGCGCGGGTCAAACGCTACAGCTACCGCAACAAGGTCGAGCAGCTGCAGATCGAGGCGATCAGCCAGGCGGCGGCCAACCAGCGCGCCGGCCGCTGCGGGCGGGTCTCGAACGGCATCTGCGTGCGGCTCTACGCCGAGAAGGAATTCAACGAGCGCCCGCGCTTCACCGACCCCGAAATCCTGCGCTCGTCGCTGGCCGGCGTGATCCTGCGCATGAAGGCGCTGCATCTGGGCCAGGTCGAGGACTTCCCCTTCATCGAGCCGCCGCCGCGCAAGGCGATTGCCGACGGCTACCAGCTGCTCAACGAGCTGGGTGCGGTCGACGAGCGCAACGACTTGACGCCCATCGGCAAGGAGCTGTCCAAGCTGCCGCTGGACCCCCGCGTGGGCCGCATGATCCTGGAGGCCAAGGACAGACACGCGCTGGACGAGGTGCTGATCATTGCCAGCGCCCTGACCGGCCAGGATGTGCGCGACCGGCCGATGGAGCAGAGCCAAGCCGCTGACGAACGCCACAAGAAGTTCGACGACGAGAAGTCGGAGTTCATGGGCTATCTGAAGCTGTGGAAGTGGCTTGAAGAATCGAAGGGTGGAGGGCCTGTGAGCCCCCAGGAGTCTGCTTTGCAGCCTCCACCCCCCAAGGGGGCTGCGCAGCCTCGGGGCGGCCCAGCGCCTGCGCGCGAACACAAGCTCAGCCACCGCCGCTACGAGGCGCTGCTGCGCGAGAACTTCGTCAGCGTGCGCCGCGTGCGTGAATGGCGCGACATCCACTCGCAGCTGCACACCGTCGTCGCCGAGCACGGCTGGCGGCTCAATGGCAGCGCGGCCACCTACGAGCAGGTGCACCTGTCTATGCTGGCCGGTCTGCTGGGCAATATCGGCCTGAAGAGCGAGGAGGATGACTGGTACCTGGGCGCCCGTGGCATCAAGTTCTGGCGCCATCCCGGCGCGCATCTGAGCAAGAAGCCGGGGCGCTGGATCGTTGCCTCCGAGCTGGTGGACACGACGCGCGTGTTCGGCCGCGGCATTGCCAATATCGAGCCGCAGTGGATTCCGCAGATGGCCGGCCATCTGCTGAAGGTGCAGCTGCTGGAGCCGCACTGGGAGAAGAAGGCCGCCGAGGTGATCGCGCTGGAGCGGGCCACGCTCTACGGCATCGTCATCTACAGCAACCGGCGGGTGAACTTCGGCAATGTCGATGCCCCGGCCGCGCGCGAGATATTCATCCGCGAGGCCCTGGTCAACGGCGAGTGGGAAACGCGCCTGCCCTTCGTCTCGCACAACCAGAAACTGATTCGTCAGGTCGAGGAGCTGGAGCACAAGTCGCGCCGGCAGGACGTGCTGGTTGATGACGAGCTGATCTACGCCTACTACGACCAGCAGCTGCCGGCCGACGTCTGCTCGGGTGCCAGCCTGGAGCGCTGGTACCGCGTGGCCTCGCGCGAGAACCCGAAAGTCTTGCACCTCAGCCGCGAGGAGCTGATGCGGCACGAGGCGGCCGGCATCACCGTGTCCAGCTTCCCGAAGACGCTGCGGCTGGGTGGCGTGGACTGCACGACCAGCTATCTGCACCAGCCCGGCGATGCCCGCGACGGTGTCACGGTGACGGTGCCGATCTACGCCCTGAACCAGGTCAGCGAGGAGCGCTGCGAATGGCTGGTGCCGGGCATGCTGAAAGACAAGCTGCTGGCCCTGCTGAAAAGCCTGCACCAGCGCCCCCGCTCGCGCCTGGTGCCGCTGCCCGACTATGTGGCCGAGTTCGTGGAGCTGAACCCTTTTGCCCAGGGCAGCCTGATCGATGTGCTGCTGAAGGCGGTGCGCGACCGCACGCAGATCGCGGTGCAGCGCAATGACTTCAAGGTCGAGCAGGTGCCGGTGCATCTGTTCATGAACTTCCTGGTCGTCGACGAGCATGGCCGGCAACTGGGCATGGGCCGCAACCTGGCGGCGCTGAAGGCCGAGCTGGGCACCAAGGCGAGGTCGGCCTTCCAGGCGCTGGCGGCGCTGAAGTTGCCTGCGGCCGCGCCGGTTGCCGCACCCACAGCCGCTGGCAAGGGCGCCGCCGTGCGGGTGCCTGCGCCCGACAAACCGGTCAAGGAAACCCCGGCCGCGACCTACACGAACTGGACCTTCGGCGAGCTGCCCGAGCTGATGGAGGTGCGCAAGGGCGCACAGACGCTGATCGGCTTCCCGGCGCTGATAGACCGCGGGGCGCACGTCGAGATCGAGGTCTTCGACGAACCCGATGTGGCCGCCGCCAGGCATGGCCTGGGCCTGCGCCGGCTGGTGGCGCTGCAGCTCAAGGAGCCACTGAAGTATCTGGAGAAGAACATTCCGGATCTGCAGAAGATGTCGGTCTACTTCATGCCGCTCGGCAGCGCGGACGAGCTGCGCGAGCAGATCATCGGCGTGGCGCTGGACCGGGCCTTCCTGGCCGATCCGCTGCCCACCGACGAGTTCGCCTTCAAGCGCCGCATTGAGGAGGGCCGCACGCGGCTCAACCTGATTGCCCAGGAGGTGGCCCGCCTGACTGGCGTGGTGCTGATCGACTATGCCGCCGCCGCGCGCAAGCTCAAGGACAGCCGGCCGTCCAAGGAGGTGGCCGACGACATCCAGGCCCAGTTGCAGCGGCTGGTGCCGAAGAACTTCGTCACCGCCACACCCTGGGCCCAGCTGCAGCATCTGCCGCGCTACCTCAAGGGCATCGTCATGCGCCTGGACAAGCTGCGCGCCGATCCGGCCCGCGACAGCCAGCGCCTGGCCGAGCTGCGGCCGATGGAGCAGCGCTTCCTGCGCCGCCTGGCCGAATTGAAGGGCACGCATGACGGCCGCGTGGACGACTTCCGCTGGCAGCTGGAGGAGCTGCGCATCAGCCTGTTTGCCCAGGAGCTGCGCACGCCGCAGCCGGTGAGTGTGAAGCGGCTCGAAAAGGTCTGGACTCAGATCACCGCCTGACGCCGGGTTTTCACTGGCTTCAGCTTGTTACATATATGCCGAAATAGGTCGCAATTGCCGCCTTGATCGGGGCATGAGCATTGCAAGCCATTGTTTCAATGCGTACTGTCATGCTTGCCTCTTCACGCCCTGCCTCTATGCCCCTGCCGTCCAATACGCCCCAGGCCACACCCACCGGTGAGACCGCACGCGCGCCGCTGCGGCGTTTCGGGCGATTCGAGCTGCGGGCCCTGCTGGGCAAATGCTCGCGCAGCATGAGCTGGCTGGTGTTCGACCCCCGTGCCGGCCAGGAGCTGATTCTGATGCTGCCCCGGGTGGCTCCGGCCAGCCAGGAGGAGATCGAGCAGTGGCAACGCCAGCTGCGGCTGGCCTCACGCCTGAGCCACCCGAACCTGGCCCATGTGATCGACATCGGACAGCAGGATCAATGGCCCTTCGTCACCTATGACCGCGCCCTTGGCGAAACGCTTGAGGAGCGGTTGCGGCGCCAGCCCAATCCGCTCGGCACCGAGATGGCGCACTGGGTCTGCCAGGCGCTGGAAGGCCTGGCCTTTGCCCATGAGGCCGGCCTGTCGCACCGCAGCCTGCAGCTGAGCAGCCTGCTGATCAACGAGGCCGATCAGGTCCATGTGGCCGGCATCGAGGTGGCGCCGGAGCCGGAGGTAGATAGCGGTGATGGTGCCGGCATCGGTGGTATTTCGAGTGACCGGCGCCGGCGCCAGCGCGACGACGCCGAAGGCGATCTGGTCGCCATCGGCGTGATCATGCAACGGGTGCTGACCGGCCAGAATGTGCTCGACGAACCCGATGTGCAACTGGTCATTGCACGCATGTTCCCGAACGGCAAGGAGCTGGTGCGCCTGCCCTGGGGCATGCCCCAGCCGGTGCCCGAGGCCCTGCGTGCCATCGTCAACCGCAGCACCGACCGCCAGCCTCGTCAGCGTTACCACAATGCCCGCACGCTGCACCGTGCGCTCGACGGTTGGCGCTCGGATGCCTCCCGCGAGGGCGGCGGCCCGACCGCCTTGCTGCTGGAGCGCATGAGCCGCTACGGCCATCTGCCGGCCATGCCGGGCGTAGCGACGAGGGTCAACCGCATGGTGCGGATGGAGCAGCAGCACACCAGCGAGGTCTCGCAACTGGTGCTGCAGGACATGGCGCTGACCTTGGAGCTGCTGCGCAATGTCAACTCCGCCAGCCTGCGTGGCATGACGGCCAGCAGCGGCGGCCCGGTGCTGAACATGCAGCGGGCCATTGCCATGCTGGGGCTCGACGGCGTCAAGCGCGGCGCCTCGGCGCTGCGTGATTGGCCTGGCCCTCTGAACGAAACCCATGCCCAGGCCTTGATGAGGTTGATGGAACGGGTGCAGCGCGCCGGCGAGTTGGCCCAGGCATTGCGGCCGGCCGGCTATGACGCCGAGGTTATCTACCTGATCACCCTGCTGCAGAACCTGGGCCGTTTATTGGTGCAGTACCACTTCCCTGACGATGCGCTGCAGATAAGCCAGTTGATGCAGCCGCAGGCGGCCACGCCGGAGCAACCCAATCCGACCGTGATGTCCGAGACCGGCGCCTCCTACGCTGTGCTTGGCATCGACATCGCCACACTGGGCGCCGCTGCGGCCCAGCACTGGGGCTTGCCGGAGGAAGTGCTGCACATGATCCGCCGCGCCGCGCCCGATGCGCCCATCCACACGCCCGATAGCGACGCCGAGACCCTGCGGCTGACGGCCAGTCTGGCCAATGACCTGGTCGATGCCCTGCTGCTGCCCTCGTCCAAGATCGTGGGTGCCCTTGATCAGCTGGCCAAGCGATACGGCCGCGCGCTGGGCCTGGGTTTGAAGGAGCTGCACGAGGCCTTGACGCCCCCGGCTGGCAAGCTCGCCGAACACAAAAACGCTAAAAACTAGTATTGCCAGGTTTCTCGCCGCCTGGCTGGCCCAAAAGAAGAATAGATTCCAACCATGGCCCCTCCCTCACCGCCCTCCCCAGCAGGCCAGATGACTGCCGGCAGCCTGATCGGCCGTTTCAGGCTGCTGCGGCCGCTGGGGCAGGGCGCCCAAGCCACCGTCTGGCTGGCCCACGATCCGCGCCTGGAGCGGGAGGTGGCCGTCAAGGTGCTGCTGCCCAGCGAGACGCCGCTGAGCCTGGACCAGTGGCTGCATGAGGCCCGTGCGGTCAGCCGCCTGACCCATCCGAATATCGTGCCGGTGTTCGAAGCCGACGTCGCCGCTGGTCGGCCGTATATGGTGTTCGAGTATGTGCCGGGCCTCACGCTCAGTGAGCGGCAGCGCCGCGGGCCGGCGCTGGCCGTGCGCGAGGCCGTGGAGCTGATGCTGGGCGTGTTGGAGGCCCTGCAGACGGCTCACCAGGTTGGCGTTGTGCACCGCGACCTGAAGCCCTCCAACATCCTGCTCGACGCCAGCGGCCGCGCGCGGGTGATGGATTTCGGCATCGCCGGTCGGGTCGCCGCGCCGGGCAGCGGAGACAAGCCGCAGCGCATCGTCGGCACACCGGGCTATATGTCGCCCGAGGCAGCGCAGGGTCGGCCGCCGAGCCCGCTTATGGATGTGTTTGCCGTCGCGTTGATGCTGGCCGAGTTGCTGAGCAACCAGCGCATGAATGCCAACCCCGACCCCTGGGCGGCCGTCAAGCGCGTGGCCGAGCAGGACTTGAGCCTGCCCAGCGGCCTGCCGCCGGCGGTGGACGACAAGCTGCGTGCCATCGTTCAGCGCGGCCTGGCACGCGACCCGGCCCAGCGCTGGCCCAGCGCCACCGCCTTTCTGGGCGCGCTGAACGAATGGCTGCATGCGCCGCTGCAAGCGGCGCCCGAGGCCGCCGGCGAGAGCGCGACCTTGGAGTTCTTGCTGCGCCGCATGCGCCACAAGTCGGACTTTCCTGCACTGTCGGACTCGGTATCGCGCATCCACAAGGTCACCAGCTCCGAGAACGAGAGCCTGTCGGCCCTGTCCAACGAGATCCTCAAGGATGTGGCGCTGACCAACAAGCTGCTGCGCCTGGTCAACACGGTGCAGTTCAGCCATGCCGGTGGAGGCAGCATCAGCACGGTATCGCGTGCGGTGGCCCTGGTCGGTTTTGCCGGCATCCGCAATATGGCGCTGTCGGTGGTGCTCCTGGAACGCATGGAGAACAAGGCCCATGCCCAGCAGCTGAAGGAGGACTTTCTGCGCTCGCTGATGGCCGGCGCGGTGGCCGGCGAGCTGTGCACGGTGCGGCGCGAGAGCGAGGAGTCCTTCGTCGCGGCGATGTTGCAGCATTTGGGCCGCCTGCTGACCGAGTTCTATTTCCCCGAAGAGGCCCTGCAGATCCGCCAATTGGTGCGGCCGGCCAAGGCCGGCAGCGGCGCCAAGGCCATGCCGGTCAGCGAGCAGATGGCGTCCAACCAGGTGCTGGGCCTGAGCTACGAGGATCTGGGCGTGGGCGTGGCCAAGCAATGGGGGCTTCCGGACAGCTTGCAGCGCAGCATGCGCCGCCCTCAGGGCGACCCGCCGCGCAGCCAGGTGGACAACCCGGTGGAGCGCATGCGCATGCTGTCGAGCGCCGCCAATGATGTGGCCGACGCCATCCTGCACAGCGAGCCTGGCGATGCTCACGCCCGCGTGCGCGCCGTCGCGGAACGCTACGGCCGCGCGCTGGGGCTGTCGCAGACCCGCTTTGAGGTGGCCGCTGACGAGGCCCGCCAGCGCCTGTCGGAAATGGCCATTGCGATGGACCTCAAGGTGCCCAAGAATTCGCCCGCCCAGCGCTTGCTGGCGCCGGTGATACCGGTCGAGCAAGACAGCCTGTCGCCGCACGCGCTGCAGGCGACGATGGTTGGCGAGGACACCCTGGTCGCCGAGCCTCATATTCCGCGCGAGCAGGTGACCGAAATTCTGGCCGCCGGCATCCAGGACATCACCAATGCCATGGTCGAGAGCTTCAAGCTCAACGAAGTGCTGCGCATGATTCTGGAGACCATGTTCCGCGGCCTGGGCTTCAAGCGCATCGTCTTCTGTCTGCGCGACCCCAAGACCGAGACCTTGACCGGCCGCTTCGGCCTGGGGGAGGGGGTCGAGCTGATCGTCCCCCACTTCAAGGTGCCGCTGCGCACGCCGCCCGGTGTGGCGCCCGACCTGTTCGCCGCCATCTGCCAGAAGGGTGTCGACACGCTGATCGCCGATGCCTCCGCCGGCAAGATCGCCGAGCGCCTGCCGCCCTGGTACTTGCAACACGCCAAGGCATGGAGCTTCCTGATACTTCCGATGGCCGTCAAGGGTGCGCCGTTTGCGATGATCTATGCCGACAAGCTGGCACCGGGCAGCATCGACCTCGGCGAGAAGGAGCTTTCGCTGCTGCGCACCTTGCGCAACCAGGCGGTGATGGCATTCAAGCAGTCGAACTGAGCGCGGGCGGCAGCCTCGAATACAGCAGATAGTCGCTGGGCTCGCCGCGAACGATGCGGAAGTTGCGCAGCCGGCCCTCCAGTTCGAATTCGCACTTGCCCAGCACACGCTGCGAGGCGGCATGGGCCTCCAGTGTGGTGGCCTGCACGCGCACCCAGCCCTGACTCGCGAATCCCCAGGCCACGCCGGCCTGGCAGATCGCCGTGGCCAGACCGCGGCCCCAGTGCTGCGGCCGTACGCCATAGGTGATTTCGGCCGTCCTGTTGAGTGCGGACACGGTGTGAAAGCCGAAGGTGGCAACCAGCCGCCCGCTGCCCGGCTCGCGTACCGCAAACAGCAAAGGCGCATTTGCATCCTCGCTCAGCGTGCGCTCAATCATTGCCTGCAGATCAGCCACCGAGGCCGCCGTGCTGCTGGTCAGGCTCAGCATCTCGGGCCGCAGGGCGAAAGTAGCCCAGTCCTCGGCGTCGGCCAGGGCCATCCTGGACACCAGGTAGCCGGTAACTACGGGGGCGGATGAATCCTGCATCGCTGGTACCTTGCCTGCCCCAAGGTGGCAAGCAGGAAGGTAGGGGCTAGGAATTGGGGTTGACGAGCCTTACCCCCGGCACTGGTCACAACAGTTAGGGCTGCTTGGTTCCCCACCTGACCCGGTTGGCCGTGCTTCCATGCGAGGAGGCCCGTCAGAGGCGATTGTATGCGAGCCGGCGGGGTGCTCTTGCGGAGCGTTTGTAAAACTAATCGCAAATCGAACCGGCGGGCAGCGTCCGGGGCAGGCGTAGGCCGCGCTGTCTGTAGACAATCTCGCTGCGGCCGGGGGCCGTCAGCACCAGTTGCAGATCGGCCTCGGAGTAGTCGCGGGGCTGCAGGCGTTTGAGCAGACGCGGGGCAAGCGTCGTCGTGAAGCGTACAGGCCCGGCCGATTTGGCGTCGACATGGGCGCTGAGTTCGACCGCCTCTGACGATGCGCCGGCCAGGCGCAGGCTCAGCAGCCACAGGCCGGGCTCGCTGGCCTGCCAGTCGAGGCCGAACTGAGCCGAGTTCAGGCAGCCCCCGGGGCCGGTCTGCAGACTCAGGCTGGGCCGTACGTCTCGTGCCTCAGGCGCCGCGCTGACCTGCAGGTTCAGCCGGGCCTGCAGCGGCACCGGGCGCTGCAGGCTGTCAGTCAGGGTCAGGTCCACGCTCAGCTGGTGCGCGCCCGGCTGCCGCGGCTGGTACTCGGTGAAGAATTGGCCCGCCTCGATACCGATGCGCTGGCCGCGGTTGTTGCGCAGATCGGACTGCATAGGCAGCGTCTCGGCCGGGGCTCTGCCCGGTGGCTGCACGGTCAGCACGGGCCGGACATCGTCGCGTGCCACGCCGTGATCGAGCACGCGCAGATCAATCAGGCCGACGCCACCTTCGGGCACCGGCCGGCCGGGCGCCTTCAGCAGCAGTTCGAAGCGCGGCAGCTGTCGGGTCAACAGGGTCAGCGTATCGCGACCGCTGGCCTTGGCGTGGCCCAGCGTGAGCCGCCATGGCCCGGGCGCCGGGTTGCGCTGCTGTGGCAGCAGATAGGCGTCGCCCAGCTCGGGGCGCTGGCGCTGCTGGCGGGGCACGCTGAGGGTCAGCGCCGGGGGCCAGTTCAAGGCAGGGGCATTGGGGGGTTGCAGCCGTATCGAGTGCAACGTCAACGTACTGTCGAACTGGATCAGCAGTCGGTTGTCGCCCATCGGTTCGACCGGGATGTCAACCGAGGTCTGTTGCGCGCCGCTGGCCGGCCGCAGAACTTGCGGCGCGGCCTGTGCGCCGGCCACCAGTGCCAGCAGCAGCGCGACACGGCGCAGCGCCTGCGTCAGGCGCTCAGCGCAGTTGCAGGGAGTCGTCGCCAAACTGGAGGCCCAGCGGGTCGATCAGCAGCTGCTTGGGCCCTGCCTCGATCTGGCCGGCGACCCAGGCATCGACGCCCTGGGCCTTGGCCACATCGACGGTGCGCTGCGCATCGGCGGCGGGCACGAAGATGGCAAAGCCGGCGCCCATATTCAGCGTCGAATAGGCCTCGCGGTCGTCCTGCTTGGCATGCTGCTGCATGAACTTCAGCACCGGCGTGACCGGGGGCACGGTGTGGATGCGGTAGGTGAACTGGCCCGGGTGGCGCAACAGCTTGCGCCAGCCGTGGCCGGTGATGTTGGCGCAGTAGTGCGGCGTGATGCCGGCCTTGTACAGGGCCTCGGTCACCGGCGAGTACAGCACCGTCGGGGCCAGCAGCGCGTCGCCATACGTCAGGCCGGGCCCGATCTCGGTCAGGTAGCCCTGGGGCAGGCGTTCCACCAACTTGCGCGCCAGGCTCAGGCCGTTGGCATGGATGCCGCTGGAGGCGAGCAGCACAATGGCGTCGCCGGGGGCCAGCTTGTCGCCCACCGACAGGCGCTCCTTGGGGTTGATCAGGCCGGTGCAGCTGGCGGCCAGGTCGATGCGGCCGGCCTCGACGATGCCGGCCAGGGCCGGTGTCTCGCCGCCACCCCAGGCGACCTGGCAGACGTCGCAGGCCTTCTTCCAGCCCTCGACCAGGCTTTGCGCGCGCAGCTTGTCGCCAAACCACTCGGAACCGCCGGCGGCCCAGTAGGCCTGCACCACCAGCGGCGTGGCGCCGACGGTGATCAGGTCATTGATGGCCATGGCGATGGTGTCCTGGGCGATGCTGGCGTAGTAGCTCTTGCCGGTCAGCTGGTACATCTCGTCGGCGACCAGGGTCTTGGTGCCCAGGCATTCGACGATGGAGGCCAGGTAGAAGGGGCCGACATCGACCACATAGGCCGACTCGCCACGCGAGGCGGGCACTTCGCTGAAACCGTGGCCGGCCAGATGGGCGCCGGTGGCGGCAGCGGCGCGCTGGGCGGCCACCTTCAGCGGGTCGATCAAATCGTAGTTGACCCCCGCCTGTTCGTAGCTGAGGGTGTCGGAGGAGGAGGGGGCATGGGTACTCATGGGCCAGGATTATCGGTCACTGCGCCGCAGCCCCCGACCTGGCCATCGGCGCGCCCGTAGAATCGCCCGCATGAGCTACCTGGTTCTCGCCCGCAAATACCGTCCCCGCAGTTTTGAAGAACTGGTCGGGCAGGAGCACGTCGTGCAGGCTCTGGCCAATGCGCTGACGCAGCAGCGGCTGCACCACGCCTATCTGTTCACCGGCACGCGGGGTGTCGGAAAGACCACGGTCTCGCGCCTGCTGGCCAAGAGCCTGAACTGCACCGGGCCGGATGGCCAGGGCGGCATCACCGCCCACCCCTGCGGCGTGTGCGAGGCCTGCCGTGACATCGATGCCGGCCGCTTCGTCGATTACGTCGAGCTGGACGCGGCCTCGAATCGCGGTGTCGAAGAGATCTCGCAGCTGCTGGACCAGTCGGTCTACAAGCCGGTGGTGGGGCGCTTCAAGGTCTACATGATCGACGAAGTGCACATGCTCTCCAACACCGCCTTCAACGCGATGCTGAAGACGCTGGAAGAGCCGCCCGAGTACCTCAAATTCGTGCTCGCCACAACCGATCCGCAGAAGGTGCCGGTCACCGTGCTGAGCCGCTGCCTGCAGTTCAATCTGCGGCCGATGGCGCCACAGACGGTGCACGAGCATCTGCAGCGCGTGCTGGCCGACGAGCACGTGCCGGTCGATGCCGGCTCGCTGCGCCTGCTGGCCCGCGCCGCGCGTGGCTCGATGCGCGACGGCCTGTCGCTGGCCGATCAGGCGATTGCCTTCGGTGCCGGCGAGCTGAAGGAGGCCGGCGTGCGCCAGATGCTGGGCGCCGTCGATCGCAGCCATGTGATCGCGCTGATCGATGCACTGGCCGCCAGCAACGGGCCCGAGGTGGTGGCGATTGCCGACCGGCTGCGGGCCCAGGGCCTGTCGGCTTCCGGCACCCTGGAAGACCTGGCCAGCCTGCTGCAGCAGATGGCGGTGGAGCGCGCCGCGCCGGGCAGCGCAGACGCGGCCGACCCCGAAACACCCGAGATGCAGCGCGTCGCGCGCTTGCTGCCCTCGGACGAGATCCAGCTGATGTACAGCATGGCCCTGCACGGCCGCGCCGAGCTGGGCCTGGCGCCCGATGAATACGGCGGCCTGGTGATGGTGCTGCTGCGCATGCTCAGCTTCCGGCCCGAGGGGGGCGGGCGCGGCGCCAGTGCGGCGCCGGTGGAGGCAACACCTCCGGCCCGTGCACCGGCGATGGCCGCCGCGGCAAGCGCCGCCAGCCCGGCGCCAGCTGCGCCTGTCGCTCCGGTGGCGAGCACGGCGGCCCTGATGGCCGAGCCGGTGCGGGCCGAGGCCCGGGCTCCCGCGAAACTGTCTCCCCAAGCGGCAGCACCTGCGCCGTCGCCGAAATATTCACCTCCGCCGGCACCGTCCGCACCTGTCGTGGTGGCCCGCGAGCCGGCGACGCTGAGGCCGAGCCCCCGCCCGCCCGCACCCATGCCGGCACCACCTCCTGCCGCCGCCGGCGACGATGTGCCGCCCTGGATGGATGCGCCAATGGCCGATGAGGCGGGCCAGGCCATGCCCGCAAGTTCGGCTCCGGCCGAGCCTGCGCGTCGTGCGCCACCGGCAGCGTCGGCGCCGCCTGCAGCCGTACAGCAGAGTCAGGCCGCACCACAGTCCACCGCTGGCGAACCGATCAAGATACAGGCCACGGCGCTGGGCGAGCGCTGGTACCAAACCGTCAAACAGCTGGGCCTGGTGGCGATGGCGCGCGAGGTCGCGCTGCAGGCCGAGTGCGTGGCCATCGAGCAGGACGGCGAGACGCAGGTCTGGCGTTTTCGCATCGAGCGTGAATCATTGCGCGCTCCGGTGCTGAAAGACAAGCTGCAGACCGCGCTGGCGGCTCACCTCGGGGTGGAGCTGCGCGTCGAGCTGGAGGCCGACCCGGCGCTGGATTCACCGGCGCTGCGCGACGCCGCAGAGGGCCAGCGGCGTCAGCTGGATGCCGAGGCGATCATTTTCAACGACCCGCTGGTGCAGCAGATGCTGAGCCAGTTCAAGACGGCACGCGTCGTGCCCGGGTCGATCAAACCTCACTGAACACCAAGGAGTATCACCATGATGAAGGGTCAATTGGCCGGTCTGATGAAGCAGGCCCAAGCCATGCAGGACAACCTGAAGAAGGCACAGGACGAGTTGGCGCTGGTCGAGGTCGAGGGCCAGTCGGGCGCTGGCCTGGTCAAGGTCACGATGACCTGCAAGCACGACGTCAAGCGCGTGGTTATCGATCCCAGCCTGCTGGCCGATGACAAGGACATGCTAGAAGACTTGGTCGCTGCCGCCTTCAACGACGCGGTGCGACGCGCCGAAGAGGTCAGCCAGGCCAAGATGGGCAAGCTGACGGCCGGCATGCCCCTGCCTCCGGGCATGAAGTTCCCGTTTTGAGCCCGCTGGCTGTCGCTGAGGCGAGGTGCCGGCGATGAGCAACGCCCAGCATTCGCTTGATGGGCTGGTGGAAGCTCTTCGCCGCCTGCCCGGCGTCGGCCAGAAATCGGCCCAGCGCATGGCCTACCACCTGCTGCAGCATGACCGCGACGGCGCACGCCAGCTCTCAAGGGCGCTGGGCCAGGCGGCCGATCACATCCTGCATTGCCAACGCTGCCACACCTTCACCGAAACGCCGGTGTGCAGCATCTGCCTGGACGAGACCCGCGACGCGAGCCTGCTGTGCGTGCTCGAGTCGCCGGCTGATCAGGCGGCGCTGGAGCGCACCGGCTCCTACCGCGGCCACTACTTCGTGCTGATGGGGGCGGGTCAGTCCGCTGGACGGCATTGGCGCGCAAGACATCGGCGTGGCGCAGTTGCTGGCGCGCGCCGGCGACGGCAGGGTCGAGGAGGTGATTCTGGCCACCAGCTTCACCGCCGAGGGTGAGGCTACTGCCCATGTGCTGAGCCAGGCACTCAAGGCCCGGGGCCTGCGCGCCACTCGGCTGGCCCGCGGCGTGCCGGTGGGCAGTGAACTCGAGTATGTGGATCTGGGCACCATTGCCCATGCATTGGTGGACCGGCGCTGAGCACCGTTCAACAAGAAAGCCTCACGACATGACCCTCGCCAACTACTGCATCATCATTGCCGGCTTGCTGCCCATCGTCTGCGCGGGCATCGCCAAATCCCGGGGGTTTGGTAAACGCCGCCGCGACGGCGGATTCGACAACAACAACCCGCGCGCCTGGCTGGCCAATCTGTCGGGCTGGCAGGCGCGTGCCAATGCCGCGCAGGCCAACAGTTTCGAGGCCTTGCCGCTGTTCATTGCCGGCGTGCTGGTGGCGCAGCAGATGCAAGCGCCACAGGGTCGCATCGACGCTTTGGCACTGGCCTTTGTCGCCGCGCGCCTGGCCTTCATCGGCCTCTATCTGGCCGACAAGGCCTCGCTGCGTTCGCTGGCCTGGACCATTGGCGTGGGCTGCAGCGTGGCGCTGTTCTTCAGCGCAAACTGAATCGATTTTCAGCGTCGGCTGACGCCCGGGGCATCAGCGCTTCGTCGGCTGGCGAGCCAGCGTGGAGGGCAGGCCGCTGCTGGCCACCGTGCTGCGGCCGGCGGTGCGCAGCACCTTGCGCACCGGCTGCTTCACGTTCTTGCTGACTGCTGCTGTTCGCACCGGTGCGGTGGCGGTATAGACCACCAGGCTTTGCCCGGTCTTCAGTGCGGTCTTGGCGCCGAGCTTGTTCCATTGGGCGAACTGATCGCTGCTGACGCGATAGCGCTTGGCCAGGCTGGCCACGGTGTCGCCCTTGCCGGCCTTGATGGCCAGGCGCTTGAGCGGTGGCACGTCCGGTGACAGGGTGATGCTGGCGTTATCGGCCAGATGTTCGGACACATCGTCCACCCGGTGCAGGCCGCGCGGCACCAGCAGCGTCGAGCCTTGCTTGACCAGCATGCGCGGCGGGATCTTGTTGACCTCGCGCAGCGCGGCTTCGTTCATGCCCACCAGCTTTGCCGCCTCGGCGGGCTTGAGCGTGCGCGGGGCCACCCAGGCCGTCCAACTGGCCAGCGGGCCCTGGTGCGCGCTTAAGCGGCGCACGAAGTGGCTGGCATTGTCATAGGGCAGGAGCACCTGCGGCGTGCCGGCCGCCAATATCACCGGCTTGTTCATCTGCGGGTTGTAGAGCTTGAAGTCGTCGACCTCCAGGCCGGCCAGGCGGGCGGCCATGTCGACGTCCATGTCGCGGTCGATCTTCACGCTCAGGAAGAACGGGTGGTTGGCCACCGGCGGCAGGTTCAGGCCGTAGGCTTCGGGGCGGGCGACGATATTCTTCACCGCCTGCAGCTTGGGTATGTAGTAGCGCGTCTCGTCGGGCATGCGCAGGCTCAGGTAGTCGGTCGGCAGGCCGGCTTGTTTGTTGCGCGCGATCGCCTTCTGAACATTGCCCTGGCCCCAGTTGTAGGCGGCCAGCGCCAGATGCCAGTCGCCGAACATGCCGTGCAGCTTGCCCAGATAGTCGAGCGCGGCGCGGGTCGAGGCCAGCACATCGCGGCGATCATCGCGGAACACGTTCTGCTTCAGCGCGAAGTCACGTCCCGTGGCCGGCACGAACTGCCACATGCCCGAGGCCTTGGCGGTCGACATGGCCTGTGGATTGAAGGCGCTTTCGATGAAGGGCAGCAGGGCCAGCTCGGCCGGCATGCCGCGCTTCTCGACCTCTTCGATGATGTGATAAAGGTAGCGGCTGCCACGTTCGGTCATGCGCTGCACATAGTCCGGGCGGCTGCTGTACCACTGCTCGGCCTTGCCGACCAGTTCGCCATCCAGGTCCTGCAGCGCGAAGCCCTTGCGCACCCGCATCCACAGATCGGCCTGGGCCTGGCTGTCATCAAGGTTGATCTTGGCCCCGGGCTGCAGGCTGTCTTCCACCAGCGCCGCCGACATCTGGTCAAAGGCAGCGGCCGAGGCCCGGGTGACCGGTGCGGATTCGACCGTCCGGTTACTGGACAGCGCGACCGGCGCGGCGGTGGCGGCTGGGGCGGGGAGCTCGGCGATGGGGGGGGAG
>Ga0187845_1000102_pt1 | contig 45599 bp, 46 predicted proteins | sample SpaLakP09_SKY_68_FD_134515 | JGI IMG/M metagenome (GOLD analysis project Ga0187845, IMG submission 134515) | Oligotrophic lake water microbial communities from Sparkling Lake, Wisconsin, USA - SP09_SKY_68 | ecosystem: Environmental > Aquatic > Freshwater > Lake | place: USA: Sparkling Lake... | reverse complement strand
CGAGAACTCGGTCGAGAAGATGCAGGTGTTCTGGCCCTGGTCTTCCTTCAGGATGTCGGCCTGCACGGTGCCGCGCACATTGGCCAGCACCCAGTCCTTGATCTTGGCGGCTTCGTCGGCGGTCGGCTCGCGGCTGTTGTCTGACCTGAACTTGGCGAGGTTCTGGTCGATGGCCGTGTTCATGAACATGGCCAGGATGCTGGGCGCCGGGCCGTTGATGGTCATCGACACGCTGGTGCTGGGATTGCACAGGTCGAAGCCGTCGTACAGCACCTTCATGTCGTCCAGCGTCGCGATGCTCACGCCGGAGTTGCCCACCTTGCCGTAGATGTCGGGCCGCGGTGCGGGGTCGGCGCCGTACAGCGTCACCGAGTCGAAGGCGGTGGACAGGCGCTTGGCCGGCAGGCCTTCGCTGACGAGCTTGAAGCGCCGGTTGGTGCGGAAGGCGTCGCCTTCGCCCGCGAACATGCGCGTCGGGTCTTCGCCCTCGCGCTTGAACGCGAACACGCCGGCCGCGTAGGGGAAGCTGCCGGGCACGTTCTCCAGCATCAGCCACTTCAGCAGCTCGCCATGGCACTCGTAGGTTGGCAGCACGACCTTGCGGATCTTGGTGCCCGAGAGGCTTTGCGTGACCAGCGCCGTGCGGATCTCCTTGTCGCGGATCTTCACGACGTACTCGTCGCCCGCGTAGGCCTTGACCATGTCGGGCCACTGTTGCAGCAGCTGGCGGGCATCGCCGTCGAGCTTGGCTGCCCGCTGCTCCGCCAGCTCGGCGAGTGCATCGCGGGCGCGGTGCTTGTCGGGGTTGGCGGCTTGCAGCATTGCGCGGCTGGCGTCCAGCTGCTGGATCTCGCGGGCCAGCGCGGCCTGCCGGCGCGCGCGGGCCTTGTAGCCGCGCACGGTCTCGCTGATGTCGGCCAGGTAGCGCACGCGGTTGGCCGGCACGATGGGGGTCTGGTGCGTGCTGTGGCGCGTGTCCACACGGGGCAGGCGGCCGTCGGTCAACTGCAGGCCCAGCTCGCCCAAGCGGGCTTTCAGCGCCTGATAGAGCGCGGTCACGCCGTCGTCGTTGAAGCGGCTGGCCATGGTGCCGAACACGGGCATCGTCTCGGGTGACTGCCCAAACGCCTCGCGGTTTCGCTGCACCTGCTTGCTCACGTCGCGCAGCGCGTCCAGCGAGCCCTTGCGGTCGAACTTGTTGATGGCGACGAACTCGGCGAAGTCCAGCATGTCGATCTTTTCCAGCTGGCTGGCGGCACCGAACTCGGGCGTCATCACGTACATGGGCACGTCCACCAGCGGCACGATGGCCGCGTCGCCCTGGCCGATGCCGGAGGTCTCGACGATGACGAGGTCGAAGCCGGCCACCTTGGCGGCGGCGATGACGTCGGGCAGGGCGGGGGAGATCTCGGAGCCGAAGTCGCGTGTGGCGAGGCTGCGCATGAAGACGCGCGGTCCTTGGCTCCACGGCGAGATCGCGTTCATGCGGATGCGGTCGCCCAGCAGCGCGCCACCACTCTTGCGGCGCGAGGGATCGATGGAGATCAGCGCCACGCGCAGTGCGTCGCCCTGGTCCAGGCGCAGGCGGCGGATGAGTTCGTCCGTCAGGCTGGACTTGCCCGCGCCACCGGTGCCGGTGATGCCGAGCACGGGCGTCTTGATGTCTTTCGCTTGCGAACGCAGCGTGTCGACTGTTGAACCGTCGGCCTTGCCGTTCTCCAGCGCCGTCAGCAATTGGGCCAGCGAACGCCACGCGGATTCGGAATGGCCCGTGATGGCGGACAGGCTCTTCGGCGCATGCACGCTGAAGTCCTGGTCGGCCTTCATGACCATCTCGCCGATCATGCCCTGCAGCCCCATGCGCTGCCCGTCCTCGGGGCTGAAGATGCGCACGCCGTGCTCGGCCAGTTCGCGGATCTCGGCCGGCACGATGACGCCGCCGCCGCCGCCGAACACCTGGATGCGCTCGCCGCCGCGTGCCTTCAGCAGCTCCACCATGTACTTGAAGTACTCGACGTGGCCGCCCTGGTAGGACGAGATGGCGATGCCTTGCGCGTCTTCCTGCAGCGCCGCCGTGACGACCTCGTCCACCGAGCGGTTGTGCCCGAGGTGGATGACCTCCGCCCCCATGCCCTGCAGGATGCGCCGCATGATGTTGATGGCGGCGTCATGCCCGTCGAACAGGCTGGCGGCGGTGACGAATCGGACCTTGTGGGTCGGGCGGTACTCGGCCAGTGCTTTGTAGTCAGCGGCGAGATCGGTCATGGCTTGTCTCCTTGATCGGAGACGGATTCTAGGCCGCTCAATTGACGTTAACGTCAATTGAGCGGCGCAGGCCGTGACGGATCAGGCGAGCCCCAGCATTGCCACGCAGGCTTGCCAGCCCAGCGCGATGACGGCGCCCGACGACACCAGCGCGCCTGCGGCCACGCTCAGCGAGGCCAGCATCAGCAGGCCGTCACGCGCCGCCAGCGCCACGCCCGCCAGCATCAGCGACACGGCCGGCAGCAGGTTGCCGAAGGGGATGGGCAGAAAGATCAGCACCGCCATGGCCAGCGTCAGCGGTGCCAGCCACCAGCGCGCCCAGGGGCCGGCAAGCAGGCCCAGGCGCGGGCGGGTGAGGCGGTGGGTGAGGTCGTAGAAGCGGGTCAGCAGCGCCAGGCTGCGGGTGGCCCCCTCGCGTGGCAGCTGCAGCCGCGCCAGCCGTGTGGGCATGCCGCCCTGAGGCGCCAGACACAGCGTCAGGCCCAGCAGCGCCAGCCCCAGGCTCAGCACGCTGCCCACCCCCGGGATGGGCAGCAGGCAAGGGGCGGCCATCAGCACCAGGAGGCTGGCCTGCCAGGCGCCGCCATGGGCTTCGGCCAGGGCCGCCAGTGGCACGGGGCCGGGCGGCAACTCGCCGGCGGCGGCGCGCAGCCGGGCCGCAAGATCTTGGATGCTCAAGCGGTACTCCCGGCGTGCGCGTGGTGGGCGGTCAGTCGTCCGAGTTCATGAAGCCGAACAGCTGCAGCAGGCTCGTGAACAGGTTGAAGATGGACACGAACAGGCTGACAGTGGCCAGCACATAGTTGGTCTCGCCGCCGTCGACGATCTGCTTGGTCTCGTACAGGATGAGGCCTGCCGACAGCAGGGCCACCACGGCCGAAACCGTCAGCGCCAGCGCGGGGATCTGGAAGAAGATCGCAGCCAGGCCGGCCAGCAGCGCGACGATCATGCCGGCGAACAGGAAGCCGCCCATCCACGACAGGTCGCGCTTGGTGGTGGTGGCGTAGGCCGACAGCGCCAGGAACACAGCGCCGGTGGCGCCCAGGGCCAGCATCACGGCCTCGCCGCCGGAGGGCATGGCCAGCGTGCGGGTCAGCAAGGGGCCGAGCGTCCAGCCCATGAAGCCGGTGAGCGCGAACACCAGGCCGACAGCGGCGCCGCTGTTCTTCAGCTTGTGGATGCCGAACAGCAGGCCGAAGTAGGCCACCAGCGTGATGATGATGCCCGGCGCCGGCAGGCTGAAGGCCACGGCGGCCCAGGCGACGGCGGCGCTGAACAGCAGCGTCATCGACAGCAGCGCGTAGGTGTTGCGCAGCACACGGTGAGTGGTGCCGCGGTCGACCGCGCTGCCGAAAGGCGTCGCGATCGCGAGGGTGCGGGGTTGGTTTTGCATGAGGGCCTCCTGAGCCATCGACAAGGACCGCCAGACTAGGCTTTCAGGCGATCAATAAAAAGCAGAGAATAGAGAAGAGATACTTCCGCATAACTTGCGATAACGACGCCATGAGCCTGAGCTTCAGCTACCGCCATCTCTACTACTTCTGGGCCGTCGCCAAGGAGGGCGGGTTGACACGGGCGGCCGAGCGGCTGGGGCTGTCGGTGCAGACGGTGTCGACGCAGGTGCGCGAGCTGGAGCAGTCTCTTGGCGCGGCGCTGCTGAAACCGGCTGGCCGGGGCCTGACCTTGACGGAGGCGGGCCAGGCGGCGCTGGAGGTGGCCGAGCAGATCTTCACGCTCGGCGAGGTGCTGCCCGAGCGCGTGCGCGACGCCGCCACCGCGCCGGCCGTGCGTCTGGCCGTCGGCATTTCCGATGGCCTGCCCAAGCTGGTCGTGCAGCGGCTGCTCGAGCCCATCATCGACACGCCGCACCTGCGCCTGCTCTGCCACGAGGACGAGTTCGACGACCTGCTGGGCGACCTGGCCCTGCACCGCCTGGACGTCGTGCTGGCCGACCGGCCGGCGCCGCCCAACCCTAACCTGCGTGTCTACAGCCATGCGCTGGGCAGCTCGCCCATGGCCTGGTTCGCGGCGCCACGTTGGGCGCCAGATGCGGCACGCGACTTCCCGGCGTCACTGGCCGATGTGCCGCTGTTGCTGCCCACCTCCCACGCGGCCGTGCGCCCGCGGCTGGACCAGTGGCTGGAGCGCCACGGCATCCGCGGGCGCATCTGCGGCGAGTTCGAGGACAGCGCGCTGCTGGCCACCTTCGGCGCGGCGGGCATGGGCGTGTTCCCGGCGGCGGCGTTGATGAGCGACAAGCTCGTCGACCGCGACGGCTTAGTGCGTGTGGGCGACTGCGTGGGCGTGGAGGAGTCGTTCTACGCCGTCGGCACGGACAAGAAGATCGCCCACCCGCTGGTGCGCCGACTTCTGCCGCAGCCGTCGGACGCCACGGATTGAATTGCTACAGTTGACGTTTACGTCAATCAAAGCGCCCGACGGGCCTGGCACAACCGGGCGCTGAAGCGGCGGCACAGGAGACTTCCGCATGAATCTGCCCGGCCTCAACTTTCAACTCGGCGAAGACATCGACGCACTGCGCGACGCGGTGCGCGCCTTTGCCGATGAAGAGATCGCTCCCCGCGCGGCCGAGATCGACCGCAGCGACCAGTTCCCCATGGACCTGTGGCGCAAGATGGGCGAGCTGGGCGTGCTGGGCATCACCGTGCCCGAGCAGTACGGCGGCGCGGACATGGGCTATCTGGCCCACATGATCGCGATGGAAGAGATCAGCCGCGCCAGCGCGTCGGTGGGCCTGTCCTACGGCGCGCATAGCAACCTGTGCGTGAACCAGATCAAGCGCAACGGCAACGACGCGCAGCGCGCCAAGTACCTGCCCAAGCTGATCAGCGGCGAGCATGTCGGGGCCCTCGCGATGAGCGAGCCGGGCGCCGGCTCGGACGTGTTGAGCATGAAGCTCAAGGCAGAAGACAAGGGCGGCTACTACCTGCTCAACGGCACCAAGATGTGGATCACCAACGGCCCCGACGCCGACACGCTGGTGGTCTACGCCAAGAGCGAGCCCGAGCTGGGCGCACGTGGCGTGACGGCCTTCCTCATCGAGAAGGGCATGCCCGGCTTCAGCATCGCGCAGAAGCTCGACAAGCTGGGCATGCGCGGCTCGCACACGGGCGAACTGGTGTTCAACAACGTCGAGGTGCCGGCCGAGAACGTGCTCGGCGCGGTGAATGGCGGCGCCAAGGTGCTGATGTCGGGCCTGGACTACGAACGCGCGGTGCTGACCGGCGGGCCGCTGGGCATCATGCAGGCGGTCATGGACAACGTCGTGCCCTACATCCACGACCGCAAGCAGTTCGGCCAGAGCATCGGCGAGTTCCAGCTCATCCAGGGCAAGGTGGCCGACATGTACACCGTGCTGCAGGCCGCGCGCAGCTTTGCCTACACGGTGGCCAAGAACCTCGACCTGCTGGGCGCCGAGCATGTGCGCCAGGTGCGCAAGGACTGCGCCAGCGTCATCCTGTGGACGGCCGAGAAGGCGACCTGGATGGCCGGCGAGGGCGTGCAGATCTTCGGCGGCAACGGCTACATCAACGAGTACCCGCTGGGGCGCCTCTGGCGTGACGCCAAGCTCTACGAGATCGGTGCGGGCACCAGCGAGATCCGCCGCATGCTCATTGGCCGCGAGCTCTTTGCGGAGACCATGTAACTGCTGGCTGAGACAATCTCGGCATGACGACCGAGACCAACCACGAACTGCAGGACCTCCTCGACAACAACAAACGCTGGGCCGCCGAGACCGAGGCCGGTGAACCTGGGTTTTTCTCGCGCCTGCTGAAGCAGCAGGTGCCGCAATACCTGTGGATTGGCTGTGCCGACAGCCGCGTGCCGGCCAACGAGTTGGTGGACCTGTTGCCGGGCGAGTTGTTCGTGCACCGCAACGTTGCCAACGTCGTCGTCCACTCGGACCTCAACTGCCTGTCCGTCATGCAGTTCGCGGTGGACCACCTCAAGGTGCGCCACATCATCGTCGTAGGCCACAGCAACTGCGGCGGCGTGAAGGCAGCGCTGTACGACCTGCGCGTGGGCCTGGTCGAGAACTGGATACGCCACGTGCAGGACGTGCGCCACATGCACAGCGAGTGGCTGGCCACCGTGCCCGAGCCGCGCCGCGTGGACGCGCTGTGCGAGCTCAATGTGCTGGAGCAGGCGCGCAACGCCTGCCACACGACGGTGGTCCAGGACGCCTGGCACCGCGGCCAGGAGGTCGTCGTGCATGGCTGGGTTTACGGCTTGCACAACGGCCTGCTCGAGGATCTGCAGCTGACGGCTGGCAAGGCCGACGATGTCGACCCGGCCTACCGTCGGGCGCTGGTGCGGGTGAAGCAGCGGTACGCGCCAGGCACCTGAGCGCGGTTGAAGCGACGCGGCCCAGTCTGACAGACACCGGCCCGTCGGCCTCCCAGAATGGCCGCAGGCGCAAGCCAGTCCAGGGAGACCCCGCATGATCTTTGACGCCATCCGCGAAAGCCACGACCTGCAACGCGACCTGTGCCGCAAGCTCACGGCGTCGCGCGGCGACATGGCCCGGCGCCAGTTGCTGTTCCTGCAGCTGAAGGTCGAGCTGATGGCGCACGCTGCCGCCGAGGAGCGCCACCTCTACGTGCCGCTGCTGATGGAAGACGGCGGTCTCAGCGCCTCGCGGCATGCGCTGCACGAGCATCACCAGGTGGACGAGTTGCTCGAAGACCTTTCGGTGCGCAACAAGCAGCAGGATGGCTGGATCGCGACCGCGAAGACGCTCAGCTTCAAGGTGCGACACCACCTGAAGGAAGAGGAATCGAAGTTCTTCCACGTTGCCGGCCGGCTGTTGTCCGACGCGAAGAAGGATCAGCTTGCCGGCAAGTACAAGCGCGAGATCGTGCGCATGCGCAAGCACTACGCGGCCGAGTTCCAGACCGTGGCGGTGTCCGCAGCGACCGGTCTGGTCAAGCCGGCCAAGCCCGCCGTCGACAAACCGGCGATGCGGGGCAGCGCCAGTGCCGGCGCTCAGCTGCGCGGCATCAGCAAGCCGCGGCGCACACGCTGAAACGAGGCGGAGTTCAGCGCCCGGCGTCGGACGCCGCTGAGGCCGATGCGGTGGCTGCGGCGGGTGGGATGTCGAAGGAGAAGTTCTTCTCGAAGACATGGTCGCCCGGTTGGCAGCGGGCGGTTCGCAGCGCGTCGCTGATGGCCTGGACGATGCTGCGCTGGGCGCGCCGCTCCACGCCTCGGGTGAGCGCTGAGACCTCGATCGCGACGACCCGCCCGTCCTTCACCGTCGCCTTGGCGCGGTAGGCGGCTTGGCCGCTCCAATCGACGATCGGGATCCTGGGCGGTTGCACGCGGCAGACCTCACCCGGGCTCTCAGGCTGCTGCGCCAGCACAGGCCCTGCAAGCAGCAAGGCGCTGACGATAGCCAATGCGAGGAATGTCTTTTTCATCTTGGAATCTCCCTGTGAGCGGCCGCCTTCGCCGGCGCGCAGCCGCGCGCAATATAGCGGCGCAGTCACCGGGCGATTTCAGCCCTGCGTCGGCCGGAACACACGCACGCGATGCCCGTCCGGGTCGGCCGTCACGGCCGTGTAGCCGAAATCCAGCGCCGTAGGCGCCTGCAGCACCGGCCAGCCAGCGGCCATCCAGGACGCGGCGGCGGCGTCGACTTCGGCGTCGGTCGGCACTGTGATGCCGATCTCTGCACCACCACCGCGCAGGCTGCTGGCGGGCTCCACGTCATGCGCGGCCCAAAGGCCCAGCATGGTCTTGTCGTTGAGCATGAACATGGCGAAGTTCGGACTCTGCTCGACGGCTTCGCGGCCCAGCAGCGAGCGGTAGAAGAGGGCGCTCTCGGCGGGGCTGTTGACGTAGAGGATGAGGCAGTCGGGTTGCATGGCGATCTCCGTGTGGAAAGGTCGCCATGCTCGGCGCGGGCTCTGACAGGGGCTGTCAGCAGCCCGCGCTGGCGATCACGGCTTGACCGTCGTGAACTCGCCGAAGCCCTTCAACTGCTCGGCGATTTTGGTGGGGTCGCCCACCACCACCCAGCTCTGCTCATCCGGGTTGAAGTACTTCTTGCCGATGGCCTGCACCTCGGCGGCCGAGACCTTTTGCAGCGCCGGCACGAACTTGCCGAGGAAGTCGGCCGGCAGGCCCACCAGCCAGTTGCTGGCCAGCTGGCGGCCCACCGAGCCTTGCAGCTGCGTGCTCACGAGGTAGCTGCCTGCCATGTAGCGCTTGTTCATCGCCAGCTCGGCTTCGGGCACCGGCTCGGCGCCGATGCGGCGGTACTCCTTGACGTACTCGGTCATGGCCGCGGCCGTCACCTCGTTGCGCACGTCGGCGCCGCCGGTGATGGCGCCGCCCACGCGCCAGGACTGGCCGCCGGCGCGCGCGCCGTAGGTGTAGCCCTTCTCCTCGCGCAGGTTCTGGTTCAGCCGGCTGGAGAAGCCCGTGCCGATGACGGTGCTGGTCAGGCGCAACGCCACCTGCTCGTCGCCGCTGGCGGCCATGCCGGGGCGGCCCAGGCGCAGCGTGGCCTGCACGCTGCCCGGCCGTTCCAGCAGCAGGCGCTGCACCGGCGCGGTCGCGGCGGGGGGCGCGACTTCGGGCACCGCGTCGCCGCTGGCCTGCCAGTCGCCGAAGGCCTCGCGGGCCAGCTTCAGCGCCGCAGCCGAGTCGATGCGGCCGGTGATGACCAGCAGCGCCCGGTCTGGGCGGAAGCGCCGCGCATGCTCGGCGCGCAGGCCTTCGGCTGTGACGGTGGTGATGGCCGCCTCGGTCTCCTGCGTGCGGCCGTAGGCGTGGTTGCCGTAGATGGCGCCGTCCAGCGCCTTGGCGGCGCGGAAGGATGGCTGCGTGCTGCTGGCCTTGAGGCCTTGCAGCGCATTGGTCTTGGCGAGCTGCACCTCGCCCTGGGGGAAGGCCGGCTGGCGGGCAACTTCGGCCAGCAGCCGGGCCATGGCGCCGGCATGCGAGGCCAGGGCATTGCCATAGACGCTGATGCCGTCGTTGCTGGCACCGGCGCCGACGGAGCCGCCCATGGCCTGGGCGGCCTCGGCGATCTGCTTGGAGCTGCGCTGGGTCGTGCCTTCAGACAGCAGGCCCGCCAGCAGCTTGGCGCGGCCCGGTGCGTCCGCGGCGTCGGCACTGAAGCCGGCGCCGCGCACGGCCAGCACGAAGTCCACGCGCGGGATGCCATTGCGCGGCACGACCCACACCTGCAGGCCGTTGGGCAGCGTCTGCTGGCTGATGTTGGGCACGGCCAGCGGCTTGTCCTTGCCGAAGGGCGGCAGCTCGGCGGGCAGGTTGACGGTGGCGGCCTGCGCGGCGCCGGCGAGGGCGACAGCGGCGGCCAGGAGGCCGAGGCGGAAGGAAGCTTGGGAGTTGTTCATGGCGAGGGCTCCGGCATCAAGGTTGGGAAGCCGGCTTGGCGGCAGAGGCGGCCGGGGCCGGGGCGGCCAGCATGGCGGCGGGCTTGCGGTCGATGACCGAGCGGTTGGCCTTCGTCAGGTAGGTGGCGGCCACGCGTTGCACGTCGGCGGACGTGACGGCTTCGATCCAGCCCGGCACCTTGTTGACGACGGTGGCATCGCCCCACAGCGCCTGCAGCTTGGCCAGGCGGTCGGCGCGGCTCAGGAACATCTCCGCGCCGTTGTACCAATCGGCCAGCAGCGCGGTCTTCAGGTTCTTCAGCGTTGGCGCGTCGACGCCGTCGCGGGCGATGCGGGCCACTTCCTCGTCGATGCCGGCCAGCAGCGCGTCGGCCGTCGTGTTGGGCTTGTAGAGCGCGAACACCGTGAACAGGCTGGGGCCGTCGTACTCCCAGATGCCGGTCAGGCCGTACAGCGAGTTCACGTTCAGCGCCAGTTCGCGGCCCTTCACGAGGCCCTGGTACAGGCGTGAGGCGTCACCGCCGGCCAGCAGCTGGCCCAGCACGGCAAACGGCGCCTGGTCGCGGCTGCCGCGGTCGGGCAGCTTCCAGGCGGCCGCGATGGCCGGCACCTGGGCCAGCTTGTCGGGCTGGGTCAGGCGGCGCTCGGCGGTGTTCAGGCCCTCGCTGAAGTCGGTGGGCTTCGGGTTAGGCCGCGCGGCGATCTTGCCGAAGTACTTCTCGGCCAGCGCAAAGCCCTGGGCCGGCGTCACGTCACCGGCGATGGACAGCACCGCGTTGTTGGGGCCGTAGAAATCGCGGTGGAAGGCGCGCACATCGTCCAGGTTGGCGTTCTCCAGGTCCACGAAGCTGCCGTAGCCGTCGTGGGCGTTCTCCCACTTGTCGAAGGCCAGCGCCGAAATGTCCAGCCACATGAAGCCGCCATAGGGCTGGTTCTGCACGTTGACGCGGATCTCCTCCTTCACCACGTCCTGCTGGTTCTTCAGCGTCGTCGCGTTGAAGTCCAGCGTCGTCATGCGGTCGGCCTCCAGCCACAGCATGGTCTCCAGCGCCGAGGACGGCGCGGTCTCGATGTAGTTGGTGAAGTCGGGCCGCGTCGAGCCGTTGTTGTTGCCGCCGCCTGAGGTGATGACCTGGTCGAACACGCCCTTGGGTGCCTTGGGCGTGCCCTGGAACATCAGGTGCTCGAACAAGTGGGCGAAGCCGGTGCGGTTCTTTGGCTCCAGCCGCATGCCCACCTTGTAGACGACGCTGATGCCCACGGTCGGGCTGCTGGCGTCTGGCGAGATGACGACGGTCAGGCCGTTGGCGAGCTTCTTCGTGTGGACGGGAATCTGCCAGCGGTCGGCCTGGGGTGCGGCTGTGGCCGTGGCGGGGCTGGTGGCAAGCACGAGCATGGCGGCGCTGATGGCGCCCAGCACCGCGCGGCGGGTGGTGGTCAACATGGGGTCTCCTGTGGGGGAACGGCGCGAAGTGTCACGCGATTTCTTCCCCATGCCACAGGCCATGCCCGCCGGGTAGTTTTCACGTCGGCCGGCGTGATCCCTGGCGGGCTGGGCTTTGCGTCTTTGTTGATGAGCCCGGCATGTCGCCGGGCTTCAACTCACCGGAGACCATCATGGCCGCATTGCCCGTCACCATCGCCCTGAAGAAGATCAAGTGCCGCATCGAGACCGACGAGGTCGGCGCAGATGAGCCCTATGTGCTCGTCACCGCCGTTGACCTGTCCAACCCGGTGCTGCCCAACGCCGAAGTCACGCTCTATGGCCCCTGGAGCGACGTCGATGCCGGCGAAACCCACGGCACCCAGCCGCTGCAGCCGGGCGTCAACCCCAACGACTTTCCGTTTCTCGTCTGGCGCCGCAACGCCTGGGGCCCGTCCGGCCAGGCCAAGGCCATCGCCAACCCGGCCAACGCCATCCTGCTCGTGTCCATGATGGAGCACGACGACGGCAAGCCCGGCACCGCGCGCGAGCTGGTCAAGGCCGCCGTGGTGGGTGCGCTGGCGGCGTCTGCCGGCATGACGCGGGCTCAGCGCATCGACAAGCTGAAGGCCGACATCAACGGCGCGCTCGGCATCCCGACCGGCTTCCCCAACTTCGACGACCGCGTCGGGTCGACCAAGGAGCTGCCGCTCAGCGCCAACCTGCTGAACGTGGCCGCCGGCCCCAAGACCAAGACGATCACCATCGTCGGCGATGGCGGCAAGTACGACCTCACGTTCGTTGTGACGAAGGGCTGAAAGAGCAGAGCGGGCGGTCGACAGCCGCCCGTTCTCACGCCCTACTTGGCGATCACCTGCTCTGCCGGGCAGCCCTTGGTGGGGTCCGGGCACTTGGGCTTCTTGGGCGATATCTGCCCGGCCGTGTTGCCACTGTTGGTGCTGACACCGCCCCCGTTGCCGCCCGCGGCAGGCACGTTGGCGCCGGCCTTGTTGGCGGCGGTTGCGCTGGCGGCCGGCTTGGCGACAGGCGGCGCCGTGGTGGGCGACGCCAGCACCGGCGCCGCGCCGACAGCCAGAGCCAGAAGCAAGGGTCGGATCGACGAGTTCAGCATGGGAACCTCCATCAGAAGTCGAGCAGCACGAGAGCATCGCGCGTCGGTGGTGGTGTGGCGGGCATAGACCGCAATCGCAGCAATGCCTTTTGCACCGCTGGCGCGTCGGATCGATCAGCCAGAGCGCGAGCATAGGCCTGCAAGGCCGCCTCGCGGGCCGCAGGCTCGCGCACGAACAAGGCCTGAAATGCGGCGACGCGTTCGCGGTCCGGGTGCCCTTGCGGCAGACCTTCGCGCGTGACGCGGCCCGCCTCGGACAGGGCCTGCAAAGCGGCTTCGTCCTCGCCCGCATCCGCGTGGCACAGCGCCAGCAGCACGAGCGTGGGCCACAGGTCGGCATCCTGGGCCGGTAGCAGGCGACGCTGCCGGGCCAGCGCATCCGACAGCTGGCGCCGGGCCTGCTCGACGCGGCCTTGCCGAAGCGCAGCCTCGCCCTGCAGCATCAGGGCGCGCGCGGCTGCTGCGGGGCTGTCGGCGCCTTCCAGGCGGATCTGCAGCGCCCGCAGGCGCGTCTCGGCCACAGCCACATCCCTGCCTCGGAGCTGCAGCCGTGCGGCCGTCAGGGCCACCAGCGGCGCGGCATCGGGCTCCGTCAGGGCCTCGGCCTGCCGTGTGGCCGCCTCGGCCTCGCGTCTGGCCTCATCGGGCTCGCCGTGGTGGAAGAGTGCACCGGCCAGCCAGGCCCGGGTGTAGACCGTCGTGGCGTCGCTGGCGCCGAGCACTTCCACCAATTCGGCCACGCTGGCCCGCAGCAGCGTGACGGCACTGCCGTAGCGGCCCAGCTCCATCTCCAGCGTGGCCGCCGAGCTGCGCGCCTGCGCCGCCGCAAGCCGGCTGACGCCCTCGCTGGCCGCCACCTGCCGGCCCATCCACAGGCGGGCGTCGTCCCAGCGACCCTGAGCGCGGGCCAGGTTGGTCAGCGCATCCAGCGACTTGCGGTGGGCCTCGTGGCTGGGCCCGAACTGGCTCAACGTCAGCCGCTCGCCACGCTGCAGCAGCACTTGCGCGCGACCCAGCTCCCCCGCCTCGATGGCCATCTCGCCGAGGTTGGCCAGCGCAATCGCTGCGTGAGAGCCTGGCTCGCCCGTCAGGGACTCGAATAGCTGCCGCGCGCTCGCCGTCTCGCCGAGCCGCCGCCGTGCGTTGGCGAGCTGCAAGGCCACCTCGCGGCCCGCCTCGCCGCGGGCCTGCAGTTGCGCGTGCGCCATCGCCAAGGCCTCGGCCGCGAGTGCCATGTCGCCCGATTGGTTGAGCAGCAGACCCAGCGGCCGCGCCACCTCGGCCAGCAGCACCGGGTCATCGCCCAGCCGCCGCTTGGCCTCGGCCCAGCTGCGTCGCAGCAGCTCGATCATCGGTACGGTCGCGCTGCCCGACGCATCGGGGCTGAGGCCGGCGAGCAGCTCTGTCAGCACGCTCTGCACGCGCCGGGTGCGCTCGGCCTCGCGGCTGGCTTCGCGCCATTGCCAGGTGGCGGCCGTCACGCCGGCGATCAGGCTGGCGAGCACCAGGCTCAGCGCCGCCAGCTGCAGCCGGTAGCGGCGCGCGAACTTGGCGCTGCGGTAGGCCAGCGAGTCGGGTTTGGCCGCGATGGGTCGGTGGTCCAGATGCCGGCGCACGTCGTCGGCCAGCGCGCTGGCGCCGCCGTAGCGGTCCTCGGGTTTCTCCTTGACCGCCTGCGCCACGATCAGCGCCAGCTCGCCGCGCAGCTTCGGGCCGGGTTCGCGTTGGCCGGTCAGCAGCAGGCACAGCAGCCGGCCCAGCGCGTAGACATCGGTGGCCGTGCTGACCGGCTCGCCGCGCAGCTGCTCGGGCGCGGCGTACTCGGGCGTCAGGCCGGCGGCGGCGAACGCCGTCAGTTCCGGGCCCGTGTCGTCGGCCAGCAGCTTGGCGACACCGAAGTCCAGCAGCTTCACCTGGCCCGCTGTGGTGACGAGGATGTTGCCGGGCTTGAGGTCGCGGTGCACGACGAGCCTGGCGTGCGCATGCGCCACCGCGTCGCAAACCTGCAGGAAGAGGCGCAGCCTGGCCTCGATGCTCAGCGCATGCCCGTCGCACCAGGCGTCGATGCGCTCGCCCTCCACCAGCTCCAGCACCAGGTACCGCGTGGGCAGGCCGCCGAGGTGGGCCTCGCCGATGTCCAGCAGCTGGGCGATGTGCGGGTGCGTCAGCCGCGCCAGCAGCTCACCCTCGCGGCGAAAGCGCGCCCGTGCGGACTCGCCTCGCCAGGGGCTGTGCAGCAGCTTGATGGCCGCCTCGCCGCCGTGCGCGCCGTCGCTGCGCCGCGCCCGCCAGACCTCGCCCATGCCGCCGCTGCCCAGCGGCGCAACGAGCGTCCAGGCGCCCAGCACCTGGCCGGCCAGTTCGGGCGCCGTGGGCATCTGTGCGGGCTCGGCGAGGAAGTCCAGCGCCTCGGCGGCGCGGTCGGCGGCGATGAGGGCCTGCAGCCGCTCGCGCTGTGCGGCGGGCAGCGCGCCCAGCAAGGCATCGCGCTGAGCGGGGCTCGCGTCCTGCCAGGCGTCAAACGCCGCCAGCGCGCCTGCCCGGTCGGCGGTATTCATTTCGGGCCGAGCGCCGGGCCGCTCCCAAGCCGGCCCGACAGGCGATGTGCTTGCGGCTCAACGCCGCAAGCATCGCCGTCCCCTTGGGGGACCGGCTGGGCGCGCCCGCGTCCAGCGGGGCGAGACCGGACGAGGGGCTTCATCTCACGTCTGGAGTGCGTCGAACAGGAAAGCCCGCGCCTTGCGCCAGTCGCGCTTGATGGTCGGCACCGACACGCCCAGCACCTCCGCAATCTCCTCCATCTCCAGCCCGCCGAAGAAGCGCATTTGCACCACCTGGTGTGCCCGGTCGTCGGCGCGCTCCAGCATCTGCAGCACCTCGTCGAGCTTGAGCACATCGGGGGCGCCGAGCTGCTCCATGGCGGCGGTGGACAGCGTCACGTCCGCCACGCCGCCGCCTCGCTTGTCGGCATGGCGCTCGCGCACATGGTCGACGATGACGCTGCGCATGACCTTGCTGGCGTGCGCAAAGAACTGGCCGCGGTGCAACGCCCCTTCGCGGCCCGCGCTCTTCAGCCACACCTCGTGGATCAACGCCGCCGGCTCCAGCGTCATCGGCGCGTGGCCGGCCAGGTGGCTGCGCGCCAGGCGCTTGAGCTCCGGGTAGAGCGCGGTGTAGAGCCGGTCGCGGGCGCCGTCGTCGCCGGCGGACAGTTGGTGCAGCAGCAGGGTGATGTCGGAGCTCATGGTGCGGCCCGATGCTCGCACCGCAGCGGCGCGCTGTCTGTCCCATGATCGGCGGGCGAGCAGGGTTCGGCAGCGGAGATGATGGCGCCCGTATGAAAGCTCTCGCCTTCGCCCTGGCGCTGCTCGCGCCCCTTTCACATGCCGAACCGGCCGACCGCTGGGTGCAGGCCACCAGCCTGATGCTGCGCAAGGAGGCCTCGGCGACGGCGCCCATCCTTGGTCGCTTGCAGCAAGGCAGCCGGGTGACGATAAGCCGCGGTGCGCAGGACGATGCCGAATGGTGTGAGGTCAGTGCCCATCGCCGCACGGGCTTCGTCGCCTGCCGGCATCTCAGCGTGCACCCTGTGCCTGCGCCGCGAGCCGGCGAGGACGGCACTCCCTCAGACAGGCGCTGGGTGGGCGGCAGCAGCCTCTTGCTGCGCGCGCAGCCGCGGCCGGACGCCGCCGTCCTGGCTCGGCTGCGCTTGAACACGACACTGAAGCTGCTCGGCGAGGACGCCGGCAACGGCTATTGCCCCGTTCAGCTTGTTGACGATGACGCGGTGCAGGGCTTTACGGCCTGCCGATATCTGCAGCGCTCGCCCCTGGACTGGGAAAGTCTCACCCTCCCGGGTAGGGACGATGACAACCCGGCCTTCGACCCCGCCCGCGCCTTCTGGATCGATCCCAGCTGGGAGCTGATGGCGCATTACGCGCGACGTGTTTACCGGCAGCGTGCCGAGCAAGGCGACGCGGCACCCAAGGGCGCGGACGAGCAGTTGGAGCGCATGAAGGCCAGGCTGTCCGGCCATACCTTCAGCGTCGGCGAGCCATTGACGGTATGGCCCGAGTGGGAGGCTTTGCGTGCGGAGGCTGACATGCCCGCCAGGCGCAGCGAGGCGTCACTGCTGACTGAGTTTCTTGGTCGCTGGGACGGTGGTCCGTCGGACAAGCAACCGCTTCTCGCGGCGTTTGTGCGATCGCTCCCCCTCCTGCCCAAGCCAGCCCCGTCTTGGTGGCGCAGCGAAAAAGACCTGTCTGGACCGGGAGAATCGGTCGCAGCACTGGCCACGCATTTCGGCGGGCGGGTGCAGTGGCTTCACGAGTCGCTTCAGCCGGGTTCTCCCAACCGAGGCAGCATCGATCCTGGTTGGCGCATCGAGAGGATGACTTTGCCGCTGTGGCGTATCAGCCTGATGTCCAGCCAGAGCCTAGGGGCGGTCCATGTGAGACCCGAGGACCGTTCCCTGGACTGGGATACCTGGTTGGACTTCATGTGCCCAGGCTGGACCGGTGGGTTCTCTCACGGCGACTCGAGCTCGGCCACCTACCAGCGCAACGAGATTCAGCGGCGGGCACCGGCCGGCCCGCTGACGCTCTTCCGTTTCTGGAGCGGGCGCCCCTTGCCGGCCGGACCGGCGCGCTGGACGCGCCAGACATTCAAGCTCGACCGCGAGCAGACGGGCTTTGTCTCCGGCGAACGGCGCACCGTGGATCTCGACGGCGACGGCGTCGTTGACTTGGTCTGGTTGCAGGCCACGGGTCGGGGACCGGGCCATCTGGGCGGTGAGCCTCAGCATGACGACGCCTGGTACCGCCTCCTGCTCGCCAACGTCGCCGGCCGCTGGCGTCTCGTGGCGACCGACCAGTTCTCCTACGGCTGCGGCTGCTGAGCCAGCCGCGACAATGCGCGCTCAAGCTCTTACGCACCGAACCATGTCCGACGCCCCAGCCACCCGCCCCGATCTCCCCGACCACCTCAGCGTCGACCCCCGCAGCCCCCACCATGTCGCCGCTGTCTTCGAGCACGACATCGGCATCCGCTTCAATGGCAAGGAGCGCAACGACGTCGAGGAGTACTGCATCAGCGAAGGCTGGGTCAAGGTGCCCGCCGGCAAGACGCTGGACCGCAAGGGCCGGCCGCTGACGATCAAGCTCAAGGGCACGGTCGAGGCTTTTTACCGCTGATCAAACCCATGACGTCGCTGCGGAGCTGGCTGTCGGGCGCCTGGCTGCTGGCCCTGGGCGCCGCTGCCAGCGCCGCCCCCTGCCCGCAGCCCCTGCGCATCGGCTTCAACGAGGCGCCCTTCCCGCCGTCCGTGCTCGGCACCGGCCCGGCCTTCCAGGACCCGCCGGGCTGGGCCGTGCAGGCCGCCCGCGAGGTGGTGCAGCGCCTGGGCTGCAAGGCCGAGCTGGTGCGGCTGCCCGGCCGCCGGCTGGCGCGCGCGCTGGAGCAGGGTGACCTGGAGTTCGCGATGTTCTTCGGCCCCACGGCCGAGCGCCAGCAGGTGTATCGCTATCCGCTGAACGCCGCAGGCCGGCCCGACCCCGCCTGGGCGCCGGTGCTTGGCCACCTCGCGCTGTTCGGGCTGCTCGGCAGCCCGGCGCTGAAGGCCTGGGCCGGCGCCACCTTGTCGCCGGGCGTGCGGGTCGGCGTCGTGGGCGGCTCCACGCAGGAAACACTGGCGCGCGATCGGCACTGGCCGGTCGAAGTGACCAGCGGCTTCGAGACCAGCGTGCTGGCGCTGCGGGCGCGCCGCTTCGATCTGCTGCTGGTGGCGCGCGAGTCCCTGTCGCCAGCGCAATTGACCGGCCCCGATGCGCTGGTGGAGCTGACACCGATGGTCGAACGCATGCCGTATTTCGTGCCCGCCAGCCGCAGCGTGCAGGAGCACCACCCGGACTTCGTCGGCGGGTTCTGGCGCGAGTTCTGCCAGGCCGCGCGCCGCCTGGCGCCCGAGGCCCGGGGGCAGGACTGCGGCACGCGGCCCTAGCCTAGGTCTGGCTCAGCGACATCAGCACCAGCGCGGCCGCCGCCAGCAGCGCGATCCAGGCGGGATGCCGGCCGCGGTTGCTCCAAAGCACCAGGCCCGCGCCGGCCGTGAGCGCGGCGGCGAGGGTCCACTCCACCACGCCTCCCGACGCGGCCCGAGAGGCCGGTTGGCTCAGCCAGACCAGCAACGCGGCGAAGGCCCAGGCCATCACCGTCACCAGATGCCAGCTCGCCCACAGGATGCGCGTCTGGAAGGCGCGCAGCACCGGCGCGCCGCCGGTGGGCACGACGCCGCGCTCGCGCAGATGGCGAAAGATGCGCAGCTCGCCTATCCACGAGTGCGCAAGGCCGATCAGGAACACCAGCGCCGCTGCGCCCACCAGCCAGCCGTTCATGCCGATCTCCGTGCGCTGAGCTTCAATGTCAGCCCCGACGCGGGCCGCAGCGTGACGGCCATGCGCGGCTTGGGTGTCTCCGTGCCCACCGGTGCCAGCTCGAAGCGCTGGAGCAGCAGCGCCGCGATCAGCGTCATCTCCAGCACCGCGAAATGCTGGCCCAGGCAGACGCGCGGGCCGATGCCGAAGGGGATGTAGGCGCCGCGCGGGATCTCGTGTGCGGCCTGGCCTGTCGATGAAGGCAGGAAGCGCTCGGGCTTGAAACCCAGCGGCTCGTCCGGCCACCACCGCGGATCGCGGTGCAGCAGCCAGGGCGTCACGCGCACGAGGGTGCGGGCCGGCAGGCGCACGCCGCCGACGGTGATGTCGCGCGTCAGCCGGCGCGTCATCAAGGCCGCCACAGGCGGGTACAGGCGCATCGCTTCCTTCAGCGTGGCGCTCAGATAGGGCAGGGCGCTGGCGTCGTCGGGCGTGGGCACGCGGCCGGCCAGCACGGCGTCCACCTCGGCCCGCACCCGCGCCTGCGCCTCGGGGTGGGCGGCCAGCAGCCAGCTCCACCACAGCAACGCCGTCGCGCTGGTCTCGTGCCCGGCCTGGAAGCTCACCATGCACTGGTCGTACACCTCCTGCGGTGACAGCGCCTCGCCGGTGGCCTCGTCGCGCAGCGCCATCAGCATGCCGAGCAGGTCGGGCTTGGTCTCTCCCGACGCTCGGCGCGCGGCGATGTGGCCGCCCAGCAGCCCGTGCAGCAGCTTGCCCGCGCGGCGCTTGGCGGCCTTGCCGGGCAGCGGCAGCCAGTCGGGCAGCGTGAAGGGCCAGAACATCTCGGCCAGCGCCGTCTCGCTGAGCACCTGCACGGCCTCGGCCGCTGCGGCCGTGTCGTTGCCGATGGGCGTACTGAACAGCGTGCGCGAGATGACGTCCATCGTCAGGTGGCTGAAGAGGGCGTCCATCGCCACCTCGCCGGGGCGGACGGCGTCCAGCCCTTGCACGGCGGCTTCGGTCATCAGCGCCGCGTACCCGGCCACCCGCTTGGGCGTGAAGGCCGGCATCAGCATGCGGCGCTGGCGCTGCCAGGTGGCGCCTTCGGTGACGAGCACGGACTGGCCCATCAGCTCGGCAAACACCTCGGGCCCACGCTTCCAGCGCACCAGCGCGTCGGCGTTGTCCACCAGGATGGCGCGCAGCAACTCGGGGTCAAACACGTCCACGCCGCGCTCGCCCAGGATGGTTTGCGCCACCAGGTCGCCCAGCGGGCGCTGCGCGGCGATGACGGCCAGGTAGTCGCGCCGCATGGCCATCAGCACGGGGAAGCCCCACCAGCGTGTGGGGTGGCTTGGGAGATCGTTCCAGCTCAGTGCAGTCATGCCCGAATGCTGCGCCCGCATGCGCGCTTCGGTCTTGAACGAATGCGACACTGAACCCCCATGGATGACGCAGGCACCCATCTCTGGCTCCCACCGCTGGCCCTGGCCGGCTGCGTGCGCGGCGTCATGATGCGCGACACGCGCGGCCGCGCGCTGAGTGCCGTGGAGCGCGAGAACTACTTCCCTGCGACGCCGCTGGTGCAGCTGATCTGGTGGGCCGAGGGGAGCAGCGAGTGGCTGGCCACGCCGGGCTTCTCGACGCCGCTGCCCGATCGATGCCATGCGCCGGCGCTGTTCGGCGGCCCGTTCATGCTGCCCACGCACACGCGCAACCCCGGCGACATGTGCGCCTTGAAGCTGCTGATGTTGCCCGACGCCTTCACGGCGATGACCGGCGTCGTGCTGGACCGCCACGTGAACCAGGTCGTCGACGCGCGCGACGTGCTGCCGCCAGACTGGTGCGACTGGGTGGCGTGCATGTCTGCCGCCCCTGACGACGCGGCACGGCTGCAGTTGCTCGAAGCCTTTCTGGTGCCGCGCTGGCAGGCGCTGGGCACGCGGCAGCCGGGCCATCGCTACGCCGCCTGGACCGAGGCGCTGGCCGTGCGCGCCGCCACCAGTTCAGCGGGCCGCAGCCTGCGCCAGCTGGAGCGCCGCATCAAGGCCTGGGCGGGCCTGCCGATGCGCGAACTGCGCGCCGTGTCGCGCGCCGAGAACGCGTTCTGCGCGGTCGTCGCCGCCGAGGACGGTGCCGGCGTGAACTGGGCCGACATCGCCGCCGAGGCCGACTACGCCGACCAGTCGCACCTGTGTCGCGAGACGCGCCGCCTGACCGGCTTCAGCCCCGAGGACCTGCGCCGTCGCATCCAGACGGAGGAGGCCTTCTGGGCCTACCGGTTGTGGCGATAAGGCCTTTTCTGCTGGGGCTGCTGGCGTGCTGCGCCTGGGGTTCGGTCCCCGCAGCGCCGGCCTGCCCGCAGCCGCTGCGCATCGGTTTCGACGACAGCGCCACGCCACCCGGCCTGATGGGCCAGGGCAGCCGTTTTGCCGACCCGCCGGGCTGGGAGGTCGTGGCCGTGCGCGAAGCGCTCAAGCGCCTGGGCTGCGCGGGTGAGCTGGTGCGCCTGCCCAGTCGGCGCCTCAGCGCCTCGCTGATCCAGGGCAGCCTTGATTTCGCGCTGCTCTATGGCGTCACGCGCGAGCGCCTGCAGACCCTGAGCTTCCCGCTCGACGCCAGCGGACGGCCCGACCTGGCCTGGGCGCCGGTGTTTGGCAACCTGTCGCTGTTCAGCCGTGCCGGCACCCAACCCGACCCAAGCTGGAACGGCCGGCGCCTCGACGCAAGCCGGCGCGTGGGCGTCATCGCCGGCTCGGTGCAGGAGGCCGTGGCGCGCGAACGCCGCTGGCAGGTCGAACTGGTGGCCACGCTGGATTCAGAAGTGGGCATGCTGCAGGCTGGCCGCTTCGACCTGTTGCTGACCACGCGTGAGGCGCTGAGCTCAGAGCAGCGCGCCAGCCTTGTCGAATGGGCGCCCCCGGTGGCGCGGCTGGCCTATTTCATGCCGGCCTCACTCGCCTTCGCACAGCGCCAGCCGGCCTGGACGCGCGCCTTCTGGAACGAGTTCTGCCACGCGGTGCGACGGCTGGAGCCCGATGTCCGCCCGGCGCAGTGCGGCATCGTGCCCGCCTCGGCGATGCGCTGATTCATCGCGCCACAATGCCGGCTTCGTCTACCAACGGAGTCCTGAAATGTCCGAGCCCATCGTCATCGTGTCCGCCGCCCGCACCCCCATCGGCGGCCTGCTGGGTGATTTCTCCGGCCTGGCCGGCTGGGAGCTGGGCGCGGTCGCCATTCAGGCCGCTGTCGAGCGCGCCGGCGTGCCGGGCGACGCGATCGACGAGGTGCTGATGGGCAACTGCCTGATGGCCGGCCAGGGCCAGGCCCCCGCCCGCCAGGCCATGCGCAAGGCGGGCCTGCCCGACTCGGCCGGCGCCGTGACGCTGAGCAAGATGTGCGGCTCCGGCATGCGCGCCATGATGTTTGGCCACGACATGTTGGCGGCCGGCTCGGCCGAGGTCATCGTGGCTGGCGGCATGGAGAGCATGACCAACGCGCCCCACCTGATGTTTGCGCGCAAGGGCGTCAAGTACGGTGCCACCGCCATGTACGACCACATGGCCATCGACGGCCTGGAAGACGCCTACGAGCGCGGCAAGGCCATGGGCGTGTTCGCCGAGCAGTGCGTCGCCAAGTACGCCTTCAGCCGCGAGGCGATGGACCAGTTCGCCATCACGTCCACCCAGCGCGCCAAGGCCGCCAACGAGAGCGGCGCCTTCGACTGGGAGATGGCACCGGTGACGATCAAGTCCCCCAAGGGCGACACCGTCATCAAGTTCGACGAGCAGCCCTTCAAGGCCAAGCTCGACAAGATCCCCACGCTCAAGCCCGCCTTCAAGAAGGACGGCGCCATCACGGCCGCCACGTCCTCCAGCATCTCCGACGGCGCCGCGGCGCTGGTGCTGATGCGCGAGAGCACGGCCAAGGCGCGTGGCCTCACGCCCGTCGCCCGCATCGTCAGCCACGCGGTGCACGCCCAGGCGCCCGACTGGTTCACGACGGCGCCGGTCGGCGCCATCCAGAAGGCGCTGGCCAAGGCCGGCTGGGCCGCGGCCGACGTGGACCTGTGGGAGGTCAACGAAGCCTTTGCTGCCGTGACGATGGCCGCCATGGCCGAGTTCAAGCTGCCGCACGACATCGTCAACGTGAATGGCGGCGCGGTCGCGCTGGGCCACCCCATCGGCGCCAGCGGCGCACGCATCGTCGTCACGCTGCTGGGCGCGCTGAAGGCGCGTGGCCTCAAGAAGGGCCTGGCGGCGCTCTGCATCGGCGGTGGTGAAGCCACGGCGCTGGCTGTCGAGCTGATCTAGGCCCGGTGCGCCACCTCGTCATCCTCTTCGTGGCCGCGCTGGCGGCCTACGGGCTGTGGCAGCTGGCTGGCCGCCGCAGCCTGCACCGCCTGGCCCGCCATGGCATCCGTGTGGCGGCGATCCTGACCCTGCTGCCGGCCGCCCTGGTTGTCGCCTATTACTCCAACGCACCCAAGCTCCTATGACTTTCAAACCGCTGCTGTTGACCCTGAGCGCATTGCTCGTCGGCTGCACCCAGATCGACACCGGCAATGTCGGCGTCGAGCGCACGCTGGGCAAGGTCAGCCCCGACGCGCTGCCGCCCGGCATCTACTTCAGCCTTTTCAAGACGGTGGATGAATTCACCGCCAAGGAGATCGGCTTCCAGCTCAACGACATGACGCCCAAGAGCCGCGACAACCTGACCATGAAGGATGTCGACCTGGACATCTACTTCAAGGTCATGCCGGCGGCCATTCCCGGCCTGTTCACCAAGTACCAGGGCGATGTGGTGAAGCACAGTGACGTGGTGAACAAGGGCACCGACGACCTGGTGATGGCCTACAGCCGCGTCTCGCGCGAGGCCCGCGAGGCGGTCTACAAGGCCATGGCCCAGATGGACGCCACCACCATGCACACCAAGCGCGTCGAGCTGTCGGAGCTGGTCCGCTCGGGGCTGCAAAAGGAGCTGGACGCCAACGACAAGGGCGCCTTCGTCATCACGGCCGTCAACGTGCGCAACCTGTTGACCGACCCGGCCATCGAGGCCGCCATCCGCCAGCGCGCCGAGACCGACCAGGCCATCGAGCGCAAGCGCAAGGAGGTCGAGCTGGCCAAGGCCGAGGCCGAGCGGCTCATCGTCGAGGCCGAGGGCCAGGCCAAGGCCAACCAGATCCTCAGCGCCTCGCTGACGCCGGCACTCAAGGAGATCAAGCTCGCGGAACTGCAACGCGACGCGGCGGTGGCCATCGCCGCCAAGCCGGGCAACACCGTGCTGATGGGTGGCGGCGTGCAACCGCTCATCAACGTCGGCAAGTAAGGCCATGCTCGGCACCCATGACCTGGCGCTGTTTGCCGCCACCGTCTTCGTACTGAACGCGACGCCGGGCGTCGACATGGCGCTCACGGTCGGCGCCACGTTGCGCGCCGGCTGGCGCCAGGGTGTGGCGGTGGTGCTGGGCATCAATCTCGGCTGCGTCTTCCACACGTTTGCCGCAGCCTTCGGGCTGGCGGCGCTGCTGGCGGCGTCGGCCGAGGCCTTCACCGTCGTCAAGTTGCTGGGTGCGGCCTACCTGCTCTACGTGGCGTGGGGCATGGCGCGCGCGGGCCTGGCGCCGCCCGCGCCGGCGGACGCGGTGCAAGCGCCCGTGCCGCCCACGTTCGGGCGCGGGGTGTGGCAGGGTTTTCTCACCAATGCGCTCAACCCCAAGGTGGCGCTGTTCTACCTGGCGCTGCTGCCTCAGTTCATCGACGCTGACGCGCCGCACAAGACGCTGGCCTTCGTGTTCCTGGGCCTGTGGTTTGTCGTGCAGGGCGGGCTGTTCTCCCTGGCCCTGGTGCTGTTGACGGCGCTGGCGCGGCACCTGCCGGCGCGCGCGGCCGTGGGGCGAGCGCTGAACCTCGGCGGCGCCGGTCTCTTCACTTTTCTCGCGGCCAAGCTGGCGCTCACAAAACCATGAATGTCTTGATCATCGGCGCGTCGCGCGGCCTCGGTTTCGAGTTCGCCCGCCAGTACCGCGCGGCCGGCGCCCGCATCACGGCCACGGCGCGTGACGAGGCAGGCCTGGCGCGCATTGCCGAACTTGGCGCCAAGCCCTTGAAGCTGGACGTGGCCGACGCGGCCAGCGTGTCTGGCCTGGCCTGGCAGATTGACGGCGAGCGCTTCGATGTGGTCGTCATCAACGCCGGTGTCTACGGCCCCACGACCTCGGGCCTGGAGACGCCCACCGAAGCCGACTTCGACGCCGTCATGCACACCAACGTGCTAGGCCCCATGCGGCTGCTGCCGCAGATCGCCGAGGCGCTGGCGCCGGGTGCGCGCGTGGCCATCCTCTCGTCCAGGATGGGCTCCATCGCACTGCGCACCAGCACGGTCGGCTGGCTCTACCGGGCGTCCAAGGCGGCGGTGAACTCGGTCATGAAGGACGCCTCGATCGCGCTGGCTGGCAAGGCGTCGCTCGTCAGCTTCCACCCCGGCTGGGTGCGCACCGACATGGGCGGCGCCGGCGCCGACATCGACGTGGCCACCAGCATCGCCGGCATGCGCACCGTGCTGGCCAGCGTCAAGCCCACCGACACCGGCAGCTTTTTCAACTACGACGGGCAGAGGCTGGCCTGGTGAGGCTTCTGCGGGCCTGGCTGGGCGCCGCTGCACTGGCGCTGAGCCTGGCAGCGGCTGCGGCACCCCCGGCGCTGCACTTCAGCTTCACCGCCGCGCCCGCGCCGGGTGCGGTCAACCTGCGCTGGACCGCCGACGGCGCTGCGCCCCGCTTCGACGCGGCCACCGGCTACGGCTTCGTCGAGCGCACGTCGGCTTTGCCGGCGCGCGCCGTGCACGTCGTGGGTGTGCGAAGCGGTGCCGAGGGCGCAACGATCAGCGAGCCTGAGTTCGAACCTGGCGCGCAGGGCGACGACGCCAACCACTACGGCCTGGCCTTTCGGATCGCCGCGCCACCCGGCGCCTATGCCGTGCGCGTGCGCACGACCACGGGCGCCGACGAGGCCACCGTCTCCATCAGCGGGCTGCAGACCAGCCGGCTGCTGAACACCGCCTTTTGGGACGCGGCCAGCCTGCTGCCCCACCGCAACCGCATGCGCCAGCAGGGGCGGGATTGGCACTACGGCCACGTCAACGGCCGCGGCTTCATTGACATCGAGGTCGAGCCGCGCCGGCGCGGTGTGGCCGTGGGGCTGCAGGAGGTGGAGCTGCAACCGCTGCCGCCCCAGTCGCGCGCAGTCGGCGAGTTGCCCACGCTGTTCACGCTGGGCGACTCGACGATGAAGACCTACACCTTCGACGAGGCGCCCATGAGCGGCTGGGGCCAGGTGCTGGGTCGGCTGTTCGACGCTCAGCAGGTGCGGCTGCAGAACTACGCCATGGGCGGCCGTTCCTGGCGCAGCGCCTACACCGAGGGGCGGCTGAACGACCTGCTGCTGGCCGCGCGGGTGGGCGACGTGGTGTTGATCCAGTTCGGCCACAACGACGAGAGCACCGACGAGGCACGCCGCTGGGGCCGGGGCGGCAGCGAGGCGATGGTGGAGGAGTTGATCCGCGCGGTCTACCTGCCCGCCATCCGCGCGCGCGGCCTGCGCCCGGTGCTGGTGACGCCGATGGCGCGCGTGCCCGGGGCGCTGAAGCCGGGCGAGGCCTACGTGGACTCCTTCCAGACCCGGCGCTTCCCGGCGCTGCTGCGCCGCCTGGGTGCGGAGCTGGGCGTGCCGGTGGTCGACCTGAACGCGCGCAGCGTGGAGTTCTACAACCAGGCCGGGCCGGCGGCCGTGACGGCGATGGTCATGTCCATCGAGGCCGGCGAGACGCCGGGCAAGACCAATGCCGGCAGCTACGCCAACGGCCACCCGTCGGACAAGATCGATGGCACGCACTTCAAGGAGGCCATGTCCCGGCAGTACGCCCGGCTGGTGGTCACCGAGCTGGCGCGGCTGGCCGGGCACGGCGATGCACTGGCCGGCGGCGTGGTCACATGGCTGCGGCCCGAAGTGAAGGCGGCGCTGGCGGCGGGCGACTGGGCGGGCGTCTACCCGGAGATTGCGCTCGACATCGTCGACGGCGACGGCGCCTACTACCGCAACCAGATCGAGAAGCTGCTGCAGCTGGGCGTGCTCAAGCTGGATGCACAGGGGCTGTTCCACCCCGCACAGCCGATGGACAGCGGCGAGTTCGCCGCCGCGCTGGCCAGGCTGCTCAAGCTGCCGCCACCGGAGGCCGCTGGCACCGGGCCGCTGACCCGCGAGGCCATGGCGGTGCTGCTGCTGCGCGCCTATGACGCCAGGTTCCCCAGCAAGCCGGCCTACATGACGGACTACAACGGCGCCGCGGCCCCGGCGGCGTCGGGGCGCGACCCCAACCTGGACGGCGGCTCGCGCGGTGCTCGCTACGACCCCTTGCTGCCGTGGGGCGCGTTGGTCGACAGCGCCCAGGTCACGCCGGGGATGTTGCCCGAGGTGAGGCGGGCCTACGAGCTGGGCCTGGCCCGCTCGGAGCACGGCATCGCGCGCGGGCGCATGATCAACGGCGAGGCCCTGGAACCGCAGAAAATGGTCAGCCGCGCCAAAGCGGCGAAAGCCTTGTATTTCATGTGGGTGCTGGCCCAGCCGCCCAAGACACCCAACGAGCAGGGCCGGCCCTGACCGCGACACTGGCAACTGCTAACGTCACCGTCCCGGCATCGTGCTTGCTTATGTTGAAAGGGAATCGGCGGCCTACACGCCGAAGTTCTCGAAATCGGAATTTCAGGAGGAATGATGGACGCCCCCGTTGCCGACTCCGGCACCAACACCCTTGTCCGCTTGGGAGAAACCTGCGAGCGCATCGTGCGCTTCACGCGCGAGGACATCGCCAACTTCGCCCGTGTGACCGGCGATACCAACCCCTTGCACCACGACACGCAGGCCGCCCAGCGCGCCCGCCATGGCGAGATCATCGCCAGCGGGCAGCAGACGACGGCCATGATGATTGGCCTCGCGGCCAGTCATTTTTCGCGCAGCGACGATGGACAGGAGCGCGAGCTGCTGTGCCTGAACTTCAACTTTTCGTTCAAGGCGCCGGTGTTTGCCGAGCAGGAACTGGTGCTGGACTGGCGAGTCGCCAGCGTCGAATGGAACGCCACGCTGGGCGGCTGGCTGTTCCACGCCGACGGCCGCGCCACGGTGCGGCATGCCCATCCCTGCGTCATCGGGCGCGGCACGCTGCTGGTGAAGGCCGGCGGCGGCTGACGGAAAGAATCACCGGCGAGAGCTGGTAACGCTTGCCTATGCTGCGGCCCCGACAGGAAAGGGTTGCCGATGCGTCGTGCGTTCAAGGTGTTGATGTGGGTCGTGCTCGGCCCGTTGGGTTTGCTGCTGCTGGTGGCGCTGGCTTGGCTGGCCTTCAACGGCCGCTGGGCCGATGCCGCGCCACAACCTGTGCCGCCTGAACTGCTGCCGCTGGCGGTGACGCTGGCGCCGGCCGACAACGCTTTCTTCGACGGCCAGGGCCTGCGCGCGCCCGAGGGTGAGTCACCCAACGCTTGGGGCCGGCGCGCCTGGCTGGGTGAGACGAGCGGGAGCGACAAGCTGCTGGTCGTGCCCACCGGTGACGACTGGAGTTGCAGGGCCGGCAGGGACGACTGCTTGGCGCGCTGGCGCGCGTCTGCGGCGAGGCTCACGGCGCAGATGGCCGGCGCCCGGACCTTCGGCGAGCGCTGCAAGGCTTTGGCGGACAAGACCGCGTTCCAGGAGCCTGCACCTGCCAGGCGGCCCCGGCCCGTAGACGGCAAGCCCTACGAGGCGGTGCCCCTGCCGCAGTTCTCACCACTGACGACCTGCATGCGCTGGCTGCAGGTGGAGGCCGTGCTGGCCCCTGATGTGCGCCAGGCCGAGGTGGCCTGGACGCGAGCGGATGCCTTGCTGCGTCTGTTCTCCTCAGGCACGCAGACGCTGATCGGCCAGGCGGTGGCCTGGAGCTGGGTCACGCGGCAGCAGCAGTTGCTGGCGCAGTGGTCGGCCGAGCGGCCGGCGGGCTATGTGCTGCCTTCGGCGTGGCAGGCCCCCCTGCCCGCGCGCCTGCTGCGGCCCCGGGCCTGGATGGCGGCGGAGTCGCACTGGCAGCGTGAGACGACGGCCGACCTGCGCGAGCACGGCGAGCAGATGTTCAGCATGGACCCGGGGTGGCTGCAGTCCTGGGCCGGGCGGCACAGCCTGGGCTATCTGCCCGAGCTGACCGCCCAGCAGACGGCCGCCTACTGGCTGGCGGACCTGCGCCTGTTCGGCGACCTGCAAGGCCCGGCGCTGGCGCAGGCGGTTCGCGGCAAGCCGGAGACGTCGCCCTCTTGGTGGGATTACCTGAGTTGGCGCAATACCGTCGGGCACATCCTCGTGGAAGTGGCACGGCCGCACTATGAGGCATACGCGCTGCGTCAGGCCGACCTCGTGCTCCACCAGGCCGCACTCGATCTCAGCCAGGCGCTGAACACCGTGCCGGCGGTTGACCGTGCAGCTTGGTGGGCACGCCAGGCGCTGAACGCGGGCCTCCGCGAACGCCTGAGTTTGGAGGGCGACGCCGTGCTGATCCGCACCTGGCGCGGCGAGACGGACAAGGACTACGCGGCGCCGGTGCGCTTCCCGCTGCGCCCGGCCTGAGCGTCACGCCTACTTTGCTTTGCCTGTCGGAGGCGCCACCTCGAACGTGCCCACCAACACCTGCTCGCCGCGCCCCGACAGCCTCAGCACGACGCGTTCGTCCTTCTGCCCCGGCGTGCCGAAGTCGGTGGACAGCCACAGCATCAGCGTGGTGTACGGCGACACCAGTTGCTGCTGGTGGCCGAAGAACCGCGCGCGCACCTCGTAGCGGCCGGGCTTGGCCTTGCGCAGCGAGAACTCCTCGGGGCCGTAGCCGCCGGTGAAGTCACGCGTCAGCGCGCCGCCCTGGCGGGTCAGCCGGTTGCCGAAGTAGGCGGTTTCGCCGTCGGGGTCGAGCACGTGCAGGTCGATGTCGGTGTTGTCGGCGTCCCAGCTCAGCACGGTGCGCAGGCCCAGCGGCAGGTTGCGGCGCAGCCGTTCGTCCACGCGCGACAGGTCCAGCCCCGGCGTGCGGGCCGCGATCGCGTTCAGCTCCGTCAGCGCGATCATGTCGATGTCGGCGAAGCGGCCGTCCCAGCGGCGGCTGACCACGTCCCACAGCAGGTCCACGGCGCGCTGCGGTTGTGTGGGCGCGAGCGCCAGCGCAAGGTCGCGGTGGGACTGGGGCTCATCGGGCGCCAGCTCGCGCACGCGCTCCAGCAGCGGCACGGCCAGCGCCGGCAGCTCGGCCTGCAGCAGCCGGTAGGCCAGGATGCGCAGGACGTGCCGGTTCTCCAGCTCCATCTCCGCCAGGTTGGACAGCACGCGCACGGCCAGCTCACGCTGGCGCTTGGCAAAGAAGATCTCCGCCGCGTCGATGAAGAAGGCGGTGCTGGCCAGGTAGCCCGGGCGTTCGTCCAGGTAGATGGCGTAGCGGTCGGCGTCGCTGGCCTCGCGCAGGCGGCGCACATAGGCGGCGTCGGGCTCCCAGGCGCGCAGCGCGATGCTGGCCGTGGGGGCAGCGCCGCCGTCTTCCTGGCGCGCGCGCACGCCCGCGACCGCCACCGATTCGAGCGCGGGTGCGGCCCTGCGATCCATCATGCGCGGTGGTGCGGCGGTCGCGGCGATGGCGGGTGCTGGGGATGCCGGAGCCGGCACCATGAATACAGGCGGAGGCACAAACGCGGGGGGCGAGCCCGGCGCGGGTGGACGTGCCGGCCGGGCCTCGGCGATGGCCGCCACCTGAGAGGCCGGGGCCGCCTTGGCCGAGGTCGGCGCAGTCTTGGGGAAGTCACGCTCCCACCAGGCCTGGCGTTCGGCGAAGCGGCGCACCAGCGACTCCAGCTGCTGGTCGCGGCCGGACTGGCGCCTGGTGTTGCCCAGCGCCAGCTGCTGCTGGTAGGCCGCGCGCAGGGCGGCCGTGGGCGGCACGATCTGGTAGCGCACGTAGTCGGCCAGCTCGTCCAGCACGATGAGCGAGGTCTCGGGGCTGAGCAGCCGGAACTCCTCGCCCAGCCGGCGGATCTGGCTGCGGTGGCGATGGCGGTCGGCGTTCAGCTCGGCCACCTGCAGCTCGGCCCAGCGGCGCGCGGCCAGCGGCAGGGCGGCGTCGTCGGCCTGGTCGTGCTGGGTGGCAGCAGGTTCGGGCGCCTTCAGTGCCAGGGTGCGCTGGCTGCGGTTGCCCTGGGCGTCGATCAGCGTCAGCGTGATGCGCGCCTCGGGCGCGGTGAGCCGCGCAGCGATGACCAGGCGGCCGTTCTCGGGGTGGATGGATTGGGCGACCAGCTGCTCGGCGCCCTCCGCGCGGAGGTCCGCCAGGCGCAGGCCCGGCTGCGTCAGCGCGGCCAGGGCCGCCGTGGTGTCGAGCTGGTTCAGGTCGACCAGCCGCGCGCCACCGGCCTGGGCGATGCGACGCAGCCGGGGCAGGTCGGCGCGTTGGGCGGCATTGACGGTGAACACCGGCCCGGCGGGCGGCGCGGCGCCCAGGTCGGGCCAGTTGGACAGGCCGTCGCTGAACAGCAGGCTCAGCGAGTTGCCGCCGCTGCTGGCGTCGGCCAGGCCGGCATACCAGGCGGCGGGGCTGCTGGCGCCGTCGTAGGCCAGCTTCTCCAGCACACGGCGCAGCGCCAGCCAGTCGCCGCCGCGCACGTCGAAGCGTTGCGCCGGCTCGGCCGTCTCGCGCGCCACGGTCAGGTGCACGCGCAGGTCGCGGGCGGCCGAGAAGAGCGCGTCCAGCAGCGCGAACTCTCGGGCATGGTCGCGGCTGGCGCCGGAGCCGGAGGCGTCCCAGACGATGTGCACCTCGCGCGGCAGGCGCGCAGCGCCACGGGTGTCCGCGGCGGCAATCTCGGCATAGGCGTAGGCGCGGCCGTCGTGGGCCTGCACGACCACGTCGTCGCCTGCCGCTGCGACCCAGGTGAGTGCCAGCGCCTCGCGTGGCCGCCAGTCGCGGCGCTGCAGGCGCAGCGAAGTCTCGTCGCCGCGGCTGGCGTTCTCGGCGCCGGCCAGCGCGCCGGCAGTCTGCAAACTGGCGCCGCCGCGCAAGTCCACGCGGCCCTCGAACTGCGCGACCGGCTGGCCGAAGTCCAGTGGCAGGCGGTACTGAAGGCGGCCTTGGGCGCCGGGCTGCAGCGTCTCGGCGAGTTGCAGCAGCACACGCCGCTCGCCGTTGGGTGGCACGGGGTAGATGCGCAGCTTGAAGTTGTTGCCGGCGGTGCGCTCCAGCAACGCCGGGTCGACACGGCGGCGCGAGATGTCGTCGAACACCTGGCGGCCCTTGTCCTTGGGCACCGGCACGGCGCTGACCATCTCGCCGCGCACGTCCAGCGCAAAGCCGACGACGCTCTGCCCGGCGGCCAGCGGGAACTCCAGCGTGGCCTCCAGCTGGCGCGCGTTGGGGTTGCGCACGACGATCTCTATGCGCGTCTGCGCCTGCGTGCCGGCCAGTGTGGCCTGCACGTTCACGCGCTGCAGGGTCAGCGGCTGGCTGGCGTCCTGCACGATGAGGCGGGGCATCACGATCTCGGGCGGCAGGAGCGGACTGACCGGCGGCGCAGCCTGGCCGAGCGCATGGGGCGCCGCAGCGGCGACGGTCAGCAGGGCGAACAGCGAACGGAACGTCATGGCAGGTGGCATGAGAGTTAGGCAGATCGGCGCCGGACAATACCCCACCCCCGCAACACGGAAAGCAACACCCATGCTTCTCTCCGAAGACCACCTCGCCGTGCAAGACGCCATCCGCGCCTTCGTGCAGGCCGAGATCGCCCCCCATGCCGCCGCCTGGGACAAGGCCCATCAATTCCCGGCCGAACAGCTCAAGGGCCTCGCGGCGCTCGGCTGCTACGGCGTGGCCGTGCCCTCTGAATGGGACGGCGCCGGGCTGGACTACCTGGCCCTGGCCGTCATCCTGGAGGAGATCGCCGCCGGCGATGGCGGCACCAGCACGGTGGTCAGCGTCAACAACTGCCCGGTCTGCTCCATCCTGATGGGCTTTGGCAATGCCGACCAGAAGGAGCGCTTCCTGAAGCTGCTGGCGCGCGGCGACATGCTGGGCGCCTTCTGCCTGACCGAGCCCCATGTCGGCTCCGAGGCCGGCGGCCTGCGCACGACCGCTGTTCGGGACGGCGACGACTACGTGCTCAACGGCGTCAAGCAGTTCATCACCAGCGGCAAGCACGGCGACGTGGCCATCGTCATGGCCGTCACCGACAAGGCTGCGGGCAAGAAGGGCATCAGTGCCTTCCTCGTGCCCACCGCCACGCCCGGCTACACCGTCGCGCGCATCGAAGAAAAGATGGGCCAGCACAGCAGCGACACGGCGCAGATCCTGTTCGAGAACTGCCGCGTGCCGGCGGCCAACCGGCTGGGCGACGAAGGCCAGGGCCTGAAGATCGCGCTGTCTGGCCTGGAGGGCGGGCGCATCGGCATCGCGTCTCAATCGGTCGGCATGGCGCGCGCGGCCTTCGAGGCGGCGCTGCGCTACAGCCAGGACCGCGTCACCTTCGGCCAGCCCATCTTTCAGCACCAGGCCGTGCAGTTCAAGCTGGCCGACATGGCCACGCAGATCGAGGCCGCGCGCCAGCTGATCTGGCATGCCGCCAGCCTGAAGGACGCCGGCCGGCCGTGCCTGAAGGAGGCCGCCATGGCCAAGCTGTTCGCCAGCGAGATGGCCGAGCGCGTCTGCTCAGACGCCATCCAGATCCACGGCGGCTACGGCTACCTCAGCGACTTCCCCGTCGAGCGCATTTACCGCGATGTGCGGGTGTGCCAGATCTACGAGGGGACGAGCGAGGTGCAGAAGATATTGATCGGAAGGGCGTTGGCGGCCGGCTGAAGCGGGTGGCTGGCGCTGGCTTGCCCACAGCCTGGGCCGCGTTGCGGCCGGCACGCGCAGGTTGAGCGTGTCGCGCCGAGTTGCGCTGGCGCGGCCGATGACACTGGAACTGAGCAGTTCAGACCTGGCGCTGCGCGTCGGGCGGGCCATGTCCAGCAGCAGAGGCTCCACTAATTTACAGGGTTAGGTTTCGAGGCCGGCGCTGGCATGCCCAATGGAAACTTCATTCAGTTCAATCAACGGGGTGCTTTCCTTTTGCTGGTTCATTCAGGTGCATTGGCTAATGGATGACCCTATCCCAGCATGACCAAAGCAATATCAATGGTGACAAAGTATTGATTGGTCGGCGAGGGGCTGCCACGCTGAAGATGCCGCGTTGCGCCCCTCCCTTCAACGTACAAAAAACTCGATGACCAAGTGTCTCTGGATGCCTCTCATTGGCATGGCCGCCCTGCTCAACTTGGCCGCTTACGGTGGTGGTGGCGGCGGCGGTGGCTCAATCACCGAGCCGGCCCCCGTGGTGGCGCCGGCCGTGCAGGGCAAACCGATCGTCACCGACATCTTCACCGCCGACCCCAGCGCCATGGTCGACAACGGCCGGGTCTACCTCTACACCGGCCATGACGAGGCCGCCAGCGGGGTCAATGGCTACGTCATGAACGAATGGCGGGTCTATTCCACCTGCGACATGAAGACCTGGACCGACCACGGCGCGCCGCTCAAGGTCGGCGCGTTTGCCTGGGCCAAGGGCAGCGCCTGGGCCGCCGACGTGGTCAAACGCAACGGCAAATACTATTTCTACGCCCCGGTGGACCATAAGACGATTCCCGGGTTTGCAATCGGCGTGGCCGTTTCGGACAGCCCGACCGGGCCTTTTGTTGACGCTCGCGGTTCCGCGCTGATCACCAACGACATGACGACCCAGGTCAGCATTACCTGGGACGACATAGACCCGGCAGTCTTCGTTGATGCCAGCGGCCAGGCCTATCTCTACTGGGGTAACTCGGTGCTCAAGTTCGCCAAGCTCGAGGCCAACATGACCGAGCTGGACGGCCCCATCAGCACGCTCACGATCGACTCCTTCACCGAAGCGCCGTACCTGCACGAACACAAGGGCACCTACTACTTGTCCTATGCCCACCGTTTCCCGGAGGACTTGGCCTACATGACCGGGCCCAGCGCCACCGGCCCCTGGACGCCGCGAGGCGTGCTGATGAACCCCAATGTCAACGTCAAGACCATCCACCAGGCGATCATCGAGTTCAACAACAAGTCCTACATTTTTTATCACAACACCGCGTTGCCCGGTGGCAGCGAATTCCGCCGCTCGGTCGCGGTGGAAGAGCTGACCTACAACGCTGACGGCACGATGCAGTTCGTGACCCAAACTGCTGCCGGTCCGGCCGCCAACCCCACCGCCGCCTGCAAGTAAGCTGGGCTTGATCGGGGTTGGGGGGCGCAGGCGCGGGGGGAGGGCACGCAGGGCACCGAACACGCGCGGCGGGGTAGGTCTTCAATCCAAATCCCTGGCTTGAGAACCGAGGCAGCGTCCTGAGGCAGAGCGTCGCATCACGGCACGTAGGCGTCATCGGTGATCGCCCGCGCCGCCGACTTGGCGGCGCCGGTCACGTCAAACAACAACGGCCGGTTCCCCCGCGTCGTCGGGAAGCCCGACAGCCAGGTGCTGTTGTCTGCAATGCCCCAGGTGGTGACGCTCTGCAGGCTGGCGTGCTGCTTGAAGACGTTGAACAGCGCGCGATATTGCAGGGCTTGGGCCTTCAGCGCAGCGGCCAGCAGCGTGGGGTCGCCGGTGATGTCGGCCGCGCAGCCGGTCTTGCTGGAGAAGCAGGAGCCGGGGTCGTTGTAGAGCGACACGTCCAGCTCGGTGACGTGGTTGATGAGGCCCTTGCTGGCGACGCTGCGAAGCGCGTTGTCGACATTGGCGGCGGTGGGTGACGCGGTGCTGACGTGCATTTGGTGGCCTATCCCGTCCAGCGGTGCGCCATTGGCCTGCAGGCGGGCGACGATGGTCATCAGGCGCGCGAACTTGGCCGGCTCTTCGGTGCTGTAGTCGTTGATGAAGAGCTTGACGTCGGGGTCGGCGGCGCGGGCCGCGCGCAGCGCGATCTCGATGTAGTCGGGCCCGAGGATCTGCAGCCACTTGGAGTTGCGGTATGCCGAGCCGGCGTCGTCGCTGGTGCACTCGTTGACGACGTCCCAGCAGGCCACCTTGCCCTTGAAGTGGGTCACGACGTCTCGGATGTAGGTTTCCAGGCGGGCGCGCACCTCAGCCGCCGTACCGGTGAAGAACCAGTCGGGCGTCTGCGAATGCCAGCACAGCGTGTGGCCGCGCACGACCATGCCGTTGGCGGCCGCGAAGGCGACCAGTTCATCCGCCGTCGCCCAGTTGTAGACGCCGGGTGACGTGCCGAGGCTGGCGGGCTTGAAGCAGTTCTCTGCGGTGATCGAGTTGGCGTGCCTGAGGATCACCGGGTTGGCGATGGCGTTCTTGTAGCCGTTGGGGTCGGCGGCCATGCCGATCTTGAAGTGGGTGGCGAAGTGGGCCTTGAGGGCCGGGACGTCAGCGAGTGCCGGCGGGGGGGCAGGGGCAGGGCTGGGCGCAGCGTTCGCGCTTCCGCCGCCACCGCAGGCGCTCAACATGGGGAGGGCCAGCCCGCTGAGCAGCAGGCGGCGACGGTCAGGGGAGGCGAGATGCATGGAGGCGCTGCAGGGAAAAGGAAAAATGGTAGCGCGACCATTTTTCTCGGAAACCCGTGATGTCCCCTAGCTGGTGAGCGACGTGTAGGCCCGCGCCAGCACCGCGCTGGACGCCGCCAGCGCCTCCTTCTCAGCCGCATCCATGCCCGGCGGCGCCACCTGCACCGCCCCGCCCGCGCCCACCAGCGCCGGCAGCGACAGCGCCACGCCGTCCTCCTGCACGCGGCTGACGGGCAGCAGCCGGTGCTCGTCACCCACGATGCAGCCGATCAGCTCGGCCGTGACCAGGCCGATGGCGTGGTTGGTGGCGCCCTTGCGCTGGATGACCTCGTAGGCCGCACGGCGCACGGTTTGCGCCAGCGCAGCTTCTTCACTCGCCTGCCAGCCCGGCCAGTCGCGCAGCGCCACGCCGCCCACGCGCGCGCCCGACCAAAGCGGCACCGACGAGTCGCCGTGCTCGCCCACCACCTGCGCATGCACCGACTGTGGCGCCACGCCAAGCTTCACCGCCAGCCGCTCGCGCAGCCGTGCGGTGTCCAGCATCGTGCCGGTGCCGATGACGCGCTCCGTAGGCAGGCCGCTGGCGGCCTGGACGACGCGGGTCAGCACGTCCACCGGGTTGGTCACGAGGATGACGATGCCGCCAAAGCCGGCCAGCCCTCGGCCGATGTCGGCAGCGATGCGCGCGTTGTCGCGCAGCAGGTCGAGCCGGCTCTCGCCCGGCCGGCCGTTGCGGCCGGCGGCCAGCACGACGATGTCGGCCTCGCGCATCTGCGCCAGCGGCACCGCGCTGACCGCGCAGCGCGGGTAGAAGGACGCGCCGTCGGACAGGTCCATGGCCTCGCCCTCGGCGACAGCGCCGCGGGCGTCGTGCAGCCAGAGTTCGCTGGCATGGCCTGCCAGCAGGGTGGAAAACGCGACGCTGGTGCCAACCCAGCCCGTGCCGATGATGCCGATGCGTGCTTTCATGCCGGCAGTATGGCCGCTCCCATCGGGCGGCGACCTCGGTTGCTCGCAGCCTGCGCAGGCACCCCACGCAGCCACCTCGCCGAACGGCCGCCAGGCATCCCTCTTGAAACTGTTCTGCCTGACTCTATGTCGGACCCGAGCCGGCGGGTCTGGTTTCCTGCCGGTGTCAACCTTGAATCGGAGGACACACCATGTACGAAGCTACCCTGAATCAGCCGCAAGGCCTGTTCGGTCAGTTCGAGCGCCTGCGTCGTGAACTCGACGACATCTTCGGCGTCTCCGGCCTGCCCAGCAGCATCCGCTCTGTCGCGCCTGGCAGCTTTCCGGCGATCAATGTCGGCCGTACGGCCAACAGTGTGGAGATCCATGCCTACGCGCCCGGCCTGGACGCCGCCAAGATCGACGTGACCCTGGACCGCGGCGTGCTGCGCATCTCCGGTGAGCGCACGTCGGCCGTTCCGCTGGACGACCCCAAGGTCCAGGTCTATACCCGCGAGCGTGGCAGCGGCGGCTTCAGCCGCGCGATCTCGCTGCCTGACGACGTCGACCCGACTCACGTCAACGCCCGCTATCGCGACGGCGTGCTGCAGATCAGCCTCGCCCGTCGGGAACCGGTCCAGCCCCAACGCATCGCGGTGCAGTGATGCGCCAGACAAGCAAGGAGAAACCATCATGAGCGACAACAAGCAAGTGACCCTCAGCCATGCCGGCACGGTGGCCGGCGCCGAGCAGGACTGGCAGCGCGTCGTGCTGCCCGCGGTTGATGTGATCGAAGACGCGTCCGGCATCACGCTGCTGGCCGACATGCCCGGCGTGCCCAGGGACAAGCTGGAGATCAAGGTCGAGGGCGATGCCCTGCTGATCGAAGGCAGCGCCGAGCCCGCCACGCCCGACGGGCTTCAGGCCGTCTACGCCGAAGTGCGCGTGCCCCGCTATCGCCGCAGCTTCACGCTGAGCCGCGAGCTGGACAGGGCATCCATCGACGCCAGCCTGAAGGACGGTGTGCTGACCCTGCGCATCCCGAAGGAGGTGCACGCCCAGCCGCGGCGCATTGCCGTGACCTCGGGCTGAGGGCCGCGCCACAGCAGGCAGCCCCAGCCCAGCTATCGAAAGGATGAACCATGACCAAGCTTGCAGAGCAACTGAAGCAGGGCGCGGATCAGGCCTGGGAGTCGCTGGCCGAAGGCTGGCGCGAGCTCAGCGCCCGCGCCAGCGGCGCACTGACGCGCCTGTGGCCGGAGCCGGCCTCGACGGCGGCAGCACCCGCCCGGCAGGTGGCTGACCCCGACCCGGGCCCGCTGCCCTTCGGCGGCTGGACCTTCATGGCCTCGGACGTCTTCGACGACGACGACAAGGTCGTCGTGCGCATCGAGGCCCCCGGCCTGCGGCGGGAGGACTTCAACATCGACCTGTGCGGTGATCGCCTCACCGTGTGGGGCGAGAAGCGGTCCGACCGCGAAGTCAGCCGCGGGCGCTACAGCGTCGTGCAGTGCGCCTATGGCAGCTTCCGGCGCGACGTGGCGCTGCCGGCGGCGGTGAAGGCCGACAAGACCCGGGCCAGCTACCGCGACGGCGTGCTGCGCATCGAGCTGCCCAAGGCCGACGAAGCGCGCGCCCGGCGCATCGAGGTCAAGGCCGCCTGAGCCCTTCAGCGCCAGCCTGCTGCCTGACCGTGGGCCGCCCTGCCGAGGGTCAACCCCTCGGCAGGGCTAGCTTTTGCCGGCACCATTTTTGCGACGTCATCGCGCCATGCCTCTGGAATCTCCCGCCATCCCCGTCGCCGCCCGCCCGACCACGGTCTCACTTGTCCTCGGCAGCGGCGGCGCGCGTGGCCTGGCCCACATCGGCGTCATCCAGTGGCTGACCGAGAACGGCTACGACATCCGTGCCATCTCGGGCGCGTCCATGGGCGCGCTGGTGGGGGGCATCTACGCGACCCACAAGCTCGAGGTCTATGCCGAATGGGTGCTGGCGCTCGAGCGCATGCATGTGCTGCGATTGCTGGACCCCACCATCGGGCGCCCCGGCCTCTTCAAGGGCGAGCGCATCATCGGCGTGCTGCGTGACCTCATCGGCGACAGCGACATCGAGGCCCTGCCCGTCGCCTTCACGGCGGTGGCGACCGACCTGGACTCGGGCCAGGAAGTCTGGCTGCGCAGCGGCAAGCTGTTCGACGCGATTCGCGCCTCCATCGCTACGCCGATGGTGTTCACGCCGTTCAAGCTGGATGGGCGCACGTTGATCGATGGCGCCGTCGTCAACCCCGTGCCCGTGGCTCCGACGCTGGACGACCCCACCGACCTCACCGTCGCGGTGGACTTGAGCGGCCCGCGCGAAACGAGCCCCATGCCGCCCATCGGCCCGTCCCTCATCGGCGACAACAGCTACCGGCGGCGCATCAGGCAGTTCGTTGATGCCGTGCGTCCGGTACGCCAGCGCGCCGAACCGTCGCGGGGCCTCCTCGACGTCGCCTTCACCGCCATGCAGGCCATGGAGGACACGATTGCCGACCTCAAGCTCGCGGCCTGCCCGCCGGACGTGATCGTCGAGATCCCGCGCAACGCCTGCGGGTTCTTCGAGTTCTGGCGCGCGGAGGAGTTGATCGCGCTCGGCCGTGAACGCGCGGCGAGCGCATTTGCTCAGCTAGCCGCGAGCGCGGCCGGGCCGGGGTAACGCGGGCGGCCATCCGCGCATCAGGATGGGCGCGACCAGCGAATGGGTGCGCTGGATTCGGCGCAGCACGTCACGTGCGGTCAGGTAGGCCAAGATCTGCTTCTCGCTCAGGGAGGTCTGCCGGGCGGCTGCAGTGCCAGGTCGTGACGACATGATCAACTCCTTCCTCCAGGTCTCACGGGCGGCGCGGGTCCGAATGCGGCGAAATTAGGCCCGGCGGCCAGGAGTTTCAAGTCGGTCGAGCCCGAACCGCGCGCTGGTTGGCCGGCGCCACTGTTCGTTCACGCCGGGCGCTGGCGATCCGTCGCAATGCGACCCGTGCGCCGGCGTGGCCGCCTAGCATGCCGCGACTCGAACCCCTGGAGGTGGCATGAATGACGAAGTCTTGGTAGCCCGAGGTCTGCGCAAGGCCTACGGGGACCGGGTGGCCGTGCATGAGGTGAGCCTCGCGCTGCGCCCCGGCGAGGTGCTGGGCTTGCTGGGCCCGAACGGCGCCGGCAAGTCGACCACGGTGGGCATGATCTGCGGCCTGACCGCGCCCGACGCCGGCAGCGTGACGCTGGCGGGCGGCGTCAGCCTGGCGTCGGACGAAGCCGGCTACAAGCGCCGCATCGGCCTGGTGCCGCAGGACATTGCGCTCTACGAGGAACTGCCCGCGCGCATGAATCTCGAACTCTTCGGCGCGCTGTACGGCATGCCGCCCGACCTGCTGAAGCGCCGCGCCGACGAGGTGCTGGCCATGGTGGGCCTGACCGACCGCGCGAAGGACAAGCCCTCGACCTTCTCCGGCGGCATGAAGCGGCGCCTGAACATCGCTTGCGCGCTGATCCACGACCCCGAGGTCATCCTGCTCGACGAGCCCACGGCCGGCGTCGACCCGCAGAGCCGCAACGCCATCTTCGACAACCTGGAGATGCTCAAAGCCGCCGGCAAGGCGCTGATCTACACGACGCACTACATGGAGGAGGCCGAGCGCCTGGCCGACCGCATCGTCATCGTCGACCATGGCCGCGTGGTGGCCAGCGGCACGCAGGCCCAGCTGTTCGCGCTGCTGCCGGCGGCGCAGACGCTGCAGGTCGAGCTCGACGGCGAGCCCGACGATGCAGTGCTGCAAGGGCTGCCCGGCGTGAAGCGCACGGGCCAGCGGCTGGAGGTCAGCGTGGCCGACATCGCGCGTGACACCGGCGCCGTGCTGGCAGCGCTGGCCGAGCGCGGCATCAAGGTACGGGGCCTCGCCACGGCACGCGCCACGCTCGAAGACGTCTTCCTCCAACTCACCGGCCGCGCGCTGCGCGACTGAGGAAATCCGCCATGCAAGCCTTGCTCGCCCTCGTCCGTGCAGAACTCAAGCTGCACTTCTCCAACCGCCGCGCCGTGCTGCTCAGCATCGTCGCGCCCATCCTCATCGCCGCCTTCTTCGGCAGCCTGTTCGGCGGCAGCACCAAGATGGCCGGCATTGCGGTCGGCGTGGTCGACTTGGACGGCAGCCCGCTGTCGCAGCGGGTCGTCGCGGCCCTGCAGGCCGAGGCCTCGCTGAAGACCACCGTCACCGACGAAGCCAGCGCGCTGGCCCAGGTGCGCGCTGGCAAGCTGCGCGCCGTGGCCATCCTGCCCCAGGGCCTGGGCCAGCAGGCGGGCGGCGCGATGTTCGGCGGCAGCAAGCCCGAGATCGTGCTGCATTACGACCCCTCGCAGGCCAGCGCGCTGGCCGTCGTGCGCGGCCTGCTGGCGCAGACGCTGATGCAGGAAGTCAGCCGCTCCACCTTCAGCCCGGCGGGGCTGGGCGAGATGCAGCGCCAGGTCAGTGGCGCGGCCAGCATGCCGGAGGGCCAGCGCGCGGACCTGACCCGGATGTTCGACGCCATCGGCAAGGTGCAGCGCCCGGAGTCGGGTTCTTCGGCTCCCGAGACCGGCGGCCTGTCCATGCCCTACACCACCCGCGAGATCGAGGCCGTGCAGGCCAGCGCCAACGCCGCGCCCGTGGCCTACAACAGCTATGCGCATTCCTTCGCCGGCATGGGCGTGCAGTTCATCCTGATGGCGGGCGTCGACATGGCCGTGGGCCTGCTGCTGATGCGCCGCCTGGGGCTGTGGAAGCGCCTGCGGGCGGCGCCGCTGTCACGCGCGCAGCTGCTCGGCAGCCGCGTGCTGGCCAGCGCGCTGATCTCGCTGATCGTCTTTGCCGTCATCTACGCAGTGGCGATTGCCGCGTTCGGCGTGCGAGTGCTCGGCAGCCCGGCGGGCTTTGCGCTGGTGCTGGTGAGCTTTTCGCTGCTGACGGCCAGCTTCGGCCTGCTCGTGGCCGCGCTGGGACGCACGCCCGAGGCCACCCGGGGCCTAGCCATCCTGGCCACACTGCTGATGGTGATGCTGGGCGGCGCCTGGGTGCCGGCCTTCATCTTCCCGGAGTGGCTGCAGACCGTTTCGCTGGCCGTGCCCACCCGCTGGGCCGTCGATGCGCTGGACGCGATGACCTGGCGCGGTCAGGGCTTCTCGGAGGCGCTGCTGCCGACGGCCGTGATGCTGGGCTTCACCGCCGTGTTCATGGCGGTGGCGCTGTGGCGCTTCAGGTGGGAGGAGTGACGGGCACTCAGCGCGGCATTTGCGCCTGCGCCAGCTGGCTGGACCACTGCGGTTGCCGAGCCAGTTCCGCCGCGGTGACTTCGTCGGCCGTCACGGTGTATTCATTGCTGCTGCGTTCGACGAACTTGGCCGAGCGGTAGCGCTGCAGCAGGCCGCCGAGGGCCTTGCGGGCCTGGCTGGAAGGGCCGGTGAACGTGAGAGTCAGCGTGGTCATGGGCTAGGGTTTCCGTCAAAAGTGGCCGACGGTTTGTTGATGTCGGCCTATCTTGAACGCGAGCAGGCCGGCGCGGTTGACGGGCGGGATTGCTACAGGTTGTTAGCGTCAACCTGTTCACGGTTCGCGGCAGCGCTGACGGCCTCCAGGACCGCCGGACTTCAAGCCAAGGGCCGGATGTCGTCCAGCGCCTTGGACTGCCCATCGTGCAGCGCAACGAGCCCGAGCAGTTCGGAGTCTTCCCGGCCATCGCCCAGCGTCTGCAGGTAGCGGCAGGCGGCATAGGCCTCGGCCTCGCGCTCGTAGCGCCTGACCCAGGCGTCGCGCTCGGGCAGCCGCTCCGGGCGGATGGGCCAGACGCCGGGACTCGGCTTGACGTGGTCGTGGATGCCGATGCGCCAGGGCTTGGCGGACAAACGGGCGCGGAAGCAGTGCTGGTTCAGGCACATGCGGGCGTAGATGGGGTCGGTGCCGACGGCATCGAAGAACTTGCGGGTCTGTGCGGCGTCGGCGGTCATGCGCGCATGCGTCGCGATGAGCCGCAGGCCCGCCGGCGTGCGGTAGATGCGCAGGCGCCAGTCGGAATGGCACGCCATGAAATCCTTGATGCGCTGCTGCGCGCGGTCCTCGCTGGCGTCGGTCCGGCGCTTGGCAAGGCCGCTGGTCAACACGCTGCCGAGCAGGTAGCTCCCGATGGCGCCGATGATGCCCACCACGCCGACACCGAGCGCAAGCACAACGGCGCCGCCCACGCCTATCAACAGCAGTTGCAGGCCGACGCGGAGGGCTGCGGGCGGCTCGGTCCCGAAGTCCACATCCGCAATCAACAGGTCCGGAACGTTCAGGCAGCGCGCGCCATAGGCATTGCGCGTGATGACGGCCTCGCCGTGGCGGGACAGCACCTCCTCGCGGATGGGCAGGCCCTGGGCGCCGTTGTAGGTTCGCTTCAGGTCGCGGCGCGGCACCGTCTCGCCGCTGGCCGCCCGTTGCGCCGCCTCGGCCACGCGAAGTTCGGCCTGGGCCTGCGCGTCAGCCGGGCTGATGTCGGACCAGCCAAAGCGCCGCAGCGTGATGTCACGGCCCTTCGCTCGCGCGGTGGTGCGGGCTTCGGCCCAGTAGCTCGGAACGATCATCTGGCTCCCCCTGCCTCGCCGCGACCTGGGTCGCGATGGGGCGGGAGGGTAGCAAGCGCAGGGCCGGTCTAGCCGGCTGCTCGCAGCGAACCGAGAGTTCCGCGACGGGCCGCGAGTCGACGACGGGCTGGGGGTGGCGATAGAAGAACATCCCTCAGCGGATCGCGGTCATCCAGCGCCCGAAGCGTGGCGCCAGGCGCCAACCGTCCTCGCCCAGCCAGTCGGCTGCCACCAGCACATGGTGGGCGCGGCCGATGAGCTTCTCGCGCGGCACGGTGCCGATGAAGCGGGAGTCCTCGCTGTTGTCGCGGTTGTCGCCAAGCAGGAAGTACTGGCCTGCGGGCACGGTCCGCTCGGCAAAATTGCGCCGCGCCTGCATGGCCGGCAGGAACTGCACCGCGTGCGGATGACCGCCGAGGTCCTCGGTGGCGCGTACCGCGTCCACCACCCAGCCCGGCGCAACCGTCTCGCCGTGTGACGTGCTCTCGCTGTAGGCCAGCGGCTGCCCGTTGAGGATCAGCACATCGTCGCGCATGGCGATGCGGTCACCCGGCAGGCCGACGATGCGCTTGATCAGGCGCGTGCCGCCGGCCGGCGAGCTGAGCGTCACCACATCGCCGCGCTGCGGCTCGCCCAATGGCAGCAGCACCACGTCGGTCAGCGGCAGCTTGAGGTCGTAGGCCAGCCGGTTGACGAGCACCACGTCGCCCTCCAGCAGCGTGGGCCTCATCGAGCCCGAGGGGATGGGGTTCCAGTCGGCAACCGCCGTGCGCAGCAGCGCGAAGCCGAGCAGGAAGACGATGAAGCCGCGGTTGGCCTTGAGGGTGTGCAGCAGGTTTTTCATGCCGCCATGCTGCACGCGGCGGTGGCTATCGCGCAGGCCCAGTGGGTGAATGGCAGGTCCGGCCGGTCGAACGGCGAATGCGGTGCATGAGCTGCCGGGCGCGCCGTCGTTTGTCCGATCAGGCCGGCGGGTCCTTCAGCCGTGTGCGCGACACGGCCATCATGATGCCGACGCCAGCAACGATGAGGCAGGCGATGGCCACATAGGTGGCCGCCAGGCCGGCCGTGATCAAGGCCCAGGCGATGCCGCCGAGCAGCACCGCAAGCCCGACGAGGTAGAGGACGAAGGACATGGCAACTCCATTGGGGGCGGTATGAGTCGTTTCACTCTAGGGCTGCTGCGGCCGGGTGGCGGTCGGACTGGGCTCAAGCGCGCGGTAGGCGCGCTCCTACCGGCTGTGCGCGCAGGCGCCGTCAGCTCGCGCCGGAAGCTCCGGCTATCGTGTTGCCCATGAAGAAGAACTCGACACGGATCCAGCTCATCGGGCTGGTGGCCTGGCTGGCCCTCACTTTCATGGCCGCCGCAGCGGGCGCCATCGCGTCCCTGGACGCGCCGGCCTTCTATGGCCAGCTCGTCAAGCCGGCCTGGGCGCCGCCGCCCTCGGTGTTCGGCCCGGTGTGGTCAGTGCTCTACCTGCTGATGGGCATGGCCGCCTGGCTGGTGTGGCGCGAGCGGCCGTCTCAGCGCGTGGACGGAGCGCTGGGCCTGTACATCTTGCAGCTCGCTGCGAACGCGCTCTGGTCGTGGCTGTTCTTTGGCTGGCGCCAGGGCGCCTGGGCCTTTGCCGACGTGCTGCTGCTGCTGGCCCTCGTCGCCGCCACCGCCGCCGCCTTTTGGCGCATCCGGCGGCTGGCCGGCCTGCTGCTGCTGCCCTACCTGGCCTGGGTCAGCTTTGCGTCGGCGCTGACATGGGCAGTCTGGCAGCGCAACCCGGGTCTGCTGTAGGTCATTCAAGGGGGTCTGGCGGCCCGGTCAGCGCGGG
>Ga0187845_1000101_pt1 | contig 45607 bp, 44 predicted proteins | sample SpaLakP09_SKY_68_FD_134515 | JGI IMG/M metagenome (GOLD analysis project Ga0187845, IMG submission 134515) | Oligotrophic lake water microbial communities from Sparkling Lake, Wisconsin, USA - SP09_SKY_68 | ecosystem: Environmental > Aquatic > Freshwater > Lake | place: USA: Sparkling Lake... | reverse complement strand
TTCACAATGCCAGCCTGGTCACCTTGGAAGAGGTGGTGGCCTTCTACGCCACCCGCGACAGCGACCCGGCCCGCTGGTACCCGGTCGTCAACGGGCAGGTGCAGCGCTTTAACGACCTGCCCGCGGCCTACCGGGCCAATCTGTTCCAGGGCGCGCCGTTCAATCGCCGGCCCAACCAGGCACCGGCGATGACGCCGCAGGACGTCAGCGACGTCGTCGCCTTCCTGCGCACGCTCAGCGACGGCTTCAATCCGGCGGTGACCCGGTAGCGGCAGCGGCCGGCGTCACGCCATCGCGCCAGAGGTAGAGCTCGGTCGTGCTGCCGTCGTCGAAACGATGGCTGTCCACATGCTGCATGCCGGCCTTGCTGAGCACCCGACGCGAGGCGGCATTGTCCGGAGCGGCGGTGGCGATGATCTCGAACAGCTGATGTCGCCTGGCGCCATAGGCCAGCATCGCCTGCGCCACTTCGCTGGCCAGGCCTTGCCCCCAAAGCGTGCGCAAGAAGGCGTACTTCAGCTCGGCATGGGGCTGGTCGCCGGGGTGAACGATGCCGCAGAAGCCGACCACCTCGCCGGTGGCCCGCAGCTCCAGCGCCGACATGCCGTAGCCGCGCCTGGCATAGTTGCGTTGCGTCACGCCTATCCAGCGCACGCAGGTGGCGTGGTCCAGCGGCTGGCCGTCGCCGACCCAGCGCATTGCCTCCGCATCGCCATAGACGGCGTGCAAGGCATCGGCATCGGCCGGCGTCAGCAGACGGGCGCGCAGCCTCTCGGTCTCGAACAGCAGCGGCTCGGTGGGCGTGAGGTCGGGCAGGTCGACGGTTGGCGCGGCCACGGGCAGCGGATCGGCCCCCAGGGCCACGAACTCGCCCTGCAGCCGGCCGACGATTTCGCCCTTGCAGCTGAGCATCGACTGGACCGTGATGCGCGCCTTGCCCTTGCGTCTGAGCATGCGCAGGAAGTGACGCCAGCCGGCCGGATCGACCAGGGCCGACTCGGCGCGGAAGTCACCGGTGATGGCCAGTTCATAGTCCATTGTGTTGCGCTGTATCACCAGTCTTGTGCAAATGCCCTCGCTCAACAGCCTGGTGTGCAGCAGCGACCAGGCCGCCAGGATGGCCACCGCCGAGGCGCTGCCGCCGAACACCGTCTCGCGGTGGTTGATATTGGGGGCCAGCGGCGCGCCAAGCAGCACGTTGTCCGGGCCGACCTGCAGCACTTCCACTTCCATCGCCTTGGACAGCGGGATGTGGGCATTCAGGTAGTGTTCTAGCTCGTAGGGGGACACGATTCACCTTTGCTGGGGTCAGGTCGGTTGCGGGCCGTCATAGCCCTCAATGATGATCAGGTCTATGGTCGATACCGGCAGGCGCAGTTGCATCGCCGCCTGGTAGCCGGGCGAGTGCCAGCAGTCCAGCGCCGCCTGGTAGGACGGGAACTCGATCACCACATTGCGGCTGCGGCTGCCGCCCTCGGGGTTCTCCATGCGCCCGTTGCGCACCAGAAAGTACGCGCCGAACTGCTTGAACGGCTCGGCATTGGCGGCGATATAGGCCTTGTAGGCGTCCAAGTCGGCGACATCGACGCGTGCAATCCAGTAGCCCTTGCTCATGTGTTTCTCCCGGGGTGAGCGATTGAAATGGCATGCGGCACCCTGGTGACGTAGCCCGGATGGAATCCGGGGCAGCAGAACCAAGAACCGCGACCCGCATCTTTACAGATTCTTGATACCGGCCGCCCCAGCTTCTACGCCAACTTGACGCGCCGATTTTTAAGCTCTGGACATTGCAATCCACCGGAGCCGCGTCATGAACGCCCTCTACTGGCTGTGCGGCTTCACTGCCGCGGCCCTGTTTGTCTATCTGCTGTATGCGCTGCTGCGCGCCGAGGAGTTCTGAGAAATGGGCACCACGGCATGGATCAATCTGGGGCTCTTCATGGGTCTCTTGCTGCAGCTGGCCTGGCCGCTGTCGAAGTGGCTCGCACGCGTGGCCGAAGGCTCGCTGCCGCGCTGGATGGGGGCGGTCGAAGGCGGCTTCTACAGGCTGGCCGGCGTCAAGCCCGACGAGGGCATGCACTGGAAGCAGTATGCCTTCGCGCTGCTGCTGTTCAGCTTTCTGGGCGCGCTGGCGGCCTATGCGCTGCAGCGCCTGCAGGGCCTGCTGCCGCTGAACCCGCAGGGCATGGCCGCCGTCTCGCCGGACTCGGCCTTCAACACGGCCATCAGTTTTGTCACCAACACCAACTGGCAGGGCTATGGCGGCGAGTCCACCATGAGCTATCTGACCCAGATGCTGGCGCTGACGGTGCAGAACTTTGTCTCGGCGGCCACCGGCATCGCGGTGGTGTTCGCGCTGATACGCGGCTTCGCCTCCAGGCTCTCGGGAACGATCGGCAATTTCTGGGTCGACCTGACGCGAGTCACCCTGTGGGTGCTGCTGCCCCTCTCCTTCGTGTTCGCGATCTTCCTGGTGGGCCAGGGTGTGATCCAGAACTTCAGCGCCTATGTCGATGTGCCCGGGCTTGAACAGAGCCAGCAGATCGCCATGGGCCCGGTGGCCTCGCAGGAGGCGATCAAGATGCTGGGCACCAATGGAGGGGGCTTCTTCAACGCCAACTCGGCCCATCCGTTCGAGAACCCGACGCCGCTGAGCAACTTCGCGCAGATGCTGTCCATCTTCTTGATCCCGGCGGCGCTGTGCTTCGCGTTCGGCCGCCTGGTCGGTGACAAGCGCCAGGGCGTGACGATTCTGGCGGCGATGAGTGTGTTGTTCATCGTCGGCGTGGCGGTGGCGACGGCGGCCGAGCAGGCGGGCAACCCCGCGCTTGCCACGCTGGGTGTCGACCAAACGCTCAGCGACAACCAGGCCGGCGGCAATATGGAGGGCAAGGAAGCCCGCTTCGGCATCACCGCCAGCAGCCTGTTCGCGGTCATCACCACGGCCGCCTCCTGCGGTGCGGTGAATGCGATGCACGACTCGCTGACGCCTATCGGCGGCATGGTCACCCTGGTGATGATGCAACTCGGCGAGGTGGTGTTCGGCGGCGTCGGCACGGGCCTGTACGGCATGCTGATCTTTGCCGTGATGGCGGTCTTCATCGCCGGCCTGATGATTGGCCGCACGCCCGAGTACCTGGGCAAGAAGATCGAAAGTCATGACATGAAGATGGTGTCCATCGCCATCCTCGTGACGCCGATGGTGGTGCTGATCGGTACCGCCATCGCCGTGCTCACCGCCGGCGGCAAGGCCGGCATTGCCAACCCGGGCGCGCACGGCTTCTCGGAGATCCTGTACGCACTGACCTCGGCCGGCAACAACAACGGCAGCGCCTTCGCCGGCCTGTCGGCCAATACGCCGTTCTACAACATCCTGCTGGGCCTCGTGATGTGGCTGGGCCGCTTCGGCGTGATCGTGCCGGTGCTGGCCCTGGCCGGCAGCCTGGCGGCCAAGAAGCGCATCCCGGTTGGTGCTGGCACGGTCGGTACCCATGGGCCACTGTTTGTCGCCTTGCTGGTCGGCACGGTGCTGCTGGTGGGCCTGCTCAATTACGTACCGGCGCTGGCCCTGGGCCCGGTCGTCGAGCACCTGCTTTTGATGAAGGTCTGAATCATGACCACCATGAATACCCGAACTGCTTTCCCGCTCTTTGATCCCAAGCTGGTGGGGCCCGCCTTGCGCGAGTCCTTCGTCAAGCTGGACCCGCGCCTGCAGTGGCGCAACCCGGTGATGTTCGTCGTCTACATCGGCTCGCTGCTGACCAGCCTGCTGTGGGCCTTGAGCTTGCGCGTGCCGGCCATTGCCGGCACCGAAGGCTCGATCTTCATGCTGGCGATCGCGCTGTGGCTGTGGTTCACCGTGCTGTTCGCCAACTTTGCCGAGGCCATGGCCGAAGGGCGCAGCAAGGCGCAGGCCGCTTCGCTGCGCGGGCTGAAAACTCGGACCTGGGCCAAGAAGCTGCATGAGCCCAAGCATGGCTCGCAATGGCATCCGGCCCAGTCGGACGAGCTGCGCAAGGGCCATGTCGTGCTGGTCGAGGCCGGTGACATGATTCCGCTGGACGGCGAGGTCATCGAAGGCGTGGCCTCGGTGGATGAGAGCGCCATCACAGGCGAATCGGCCCCCGTCATCCGCGAATCGGGCGGCGACTTCGGCTCGGTCACCGGCGGCACCCGCGTGCTGTCCGACTGGCTGGTGGTGCGCATCAGCGTCAACCCGGGTGAGTCCTTCCTGGACCGCATGATTGCCATGGTCGAAGGCGCCAAGCGCCAGAAGACGCCCAACGAGATCGCGCTGACGATTCTGCTGGTGGCGTTGACCCTGGTGTTCCTGGTCGTCACCGTGACCCTGCTGCCGTTCTCGATGTTCAGCGTGGGAGCGGCCGGCGCCGGTACGGTGGTGTCCATCACGGCGCTGATCGCCCTGCTGGTCTGCCTGATCCCCACCACCATCGGCGGCCTGTTGTCGGCCATCGGCGTGGCCGGCATGAGCCGGATGATGCAGGCCAATGTGATCGCCACCTCGGGCCGTGCGGTCGAGGCCGCCGGTGACGTGGACGTGCTGATGCTGGACAAGACCGGCACCATCACCCTGGGCAACCGCCAGGCCAGCGCCTTCATGCCGGTGCCGGGCGTGACCGAGCAGCAGCTGGCCGATGCGGCGCAGCTGTCGTCACTGGCAGATGAGACGCCCGAGGGTCGCAGCATCGTCGTGCTGGCGAAGACCCGCTTCAATCTGCAGAAATGGGCAACTTCGCGCGACATGACGTCGCTGCAGGCCCAGTTCGTGCCCTTCACCGCGCAGACGCGGATGAGCGGTGTCGATCTGGCCGGCGGGCGCGTGATCCGCAAGGGCGCGGGCGAGGCCGTGCGCCAGCATGTGCAGGCGCTGGGTGGCACGTTTCCCACCGAACTGAGCCAGCTGATCGACGACGTCGCACGCCGCGGCAGCACACCGCTGGTGGTGGCCGACGGCGCCCGAGCGCTGGGCGTGGTCGAGCTGAAGGACATCGTCAAGGGCGGCATCAAGGAGCGTTTCGCCGAGCTGCGCCGCATGGGCATCAAGACGGTGATGATCACCGGCGACAACCGGCTGACGGCCGCCGCGATTGCCGCCGAGGCCGGCGTTGATGACTTCCTGGCCGAGGCCACGCCGGAGGCCAAGCTGAAGCTGATACGCGAGTACCAGGCCGAAGGGCGCCTGGTGGCCATGACCGGCGACGGCACCAATGACGCCCCGGCGCTGGCCCAGGCCGATGTGGCCGTGGCCATGAACACCGGCACCCAGGCGGCCAAGGAGGCCGGCAATATGGTCGACCTGGACTCCAACCCGACCAAGCTGCTGGAGATCGTCGAGACCGGCAAGCAGTTGCTGATGACGCGCGGGGCCCTCACGACCTTCTCGATCGCCAATGACGTGGCCAAGTACTTCGCCATCATCCCGGCGATGTTCGTCGGCGTCTATCCGCAGCTGTCGGCGCTGAATGTGATGGCCCTGCACAACCCCAGCTCGGCGATCCTGTCGGCGGTGATCTTCAACGCGCTGATCATCGTTGCGCTGATACCGCTGGCGCTGAAGGGCGTGCAGTACCGCGCCATCGGCGCTGCCGCGCTGCTGCGCCGCAATCTGGCGATCTATGGCCTGGGTGGCCTGATCGTGCCCTTTGTAGGCATCAAGGCCATCGACCTGTTCCTGATCACGGCCCACCTCGTTTAAGGAGTCATTCCATGTCGAATATCCTGCGTCCCGCCCTCGTGTCCCTGGTCGTGCTGAGTGCCGTCACCGGGCTGCTGTACCCGCTGGCCGTTACCGGCGTTGGCCAGGCGTTGTTCCCACACCAGGCCACCGGCAGCCTGATCGAGCAGGGCGGCAAGACCGTCGGTTCCGCGCTGATCGGCCAGAGCTTCAGCAGCCCGAAGTACGTCTGGGGCCGGCCCTCGGCCACAGCTCCCATGGCCAATAACGCGGGCGGCTCCAGCGGATCCAACCAAGGGCCGCTGAATCCAGCCCTGGTCGATGCGGTGAAGGGCCGTGTCGAGGCGCTGCGCGCGGCCGACCCGGGCAACACTCAGCCGGTGCCCGCCGATCTGGTGACGGCCTCGGCCAGCGGGCTGGACCCGCACATCACGATCGCCGCCGCCCGCTACCAGGCCCGCCGCGTGGCGCGCGAGCGCCATCTGCCCGTGTCCGAGGTGCTGCGCCTGATCGACGTGCACACCGAAGGACGCGACCTGGGTCTGCTGGGCGAGCCGCGCGTCAATGTGCTGCAGCTGAACCTGGCGCTGGATCACAATCGCTGAGCCATGTCAGACCCCTCAAGACCAGACCCCGACGCCTTGCTGGAGCAATTGCGCCAGGAGGAGCAGAGCGCCGCGCGCGGCAAGCTGCGCATCTACTTCGGCTCCTCGGCCGGTGTCGGCAAGACCTACGCCATGCTGCAGGCCGCGCGCAAGCTGCTGAGCGAGGGGCGCGAGGTGCTGGTCGGTGTGATCGAGACCCATGGCCGCAGCGAAACGCTCGCACTGACCGAGGGGCTGGAGGTCTTGCCGGCACGGCAGATCGAGTACCGCGGCCGCAGCCTGCCCGAGTTCGACCTGGACGCAGCGCTGGCCAGGCACCCGTCACTGGTACTGGTCGATGAGCTGGCCCATTCCAACGTCGCCGGCTCGCGCCACCCGAAGCGCTGGCAGGACGTGGAAGAGCTGCTGGCCAATGGCATCGACGTTTACACGACGCTGAACGTCCAGCACCTGGAGAGCCTCAACGACGTGGTCGGCGGCATCACCGGCATCCGCGTCCACGAGACCCTACCCGACACCTTCTTCGACCGTGCCGATGAAGTCGTGATGGTCGACACGCCGGCCGACGAGCTGCTGGCGCGGCTGCAGGCCGGCAAGGTCTACGTGGAGCCCCTCACCCCCCGAGGGGGTACCGTCGGCTTGGGACGGCCCGGCACCGACGGGGCCGGGCGAGCCGAGCGCGCGGCGCGAAACTTCTTCCGCAAGGGCAATCTGATGGCCCTGCGCGAGCTGGCGCTGCGCCGCACCGCCGATCGCGTGGAAGACGATGTGCAGGCCTGGCGCAGCAACAAGGCGATCAGCCAGGTCTGGAAAACCGAGGCGGCCATCCTCTGCGCCATCGGCCCCTCGGTGGGTGCCGAGCATGTGGTGCGCAGCGCCGCCAGGCTGGCCCAGCAGCTCAATGTCAGCTGGCACGCGGTGTACGTGGAGACGCCGCAGCTGCAGCGCCTGCCCGATGCGCAACGCGAGCGCATCCTGCGTGTGGTGCGCCTGGCCCATGACCTGGGCGCTGCCACGGCCGTGCTGCAGGCGCAGGACATGGCGGCCGTCCTGGTGGCCCATGCCCGCGAACACAATCTCTCGCAACTGGTGCTGGGGCGGTCTCCCGCCCGCCCGGCCTGGCGGCGATGGTTCGCCGGGGCCGCCCTGCACCGGCGCCTGGCCGACAGCGCACCCGATGTGGACCTGATCGAGGTCGGCCGTCCGCTGGCCGCTCCCGCGCCCAAGGCGCCCTCCGATGCGGCGGCGGCCAGCTGGGCGGCCTGGGTCGGCCAATGGCAACGCTATGGCCTGACCCTGCTGGCCTGCGTGGCCACCGCGGCCGTGGCCCTGCCGCTGCAAGCGTACTTCGACGAGGCCAATATCGTCATGCTGTTCCTGCTGACGGTGGTGGGCGTGTCCTTGCGCTGGGGGCGCGGGCCCTCGGTGCTGGCCAGCTTCGTCAGCGTCGGCCTGTTTGACTTCTTCTTCGTCGCGCCGCACCTGAGTTTTGCGGTCTCCGATGTGCAGTACCTGCTGACCTTTATCGTCATGCTGGCCGTGGGCCTGGTGACCGGCCAACTGACCGCCCATCTGCGCTACCAGGCCCAGGTGGCGGCCGAGCGCGAGGCTCGCTCGCGGGCGCTGTTTGAGCTGACGCGTGAGCTGTCCGGCGCGCTGCAGACCGAGCAGGTGGTGCTCAGCGCGCAGGACAGTCTGTCGCGAGAGTTGCATGGGCGCGCGCTGGTGCTGGTGCTCGATCTGCAGGACCGCTTGCAACTGCCGCCGGAGCTGGATACGCAGGATCCACCCGATCTCGGCACCGCCCGCTGGGCGCTGGACCATGGCCAGGCGGCCGGCCTGGCCACCGACACGCTGCCCGGCAGCCCCTGGTTCTACCTGCCCTTGCAGGCGCCGATGCGTGCACGGGGCGTGCTGGCCGTGCGCCCGCGCGATCTGGCAAGCGTGATGCAGCCAGAACGCCGTGCCCAGCTCGACACCTATGCCAGCATCATCGGCCAGGCGCTGGAGCGCGTGCACTACGTCGAGGTGGCCCAGGACGCGCTGGTGCACATCGAGTCCGAGCGGCTGCGCAATTCGCTGCTGTCGGCCTTGTCGCACGACTTGCGCACGCCCTTGGCGGTGGTCTATGGCCTGGCCGACACGCTGGCCGCCTTGCCCCAGCTGCCCGAGGCAGGCCAGGAGATGGCTCAGGCGCTGCGGCAGGAGGCCCAGCGCATCAACGCGATGGTCAACAAGCTGCTGGACATGGCGCGCCTGCAAAGCGGCACAGTGCAGCTGCGCCTGGAGTGGCAGCCGATCGAGGAGGTGGTGGGCAGCGCGCTGCAGGCGATGCAGCCGGTGCTCGGTGGCCGGCAGATCGCCATCGCGCTGGCGCCCGGCCTGCCCCTGGTGCGGCTGGACGCGGTGCTGATCGAGCGGGTGCTGTGCAATCTGCTGGAGAACGCGGCCAAGTACACGCCTTCCGGCACCGCGATCCTCATCAGCGCCGAGGCTCGCGACGATGAACTGCTGCTCAGCGTTGCCGATCATGGTCCGGGCCTGCCGGCCGGCCGCGAGGAGCAGCTGTTCGACAAGTTCACGCGCGGCGAGAAGGAGTCGTCCACGCCCGGCGTCGGCCTGGGCCTGGCGATCTGCCGTGCCATCATGCAGGCCCACCAGGGGCGTATCTGGGCCGAGACCGCGGCCGGTGGTGGCGCCCGGTTTTTACTGAGCCTGCCCTTGGGTACGCCGCCCCTGCTGCCCGATTTGGAAGACAAGAATGGCTGATATTTGCCGTCCTCTGACCCCGGATTGCATCCGGGCTACCCGGCCCCGCACCCCGGATGCACGCCGGGGCGCGACCCGGCCCCGTAGCCCGGATGCAATCCGGGAAGCGATGGGCCAGCCATGAGTGACGCCCGCCCCACCGCACTGATCGTCGAAGACGAACCCAGCATCCGCCGCTTCGTGCGCCTGGCGCTGGAGGCCGAGGGCTGGCAGGTGTTCGAGGCCGGCACGGTGCGCCAGGGCCTGGTGGACGCCGGCACGCGCCGCCCCGAGCTGGTGATACTCGACCTGGGCCTGCCCGATGACGATGGCCTGAACTATCTGCGTGATCTGCGCAGCTGGTCGGGGGTGACGGTGATCGTGCTGTCGGCTCGCAATGACGAGGCCGACAAGATCGCCGCGCTCGATGCCGGTGCAGACGACTATCTGACCAAGCCCTTTGGCGTTGGCGAACTGATGGCGCGGGTGCGTGCGGCGCAGCGCCGCAGCCAGTCGCAGAGCGCCTCGGGGGAGGCCGCATCCAGCCTGTTCCGTTTCGGCGACGTGGAGCTCGACCTGGCCGCACGCCTGGTCAAACGCGCCGGTGCGGAAGTGCACCTCACGCCGATCGAATACCGGCTCCTGACCCATCTGGTCGGCAATGCCGGCAAGGTCTTGACCCACCGGCAGCTGCTGAAGGCCGTCTGGGGCCCCAGCCATGGCGACGACAACCACTATCTGCGCGTCTATATGGGCAATCTGCGCCAGAAGCTGGAGGCCCAGCCGGCCCAGCCCCGGCATCTGCTGACCGAAACCGGCGTGGGTTACCGCTTGATGGCCTAGCCGCTACAGTAGCGGTTTGAGATCAGCCAGCGGCCCGGGATGCACGACAGCCAACTAGAAGCGGAAAACCTGAACCTGCGCCGGCAGCTCGACGCGCTGCTGCGCGAGGCGCGGGCCAATGAGGAGAAGATGCGCCGCTTCGACGAACTGGAGCATCGGCTGATCGGTGCCCGCTCGGTGCTGGAGCTGCTGCGCCTGCTGCTCAGCGACTACGGCCCGGCCTTTGGCATCGAAAGCGTGACCCTGGCCCTGGTGGACGCCGACGGCGAGACCGCCCGCATCCTGGACAGCGAGCTGCGCGATGGTGCGGTGCTGAACGACCTGGTGCTGTTGCCCTCGGCCGCGCCGCTGGAAGCCCTCTATGGTCGCGCGCGTAAACCCTGGCTGGGGCTGTTCGAGGCGCCCTCCCATGCCCGATTCTTCAACGCACCGCCCCGGCCGCCGCGCTCGGTGGCCCTGCTGCCGTTGAGCCGCCATGGCGAGCTGATCGGCAGCCTGCACTTCGGCAGCTGCGACGCCGAGCGCTATGACCCGGCGGCCGGCACGAATCTGCTGGAGCGCCTGGCCAGCATCGTCGCCGTCTGCCTGGAGAGTGTGCTGAATCAGGAGCGAGTCAAGCTCGCCGGCCTGACCGATCTGCTCACCGGCGTGCACAACCGCCGCTATCTGGAGCACCGCTGCGGCGTCGAGATCGCCCAGGCGCGGCGCTACAAGCATGCGCTGGCCTGCCTGTTCCTGGACATCGACAAGTTCAAACAGATCAATGACGCCCATGGCCATCCGGCCGGCGATGCCGTGCTGCGCGCGGTGGGCCACAGCATCCAGTCGCAGCTGCGCGCCGGTGACACGATTGCCCGCTATGGCGGCGAAGAGTTCGTCGTGCTGCTGCCGCAGACCGCCGCCCAGCATGCCCGCGAGATTGCCGAGCGCATCCGCGCCAGCATCGCTGCCATGCCCTGCGCCGCCGACAGCGGCCAGTCGCTGGAGGTGACGATCTCGATCGGCCTGGCCATGCTGGGCGCTGTGCCTGCTGGGCAGGAACCGGCCGCGGTGGCGGCCGAGCTGATGGCGGCGGCCGATCGGGCGCTGTACCGGGCCAAGGCGGGCGGGCGCAATCGGGTGGAGTTCGAGGACGCCTAGCGGATCGCCCCGACGGTGCGCTCAAACCGCGGCACCCAGCTGCCGAGGATGTCGGCCGACACCAGCACCCGGTGCGCACGGCCGATCAGCAGGTGGCGGGGCACGGCGCCGATGAAGCGGGAGTCTTCGCTGTTGTCGCGGCTGTCGCCGAGCATGAAGTAGTGGCCGGCGGGCACGGTGAGCGGGGCGAAGCTGCGCAGCGCCGGTTTGTCAGGGATGAACTGGACGCGGCGGTCGGTGCCGGCCAGGCGTTCGGTGGCGCGGATGGCGCCCAGCTCGACGCCGGGGGCCACCGGCTCGCTGTGCAAGCTCTGTTCGGCATAGTCGGCCGCCTGACCGTTGAGGTAGAGCACCTCGTTGCGCATCTCGACCACATCGCCGGGCAGGCCGACGATGCGCTTGATCAGCCTTGTGCCGGTGGTCGGCGAGCTGAAGGTGACGACATCGCCGCGCTGTGGCTCGCCAAGCGGGGCCACGGAGATGTCGGTCAGCGGCAGCTTGAAGTCATAGGCCAGGCGATTCACCAGCACCACATCGCCTTCCAGCAGGGTGGGGCGCATCGAACCGGAAGGTATGGGGTTCCAGTCGGCGATGGCGGTTCGGAAGAAGCCGAAGCAGATCAGGAACACGATGAATCCGCGATTCTCTTTGAGCCAATGCTTCATGAGCGCCTCTTGAAAGTGGAGATGAGCGGCGGATTGGAGCGCGGGCACCGGTTTCGGTTCCCACCTTGGACGCAAATTGACGCAGCGCAAGCGCTAGCGATGCATGGCCTTGCCGGTCTTGACCATTGGTGACAGCATGCAGCCACTGTGTGAACCGGAGCTTTTCACCATGGCCGACTACAAGCACATCCTGCTGCCCACCGATGGCTCGACCAGCGCCGACAAGGCGGCCGAAACGGCGGTCGATCTGGCCAGGCGCTATGGCGCGCGGCTGAGCATCGTCAGCGTGATCGATCCGGTGCCCTTCATCAGCTTTCCCGAGGGTGGCGGCGAGGCGCTGGCCTATTACCTGGACGCCGCCGAGGAAGCGGCCACCCAAGGCATCGCCCAGGCCGGCGCGCGCGCGACGGCGGCCGGCGTGAGCTTCGACAGCCAGGTCTTGCGCGAGCATGGCCCGGCCCAGTCGGTGGTGGACTTTGCGGCCAAGGGCGGCGTGGACCTGATCGTGATGGGCTCGCACGGCCGGCGCGGCCTGGACTCGCTGCTGCTGGGCAGCGTGGCGCACAAGGTGCTCACCTTGGCCAAGGTGCCGGTGCTGGTGGTCAAGTAGCTCAGGCCGAAGCCGGTAGCACCGGCCAGCGGGCGCTGATGCGCTGGCCATCAAACACCAGCAGGTCACCGAACTGCAGGAGCACCGCCTCGCTCTGCCTCGGGCGCAGGAAGACATGGTCATCGGGCTTCAGATCGACTTTGCTTGAGGCCACCATCACCTGCTGGTTCGACGAGGGGCCATAGAGGCCGCTCGCCGCCACACCCTCGGGCGAGGCCACCTCGGCCAGCCAGTGGCCGCCGTGGATGGCCAGGCCGCGGGTCTGGTTGCGGTCCCAGGTCTGGGCCAGGCGGCTCAACCAGGTGGCACCTTCGGGCAGGCGGAACTGGGGCCAGGACTTGAGCACCGGCGTGGCGATGAAGGCGGCTGGCTGCAGATCGGCCAGCAGCGGCTTGTCGAAGTCCAGCGGCAAGAGTGCTGCCGAGCCGACCGAGACCTCGTTGGCCACGCCCTTGCCGTCGTGCAGGCGGAAGGTCGGCGAGCCGGCAGTGTTCAGGGTCAGGCCGTCGCGGCGCTGGGGCCCCAGCAGTTCGTTGGCCAGGCGCCAGGCGGCCTGGTAGCGCTGTTGTGACTCCTTCCAGGCCTGGGCGCGCATGCCTAAAGCGTCGGGCAGCGCAGCCACATGGGCGTCATAGCCCATGAAACCCTGCCACTTCAGGCTGCCCGTCTTCAGGCTTTGCAGCGCCGCTCCCAGCTCGGCGTGGTCCTCGAAGCCGCCGCGGTGCAGGCCGACGTCGAGCTCCAGGTTGACGCGCAGGGCCTGGCCCCGCTGCTCGGCCAGCTGGCGGTACTGGGCCAGGCGCTCGGGCGTGTCGATCAGCCACTCGATGCCGCTGCCCACCTCCCGCGGCAGGGCCTGCAGCAAGGCCGCAGCGGCGGCCACCGGAAACGGCTTGCCCAGCAGCACCTGGCGATCAGGGCGGGCGCTCAGCAGCTGGCCGGTCTGTGCCGCATTGAAGGCCATCACCCGCGGGCTGGCCCAGGCCTTGGCTACCTCGTCCATCAACTCCAGGCAGGGCAGGGACTTGAGCACCGCGCGCAGGCCCATGCCGGTCTTGGCATGCGCGCCGATGGCGGCCAGATTGGCGTGCAGCCGCGGCAGGTCGATCACCAGGGTGGCCTGGGCCACGCCGGCATCTTTCAAAGCCTGGCTTAGCTTCGCAAAGTACGGCGCGTGCGGGCCACCGATCTCGGACGGACGGGCCAGCCAGCCGGCCACCGGCAGCGCAACGGCGGCGCCCAGCAAGACTCGACGCTTATGCATGGCCACCTCCCACAAACAGTTGGCGCAGATGGGTGTTGAGCATGCGGCCCTGTGGATCGACGTTCTCGCGCACCCGCTGGAAGTCCGCAAAGCGCGGGTACATGGCCCGCAGGTCCTTGATGTTCAGGTCATGCAGCTTGCCCCAGTGCGGGCGGCCGCCGTGCTTCTTGAACACCGGGCCCAGCTCGGCGATCAGGTACTGGTGGGCCTCGCCCTGCAGCGCATGGGTGGCGACCGAGCAGCTGTCGCGGCCATGAAAGGGGCTCAGCCAGGCGCTATCGCCGCGGATGAAGCGGAACTCTACGGGGAAGAAGATGTCGTTGCGCTTCTCCAGCGTGGCCAGGATGTCCTTCAGGCAGGCGATGCCGGCCTCGCGGGGCAGGTGGTACTCGCGCTCGTTGAAGCGGGTGGGCCGCACGGTGCTGAGCAGGCGCCAGGACCAGTCCTGCGCGAACTCGGTCTGGGCCGGGTCTATCAGCTTGGCGGCGGTCCAGCGGCGCAGATCGGGCCAGCGGCCCAGCCAGTCGCGCAGGCGCTGCAGATCGCGCAGCACGTTCTCGTCGGCCGAGCCGGGATGCTGGGCCGGGCCCTCGGCCACCTCGCTGTGGGTGACGCCGGCGCTGTAGCCGGTGAAGGGCAGCACATACATCTCGAAGTGGCGGTGCTGGCGGGCCAGCTCGGGGGCCTTCTCCAGCAGGCCTTCGGTGCGCTCCAGCCAGACGCGGCGGGCCAGCATATAGCGGGGCCGCACGCGCAGCGTGTACTCGCTGATCACGCCCAACGACCCGAGCGATACGCGGGCGGCATCGAACAGCTCGGGGTTGATCAGCCGCGAGCAATCCTTGATCTCGCCGGCCGGCGTGACCAGACGCAGCGCTTGCACCTCGTCGTGCAGGGCCGGCAGGGTCAGGCCGGTGCCATGGGTGCCGGTGGCCAGCGCGCCGGCCAAAGTCTGCACGTCGATGTCGGGCTGGTTGTGCAGGGCCAGGCCTTGCCCATGCAGCTCCCGGGCCAGCTGGGCCAGGCGGGTGCCGGCGCGCACGCGCACGGTGTGGGTGGTCTTGTCGGTGGCGATGATGCCGGTCAGCCGGTCCAGCGAGATCAGGGTGCCGTCGGTGGGCACCAGCGCGCTGAATGAGTGGCCGGCGCCGACGCAGCGCAGCGGGCCCGGTGCGTTGGCTATTTGCGCGGCCAGCTGGGCCTCGTCGATGGGCATCAGCCATTGCCTGGCCTGGCATTGCTGGATGCCGGACCAGTTCTGCCAGGGCTTGGGGCCGGCGGGCTTGGGCGCGGCTTGTTGGGCCAGCGCCTCGCCGCCGAGGGCCAGGCCTGCCCCGAGGGCCGCCGTCTGCTTCAACCAGTCTCTGCGTTCGCTCATGGTGTGGGGGACCGGCTCATGAAGTTGATCAAATGTTCGAGGTCGCTGTCGCTGCAGTCGGGGCACAGGCCCATGGCCGGCATGCTGTTCAGGCCCTGGCGCACGCTGTGCAGCAGGGCCGGCATGCCCTTGGCCAGGCGCGGCGCCCAGGCGCTGGCATGGCCGGTCAATGGCGCAGCGCCATCGCTGCGGCCATGGCAGTTCAGGCAGGAACGTTCGTAGATGGCGGCCAGGCGGGCATCGGCGGGACGCAGTGCTTCAGCCTGGGTCGGCGTGGGTTTGTCATCCCGGCTGCAGGCGGTGAGCAGCAGCAAGGCGATCAACAGAAAGTGGCGCATCGCTAAGACACCCGCTCAAAAGCTCGCCCGCAACTCCACCGCCACGGTGCGCGGCTTGGCCAGCGTGGCATAGGCCGAGCCCAGCGGCGCCGACTCGTACCAGAGGCGGTTGATGTAGCGCTTGTCCAGCAGGTTGTTGACCAGCAGCGAGGCGCCCCAGCGCTTGCTGTCGGACTCCCAGCCGATGCGACCATCGAGCTTTTGCCGCGCGCCGCCGACCTGGAAGGTGGGCGTGGTCAGACACAGGCCCTGCACATAGGATTCCTCGTTGCAGCGCGTCGCGCCGCTGTAGCTGGCCTGCAGGCCGGCCTGGGCCTGGCCGCCCAGCGCCTGCCACAGCACTTCAAAGCCAAGGCTGGCATGCAGGCGCGGCGCGCCCACCGGCTGGCCGGCGAGATTGCTGCCCAGGCTGCTGCTGCCCCGCTTGTAGGTCTGGTCCAGCAACTCCACGTTGCCGAACAGATTGAGCTGGCGGCTGACGCGCCAGCGCGCATCGAGGTCGAGGCCGGTGGCCTTCTGGTCGCTGATGCTGACCTGGTAGGCCGGTATGCCGCCGGCGCTGGACGGCACCAGCTGCAGGGTCTGCAGATTGTTGAAGGCGTAGTGGAACAGCGAGGCGCTGTAGCTCAGGCCCAGGCCGGCGAGCTGGCCCTTGGCGCCCACCTCCAGGCTGGTGACGCGCTCCGGCGCATAGGCCGAGTTGACCTGCAGCGTGTTGAAGCCGCCGGCCTGGTAGCCGCGGGTGATGGAGCCATAGACCATCAGGTCGCGGTCAATGCGGTGGTCCAGCACCAGGCGCGGGCTGACATCGCTCCACGAGCGCGACAGCTGCAGCGGCGCGGCCGAGGCGCCGCTGCTGGCAATCAGCGCATTGCTGCGCAGCGCGCCCTGGATCATCGCCGCCTGCTCCTGCGTCAGCGCGCCGGCGGCCACCATGCCGTTGAACAGATCGACGGCATCGAGCACCGCCAGCTGCTCGTCGAGGCCCGGCGACGCGCGATTCGGGTTGAACCAGCTGAAGCGCTTGCGGTCGCGGGTCAGGCGCAGGCCGGTGGTCAGATGGGTGTTTTGCTGCAGCTCCCAGATCACGTCGCCATAGGCGGCCACGGCGCTGAAGCGGCCCTGATTCGTCATCGCCTCGCCCCAGGTCTGGCCCAGCAGATTGATGCCGGGCACGCCGACCGCCTCGGCCAACACATTGACGGTCTGGAACAGCGGCATGCCGGTCAGATTGCCGGCCATGGTGTCCAGCGCCGTGGTGGTGGTGTCAACGAAGGCGGTCTGCCTTGCGGTCTCGCGGTAGAAGCTCAGGCCGGCCAGCCAGTCGGTCGTGCCGCGCTTGCCGCTAAGTCGGAACTCCTGCTGCCAGCTGCTATTGGCCTCGTCATTGGTGGTGGACAGATAGATCAGCGGGCTGTTGCTGCCGTCGTTGTCCTGCCGGTTCTTCGAGGTGAAGTGGCGGTAGGCGGTGGTGGAGCTGAAGTCGGCCCAGGTCAGCGCATGGGTCAGGCGCAGGGTGACGCCATTGAAGTCTCGCGCCTCGACATCGCCGGCCACATCGTTGCGCAGCGGCGCCTTGCGCGGATCGAGGTAGGTGGCCGGGTCCGACGGGAAGATCGGTGCCATGCCGTTGGCCATAGGCACCACGCCTAGGGCCGGGCGGGCGCGCTGGTCCAGCTTTTCATGCTCCAGGCTGAGGATGGCTTTGGTGTCCTCGCTGGCACGCCACAGCAGCGCCGCGCGCAGGCCCCAGGCGTTCTCGCCGCCCGCCTTCTCGCCGGTGCTGGCATCTGCCAGAAAGCCGTCGCCGCGCTGCGACACCAGGCTCGCGCGCAGGGCCAGGTTCTCGCCCAGCGGCTGATTGGCCAGCAGCTCGACATGACGCTGGCCGCGGTTGCCCAGGCGCAGCAGGCCGCTGGCGCGGCTGGTGAATTCCGGGTCGTTGGTGACGATGGCGATCGCACCGCCAGCGCTGTTGCGGCCGAACAGCGTGCCCTGCGGGCCCTTCAGCACCTCGATGCGCTTGACGTCATTGAAGTTCAGGAGCGCGCCGCCGGTCTTGCCGGTGTAGACGCCATCGACATAGATGCCCACCGGCGAGTCGGTGCCGATGCCGAAGTCGCTGGTGCCTATGCCGCGCAGCGAGATCGTCGGCTGCGTGGCCTGGGTGGCGTCTATCGTCAGGCCCGGCACATGGCTGGCCAGATCGCCCATATTCGCAGCGCCCAGCTTGCGCACCTGGTCCGCCCCCAGCACCTGGATCGCAATCGGCACCGACTGCAGCTGCTGCACCCGGCCCTGGCCGGTCACCACCACCGCCTCCAGCTGGCTGGTCTGGGCCAGGGCCTGACCTGAGCTGATCAGTGCCAGCACCGCACAGCAGCTGGCGCTGCGCGCACCGGGGTAGTGACGTGGGTTCATGCGGGTCTCCTGTTGGCGTTGATTGCCATTCATGTAAATATAGCGATGACTATATTCACCGGAGCGAATGCCGCGACCCGGACAAACCCGCATCGCGGCACAGCTAGACTCAAGTCAATGGCCAGCCGCAAATCCACCTCCGCAGCCGACAGCGGCGCGCTCCCACCCGACCTGGAGCTGAAGAAAGCGCCCACGCAGCCGCGCGCGGTGGAGACCTACGAGCGCATCCTCGGCGCCTGCGCCGAGCTTCTGGGCGAGGTGGGCATCGAGCGCCTGTCGACCAATCTGATCTGCCAGCGCGCCGGCATCTCGCCGCCGGCGCTGTACCAGTACTTCCCGAACAAATACGCCATCCTTCACGAGCTGGGCACGCGGCTGATGCAGGTGCAGAACGAGCTGCTGGCGCCCTGGGCGGTGCCCGAGACCATGCTTCTGAACGAGACCGAGTTCGCGCGCAGCGTGGCCGAGCTGTTCCTGAGCACCCTGGCCTTGACCGAACAGATGCTTGCCGGCGTCTGGGTGACCCGCGCGCTGCGCGCCGTGCCCTCGCTGCAGCATGTGCGCAATGGCTCGCACGATTTCGTCACCGACATGCTGCTGCAGCCCTTCATGACGGCGCATCCGCAGGCCGACCGTGCCCAGGCACGCCTGAGCTTTCGCCTCGCCATCGATGCGCTCTATGCCGCGCAGGAGCTGCTGTTCGACGATCCCAGCCTGGACCCGAAAGCGGTGGCCCGCACGATGGCCGAGATGGTCACGGCGCAGCTGATGCGCTTGCGCGGGCCGGCATGATCATCCTTGTGCGAGGGCTGGAAATTGCTGATCCGTCCGGCCCGGCGGCGGCTCAGAATAGCGGTTCAGCCCGGAAAGCAGATGCAGTGAACACGGCAGTGGACAGTAGCGACACGCAAGCGAATCAGGCCCTGCTTCAGCAGGCCAACCAGCACGCCGACGCCGGCCATGCCCAGGCCGCGCTGAGTTGCGCCCGCGAGCTGCTGGCGCGCGCCGAGCAGGCGCAGGACCTGGTGATGTGTGCGGAGGCCATGCTGTGCCTGGCCTGCTGCGAGTTGCGGCTGCTGGGCAAGTTTGCCAAGGCGGTGGATCTGGCCCAGCGCGCGGCCCTGCTGTTCCAGCGCGCCCAGCATGTCAATGGCGAGGGCCGGGCGCTGGCCACGCAGGCGATCGCCGCCTCGCGCCTGGGCTATTACGAGGTGGCAGTGGACAGCGCGCTGCTGGCGGTCAAGGTTTCGGCCGCCGAGCAGCCCAGCCGCGACCAGGTGATGGCCTATCACGCGCTGGGCATTGCGATGTACTCCGGCAAGTGTTTTGTCGAGGCCGGCAATGCCTATCAGCAGGCCATCTATCTGGCCGAGCGCTGCGAGCCGCCGCTGAATGCGTTCGAGCTGCACACCGACCTCGCCTCGACCGAATCGGTGCGCTATATGGTGGAGCGCAATGGGGGGGGTGCGCGGCTGTCGCTGGACATGCTGGAGGTGCAGATCAACCGCTGTCACCAACTGCTGGCCGCGGCCACCAGCGGCAATCCGATCGCCACCGCCAGCCACACCAACAATCTGCTGATACTGGCCCTGGCCCATACCCATCTGCTGACCTGGCGCCTGCGTTTTCGGGAGGCGGCCGAGGCCTTGCAGCACTTCAAGCAGATGCAGGAAAACCTGCAGCGGCCCTGGCTGAAGGCGGCCGTGCACTGGGCCCAGGCCGAGCTGGCGATGGTCAAGGGCCAGCTCGGTGAGGCCCAGCACTGGGCCCGGCAGACGGTGGCTGTGGCCGCCGAGCATGAGCATGAAGGGCTGCTGGCGGTGGGTTATCAGCTGCTCAGCTATGCCTGCGAGCTGGCCGGCGATACGCTGGGCGCGCTGTCGGCGCTGCGCCAGCTGGCCCTGCGCGAACAGCTGGCCCGGGCGCACAGCCTGAAGGGCCGGGTGGACCTGATCGACCGCCAGGTGGAGCTGCGCCGCCAGACCCAGCAGCTGCAGCGCCTGGAGAGCGACTCGCGCCTCTACCAGCGGCTGGCCATGGAGGACGGCCTGACCGGCCTGGCCAACCGTCGTCAGTTCGAGGCCAGCCTGGAAGAGTGGCTGAACATGCTGCCAACGCCGGGCGCCAGCCTGTGCCTGGCGATGATTGACGTTAACCGCTTCAAGCAGATCAATGACAGCTTCTCGCACCACGTCGGTGACGAGGTGCTGCGCCGCATCGCCGGCCTGCTGCGCAAGCACACCCGCGAGCCGGACCTGCCGGCGCGCCTGGCCGGCGACGAGTTCGTGATCGTGCTGCGTGGCGCGGACGAGCTGGCCTGCCGCCAGGTCTGCGCCCGCGTGCAGCAGGCGGTGCGCCAGCATGACTGGTCCGCACTGGCGGCCGGCTTGCAGGTCAGCATCAGCGTTGGTTTGGCGGTGGCAAGCATCGGTGATACCGTGGAAGCGCTGATGCTGCGCAGTGATGAAAGAATGTATGCCGACAAGCGGGCGTCGGCCTGAGACCGGGCGTCCGCAAGGCCTGGCTGGAAGTCAAGGAAACCATCGTGATCAAGATTCAACCCGTCCCGTCCGAATTTGCCGCCCTCGACGATGGCGCCGTCCCGGATTGCGAAGACTGCGGCTCGGCAGAGCGCGTCGGCTTCCGCTTCGACTATGCCTACCAGCCCATCGTTGATTTGCACACGCGGTCCATCTACGCCCACGAGGCACTGGTGCGCGGCCCCGAAGGGCAGGGAGCGATGTCGGTGCTGTCCCAGGTGAACGACAGCAACCGCTACCGCTTCGACCAGGCCTGCCGGGTCAAGGCGATCAAGGGCGCTGCACAGCTGGGCATCCAGGAGAAGATCTCGATCAACTTCCTGCCCAACGCCGTCTACAAGCCCGAGGTCTGCATACGTACAACCTTGGCTGCTGCAAACACCTATGGCTTTCCGCTTGACCGCATCATCTTCGAGGTCACCGAAGGCGAGCGCGTCGAAGACGGCCCCTGGCTGGCGTCCATCCTCAGGGAGTACAAGCGCTGCGGCTTCCTGACCGCCATCGACGATTTCGGCGCGGGCTTTGCCGGCCTGACCCTGCTGGCCGACTTCACGCCCGACCTGATCAAGCTCGACATGGCGTTGGTGCGTGGCGTGGACAGCAACCGCTCCCGCCAAGCCATCGTGCGCGGCATGATGCACATTTGCCAGGACCTTGGCATCGAAGTGATTGCCGAGGGCATAGAAACGGCGGCCGAGCGCGACTTCTTCATCGACGCCGGCGTGCACCTGATGCAGGGCTATTTCTTCAGCCGCCCGGCGTTCCAGTCGACGGGTCAGGTGGCGCCGCAGGCCTGGTAAGCGCATCTCCTGCTGCCGCGCCGTGCTGCAGCAGATGCTGGTGCATCTCTACGGTCAGGCCTTCGATGCGCTCGGTCAGCTGCTTGGTCAGCTCGGTCAGCTGGGTGTTCTGGCGCAGCAGCTCCAGCATCTGCTCGGCCTGCTGGGATGCAATCAGCAGGCGCTGCTCGTTGGCCACGGCCAGGGACTCACGATGCTGGGCGTCGGCCTCTGAGTGGACCTTGTCGCGTGCCGCCTGGCGGGTCTGGGCCAGCAGTATCAGTGGCGCGGCATAGGCCGCCTGCAGGCTGAAGGCCAGGTTCAGCAGGATGAAGGGGTAGATGTCGAAGTGGGTCAGGCCCGACACATTGAGTGCGATCCAGACCACCACGATCAAGGTCTGAGCCCCCAGGAACAGCGGCGTGCCGAAGAAGCGTGCGAAGGCCTCCGCCCTCAGCGCAAAGGCGTCATTGCCAAAGGTGGGGGCCAGGTGGGCATGGGGGCGATGGAAGCGCAGATGGTCCACATGGGCGTGGACGGCGGGCTGCGCCTTGGCTTCGACTGTTGACATGGGGCGTCCTCAATGGGTACACCCGGCTCGTACCGGGTGAGTCCCATCATGCGCCCATCGCTCAGCAATTACTCGTCGCGGCCGCCAAAGATGCCCAGCAGCATCAGCAGCGACTGGAACACGTTGTAGATGCTCAGGTACACGCCCAGGGTGGCGGTGATGTAGTTGGTTTCATGGCCGTCCTGCACGCGCTTCAGGTCATGCAGGATGAAGGCCGAGAAGATGCCGATGGCCAGCACCGACAGGGTGATCATCAGCGCGCTGGACTTCAGGAAGATGTTGGCAATGCCGGCCACCATCAACATGATGGCACCGATGAACAGCCACTTGCCCATGGAGCTCAGGTCGCGCTTGATCACCGAGGACAGCGAGGCCATGCCCAGGAAGATCGCGCCGGTGCCGGCAAAAGCCGTCATCACCAGGCTGGCGCCGTTGGACAGGCCCAGTACGGTGCCGACCAGGCGGGCCAGCATCAGCCCCATGAAGAAGGTGAAGGCCAGCAGCATCGGCACGCCGGCGGCCGAGTTCTTGGTCTTCTCGATCGCGAACATGAACCCGAAGGCGCCGACCATAAAGACGACCAGGCCCATGCCGCCGGACATCATGCTGGCAATGCCGGTGGCAATGCCCACCCAGGCGCCTAGCACCGTGGGCACCATCGACAGGGCCAGCAGCCAGTAGGTGTTGCGCAGAGTGCGGTTGCGCTGCGCCGCCGTTTCGGCGCCGTAGGCAAAGCCGGTCTGGTAGGTCTGAACAGGGGTGTTCATGGCAAATCCTTTCGTGGGGCGGTGAGGAACAGGGTACTACTTCAAGCTTCTTTGATCAGGGCACGGCGCTTGGCGCGGGCCCGCAGGTTCAGTGCTTCCACGGCCAGCGAGAAGGCCATCGCGCCGTAGATATAGCCCTTGGGGATGTGCATGTCGAAGGCCTCGCCGGTCAGTGCCATGCCGACCATCACCAGGAAGGCCAGGGCCAGCACCTTGACTGACGGGTGGGCGTCAACAAAGTCGCCGATCGGCTTGGCGGCAAACAGCATCACGCCGACCGAAGTAACGACAGCGGCCACCATTACGCCGATCTGGTCGACCATGCCGACCGCGGTGATCACCGAGTCCAGCGAGAACACGATGTCGATCACGGCGATCTGGCCAACGATGGCCCACATCGCCTTGCGGCCGGCAGCCTTCAGTGCCACCGGGTCGCTCTCGCCAGGGCCGTCCTGTTCCTTGGCCGACCTCGACAAAGATCTCGTGCGAGGCCTTGTAGAGCAGGAACAGGCCGCCGAACAGCAGCACCAGGTCACGGCCGCTGAAGCCATTGCCGGCGATCGTGAACAGGTCTTCGGTCAGGCCCATCACCCAGCTCAGCGAAAACAGCAGCAGCAGCCGCGAGATCATCGCGAAGCCCAGGCCCAGGCGGCGGGCAAAGTCGCGCTGCTCCGGAGGCAAGCGGCCGACCAGGATGGAGATGAAGATGATGTTGTCCACGCCCAGGACGATTTCGAGGGCTGTGAGCATCGCAAAAGCGATCCAGAGATTGGGGTCGAGCAGGAATTCCATAGGTTTGCACTGTAGGCCGCGCAACACTAAGCGTAAAGTCGTAGTTTCGGAAGCGTGACTTCGAGGAATCAGAAGCAATGAACTTCAAGCACCTGTACTACTTCTGGGCCACGGCCAAGGCCGGCGGCATCATGCGTGCCGGTGAGCAGTTGCACACCACGCCGCAGACCCTGTCCACCCAGATCAAGCTGCTGGAAGACCGCCTGGGCTGCGCTTTGTTCCGCAAGAGCGGGCGGCGGCTGGAGCTGACCAACGATGGCCGGGTGGCCCTGGGCTATGCCGAGCAGATTTTTGCGCTCAGCGCCGAGCTGGAGTCGGCCATCGGCCGCGCGCGCAGCGACCAGACGGTGCTGGAGTTCCGCGTCGGCATCGCCGACCAGGTGCCCAAGGCCATCGCCTACCGGCTGCTGGAGCCGGCGCTGGACGGCCCCGGCCCGGTGCGGCTGATCTGCCATGAGGGCAAGATGCAGGATCTGCTGGCCCAGCTGTCGGTGCACCGGCTGGACATCGTGATTGCCGACGAGCCGATGGCCAAGCAGCTCAGCGTCAAGGCCTTCAGTCATGCACTGGGCACGACGGCGATGAGTTTCTTCGCCGCGCCCTCGCTGAAGGGCATCTTGACGGCAGAGTTTCCCCGCTGCCTGGACGGCGCGCCGATGCTGATCCAGGGCGCCAGCTCGGCGATGCGCCAGCGCCTGGACCTGTGGCTGGCCGAGCAGGGCCTGCGGCCGCGGCTGATTGGAGAGTTCGATGACGCCGCGCTGATGAAGGCCTTCGGCAGCGAGGGCCGCGGCGTGTTCATGTCGCCCACCGTGCTGGAGGCCGAGACCTGCGATCAATACGGCGTCAAGGTGCTGGGCCGCAGCGACGCGCTGGTGGAAGAGTTTTTCGCCATCTCGGTCGAGCGGCGCATCACCCACCCCTGCGTGGTGGCCATCACCGAGGCGGCGCGCAGCCAGTTTCTGGTCTCGCGTTGAGCCTTGTTGATATTGCGTGATTCCACTATAGTTGACGAAAATCAATCTAAGTGGACAGCCCGACATGAGCCGAGAACTGCACGTCAACGCCTTCGACATGTGCTGTGTCGGCCATATCCAGCAGGGTCTGTGGCGCCATCCGCGCGACCGCTCGGCCGGCTATCTGGACATCCACTACTGGACCGACTACGCCCGCAAGCTGGAGGCCGGCCTGTTCGACGGCATCTTCTTCGCCGATGTGCTGGGTGTCTATGACGTCTATGGCGCCAGCCCCGATGCGGCGCTGCGCGGCGCGGTGCAGGTGCCGGTCAATGACCCGACGCTGATCATCCCGGCAATGGCCGCGGCCACCAAGCATCTGGGCTTCGGCGTCACCAGCAACCTGACCTACGAGACGCCGTTCCTGTTCGCCCGCCGTATGTCAACGCTGGACCATCTGACGGCGGGCCGCATCGGCTGGAACATCGTTACAGGTTATCTGGACAGCGCCGCCCGCGCCGCCGGCTTCACGGCGCAGACCGCGCACGACGACCGCTACGATCTGGCCGACGAGTACATGGAGCTGGTGTACAAGCTCTGGGAAGGCAGCTGGGAGGATGGCGCGGTGCGGTGCGACCGCGACAGCGGCATCTACGCCGACCCGTCCAAGGTCCATGTCATCCACCACCACGGCAAGCAGTACCAGGTCGACGCGATGCACCTGTGCGAACCCTCGCCGCAGCGCACGCCGGTGCTCTACCAGGCCGGCTCGTCGACCCGCGGCCGGCAGTTCGCCGCCACGCACGCCGAATGCGTGTTCGTCAACGGCCAGTCCAAGGCCGGCGTGAAGGGCATCGTCTCGGACATCCGCGCGCAATCGCTGCAGCGCGGCCGTGACGCCGGCGACATCAAGGTCTTTCTCGGCGCCACCATCGTCACCGGCCGCACCGACGCCGAGGCGCAGGACAAGTTCGAGGACTATCGGCGCTATGTCAGCTCCGAGGCGGCGCTGGTCCATGCCGCCGCGTCGATGGGCATCGATCTGGCGAAGTTCGACATCGACGAGCCGGTCGAGACGCAGAAGAGCCAGGCCATCGTGTCGAACATCGAGGCCATGACGCGCACCGCCGGCCCGCAATGGACGCGACGCAGGCTGCTGGAGCAGATGGTGCTGGGCAGCCGCCAGCCGCCCTGGATTGGCTCGGCCGAGAAGATCGCCGACCTGATGATGGCCTGGGCCGAGGAGGCCGATGTCGACGGCTTCAATCTGTCGCGCACCGTGGTGCCCGAGTGCTTCGACGACTTCACTCAGCTGATCGTGCCCATCCTGCAGGAGCGCGGCGCCTACAAGACCGGCTACCGCGACGGCACCCTGCGCGACAAGCTGTTCGGCACCGCTCGGCTGCCGGCGCGCCATGCGGCGCACCATGCCACACATCAGCAGCGTCGCTGAGGCCGGGTCATGCGAGTCAATAAGCTGCAGTACCGCCAGGCCATGTCCAGCCTTGGCGCGGCCGTCAATGTGGTGACCAGCGAGGGCCCGACCGGCCGGGCCGGCTGCACCGTCTCGGCCGTATGCAGCGTCACCGACGAGCCGCCGACGGTAATGGTCTGCATCAACCGCGACAGCCGCAACGCCGCCGCCTTCCGCGACAGCGGCGCGCTGTGCGTCAACGTCGTCAGCGCCGATCAGCAGGGCTTGGCGCAGCTTTTCTCGGATCGGGACGTACCGGTCGACGCGCGCTTCGCGGCCGCACGCTGGAGCCGGCTCATCACCGGTGCGCCGGTGCTGGACGACGCGCTGGCCTCGCTCGATTGCGAGATCCGTTCGGTCACCACGGTCGGCACGCACGATATGTTTCTGTGCGAGGTCAAGGCCCTGCGCATGGCCGACAGTGGCGATGCGCTGATCTACTTCGGCCGGCACTTCCACCGGCTGGCGGCGCCTGCGGGTTCGGTGCCTTGAACGCGGCCGTGCCCGGCAAGCGCGGCGCGATGGCGGTGCTGCTGCTGTGCCAGGTTGGCACGATGACGGTCTGGTTTTCGTCGGCATCGGTGGTCGCACTGGTCAAGCAGAGCCAGGCACTGACACCGTTGCAGGCCGCGCTGCTGACCAGTTCGGTGCAGATCGGTTTCGTGCTGGGCACCCTGACCAGCGCCCTGCTGCAACTGGCCGACCGACTCGACCCGAAGCGCCTGTTCATGAGCTGCGCACTGACCGCCGCCGTGGCCACCGCCGCGCTGGCCCTGCTGGAGCCCGTCAGCCCGCTGGTGTTTGCGCTGCGCCTCCTGACCGGCGCCTGCATCGCCGGCGTCTATCCGGTCGGCATGCGCCTGGCCGCCACCTGGGCCAAGGGTGATCTGGGCCTGCTGGTCGGCTTTCTGGTCGGCGCGCTGACCCTGGGCTCGGCCAGCCCGCACGCGCTGGCGGCCTGGGTGCAGGCCGACTGGCGTGTCGTCTATGGCGTGGCGGCGGGCTGTGCTGCGCTGTCAGCCTTGGGCATCAATCTGTTCACTGTCGGGCCCAACCACGCCCGTGCCGCCAGCGTCCACTTCGGCCAGATGCTCGAGGCCTGGAAGCGGCCCGCGCTGCGCCTGGCCAATCTCGGCTATCTGGGCCATATGTGGGAGCTGTATGCGATGTGGGCCTGGCTGGCGGTGTTCCTCGCCGCCAGTTTCGAGGCCGTCGGCATGGCCGACGCCAAGCACTTCGCCGCACTCTTGACCTTCGCCGCCATCGCCGCTGGCGCGCCCGGCGCCTGGCTCGGCGGCGTGCTGGCCGACCGCTACGGCCGCACCGCGCTGACCACCGGCGCGATGGCCGTCAGCGCCGGCTGCGCGCTGCTGATGGGCTGGCTGTTCGCGGCGCCGCCCTGGCTGGTCGCCGTTGTGGCGCTGGTCTGGGGCGTGTCGGTGATCGCCGACTCGGCCCAGTTCTCGGCCTCGATCGCCGAGCTCAGCGAGCCGCAGAACGTGGGCACGATGTTGACGGCACAGACCTGCGCCGGATTCCTGCTGACCCTGGTCAGCATCCATCTGGTGCCCGAGTTGGTGGCTTGGGCCGGCTGGAAAGTGGCGTTTGGCGTGCTGGCGCTGGGGCCGATGGCCGGCTGCGTGGCGATGTTGCGCTTGCGGCAAAGGCCGGAGTCGCTGCGGATGGCGGGAGGCAAGCGCTGAGTCAGCGCCTCACCAACGCAATCAAATACCGGCAAGCCCGCTCCCCCGGATTGACAAACACACAATCCTCCGGCGCCCCCAGCTGCAAGCAATCCCCCGCTTCAAGTCGGTGCTCGACCGAGCCCTCGATGAACACCAGTGTGTTTTCAATTACGAGAATCTGCTCATGCTGGAAGCTGAAGGCGCTGGCCGGGTAGGGCACGCGCACGCCGGCCGGTAGCTCGACCTCCAGCAACTCCAGCACACCGCCGCCGCTGGGCGAGATCGAGCGGCGGGTGTAGCCGGTCTCGGGGTCTTGCCAGACGGTTTGGGTGCTGCGGCGGCTGACGCGTTCGGTCGATTGCTCGGCCAAGGCCAGGAGCGCCGACAGAGCCAGGCCCAGCGCGCCGGACAGGCGGCCCAGCACGGTGGCGGTGGGGCTGGCCTCGCCGCGTTCGATCTTGCTGATCATGGCCTTGGACACGCCCGCGCGATCGGCCAGCTCGGCCAGGGACCAGCCGCGTTGGGTGCGCTCCAGCTTGATGTGCAGGCCGATGGCCGCGCTGGGGTCGGTCGTCATTGCTGAGCGGCGGCGGCCTGGTCGGTGATCTGCTTCAGGCATCTGACGCACAGGCAGCTGCTGTATTGCGCGGCCAGTTGCTCGCGCAGGATGGGCGTGAGCTTGAGGTCGAAGCAGTCGCAGCGGGCGTCGGCCACGCCGCAGTGAAAGGGCTGGCCGCAGCGCGGGCAGGCGCTGTTATCAGATGACGGCTGCGAACTCACGCGAACAGGCCCTTGTGCTGATCGCGCAGCAGGTTCTTCTGCACCTTGCCCATCGTGTTGCGCGGCAGCTCGCTGACGACGAACACCTGTTTGGGCACCTTGAAGTTGGCGATCTGACCTTTCAGCGTGGCGGAGATCTTAGCGCCGTCCAGCGCAGCGCCCGGCTTGGGCACGACGACGGCGACCACCGCCTCGCCGAAGTCCTTGTGCGGCACGCCGATCACGGCCGATTCGTCGACGCCGGCCATGTCATTGATATAGCCCTCGATCTCGGCCGGGTAGACGTTGTAGCCGCCGCTGATGATCAGGTCCTTGCTGCGGCCGACGATAGTCACATAGCCTTGGTCATCGATGCGGCCAACGTCGCCGGTCTTGAACCAGCCATCCATAGTGAACTCTTCCTTGGTCTTCTCCGGCATGCGCCAGTAGCCGACGAACACATTCGGGCCCTTGACCTCGATGCCGCCGATCTCGCCAGTGGGGCAGGGCTGGCCCTTGTCGTCCCGCACCCGCAGGCCCACGCCGGGCAGCGGAAAGCCGACCGTGCCGCCGCGCCGCGCGCCGTCCTTGGCGTGGTAGGGGTTGCTGGTCAGCATCACCGTTTCGCTCATGCCGTAACGCTCCAGGATCTGGTGGCCGGTGCGGGTGAGGAATTCGTTGAAGGTCTCGATCAGCATCGGCGCCGAGCCGCTGATGAAGAGGCGCATGTTGCGGCAGGCGTCCTTGCCGAACGAGGGCTCGCCGAGCAGGCGCTCATACAGCGTCGGCACGCCCATGAAGACAGTGGCCTCGGGCAGTTTGGCGATCGCCGCGCGTGGGTCGAAGCGGGCGAACCAGATCATCTTGCTGCCGTTGAGCAGGGCGCCATGCGAGGCGACGAACAGGCCGTGGACATGGAAGATGGGCAGCGCGTGTATCAGCACATCGCCCGCTTTCCAGCCCCAGTAGTCCTTCAGCACCAGGGCATTGCTGAGCATATTGCCGTGGGTCAGCATCGCGCCCTTGCTGCGCCCGGTGGTGCCGCTGGTGTAGAGGATGGCGGCCAGCTCGTCGGCGCCCTTGACCACGGTCCTGTGCTGGTCCGACTGGTGCGCGGCGCGCTCCAGCAGGCTGCCGGTGCGGTCTTCGTTCAAGGTGAACACATGCTCGGTGCCGGCATTGAAGGCAATCTTGCTGACCCAGCCGAAGTTCTTGCCCGAGCAGACGACCACGGCCGGCTCGGCATTGACGATGAAGTACTCGATCTCGGCGGCCTGGTAAGCGGTGTTCAGCGGCAGGAAGACATAGCCGGCGCGCAGCACGGCCAGATACAGCATCAAGGCCTCTACCGACTTCTCGGTCTGCACGGCGACGCGGCTGCCCGCGGGCAGGTCCAGCGAAGCCAGCAGATTGGCCATCATCGCGGTGGCGCGGTCGATGTCGCGCCAGCTGTAGTTCACGCCGGGCTGGTCGGCCACTTCGATGGCGGTCTGCTCCAGGTCGGCGGGGAAGTTGGCGCGCAGGGCGGCGAAGAGATTGGCGTTGGGCATGGTGAAGTCGAATCGTGGGGTCAGTTCAGGTGCAAAAGCACATAGTCCTGCGCGTCGGCCGGTTGGGTGGCGGCTGCCGTCCAGCCGTGGCGGGCATAGAAGGCCAGCGCGGCCTGGTTCTTCAGCACGCATTTCAATGCGGCGGGGCGATGGCTCAGACCGGCCAGGCAGGCCTGAAGCAGCGCACGGCCGATGCCACGGCGATGGCAAGCCGGGTCCACATACAGGTGATGGATGAAGGCATCGGCCTGCTGACTGGAAACAAAGCCCAGCGGTCGCCCTTTCGGTCCTTCCCTGCAGGCCACCAGCATCCACTCGCCAGCGCTGTCGGTGGCGAGGCTGATGGGCAGTGTGCGCCAGGGGAAGGCGTGGGCGTAGGCGCGCAGATAGATCTCGTGCAGCGCCGCTGCGTCGGCGGGGCGGGCCTCGCGCACCGTGCAGGCAGACAGCGTCTCGCTCACCGGAGTCAATCCAGCTTGGCGCCCGAACTCTTCACCACTTCGGCCCAGCGCTTGACCTCGGCGCTGACGAACTTGCCGAAGGCGTCGCCGTAGAGATTCGGAATCTCGGCGCCCAGGCCGGTCCAGGTGTCGTTGATCTCGGGTGTGGCATAGGCCTTGGTCAGCTCGGCGCGCATGCGGTCGATCGCTTCCTTGGGCGTGCCCTTGGGTGCCCACAGGCCGTACCACGTGGCGACCTGGTAGGTTGGCACACCGGCCTCGATCGAGGTGGGCACGTCGGGGAAGCCCGGTGCGCGCTTCTGAGCAGCCACGGCCAACGCCTTGATGCGGCCGTTCTTGATGTGGGCCGCCGATGAGCCAAGGCCATCGAACATCAAGTCCACCTGGCCGGCGATCAGGTCCTGCAGGGCGGGGCCGGCGCCGCGATAGGGAATGTGGGTGACGAAAGTCTTGGTCTGCAGCTTGAACAGCTCGCCCGCGAGATGGTGCGAGGTGCCGTTGCCGGCCGAGGCGTAGTTCAGCTTGCCGGGGCTCTTGCGCATCAGTTCGAGCAGGCCCTTCAGATCGGACACCGGCACCCGCTGCGGATTGACGACGATGACCTGGGGCACGCTGGCGATCAAGGCCACAGGTATGAAATCGTTCTCGATGCTGTAGTCCAGCTTCGGGTACATGCTGGGCGCAATGGTGTGGTGCACGGCGCCCATGAAGAAGGTGTAGCCGTCCGGTGAGGCCTTGGCCGCCACCGAAGCGCCAACCGTGCCGCCAGCGCCGCCCTTGTTGTCGATGATGATCTGCTTGCCCATCTGCTTGGTCAGCATCGCGGTCAGCGGCCTGGCGAAGGCATCTGTGCCGCCGCCGGCCGGGAAAGGCACGACGATTGTCACCGGCTTGACGGGCCAGCCGCTCTGGGCCTGTGCCACGCCGCCAACCAGGGCGGTGGCGCCCAGTGCAGCGAACAAGCGGGCGCTCTGCCGGCGCGTGATCGGGAACTTCATGTGCTGTCTCCTGTGGATGTTGTCTGCCCCGCCAGCGGGGAACTGCAGCCTGGTTTTATAACAGCGCCGCCACCGCGCGGGCGTGCACGACTTCCCCTAGCGTGAACCGCTCATGCCGATTCTCGACCTCGGCCAGGTCGTACAGATAGTTGACCATCAGCCCGGCCGACTGCCGCAAACCCTTGCGTGCGAGGTTGCCGGCGAGGTTCAGGCGTTCCAGCCGGGCGCCGTTGTCGAGGTGGAAACGCGCCACCGGGTCGCCACCAGCGCTGTGCGTTTGGTGGATCATGAAGGCGGCACACAGGCTCAGCAGGGCCTGCTGCACCGGTTCGTCCAGCGGCTTGTCGCTGTTTTGCTGCTGCAAGCCGGCCAGGTCCTGACCGCAGCTTTGCTGCAGCAGCGCATGGGCGGCCTGCAGACGGGCAAGTTGCGGCTTCTTCAGTCCGGGCAGGGCCTCGAAGTCGGGCTTCTTCAGCAGCCAGTCCATCAGGCCGGGTATCGGCGACAAGGTGCAGAAGCGCTTCAGCTGCGGCAGCTCGCGGTGCAGGGCGGTGGCCACATGCTTGATCAGGAAGTTGCCCAGCGATACGCCGCGCAGGCCCGGCTGGCAGTTGCTGATCGAATAGAAGGCGGCGACCTTGAAGCTGTTGCGTTGTTGCGGCTCGGACTTCTTGTCGATCAAGGGGGCAATGGCCGCGGGCATCTCCGGCAGCAGGGCCACCTCGACGAAGATCAGCGGTTCGCCCGGCAGCTGCGGGTGGAAGAAGGCATAGCAGCGGCGGTCCGGCTGCAGGCGGCGGCGCAAATCATCCCAGCCGTCAATGGCATGCACCGCCTCGTGCTGTATCAGCTGCTCCAGCAACTGCGCGGGCGACTGCCAGTCCACCTTCTCCAGGCGCAGAAAGCCCGGGTTGAACCAGGACGACAGCAGGTGCAGGAAGTCGGCCTCCAGCGCCAGCAGCTCGGGCCGGCTGGGCAAAAGGGCCAGCAGGTCGCGGCGCATGCCGATCAGGCAGGCCGTGCCGCCCGGCGCGCGGTTGATGCGGCGCAGCAGCTCCTGGCGCGGTGGCTCGGCCACCTGGCCGAGTTTGACCAGATGTTGGGCCGTGGGCGCCTGGGCGTAGGCGCTGGCCGCGGCCAGCACGGCCTGGGGATCGGGGCTGAAGTCCGTGGCCAAGGTTTCGAACAGCCTGGGCCGCTGCGCATCGGGCAGCTGGGCATAGGCCTGCACCAGCTCGGCGGCGATGGCCACGCTATTGGCCTCGGCCCGTTCGGACAGCAGGCGCTTGCAGGCCCGTATCAGCGCCCGCAGGGCCTTGTCGTCGCTGTTGCGCTGGGCCGCGGCCCGCAATCCATCTAGCATCGCAAACTCCTCAAGGAAACGCTGGGCCGCCCCGAGTTTCCTGGCTCCCCCTCGGGGGGGCGGTCGCCGCGATGCGGCGGCCTTGGGGGCCCTCTTCACTGCTGTGATGATGGTAGCGGCGCCACGTTAAAGTGCTGTGCCTTCCAACCCACAAGCCCAGAGAAATACACCCGCGACATGACGGCCCCGAGTTCCGCGCTGCCCCAGGACGCAGATGGCCTGCTGATGCTGGCCGCCCAGTCGATGTTCGATGTGTTCGCGCGCAGTGCCCAGGGCATGATGGTGGTGGACCGGGCCCACCGCATCGTCTGGATCAGCGAGGGCTACAAGCGCTTTCTGCCGGGCCTCGGTTTCGAGGCCGACAGCAGTGTGATCGGTCGCCGCGTCGAGGACGTTGTGCCCAACACCTTGATGGCCCACGTGATCGAAAGCGGTCGGCCGATTCTGGTGGACCTGCTCAGCAACCAGGCCGGCACCTTTCTGGTCAGCCGCCTGCCCCTGCGCGATGAGGCGGGCCAGGTGATTGGCGCGATCGGCCTGGTCTTGATGGATCACCCCGAGACCACCATGCAGCCGCTGATGGCCAAGTTCTCGCGCCTCCAGCAGGAGCTGGAGGATGCACACCGGCAACTCGCGGCGCAGCGAAGGCCCAAGCACACGATCGCCAGCTTCATCGGCACCAGCCCGGCGGCGCTGGAGGTCAAGCGCCAGGCGCGTCGCGTTGCCCAGGGTGCCAGCACGGTGCTGCTGCTGGGCGAGACCGGCACCGGCAAGGAGCTGCTGGCCCATGCCATCCATGCCGCCTCGGCGCGCGCGTCGCGGCCCTTCGTCGGCGTCAACATCGCGGCCGTGCCCGAGACCCTGCTGGAAGCCGAGTTCTTCGGCGTCGCGCCAGGTGCCTATACCGGCGCCGACCGCAAAGGCCGCGAGGGCAAGTTCAAACTGGCCGACGGCGGCACGCTGTTTCTGGACGAGATTGGCGACATGCCGCTGGCCCTGCAGTCCAAGCTCCTGCGCGTGCTGCAGGAGCAGGAGCTGGAGCCGCTGGGCAGCAACCAGGTGATACGGGTCGATGTGCGGGTGATTGCGGCCACCAGCCGCGATCTCGTGACGATGGTGGCCGCCGGCCAGTTCCGCGCCGACCTGTACTACCGCCTGAACGTCGTGCCGATTCGCCTGCCTACCCTGCGCGAGCGCGCCGGCGACTTCGAGGCGCTGGCCGAGGCCCTGCTGGATGACATTGCCCGGCGCAGCGCGATGGCGCACCGTGAGCTGTCGCCCGAGGCGCTGGCCCTGCTGGCCGTACAGCCCTGGCCCGGCAATATCCGCGAGCTGCGCAATGTGCTGGAGCAGGCCAGCATGATGAGCGACGAGCTGCGGCTGACGCCGGCCCACTTTGCCGGGGCGCTGCCGCTGATTCCATCGACCGCGCAAGACCCGGCCCCGCAGCCGCTCGCGGCGGCGCTGACGATGCCGGAGCCAGGCCAGCCGCTGCGCCCGCTGCCCGAGCAGATAGCGGCGCTTGAGCGCCAGGCGATCAGCGCGGCCCTGACCCATACCCAGGGCAACAAGCTGGCGGCGGCCCGGCTGCTGCAGATTTCGCGCGCGGCGCTGTACGCCAAGCTGGCGCTGTACGGCTTGTCTACTTGACGGCGAGCCGCTCGATCAGGAAGTCGATCAGCACCCGCACCCGCCGTGGCATATGTCGGGCGGCTGGGTAGAGCAGCGAGAACGGTCGGGAGGCGCCGGCATGTGCCGGCAACACCTCGACCAGCCGGCCGGTGGCCAGATCGGACTCGACCATGAAGCGGTAGGTCTGGGCGATGCCGGCGCCATGCCGGGCCAGGGTGACCGGACCGATGATGTCGTCGAAGCAGCTGATGGCACCGGGCAGCAGGCGTTCGGCCGTGGCGCCGTCCAGGCGCAGCAGCCAGGGCACGATCTGGCCGGTGCTGGGCAGCGAGAAGTGCAGGCATTCATGCCCCTCCAGCTCGGGCAGCGACAGCGGCGTGCCACGCCGCCGCAGGTAGTCGGGCGAGGCGACCATCAGCAGCTCGGCGTCCTCCAGCTTACGCGCCACCATGCCCGAATCCGGCGGGTTGCGGCCGCGCACGGCGATGTCGAAGCCCTCGGCGGTGAAGTCCACATTGCGATTGCTGAGCTGCAACTCCAGCTGCACGCCGGGGTAGGCGGCGCGGAACCCGCCGATCAATGGCAGCACGCGGTAGTGGCCATAGGAGGTCGGCAGGCTCAGCCGCACCATGCCGGCCGGCGCCTGCTGCTCGCCATTGAGCGCCCGCTCGGCCTCGACCAGTTGCACCAGCGCCTGCTTGCATTGCTCGTAGTAGGCCCGGCCGCCGTCGGTAAGCCGCACGCTGCGCGTGGTGCGCACGAACAGCTGCGCGCCGAAGCGCTGCTCCAGACGCGCAATCGTGCGGCTCACCGCGGCCGGCGTCAGCCCGGCCACCTTGGCGGCGGCGGTGAAGCTTTGCTGCTCGGCGGTCAGGCACAGCAACTCCAGGCTGCCCAGGCTCAGGTCATCGAAGTCGCGGCTCATGGCAGGTTCCTCAGATCGGTAATTCAGGCATATGGTGTAAATTGAGATCTTATTTTAAGTGACTTTAAGTCATATAAGGTTATCAATAGGATGTGGACACCTTGCAGGCGCCGCCTGCATTCACCCAGGAGTCCCCTCTGATGAAGCTGTATTTCTCCCCCGCCGCCTGCTCGCTCGCCCCTCACATCCTGCTGCGCGAAGCCGGCCTGGCCTTCAGCCTGGAAAAGGTCGACACCGCACACCACACGTTCGGCGGTGGTCAGGACTATTTACAGATTAATCCCAAGGGCCAGGTGCCGCTGCTGGAGTTGGCCGATGGCACCCGGCTCAGCGAGGGCCCGGTGATCGCTCAATACATCGCCGACACCGCCGGTGATCTGGGGCTGATGCCGGCCGCCGGCAGCCTGGCGCGCTACCGCGTGATGGAGTGGCAGAACTATGTGACGGCGGAGCTGCACAAGTCCTTCACGCCGCTGTTCCATGCCGGGCTGGATGCCGCCGCCAAGAGCACGCTGAAGGCCACACTGCGCAAAAAGCTGGAGTGGCTGAACGGCCAGCTGGAGGGGCGTGACTTCCTGACCGGTCAGACTTTCACCGCTGCCGACGCCTATCTGTTCGTCGTGCTGGGCTGGGCGCCCTTTATCGATCTGAAGCTTGCTGATCTGGCCCATTTGCAGGCCTTTGTGCAGCGCGTGGCGGTTCGGCCGGCCGTGCGGGCGGCGATGCAGGCCGAGGGCTTGTCGGTAGGCGGGGCCTGAGCCATGCCTTACGTCCATATCCAGGTCACCCGCGAGGACGTCAGCGCCGCGCAGAAGGCCGAGCTCATCGCTGGCGCCACCGACTTGCTGGTGCGCGTGCTGAACAAGAACCCGGCCACCACCTTTGTGCTGATCGAAGAGGTGGACACCGACAACTGGGGCATTGCCGGCGAGTCGGTGACCCTGCTGCGTCGGCGTGCGGCCGAGGCGGGGCCGCAATGAGCCTCGCCCGGCCGCCCGAAGGGGCGAACTCCCGCTTGGCGGGACAGCGCGTAGCGGGAAGGGTGCGCCAATGAGCGCCGCCGACTTCGAGGCCGTGGCCGCCTTGCTGCAGACCTATTTCGACGGGCTGCACCACAGTGACACCGAGCGCCTGCGCCAGGTCTTCCATCCGCGCGCGATCTACGCCTGCGCCACGGGCGAGACGCCGCTCTTGCTGAGCATGGCGGACTACTTCCCGATCGTGGACCAGCGGCCGTCACCGGCCAGCTTGGGCCAGCCGCGCCGCGACCGCATTGTGGCCATCGAGTTCGCAGGGCCGGTGACGGCACTGGCCCGGCTGGAGTGCGTGATTGCGCCCAAGGCCTTTATCGATCTGCTGAGCTTGATCTGCGTCGACGGCCGCTGGCAGATCATCGCCAAGGTCTTTCACTACGAGCTGATCAGCTGATCTGCTTGCCGTTCAACACTTGGCCAGCCGCTCCAGCCGCATAGCGATGCGCAGCTCCAGTGCGGTCAGCTGCGCGCGCAGCTCACGGGCCTTGTCGGCCGGCGGGTCGCAGCGAAGTGCTTCGCGCAACTCGGCGGCCTCCTGCATCAGCTCGACTTCGGGCGGCACGAAGCCGGCATCCTTCAGGAACTTGTAGCCCAGGCGCAACTCCTCGGGTGTTTCCATGAAGCCGTCATTGATCTGCAGGGCCTTGCCGTAGCTGGGCGCCTGGCTCATCTGGCCCGACAACTCCTCCTCGCGGATGCGTTGCGCGATCTGTTCGTCTAGCGTGGGCATCTGACACCTCGGATGTAACGAGGTTTGATTGTGGCGCGGGCGCCATTTCCCTGGCGGGCGCTGGGATGACTGAATTCCATGCACTGCCTGAATATCAGTCACATTGCGCGATGCTGAATTTGCCTGATATCAATGCAAGCGACGTAGGTGAGCGGCGGAATATGCCTTCTTGCCCCGCTTTTTGGGCACTTTCTAAGTGTTTGCACTGAGTCGATGCGCTCCGGCACGGGCTTTGCAATAGAAATCGGATCACCCCGCGCCTTTCGACAATGATGCGGGGACCTATTCCATCAGGAGACATCCCCATGCAAAGACGCCTGTTCGCCCTGTCCACTGTCTGCGCGGCCGCGCTGAGCCTGGTCGCTGCCGCCCCGGCCCTGGCCCAGGGCAAGGAAATCCGCATCGCCCACGTCTACAGCAAGACCGGCCCGCTGGAGGCCTATGGCAAGCAGACGCAGACCGGCTTCATGATGGGCCTGGACTACGCAACCGGCGGCACGATGACCGTGGCCGGCGAGAAGATCGTCGTGATCGAGAAGGACGATCAGGGCAAGCCGGACGTGGGCAAGAGCCTGCTGGCCGCCGCCTACGGTGACGACAAGGCCGACATCGCCGTCGGCCCGTCGTCATCGGGCGTGGCCCTGGCCCTGCTGCCGGTGGCCGAGGAGTACAAGAAGATCCTGCTGGTCGAGCCGGCCGTGGCCGATGCGATCACCGGCGACAAATGGAACCGCTACATCTTCCGCACCGGCCGCAACTCATCGCAGGACGCGATCTCCAACGCCGTGGCGCTGGACAAGGACGGTGTGACCATCGCCACGCTGGCCCAAGACTATGCCTTCGGCCGCGACGGTGTGAAGGCCTTCAAGGACGCGATCAAGAAGGCCAAGCTGGTGCACGAGGAATACCTGCCCACCAGCACCACCGACTTCACAGCTGGCGCCCAGCGCCTGATCGACGCGTTGAAGGACAAGCCGGGCCGCAAGATCATCTTCATCATCTGGGCCGGCGCCGGTAATCCGTACAAGATCGCCGACCTGGATCTGAAGCGCTACGGTATCGAGATCGCCACCGGCGGCAACATCCTGCCGGCGATGGTCAACTTCAAGCAGTTCCCCGGCATGGAGGGCGCGAGCTACTACTACTTCGGCATGCCCAAGAACGCGGTCAACGAATGGCTGGTGGCCAACCACTACAAGCAGTTCAAGGCGCCGCCGGACTTCTTCACCGCCGGCGGCATGAGCGCGGCGATCGCCGTCGTCGAGGCGCTGAAGAAGAGCAATGGCGACACCAAGACCGAGACCCTGATCAAGACCATGGAGGGCATGAGCTTCGAGTCGCCCAAGGGCAAGATGACCTTCCGCAAGGAAGATCATCAGGCGATGCAGAGCATGTTCCACTTCAAGATCAAGGTCGACCCGGCCTTTGCCTGGGGCGTGCCGGAATTGATCCGTGAGATCAAGCCGGAAGAGATGAACATCCCGATCAAGAACAAGCGCTGATGTCGTAGCCCGGATGGAATCCGGGATTGCCGACCACGCCGCCATCGGCCCCGGATTGCATCCGGGCTACGAAGACCGACCATGCTTGAAACCAGAGACCTGACCATCCGCTTCGGCGGCCATGTGGCCGTCGATCACGTGTCCTGCGCGTTCGAGCCGGGCAGCCTGACGGCCATCGTCGGGCCCAATGGCGCGGGCAAGACGACCTACTTCAATCTGATCTCGGGTCAGCTGCCGGTCAGCGAGGGTCAGGTCTTGCTAAACGGGAAGGACATCACGCGGCTGCCCGTGTCGGCGCGCACGCACCTGGGCCTGGGCCGGGCGTTCCAGCTGACGCAGCTGTTTCCCGGCCTGAGCGTGATCGAGAACGTGCGCCTTGCCGTGCAATCTCGGCGCAAGCTGGGGCTGAATCTGTGGTCGGTGTGGCTGGACCATCGAGACACCTTGCGCCAGGCCCGCGAGTTGCTGGAGCAGGTGCGGCTGGCCGACAAGGCCGACGCGAACGCCAGCAGTCTGCCCCATGGCGACCAGCGCAAGCTGGAGGTGGCGATGCTGATGGCGCTGGACCCGCTGGTCTATATGTTCGACGAGCCGACCGCCGGCATGAGCGTCGATGAGGTGCCGGTGGTGCTGGACCTGATACGCGCGCTAAAAAGCCGCCAGGACCGCACCATCCTCCTGGTCGAGCACAAGATGGACGTGGTCCGCGAGCTGGCCGACCGCATCATCGTCTTGCACAACGGCCGGCTGATGGCCGATGGCGAGCCCGAGGCGGTGATTGCCTCGCCTGTGGTGCAGAACGCCTACCTGGGTGTGGTCGAGGAGGCTGCAGCATGAGCTCCTTGTTGACCCTGCAAGGCGTGCACACGCATATCGGCGCGTATCACATCCTCCACGGCGTGAACCTGGAAGTGCCCGCCGGCGAGCTGACCATGCTGCTGGGTCGCAACGGCGCCGGCAAGACGACGACCCTGCGCACCATCATGGGCCTGTGGCCGGCGTCCAAGGGGCGCATCTCCTTCGACGGCAAGGCCATCGGCGGCGCCGGCGTCAAGGCCTCGACGCCCGACATCGCCTGCAGCGGCATTGCCTATGTGCCCGAGAGCATGGGCATCTTTGCCGACCTGACGGTGCGCGAGAACCTGTTGCTGGCGGCGCGCGGTGCGCGCAGCATCGAGCAGATCGACACCAAGCGCCTGGACTGGCTGTTCACGATGTTCCCGGCGCTGAAGAAATTCTGGCTCTACCCGGCCGGCAAGCTCAACGGTGGGCAGAAGCAGATGCTGGCCATTGCCCGCGCGATGGTCGAGCCGCGCCGGCTGCTCTTGATCGACGAGCCCAGCAAGGGCCTGGCGCCGGCCATGGTGCGCAACATGATTGCCGCGCTGCGCGAGCTGAAGTCCACGCAGACGACAGTGCTGCTGGTCGAGCAGAACTTCATGGTCGCCCGCGAGCTGGGTGATGGCGTCGCCGTGATGGACAACGGCCGCGTCGTGCACGCCGGCCGCATGGCCGGGCTCGCGCAGGATGACGAAATGCAGCAGCGGCTGCTGGGCCTTTCACTGGCGAGTCACCAATGAGGCTGATAGCCCGGATGCAATCCGGGGGCCCGGCCGGCCATCGACCACTGCCCCGGATTGCATCCGGGCTACGGATGCTGACTGAGAAGCTATGAATCAAGCTACCGAAATCGCCATCCCCAAGGCCGGCTTCGACTGGCTGCCCCTGGCCCTGGTGCCGCTGCTGGCACTCGCCCTCCTGCCCTTCGTCGGCTCGCCATCGACCTGGCTGACACTGACGGTGGCAGGGCTTGCCATGGGCCTGATCATCTTCGTCATCGCCTCCGGCTTGACTCTGGTGTTCGGCCTGATGGATGTGCTGAACTTCGGCCATGGCGTGTTCATCGCGCTGGGCGCCTTCGTCGCCACCTCGGTGCTGGGCGGCATGTCGGCCTGGATAGGTGCGCCGTCGCTGCTCTTGAATCTGGGCGCGATCTTCGTTGCCATGCTGGTCGCGATGAGCGTGGCCGCGGCCGTTGGCCTGGCCTTCGAACGCGTGCTGGTGCGACCGGTCTACGGCCAGCACCTGAAGCAGATCCTGATCACCATGGGCGGCATGATCATTGGCGAGGAGCTGATCAAGGTGATCTGGGGCCCGCAGCAGATCGCGCTGCCGCTGCCGGAAACCCTGCGCGGTGCCTTTCTGTGGGGCGATGCGGCGGTCGAGAAATATCGCGTGCTGGCGGTGGCCATTGGCCTGGTGGTGCTGGGTGTGATGCTCTACACCTTGAATCGAACCAAGATCGGCCTGCTGGTGCGCGCCGGTGTGCAGGACCGCGAGATGGTCGAAAGCCTGGGCTACCGGATACGGCGCCTGTTCATCGGTGTGTTCGTCACCGGCTCGGCGCTCGCGGGTCTGGGCGGCGTGATGTGGGGTCTGTACCAGCAGAACGTGACGCCGCAGATGGGCGCGCAGGTCAATGTACTGATCTTCATTGTCATCATCATCGGCGGCCTGGGTTCGACCCTGGGCTGCTTTGTCGGCGCGCTGCTGGTCGGCCTGCTGGCCAATTACACCGGCTTTCTGGTGCCCAAGCTCGCGCTGTTCTCGAACATCGCGCTGATGGTGGCGGTGCTGCTGTGGCGGCCGCAGGGTCTGTATCCGGTCACGAGCCGCTGAACGACATGCTGAACAGAATCCTCTCCCATGACCTGCCGCGCAACCGTTGGCTGGCCCTGCTCTTGATCCTGATGCTGCTGGGCCTGGCGCTGACGCCCTTTCTGTTCCCGGGCACCAAGGCCCTGAACGTGGCGGCCAAGATCATTGTCTTCACCTTGCTGGTGGCCAGCTACGACCTGCTCTTGGGCTATACCGGCATCGTCAGCTTCGCGCACACGATGTTCTTCGGCATCGGTGCTTATGGCGTGGCGATCGCCAGCACGCGCATGGGGCCGGGCTGGGGTGCCGTCGCCCTCGGCGTGGGCGGCGCCCTGCTGTTGTCGCTGCTGCTGTCGCTGGTGATCGGTCTGTTCAGCCTGCGCGTGAAGGCGATCTTCTTCGCCATGATCACGCTCGCCGTGGCCTCGGCCTTCCTGACCCTGGCCTCGCAGCTGTCCGACTGGACCGGCGGCGAGGACGGCCTGAACTTCAAGGTGCCAGAAGCACTGCAGCCCGGCACCCAGTACCTGGAAGATCCGCTGCTGGGCGCCTCGATCGACGGCCGCTTCGTCAGCTACTACCTGCTGTTCGTTGTCTCCCTGCTGCTGGTGCTGGCCCTTCTGCGCATCGTCAACTCGCCGTTCGGCCGAGTGCTGCAGGCGATACGCGAAAACGACTTCCGTGCCGAGGCCATCGGCTACCGCACCGTCATCTACCGCACGCTGTCGAATGTGCTGGCCGCCCTGTTCGCCTGTCTGGCCGGCGCGCTGCTGGCGATCTGGCTGCGCTACAACGGGCCGGACACCTCGCTGTCCTTCGAGATCATGCTGGACATCCTGCTCATCGTCGTCATCGGTGGCATGGGCACGATGTATGGCGCGCTGATCGGCAGCGTGCTGTTCATGCTGGCGCAGAGCTATCTGCAGGACTTGATGAGGCTGGGCGCCAGCGCGGTGGAGGGTGTGCCGCTGCTGTCGCAGCTGATTTCGCCCGAGCGCTGGCTGCTGTGGCTGGGCGTGTTGTTCGTGCTGGCCGTCTATCACTTTCCGTCAGGTGTTGTTGGCCGGCTACGCACCAGCGGCCGCCGGCCAGGTTGACGGCATCAGCTTGGAATCTTCTTTGCATCTGCCCGCCGCTGCCGAGGGACCGCCCATGTCATTCACCTCCCACTACGTCCCATGCGAAGGCCGCGAGCTCCACTACACCGAGTGGGGTGCCGGGCACAGCGAGACCGTGATCGCCTGGCACGGCCTGGCCCGCACCTGCCGCGATATGGACGTACTGGCCGAGCATCTGTCGGCCCGCTACCGGGTGATCAGCCCCGACACCATAGGGCGCGGCCTGTCGCAGTGGAGCCCTGACCCCGGCCGCGAGTACTGCCTGGATTTCTATGTGCGCCTGGCCACCTCGCTGGTAGGTCAGTTGGGGCTCGGCGACTTCCACTGGGTCGGCACGTCGATGGGCGGCGCCATCGGCACCCTGGCCGCAGCAACGACCCTGCGCGGCCGCATCCGCCGCCTGGTGCTGAACGACAACGGCCCGCAGCTGGCCGATGCGGCGATCGCGCGCATCCGCAGCTATGCCGGCAACCCGGCGGCCTTTGCCACGGTCAGCGATCTGGAGCAGTACTTCCGCACCGTTTACAAGCCCTATGGCTGGCTCAGTGACGCGCAGTGGCGTTCGTTGACCGAAAGCTCGGTGCGCCGCCTGCCCGACGGGCGCGTCACGCCGCACTACGACCCGGCGATGGTGCAGCAATTCATCCAGCATCCGCATGATTACGACCTGTGGGAGGCCTGGGACAGCCTCGACCTGCCGGTGCTGTGCCTGCGCGGCGAGTTGTCCGACCTGCTGCTGGCCGAGACCGCCGAGGCGATGCGTCAGCGTGGCCCGCGTGCGGTGGTGGCGACGATTGCCGGCTGTGGCCATGCGCCGGCGCTGAACGTGCCGGATCAGATCAGCTTGGTGGAACGATTTCTGGCCGGCGAGTAGCTCAGCCCTGATCGCGCTGCACCGGCATATCGGGCAGGCGCAGCCATCGGCTCAGGTGCAGGCGCAGGGCCATGAAATCCAGAGGCTTGGTCAGGTGCTCGTCCATGCCGGCGTCCAGGCTGGCGCGTACGTCGCTGTCCAGCGCATGGGCGGTGAGAGCAAGGATGGGAAAGTCGGCCAGATCGCCGGCGCGCTGCAGCGCACGGATGCGGCGCGCGCATTCCAGGCCGTCCATGCCGGGCATCTGGATGTCCATCAAGACCAGATCGGGTGCCGCCTGCTGGCACAGTATCAACGCCTCCAGCCCATTGCCGGCCAGATGGCATTGCAGACCCATCAGCGACAGAAACTCCTGGGTCACGACCTGGTTGATCAGGTTGTCTTCAACCAGCAGCACCAGGGGTATGGTGCCTTTGACGCCAGCGCTGGCCTCCGCGCCCCGCGTACGCGCTTGGCCGACCGGACCCTCGGGCCGTTGCGCATCGCTTTGCGACCAGAGGGGGGCGGCAGGCCGGGTCGAGCCGGAGTGCTGGGCAAGAGGTGAGGCGTTCATGCTTCTCGGTTCGATGCTGATCCGGTCGTCGGGCGCTGAGCGGCTTGCGGGGGCAAGACCTGCCGGGCCCTTGTTCTTGTGACCAGGGTGGGTGACCGATCGGGCGCGTGAGGCGTTCCGGTCATCGGGTCGGCTTGCGCCCCAGTGGGCCTCTTCCGAGCTTCGATTGTTGCCTGCGGATCCGTCATCCGTAAACTTTTACACCCTTGGACTATGGGGGATGGACAAGCCGGGGCGCATCTGCTTGCTTGCGCCACACCGCCCGCAGCAGAGGCTGTGGCCGTCAGTGCTGACTCACCTGCGGCTTTCGAATCTGGATGATGATACTGTATATATAATCAGTTTCAACCTGACCCTGAATGCATGCCAAGGCCGTGATTTCCCGCAGGTCCTCGGCCTGTATCGCCCGCTTGCTGTTTGCATCTCCTTACAAGCTCGAACCCTCGTCAAGCTGCCTAGAATGATTGCTCCTTCCCTCCCGCACAGCACCTCAGCCGCCATGTCCGAAGGTCTTATCCGCATACGCGGCGCTCGTCAGCACAATCTGAAGAACCTGGACCTCGACATTCGCACGGGCGAAATGACGGTGGTGACGGGGCCGTCCGGCTCGGGCAAGTCCAGCCTGGTGTTCGACACCCTGTATGCCGAGGGCCAGCGCCGCTACGTCGAGACCTTCAGCGCCTATGCGCGCCAGTTCCTGGACCGCATGGACCGCCCGGCGGTGGACCGTGTGGATGGCGTGCCGCCGGCCATCGCCATCGACCAGACCAACCCGGTGCGCACCTCGCGTTCGACGGTCGGCACGATGACCGAGCTGAACGACCACCTGAAGCTCTTGTTCGCCCGCGCCGCCCAGCTGTTCGACCGCAAGACCGCGCTGCCGGTGCGCCATGACACGGCGCAGACCATCTACGCCGACCTGCTGGAGCGCAGCGCCGCACAGGCGAACCCGCCGCGGCTGATTTTGACCTTCCCGGTCGAGCTGCCGGCCAACACCAGCGCCGAGCAGCTGGAGCAATGGCTGAGCGCCAGCGGTTTCACCCGCATCCAGGCCGAGCGCGAGATCGATACCGATCAAGGGAAGCACAAGCTGCTGGACGTGGTAGCCGACCGCTTCCGCATCGCCACTGTCGAAAAGCAGCGGGCGATGGAGGCGATCGAGCTGGCCTTGAAGCGCGGCGGCGGCCGGCTGATCGTCTACGCGCAGGGCGAGGATGGCACGGAGCCCGAGCTGTGGCGTTACTCCACCGGCCTGCACTGCCCGGAGAGCGAGCTGCGCTATCTGGAGCCGCAGCCGCCGCTGTTCTCGTTCAACTCGGCGATGGGGGCCTGCGAGACCTGCCGCGGTTTCGGCCGCGTCGTCGGCGTTGATCTGGGCCTGGTGATTCCGGACGAGAAGAAGACCTTGCGCTCGGGCGCGATCAAGACGATACAGACGCCGGCCTGGAAGGAGATCCAGGACGACCTGTTGAAGTACGCCGGCGACGCCGGCATTCCGCGCGACACGCCCTGGAGCCAGCTCAGCGCCGCACACCGCGACTGGGTGCTCAACGGCTCGCCGCACTGGAACGGTAACTGGAACAAGCAGTGGTACGGCGTGCACCGCTTCTTCGAGTATCTGGAGAGCAAGGCCTACAAGATGCACATCCGCGTGCTCTTGTCCAAGTACCGCAGCTACACGCCCTGCGGCGTCTGCGGCGGCGCGCGGCTGAAGCTGGAGCCCCTGCTGTGGCGCATGGGCGGCAAGGACCAGGCCGACGGCGTGCTGGCGCCCGAGTTGCGCATCCTGCCGCGCGGCGCCGACTGGTCGCGCGAGCAGCTGGAGGCGCTGCCGGGTCTGAATCTGCATGACCTGATGCAGCTGCCGATCGCGCGGCTGCGCGCCTTCTTCGATGGCCTGCAACTGCCCAGCACGATGCTGGACGATGCCTTGAAGTTGCTGCTGGACGAGATCCGCACGCGGCTGCGCTATCTGGTCGAGGTGGGCATCGGCTACCTGACCCTGGACCGGCAGAGCCGCACCTTGAGCGGCGGCGAGGTCCAGCGCATCAACCTGACGACGGCGCTGGGCACGTCCCTGGTCAACACGCTGTTCGTGCTCGACGAGCCCAGCATAGGCCTGCATCCGCGCGACATGAACCGCATCGTCCAGGCCATGCACCGGCTGCGCGATGCCGGC